>Ga0302314_10011163_pt1 | contig 15693 bp, 15 predicted proteins | sample III_Palsa_N2_3_FD_200533 | JGI IMG/M metagenome (GOLD analysis project Ga0302314, IMG submission 200533) | Peat permafrost microbial communities from Stordalen Mire near Abisko, Sweden - III_Palsa_N2_3 | ecosystem: Environmental > Terrestrial > Soil > Palsa > Peat permafrost | place: Sweden...
TTCAGCAGCCGGAGCACGTGCTCCATGATCGGCCGGTTCACCACCGGCAGCAGCGGCTTGGGCTGGTTGGCGGTCATCGGGCGGAGCCTGGTGCCCTCGCCGCCTGCCATCACGACGGCCTTCACGAGGTGGCCGCTCCTTTCACGAGGTCTCTGATCTCGCTCAGGTAGAGCAGCGCCGCCCACCAGTAGAGGGCGACGCCCCAGACGGTAAAGGCCCAGGCAATGGTCCGGATGACCTCGGACGTAATGCCACCGTGGGCGCCGAGGAAGAGCAGCGGGAACCCGTACATGAGGCAGAGCGTGGCCGCCTTGCCGACGAAGCTCACCTGCAGCGCACCGTAGTCGGTGCGGCGCCGGAGCACGACCAGCGCGAGAACCATGCACACCTCGCGGCCGACGATGGCGACGAACAGCCACCACGGGATGATCCCGCGGACGGCGAGCGCGACGATCGTGGCGCCGATGTAGAGCCGGTCGGCGGCGGGGTCAAGCAACTGCCCGAGCCTGCTCGTCTGATTGAGCATCCGGGCCAGCTTCCCGTCCAGCCAGTCGCTAATCCCGGCCAGGCCGAGCATCGCGGCCGCGATGATGTCGCCGGTGGCGCTGCGCGGACCGAGGACGAGCCACAGAAACACGGGAACGCCGGCGAGCCGGGCGGCGCTCAGCGCGTTCGGCCAGGTTAGTATCCGGTCTCCCACGCTGCGATCGTAATTGAACCGCGCCTGATCACCGACTTCGGGTGGCACCTCGGGCGGCACTTCGTGCCAAAAAATCTCCGGGCGGCGCGATCGCCGACTGCCTCTGGAGTTCGCTGCTGTCACCTCTTCCGCAAAATTCACGGGGAAAGTACCCCAGCGTGACCATCAATCCCGGAAGAGTAACCATCCGCAGTGAGAAATTAACTTCACGTTACCCAGAATGCACGTGAGGTGCTTCCCCGCCGCCCGCGGCTCCGGGCGCGGGCGTCGTCGCGGTCCGCCCGCCGCCGCGCCGGTCCGGCCGGCCCCGCCCGCAATAATCTGCCTAATCCCGCTAAGACACACGCTGGCACCGACTGGCCCATGCGTCCTATCCTGAATCTTGTTCGGCATTGCTGAATGACATGAGCGGACAGGTGTCATGATCCAGTCGGTGCAGCGCGCTGCCCAGATCCTCGACGTCCTCGGCTCAGGCACGCCCCGGCTCGGCGTCACCGAGATCGCCGACCGGCTCGGCCTGGCCAAGCCGACCGTGCACGGGCTGCTGCGCACGCTCGAGGCGTACGCGCTCGTCGCCCAGGACCAGGCGACCGGCAAGTACAGCCTCGGCCCGGGCGTGCTGCAGCTCGGCAACGCGTACCTGGACGGCTCCGACCTGCGGGCGCGCTCGCTGCGGTGGGCCGAGGGGCTGGCCCAGCAGGCGAAGGAGGCGGTCTGGATCGCCACCTTGTCCGGCGGCCGGGTCATCGTGCTGCACCACGTGTTCCGGCCCGACAACACCGTGCAGATCCTCGAGGTCGGCGCGGCGATCCCGTGGCACGCGTGCGCGCTCGGCCACGCGATCGTGGCGTACCTGCCGGCCGGGCCGCGCGCCCAGGCGCTCGGCGCGGCCCTGGCGCCGCTGACCGGGCGGACCAAGACCACGCGGGCGGCCCTGAACCGGGCGCTGGCCCAGGTCCGGGGGTCTGGCTACGCGATCGAGAACGAGGAGGCGACCGTCGGCGACGCCGGCATCGCGGCGCCCATCCTCGGCCGTGACGACCTGGTGGCGGGCGCGATCGCGGTGGTCGGCTCGGCCGAGCGGCTGCTCGCCCCCGGCACCAGGAACGACCTGGTGCGCGCGGTGGTCGCCGCCGCCCGCGCGATCTCCCGCGACCTCGGCGCGGGCCGGGGCGGCGTCGCCGCCCTCTCGCTGCTCTAGCAGTGGGGGGACCCCGGGCCCCTGGGGCAACCGGGCGCAGAGACTCGCGCCTCCGCGCCCGGCCAGCCTCCGGCCCTCCCCCTCCTAGGGCCGCCCTTGGTCCCCCGTCCGCAGTGGTCTTGAGACATTAAGTCTAATGTCTCAGATAGGATATTTTGCGCGATAGTGTTGCAATTGAGAAACACATCTTCGTGGTTCACAACTCAGAGTTCAGACGCAGTCACGGCGAGGGGTGAGGAACGGCCATGATGGCCCGGCCGGAGCGAGTGTCGGCGGAAGAGGTCAGGAAGCGGATGCTGGACGCCGGGCGCGAGCTGGCGATCGAGGCCGGGGCGGCGCTCACCATCGAGCACCTGCGGCTCGAGGAGGTCATCCAGCGGGCGCGGGTGCCGCGGAGCTCGGTCTACCGGCTGTGGTCCTACCGCGATGAGTACATCGACGATCTGCTCGCCTATCTCGCGGGCGCGGGCACGCTGTTCGGCAGCCGGCCGGTGTTCGACCCTGAGACCTTCTCCGTCGCGAGCCAGGTCCTCGCCGACAACCGGCACCTGCTCGCCACCGACGACGGGCGCCGGGCGCTGCTGCGGGAGGTCGTGCGGGTCACCGCCAAGCGCAACTACCAGGCGCTGACCGAGTCCGCGCCGTGGCGGCTGCACATGGCGCTCGTCGCCACGCTCGGCTCGACCCGCAGCGGCGAGGCGCGCCAGCGGATCGCGGCCGCCCTCGAGGAGGCGCAGCTGCGGTCCCGTGAGTCGATGGTCGCGCTGTTCGGCTACCTGATGGCGGAGATCGGACTGCGGCTGCGCGACCCGGCCTGGACGGCCGACCACCTGCAGATCACCGGCGGCCTGCTCGTGCAGGCGCTGGCGCTGCGCAACCTCCAGGTCCAGGCGGCCGACGGCGCATCCGAGGCATCGGCCGTCGACGCGCTGCTCAACGGGCCGATCCCGGGACCCGGCCTGAACGGCGAGACGGCCGAGTGGACCCTGGTCGGCTTCGCCTACGCGGGCCTGGTCGACGGCTTCGTCGAGCTCGACCCGGACTTCACCCCGGCACCGCTCGTCGGCTAGCGCTCGCCCCGCGACAGGGCCATCACCCGGTCGCTGAGCACGGCCACCCCCGGAGTCGGCTCGGCCTCGTAATAGCCCGGCTTGCGCTTCTTGAGCAGCCCGGGACCGTTCGACGTCCATTGGAAGTTTCTGTTGCCGAGAACCCGCCGGTAGACCGGATCGACGTTGTCCGGGAAGGTCGCCGCCATCCGGCGCAGCGGCAGCGGGGGGATGGTGTCCTCGCGCAGGTAGGCCCGGAGCACGTTGGCGTGCTCACGGTCCTCGGCCAGCGACGGGTCGGCGAACAAGGCGCGCAGCATCCCGTACTCGGGGACCACCACGAACCCGTCGAGCTCGTCGTAGATGATCCCGACGGTGTCGAACTCGAAGAACCCCTCCGGCATCACGAACGTGGTCTCGCCCGCCTCGCTGACCGCTCGGTGCCGCCCCCGCGCGGCCAGGGCCGAGTCGCGGCGCACCTTGTAGTAGGCGTTGAGCCGCCCCTCGGCCTCCAGGATCGGCAGCACCAGCTCGTCGGTGCCGAAGAAGGCGACGAACTCCTCCCGGTCCCGTCGCATGTACATCCAGCCCTGCTCGGCCTTCTCCTGGTTGCGGAAGACCAGGTCAGGCTCGCGGGTGGCCAGGTCGATGGCCAGCCGCGCGACCTGCCGACCGTCGTCGGCCGGGTAGAGCGTCTCGCCCCCGGCCGCCAGCCAGGCGGTGTCGTCGCGGTCGAGCGGCAGCAGCGTTCCCGCGAAGAACCCGCCGTCGGCCGGCCGGGGGTCCAGCCCGTGGACGGCGTAGTCGAGGTCGTCGACCAGGTTGAGCGCGATGACCGCGCCGGGCCCGGCCTGCCCGCCCGTTCCGCTGCCGCCGCCGCCGCGCAACTCGAAGATGCCGCGCACGCTGTTGTCGGCCCAGTCGAGGACCAGATCCCGCTCGGCGCGGGTCAGCCCCCGCTGGGTGCCGATGAACCGCTCGACCACGGCCAGCCCCCCGGCCTCCGCGATCGCGCGGCGCAGCTCGACGGCTCGCTCAATCTGCTCTTGACCCACGGGTAAAGAGCATAAGGACTTCATCTCGAACGGACCGTGCCTTCTCCCTCCAGCCAGCCGCAATCACGCCCGTCCGGGGCCAGCCGTGCGCGCTTCTTGCTGTTATCTCCAGAAACGCGCGAATCGTTGTCGCCCGGTGGGCCACAGGCCCGCTAGATGCAGCCTGGTGGGCCCCAGGGCCGAAACGAGGCGTGTCCGGCTCGCAGGCGGGGCGCGCGGCGCTTGTTGCTGTTATCCGGCGATGCGCTTGCGGGCCAGGTTCTTGATCTCCTCGGGGAGCGCGTCGGCGGCCAGCAGCCTGGGGAGCAGTTCGGGCTCGGTGGTGGTCGCGCGGAACGTGACGGCGACCGTGACGTCGTGGTCGGGCCGGTGCTCGATCACGACCGGGTCGCCCGCCCTGATCCGGCCCGGCGCGATCACCCGCAGGTAGGCGCCGGGCCGGGCGGCCTCGGTGAACCGCCTGATCCAGCCCGCCCGGCCGAGCCAGCCCTGGAAGGTGCCGCACGGGATCCGCGGGCAGCAGACCTCGAGCAGCACCTCGTCGCCGATCCGCCAGCGCTCGCCGACCAGCGCGTCGTTGACGGCCACGGACTCGGTGGTCAGGTTCTCGCCGAAGACGCCGTTACGCAGCCGCACGCCCAGCTCAGCCTGCCACCGGTCGAGATCTTCTCTCGCGTAGGCGTACACCGCCTGGTCGTCGCCGCCGTGGTGTCTGACGTCGTAGACCCGGTCGCCGGCCAGGCCGACGGCCCCGGTGCCCTTCGGGCCGGGCGCGGTCACCTGGACGGGCCCGCTCACCGGCCGCTTGTCGATGCCGGTGAGCGCGACCGGCTTCCATGGGTTGTCGCGTGGCGAACCGACATTGACCGAGAGCAGCCGCATATCAGCCAGCGTAGATACCCGTGCCCGTAGCTGGCGAACCGTTTTTCCGGCCGTTCGGGTCGGCCACTCGCGTCCTGCCGTTACTTGCTGTTATCTGACGGCGACGCGCCGGCGTGTCGCCCGGCGGTTCCGTCCCGCCGCTGTTTACGATGCGTGCGTAAGCACGGGGAGCACCGTTTCTGGGGGGATTTCTGGTGGCGCAGGGAGTGCGGGCAGGCCGAGTGCCGGCCAACGGGGGACGTCACGCGAGGACCGAGCGGTACCGAGGCCGGCATCGTAAGGCCGGCGGCCAGATCGGGCTCGGCACCGGGGTCAAGGTGACGGTCACGGTCGCGTGCGCGGCCCTGTTCGTGTGCCTGCCCCAGACGAGCTGGGGGAACCGGGCGAGCGCGGGGACGGTCGCGGCGCACGCCACGACGAGTCAGGTGACCGTGCGGAGCCTGCCCGGCCGGCTCAGGCTGCTGTGCGCGACGCGGCTGGGCTGATCGCGGCCCGACCGGCTCGGGCCGACTGGCTCACGCATGCGCCCGGCTTACGCGCGGGCGGGCGACGGCGCGTCCTCGCCTGCCCCGCCGGCGGCCCTCGCCAGGTCCCGTTCGCGTCGCGCGGCCCAGACCAGGAGCAGGGAGGCGAGGGCGGCGCCGGCCGCGGCGCCGGCCAGCACGACGGTGGCCCGCTGGAAGGCGGGGAGGGCGGCGCTGCCGGCGGCGTGCGCGCCGAGGACGGTGACCAGGATCGCCACGCCGAGCACGATGCCGACCTGGCGGGCCATCGTGACGATCCCCGAGCCGGTCGCGAACCGGTTCGGCGGCACCGCCGAGACCGCGGCGCTGACCAGGGTGGGAAGCGTGAGGCCGACCCCGGTGCCGGTCAGCAGCATCCCCGGGAGCATGTGGGCGGGGTAGTCGGGGGCGAGCGAGAGGTTCAGCCGCCAGAAGACGCAGCCACCGGCGTAGATCGCGCAGCCGACCGCGGCGACCGGGCCCGGGCCGATCCGGCGGGCGATCGGCCCGGCCGCGATCGCCCAGAACGGGACCAGGAGCGGTCCGGGGGCGACGCCGAGCCCGGTGCGCAGCGCCGACCACCCCCACACGTCCTGGCACCAGAGGGTGACGAGCAGCAGCATCGCGCCGAAGGCGATGCCGAAGACCACGTTGGCGGCCGTGGCGGTGGCGAACAGCGGGCGGCGCAGCAGGTGCAGCTCGATCACCGGGGCGGGGTGGCGAGCCGACCGGTAGACGAACAGCGCCGCCAGGATCGCGGCCGCCGCGAACCCGCCCAGGACCGGCGCCGACGTCCAGCCCCAGTCGTCGGCCTTGACCAGCGCCAGCGCCAGCGCCCCGATCGCGACCGTGAAGACCGCCGCGCCGAGGATGTCCGGGCGGGCCTGCGCCCGGACCTCGGCCGCGTGCGCGGTCGTCCGGTCAAGCGGGAGGACCCGCAGGCCGGCGATCAGCGCGATGGCGATGATCGGGACGTTCACCAGGAACACCCAGTGCCAGCTCGCCTCCACCAGCGCGCCCCCGACGACCGGGCCGAGAGCGGCGGCGGCGCCGCCGACGGAGGTCCAGGCCCGGATCGCGCCCGTCCGGCGCTCGGCCGGGGCCGCCGCCAGCAGCAGGCTGAGCGAGGCGGGCATGAGCAGGGCGCCGCCGGCCGCCTGGACGACCCTGGCGCCGACGAGAATCCAGACGTCCGGCGCCGCGGCGCAGGCGGCCGAGGCGACCGCGAAGACGATCATGCCGGTCAGGAACGCGGCCCGGCGGCCGATCAGGTCGGCCGCCCGGCCCGCCGGGACGAGCAGCGCCGCGAACACGATCGCGTACGCGTTCAGCACCCACGACAGCGACGCCAGGTTGGTGCCGTGAAAGTCGCGGCCGATCGACGGCAGCGCGACGTTCACGATGAACAGGTCGAGGTTGACCACCACGATGCCCGCCGTGACGACGGCGAACACGGGGCCGAACCGCGCCCGCCCCGGCTCGGGCGCCCGCCCGGCCACGATCTCGGCCGGGCCGGCCGGCGCGCCCTCTGCCACGCTGTCGGTCACGCGATCCTCCTGAGTTTGGAAATCCAACTGGAGCGTAGACTGCATCAGTTTGATTTCGCAACCCAGGTACGATGGTCATTATGCGCGAGGAACTGCCCGGCCGTCCGTGCTCGGTCGCGGCCGCCCTGAACCTGATCGGCGAGAAGTGGACGCTGCTGGCGGTGCGCGAGATCACCTTCGGCAACAAGCGCTTCGACGCGATCGCGAAGAACACCGGCGCGCCCCGCGACCGGCTCGCGGCCCGGCTGCGCACGCTGGAGGCGGCCGGCGTGGTCGAGCGCCGCCTCTACAGCGAGCACCCGCCGCGCTATGAGTACGAGCTCACCCAGGCGGGCCGGGAACTGCGGGCCGTGCTGACGGTCCTGCGCGGCTGGGGCGACCGGTGGGCGGTGGACTCACCGCCCACCGCGTTCGAGCACAGCTGCGGGCACGACCTCGACCCGGAGGTCATCTGCCGCCACTGCGGGGCCGAGATCGTGCCCGAAGAGCTCAGGGTCCGCGTCCTCGCCCCCGGCTGGACGCGCAGGGGCCCGGTCGAGGCCGAGACGACTGGCTGACTGCCTACGACTGGGGCGCCAGCGCCGCCCGGAGCCGGAACGAGCCGGGGACCAGCTCGCCTTCCGCCCGCGCCTTCTCCAGCGCGGCCGACCACCAGGCGAGGTCGTCGAGCATGACGTCGGCGGCGGCGTTGGTGATCGGGTTGACCGGCTGGCCGTGCTCGTCGAAGGCGGCCTGCACCTCGGGGATGATCACGCTGTTGCGGACCGGCACCGACTCGGTCTCGACGAAGACGTGGGCCAGGTGCTCGATCGCGCGGGTGCCGCCGGCGATGCCGCCCGAGTAGCCGACGAACGCGACCGGCTTGTTCCTGAAGCCGAACGACAGCCACACGGTGTCGATCGCGTTCTTCAGCCGGCCGGGGATGGAGTGGTTGTACTCCGCCGTGAGGATGATGAACGCATCGGCCGACTTGATCTTCTGGTTCCACGCCTTCACCAGCGGGTCGGAGTAGGTCGGGTCGTTGATGTCGCCGATCGTGCCGAAGTGCTCGCCGAAGAACGGCAGCGGCCAGTCCCGCAGGTCAACGATCTCCGTCTCGAAGGCCTCGTGCGCGGCGGTCTTCTCGGTCAGCCAGGGCAGAACGACATCGGCGGCGCGGGTCGGACGCGTGCTGCCGACGATGACAAGAAGTTTCGACATTGCTGCTCCAGGTCTCATGGTCAGCGGGCCTGCTGACGCCCAGCCGGTCGCTCCGGGATACGGGACTCGGCCGGGCGACATCTGTATGTCTATCACTAATCATTGGTGCTACGCAAACTATAGATCCGGCGGTATGCTCGCCTTATGGCGGAGTCATCGGTGGCGGCGGGGCAGCAGATCCTGCCGCTGATCGAGCACCTCGCGCGGATCAGCCGCCGCGCCGCCGACGCGGCCATGGCCGATGGCAGCCTCCGGCCGCGCCACGTCATCGCGCTCACGCTGCTGAGCGAGCGGGGCCCGATAACGCAGCACGCGGTCGGGGCCGCGCTCAGCCTGGACCCGAGCAACGTCGTCGGCCTGCTCAACGAGCTCGAGGAGCGCGGCCTCATCACCCGCCGACGCGACCCAGCCGACCGCAGGCGGCACATCGTCGAGGTGTCCGCCACCGGGGCCGACGAGCTCGCGCAGACCTACGCCCAGCTCGGACTGGTCGAGGATGAGCTGTTCAAGACCCTGACCTGCGAGCAGCGGTCCGCCCTGCACGAACTGCTCGCATCGGCCGTGGCCGGCCTGTCCCCATCGCACCAAGCGCCCGGGTCCGACTGCCTGGGACCGGAGTCCGACTGCGCCGCGCCCGAGCCCGCGCCGGTCGCCCTCGACCGCGCCCGCCTGACGCCCGATCCGGCCTGCCTGAAGCTGGATCCGCCCGAGCGCGGCTAGCCGGCCGGGCGCCGCACGCGGATCGCCTCCTGGGCGGAATTTCGGTTGCGTCGGCCGGGGACGCGTGGGCATGATGATGGGGTCGCATCCCCGACAGACGGAGAGTCGCTTGGAGCTCTGAGGTTCACCCTCGTGCCGCGCCGCGGTGGCGCGCGCCCGTGACCTCTTTTCTGGAGCCCCAGCGTGTCTTCTCGTTTTACCGCGCCCGCTCGTTCCGGCGGGCCTTCCGTTGTCCTGAGCGAGCTCAGTTTCTCCTGGCCGAACGGGCGTCGCGTCCTCGACGGCCTCAGCGCTTCCTTCTCCCCCGGCCGGACCGGCCTGATCGGGGTGAACGGCGCGGGCAAGTCCACCGTGCTCGCGCTGATCGCCGGCCGCCTGCAGCCGTCGTCAGGATCGGTGACGGTGACCGGGGACGTCGGCTACCTGCCGCAGACCCTCACCCTCGACGCCAACGCCCGCGTGGCGTCGCTGCTCGGCATCGCCGGCGTGCTCGACGCGATCGACGCGATCGAGGCGGGTGACGCCAGCCAGGCGGCGTTCGACGCGGTCGGCGACGACTGGGACGCCCGCGAGCAGGCCCGCGGCTGGCTGTCCCGGCTTGGCCTTGATCACGTCGGCCTGGACGACCCGGTTGCCCGGCTGTCCGGCGGGGAGACGATCATGACCGCGCTGACCGGCCTCTTCCTGCGGCGGCCGGCCGTCCTGCTCCTCGACGAGCCGACCAACAACCTGGACCGGGACGCGCGCGGACGGCTGTGCGCGGCGGTCGAGTCCTGGCCCGGGGTCATGCTGATCGTGAGCCACGATCGGGAACTGCTCGGGCTGGCCGACCAGATCGCGGACCTGCGCAGCGACCACTACGGCGACTCGCTGCGGCTGTACGGCGGGAACCTCGCCTCGTACCACGCCATGCTCGAGGCCGAGCAGGCCGCCGCCCGGCGGGCGGTGAGCGCGGCGGCCGCCGACGTCCGGCGCGAGCACCGCGACCTGGTGCGGGGCCAGACCAGGCAGGCCCGGCGGGACCGGCAGGGCAGGCAGCTGTCCGCGGCCGGCTCACTGCCGCACACGGCGGCCGGTGCCCGCCAGCGCTCCGCCCAGGAGACCGCCGGGCGGTCGCGGGACACCGCGCTGGCGCGGATCGCGGACGCCGAGACGCGACTGGCGGAGGCCGAGGAGGCGGTCCGCGACGACGACGCCATCGCGATCGCGCTGCCGGGGACGGCCGTGCCGGTCGGCCGGACGGTGCTGCGAGTGCGCGGGCTCGACCGACCGTGGATTCCGTGGCGGACGCCGCCGGCGGATGAGGCGGACGCCGAGGCGATCGCGGAGCTCGTCGTCCAGGGGCCCGAGCGGATCGCGCTGACCGGGCCGAACGGCGCGGGCAAGAGCACGCTGCTCCGGCTCATCGCCGGCGAACTCGGCCTACCCGAACCCCGGGGACCGGGCCTGGTCGTGCGGCGGATCAGCGCGCTCGGCTACCTGCCGCAGCGGCTGGACGTGCTCGACGACGACCGGACGGTGGCCGAGAACGTGCGCGCGGTCGCGCCCGCCGCCTCGGTCAACGAGGTGCGAGCCGGGCTGGCGAGGTTCCTGTTCCGTGGCGCCCGCGCGGACGCGGCGGCCGGGACGCTATCGGGCGGCGAGCGGTTCCGCGCCGTCCTCGCGTCGCTGCTGCTGGCCGACCCGCCGCCGCAGTTCCTGCTGCTCGACGAGCCCACCAACAGCCTCGACCTGGCGTCGGTGCGCCAGCTCAGCCAGGCGCTCTCCTGCTACCAGGGAGCCCTGCTGGTCGCCAGCCACGACGTGCCGTTCCTGGCCTCGATCGGTATCACCCGCTGGCTTCGCCTCTCCCGCGACGCCCGCCTGACCGACATCGACCCGCTGACATAACCAGGCGCTCCGCGCTTCTTGCTGTTATCCGCCGGGGTAGGGCTTGCCCGGCGTGATCGCGGCTGTCGTGCCGGAGGCCGATCCTGTCGGCGGCGTAGGTGACAGGTCCGAGGCGGATCGGCGGGGTGGGGTGGAGTGGGTGAAGGGGGTCGGGGGGATGGTGATCGGAGCGCCGGTGGCCGCTGCGCGCGGGCGACCGCGCGGAGCACCCGCTCGACCCCGTCGGTCAGGCCCTTCTCGTCGACCGCGCACTTGAGCATGCCCGCCCGGACCCCGGTGCCGGCGATGCCCTCGGTGATGTCACGGACGAAGAAGTCGGTCATCGTCTCCTTCGGGCGGCGGGAGAAGAAGAGCGGCACCTCGTCGAACGTGTAGATGCCGTGCTTGGGCAGCTCGCTGAGCTTGCGGACGGCGTCGGCGACGCGCTGGTCCTCATCGCCCCACTCGTCGGGATAGTTCTGCTGAACGTCGGCCGTCATGACGAACACGTGCTCGTGCATGAGCACGCGGCCGAGCTTGGCGGCCTCGACCGGGCCGAGCGCTGTCTGGACTGTTGTCACACGTCGATGCTTCTCGGGCGCCGCCCCGGGTGTCAATCGTGCCTGATCACAGAATGTCAGGGCTTCCGGGCGACCAGGCCGTAGATCGGGACCGTCGCCTCGGCGGGCGGATCGGACTCCTCGGGTCGCCAGTCGTCGATCGGGACCAGCCCCGGCGGGATCAGGTCGAGGCCGGTCACCAGGGCAGCGATCTCGTCGGCGGAGCGAAGCGTGATGGGGACGGTGGCGGCCGCGTTCCACTGCTTGAGCGCGCCGCCCAGGAACGGGTCGAGGTCACTGGCCAGGTGGTGGATCGCCAGGTAGCTGCCGGACGGCACGGGATCCATCAGCGCCGACACGACCTTGGCCGCATCGTCCGCCGAGGCGACGTGGGCGAGGGTGGACAGCAGCAAGACCGCGATCGGCTGGGCGGCGTCCAGGATCGCGCCGTCGCCCGCGGCCGCGACGATGCCGTCGACGTCCGCGACGTCCCCCTCGATGCAGGCCACCAGCCCTTCGGGCGTGGACGCGAGGTCCGCCTGGGTGCGGTCGAACATCATCGGGTCGCTCTCGACGTAGACGACCCGGCAGCTGGGGTCGATCGCCTGCGCGGGACCGTGGGTATTGCCGAGCGCCGCCAGGCCGCCGCCGACGTCGAGGAACTGCCTGACCCCGGCGTCGGCGGCCAGGTAGCTGAGCACCCGGTGGCGGAAGGCCCGGGCCGAGGCCGGAAACGCCGCGATCGACGGCTTCGACTCGACCAGGGCGGCGGCCGCCTTGCGGTCGGCCGCGAAGTTGGTCTGCCCGCCGTTCAGGAAGTCGTCCGCCCGGGCGGCGTTGGGCACGGTGACGTCGATCAGCCCGGACGCGATCCGGTGACCCCCGTCATGACCCAATTGCTCACTCACGTAGCGTCGTGGCCTAATTCGCCGTAAAGGTATCTCTCCGTTCGTAATGCTAACTGATCGTCACCAAGAGAGATAGATGAATATCGAAATACTTTACCTCCGACTATGGTCAGGGCTTGCGCGCGACGGCTCCGAGCAGGGGCAGCGTGTCCGAGCAGTCGGGGTCTTCGGGCCCTGGGCGCCAGCGGTGCAGCTGGACGAGGCCGGGCTCGACGAGGTCGAGGCCGAGGTCGCTGAACCAGCGCTCGACGGTGGCGCGGTCCCGGAGGATGACCGGGACCGGGCTGATGTGGTTCCAGCGCTCGCCCGCGACGATGAGCAACTCGTCCGGCGTCGGCTGCATGACGACTAGATAGCTGCCGGGTGCCACCGCCCCGACCAGCCCGGCCAGCACGCCCTCGGCATCCTCGATGAAGTTCAGGATGTCGATCATGACGATGCCGACCGGCTGCCCGAGGTCGAGCGTCCGGCCGGCCCCGGCGATGACCGAGGCGGGGTCGCGGGCGTCGGCGTCGAGGAAGCTGACGCCGCCCGCCTCCGAGCGGAGCAGGGCGCGCGCGTGCGACAGCACCACCGGGTCGTTGTCGACGTAGACGGTGCGGCTGGCCGGGTCGACCGCCTGGGCGACCTCGTGCGTGTTGCCGGCGGTGGGTATCCCCGTGCCGACGTCGAGGAACTGACGAATCCCGGCCTCGGCGGCCAGGTAGGTCACGGCCCGGCGCAGGAACGCGCGGGAGGCCAGCCCGAACTCCGCCATCGCCGGGGCGACCGAGATCAGCAGCTTGGCCGCCCGGCGGTCGGCCTCGAAGTTGTCGCGGCCGCCCACCAGGTAGTTCCAGACCCGCGCGACGTTGGGCACAGCGGTGTCGATCCGCACCGGCGGCACCGGCCTGGACGTCAGCCGCAGCCACTCGTCGGACGACATCGCAGGCCAACTCCCTTGCCGCCAGCTCGGAAATGCGTGAGGGCGCGGTCTCACAGAGTGAGACCGTACGGGGTAATACCTATCACGGTTTAGCCCCCAAAAGAGACGCCAGCACCTAGGTATTTTAGGTATTTACACCTATATAGAGCGGTTACCGGAAGGGCGCCCCGTTGACCTTGGCGGAGACCCCGGTCCGGTCCAGGTACGGGGTGATGCCACCGAGGTGGAAGGGCCATCCGGCGCCGAGGATCATGCACAGGTCGATGTCCTCGGGAGCGGCCACCACGCCCTCGTCGAGCATGATCCTGATCTCCTGGGCCAGCCCCTCCAGGGCCCGCGCGAGCACCTCGGGGGCGGTGGACGGGCGGTCGCCGCCGGCCAGCAGCGCGATCACCTCCGGGTCGACCGAGAAGTCGGGCCGGTAGACCGACGCCAGGCCGGAGTCGGCGACCGCGCGGAGCTTGTCCGAGACCGCGAACCGGCCGGGGAAGGCGGCCGCCAGGGTCTCCGCGACGTGCAGCGCGATCTTCGGCCCGACCAGCTGAAGCAGCAGGAAGGGCGACATCGGGAGGCCGAGGGGGTCGGCCGCGTGCTCGGCGACCTCGAACCCGGTGCCCTCGTCGACGGTGCCGATGATCTCGCCGAGGAACCGGGTCAGCAGCCGGTTGACCACGAACGCGGGCTGGTCGGCGACGATCACGCAGTTCTTCTTGAGCGTCTTCCCGACGTCAAGCGCGGTCGCCACGGCGGCGTCGTCGGTCAGCGCCCCCCGAACAACCTCGACCAGGGGCAGCACCGCGACCGGGTTGAAGAAGTGGAACCCGACGACCCGCTCGGGGTGGGCCAGGTTCGCCGCCATCGCGGTCACCGACAGCGAGGAGGTGTTGGTCGCCAGCACGCAGTCCGGTCCGACCACCGCCTCGACCTCGGCGAAGACCTGCTGCTTGACCGAGAGCTCCTCGAACACCGCCTCGATCACGAAGTCGGCGTCGGCGAACCCGTCCTTGCTCACCGACCCGCTGATCAGCGCCTTCTGCCGGTTGGCGGCGTCGGCCGAGAGCCGCCCGCGGACCTGCTGCTTGTCGATCTCGGCGTGCACGTAGGCGACGCCGGAGTCCACCCGGGCCTGGTCGAGGTCGGTCATCACGACCGGGACCTGCAGCCGCCGGACGGACAGCAGCGCGATCTGGGCGGCCATCAGCCCGGCGCCGACGACGCCGACCTTGGTGACCTTCCGCGCCAGCGCGCGGTCAGGCGCCCCGGCCGGCCGCTTGGCCCGCTTCTGCACCAGGTCGAAGGCGTACAGCCCGGCCCGGAGCTCGTCCGACAGGAGCAGGTCCGCCAAGGCCGCGTCCTCGGCCGCGAACCCCTCGTCCCTGGTAGCCGCCCGTGCGGCCGCGACCAGGTCGAGCGCCCGGTAGGGGGCGGGCGCGGCGCCGTGCAGCTTGCCGTCGGTGAGGAACCGGGTGTTGGCGACCGCGGCGTCCCACTCGGCCGCGTCGGCCAGCGGGGCCCGCTCGATCGTGACCGAGCCACCCAGGACCCGGGCCGCCCAGCGGAGCGACTCCTCGAGGAAGTCGGCCGGCTCGAACATCGCGTCGGCGATGCCGAGCGCGTACGCCTCGGCCCCGCCGATCATCTTGTTCTGGCTGAGGGGGTTCTCGATGATCAGCTTCAGCGCGGGGGCCGGGCCGATGAGCCGGGGCAGCAGGTAGGCGCCGCCCCAGCCCGGCACCAGGCCGAGGAAGCACTCGGGGAAGGCGACCATCGGAACGCCGGAGGAGATCGTCCGGTAGCTGCAGTGCAGGGCGACCTCGAGCCCGCCGCCGAGCGCGACCCCGTTGATGAAGCAGAACGACGGCACCGGCAGCTCGCCAAGACGGCGGAACACCGCGTGGCCGAGCGCCCCGATGCCCGTCGCCCGCTCGCGCGCCACCGCCGGGTCGATCCCGGGGGCGGTGATCGCCGCGCCCGCGCCGTCCAGGTCGGCGCCGGCCGCGAGGATGAACGGCTTGCCGGTCACGCCGACGGCGGCGATCTCGCCCGCCGCCGCCCGGGCGGCGACGGCGTCGAGGGCCGCGTTGAGCGAGAGCAGCCCCTGCGGGCCGAACGTGCTCGGCTTGGTGTGGTCGTGGCCGTTGTCGAGGGTGATGAGCGCGAGCGTGCCGACGGCGCCGAGGTCGACGTCACGGACGATAGCGCGGGTCACGACCTCGCCGGGGAAGGCCTCCTCGGCCAGAACGCCCGACAGGTTCTCGATTGCCGTCATCGCTGGCGGTCTCCTTGGGTCTCGAAATCAGCGGGGCGGATGACGGGGACGCCGGGTCCGTTCGATATGAGCATTGGCATTTTCAGATCCGCTCCCACAAGACGGTGCCGCCCATGCCCATGCCGACGCACATGGTCGCCATGCCGTAGCGGACCTCGGGGTGCTCGGCGAACTGCGCCGCGAGCTGGATCATCAGCCGGACGCCGGAGGAGGCGAGCGGGTGGCCGAGCGCGATCGCGCCGCCCCACGGGTTCACCCGGGGGTCGTCGGCGTCGATCTTGAAGTGGTCGAGGAAGGCGAGGACC
>Ga0302314_10011164_pt1 | contig 15693 bp, 11 predicted proteins | sample III_Palsa_N2_3_FD_200533 | JGI IMG/M metagenome (GOLD analysis project Ga0302314, IMG submission 200533) | Peat permafrost microbial communities from Stordalen Mire near Abisko, Sweden - III_Palsa_N2_3 | ecosystem: Environmental > Terrestrial > Soil > Palsa > Peat permafrost | place: Sweden...
ATGTAGAGGTCGGGGCCTTCCATCTTGCCACTCATGCTTGCCCTTTGTCTGGTGCCGGCAGGCGACGTCCGGAGACGACGCGATCCTGGATGAGGGCCATCTGGCCCTTGAGACGGCGGTTCATCGACGGGCTGGGCATGATTCCGATGACTGGAAGCCCCAGGAAGTCGAACGCGTCGGACGTGGTGCGAAGGCGCTTGTCGAACTGCTCAAGCAACAACGCCGTTCCGATGGCCGCACCGATCGCGCCGACGATACCCATCAACAATACCGAAAGAAGCTTCGGCGACGAGGGCGTCGACGGCGTCGTCGCCTGGCTGATGACCGTGGCGTTGCTCTGCCGATTCTGGCTTTCGAGATTCGTCTGGCTCGCGCGGCTGTAGACAGCGTCGTAGGACTTCTGGGCGTTGTCGACGTCGCGCTGCAGCACGCCCGCCTGATCCCGCGTTTCCTTGAGCGCCAGCACCTTCTGGCGCTGTGCATCCACTTCGGCCTGGATCTCGGCTTCGCGAACATGGCTCACGCGGGCATCGACGCCGATCGCCCCGGTCACGTCGCTGGTGGCGCGCGCGATCTTCATCTTCAACTCATTGACCGCGGCGCGCGCCTCCTGGACCTGCGGATGCTTGTCGCCGTACCGCGACGACAGCTCCTGCAGCTTCAATTCGGCCGCCGACAAGTCCGCCTTCAGGCCGCTGACCGTTCCATTCGACAAGACCTCGTTCAACTGGCCCGCGCTGCCGATCTGTCCCTGGCGAGTCGAAGCATCCACCCGCGCCGTCTGGATGGCGACAAGCTCCTGCGTCAGGGCCGTCAGCCGGCTCATTTCGAGGTCGAACTTGTCGTCGCTGCCGATGATGCCCTTTTCGCGCTGGAAGGCCGCCAGCTTGTTTTGCGCCGCCTCGAGTTCCGCGCGGGCATCCTTCTGCTGGTCGGTGAAGAATCCGCTGTATTGCTTGGCCGGGTCGACGCGCAACTCGATCGACGTCTCGAGATAGGCCTGGACGTAGGCGTTGGCGACCGTCGCGGCGAAGTGCGGGTCCGCCGAGTGGTAGGCAATGTTGATGACGTTGCTGCCGGCCGTCGTGACTTTGGGATCGAGCCCGTTTTCGACGAGCTCGGTCAGCCACTCCTGGATGGTCAGCCCGCTCTTGGCCGCCGCCCATGCCGAACGCATGTCCGCGAGGTCGGCCAGTTTCAGGTTCTGCACGACCCGCTGGGCGACCCGATCGCTGCGGATGATCTCGATCTGCGTGTTGATCTGCGCCGGCGTGGCTCCGCCGTACAGCATCGAGCTGACCGGATCGGGCTTCACGTCGATGAGCAACGAGGCGGTCGCGGTGTAGACGCGCGTCGCGAACACCAGGTACAGGATCGCCGCGGCCAGCACGACGCCGAACACGATGACTGCAGCCAGCCAGCGCGCTCGAAGCACCGCCAGGAAATGGGAAAGATTCATGAATCGGCTCCCGCGGTCAGAACAGGCTCTCGCGGATGAAGACCACGTCGCCGTCCTTGAGCGTGTCCTCCATCGACGGCTCCAGCGTCTCCATCTTGCCATCCGGGCCGCGGCGGGTCACCTTGATGCCCTTGAGCGTGCCGCGCGGCGTCGCGCCGCCGCCGGCCGCGACGGCCTGCATCACGGTCATGCCGCGCTCGAGGCGCATCGTGCCGGGGTGCTGGATCTCGCCGTACATGTAGATCTGCGGGGCGCGGTCGACCCAGATCGTGTCGCCCGGAGCGACGACGATGTCCTCGCCGGTGCCGCCCGCCGCGAACAGTCGCGGCAGGTCGACTTCATGGCGGAACAGCTTGCCGTCGCGCGTGCCGGTGAGGACGACCGTGTCGGATCCCACGCCGGCCACGACGCCGCCGGCCAGCGCCAGCACTTCGGTCAGGCGCATGCCGGTCAGGTCGAGCGGATAGCGGCCGGGCTTGCCCACCTGGCCGAGCACGTTGACCTGGTTCGCGCGCACCTGCGTCACGACGATGTTGACCTGCGGATCCTTGACGAAATCGCGGCGCTTGAGCTCGGCCGCGATGTGCTGCTCGGCGGCCGTGACAGTCAGCCCGGCCAGTTGCACTCGGCCCAGCAGCGGATAGCTGATGGCGCCGCCTTCGTTGACGCGCGTCTCGAGGCTCAGGTCGGGACTTTGATAGACGCTGATGCGGATCGTGTCGCCCGCACCGATGCGCGACTGGTCGACGTCGGCGGGCGCCGCCACGGCCCTGGCGGCGGACGCCGGCTTGGCGGCCTGCGCCTGGGCCAGCGGCACCGCGATCGTCATCGCCACGGACAACGCGAGCAAGAAGCATCGGGCGAACTGGCGAGCGCCAGAAAACGAAAGAACGTTCGACATGGTGTTTCCTTCTTACTTTTTCGTGGCGTCCGGGGTGGTCTGCGGAGGCAACCGCACTTCCACCGACGAGGCCGGGGTTGTCGGCAGGCTCACGCGCACGCCCTGGGTCTGGGGCAACGAGACTTGCACGCTGGACGTCGTCGTGGTCGGCAGGGTCACCTGGACACCGGACGTGGCGTTGGCAGCCGGCAGCGTGACATGCGTGCCGTTCGTCTCCGTGATCTGTTGCGTGGACTCGATGTCCTTGGTCGTCGCCAGCGCCGGGCTCGACGCGGCGAGCGCGGCGTACTGCGGGGCGTAGTCGATCTTGGCGGACGTCCGCAGCGCGGCGAGATTGCCTTCGGTCACCTTGCGGCGGGCCTCGACCAGCATGAACTGGCCGATGGCCGGCTTCGCGCGGTCGAAGGTCACCGGTGCCTGCGTGCTGGACGTGACGTAGGTGACGTGCACCTGGTCGCCGGCCGACGCGACCAGGCCGTGGCCGTCCTGCACGGCGGCGAGCTGCTTCAGCGAATTCAGCGGGATGCGTTCGGCCGGCTGCGTGGTCTGCTGGGCGCGCGGCGTCGCGCCCTGGGCCTTGAGCCAGGCCTCGACGTCGGCAGGGGGCTTGCCGCCCTCGACCATCGCGCGCAGCGCCGGGATCTTGTCCTCGGGAATCCTGGCCAGGTACTCCTGCAGCGTGTAGATGCGGCGATGCGAGAACAGCGCGTCGTTGTCGTCGAAGTAGGCGTGCATGGCGGCGTCCGTGGGGGCCGGCACGGTCTGCGCGGCCTGTTCCACGTAGGCCCGCGCGAGCACCTCGCGGCGCGCGGCGTCCAGCGCCTGCTGCGCGCCGGGCTGCGTGTCCATCTTGATCTTCTCGGCCTTCTCGACCAGCAGTTGCTCGTCGATCAGCTGCTCGAGGATCTTGTGGCTGGCCGCGTCCTGCTGCTCGGGGCGCAGGCCGCGTTCGCGCTGCAGCCGGTAGTTGATCTGGTGCACCGTGATCTCGGTGCCGTCCACGCGGGCCGCCGACTGCGTCGCGTCCTTCTTGTGGCCCGTGCATGCGGCCAGCAGCAGCACCGCGGCCACCGCGGCGGCCGTCTGCGCGGCGTGACGCATCGTCGTGTTCTTGTTCGTCATGAGATCCACCCCCCGGCCTTGTCAGGCCTTTCGTCCGATTTTCACACGCGCCCGATCGGCTGATAGTCGATGCCGGCGTCCCGCACGACCTTGGGCTCGTACAGGTTGCGGCCGTCGAAGATCACCGGCGTCTTCAAGGTGCTCGCGATGCGCTCGAAGTCGGGACTGCGGAACTCCTTCCATTCGGTCACGATCGCCAGGGCGTCGGCACCGACGAGCGCGGCGTCCGGGTTGTCGGCATAGGCGATGCGCGGCTCGTCGCCGAAGATGCGGCGTGCCTCGGTCATCGCCACCGGGTCGTACGCCGTCACCGTGGCGCCGCGGGCGAGCAGTTCGCCGATCAGCACGCGGGCGCTGGCCTCGCGCATGTCGTCGGTGTTGGGCTTGAACGCCAGGCCCCACACCGCGAAGCGCTTGCCGTCCAGGTCTTCGCCGAAGCGGCGGAGGATCTTGTCGACCAGCACCTGCTTCTGGGCGTCGTTGGCGTCCTCGACCGCCTGCAGCACCTTCAGGGCGCGGCCGCTTTCGGAGGCCGTGCGGATCAGCGCCTTGACGTCCTTCGGGAAGCAGGAGCCGCCGTAGCCGCAGCCGGCGTACAGGAAGTGGTAGCCGATGCGCGGATCCGAGCCGATGCCCTGGCGCACGAGCTCGATGTCGGCGCCCAGCGATTCCGCCAGCAGCGCGAGTTCGTTCATGAACGAGATGCGGGTAGCCAGCATCGCGTTGGCCGCGTACTTGGTCAGTTCGGCCGAGCGCACGTCCATGATCACGAGCTTGTCGCGATTGCGCTGGAACGGCGCGTACACCGCGCGCAGCAGGCTGACGGCGCGCTCGCCCTCGGCGCCGACCACGATGCGGTCGGGCCGCATGAAGTCCTCGACGGCCGCGCCTTCCTTCAGGAATTCGGGGTTCGATGCGACCGAGAACTCCAGCTCGATGCCGCGGGCGTCGAGCTCGGCCTGGATCGCGGCCTTGACCTTGTCGGCCGTGCCCACGGGCACCGTGCTCTTGTCGATGACGAGCTTGTAGTCCGTCATCAGGCGGCCGATGTTGCGCGCGGCGGCCAGCACGTACTGCAGGTCGGCGGAGCCGTCTTCGTCGGGCGGCGTGCCGACGGCGATGAATTGCAGCGTGCCATGGGCCACGGCGGCGCCCACGTCGGTCGTGAACTGCAGGCGCCCCGCGGCGACGTTGCGCTCGACGACGGCGTCCAGGCCCGGCTCGTGGATCGGGATGCCGCCGTTGTTGAGCACTTCGATCTTGCGCGGATCGACGTCGAGGCACAGGACGTGGTTGCCCATCTCGGCCAGGCAGGCACCCGAGACCAGTCCCACGTAGCCGGTGCCGATCACAGTGATTTTCATGGAAGGCGTTTCTTCGGAAAAATAGTCAGGCGCGTGCCGGTCCGTGGCACGCGAATCAGTTGGACGCCGCGCTGGCCGCCTCTGGCGCGACCGTGGCCGCGGCAGGGGCAGATGCCGTGCCCGGCGCGAACTTGCCGAGATAGTCGATCCGCGCCTTGGCGCGCAGGTCCTTCGTCTCGGCTTGGAGAGCCTCGCGTTTCTTCTGGTTCCAGAGCAGCTGCTCGATGACCGGCGTGGCTTGCGCCAGGCTGATCGCCTGCGGCTTGACTTCGACCAGGGTCAGCGCGGCGAGCCCCTGCGGCTGCGGAATGGCGATCGTCTGGCCGACGCTCATGGTCGAAATCTTCGGCAACAACGGGCCCAGCGATTCCGCGGGCTGCGTGGTCTGGGTGACGTTGACGGCGCTCGCCTTGGCCTTGAGCAGGTCGACCACCGCCGCCGCGCCGACGGACGCCTGCACGCTCGCCGAGAGCGCGCCGGCCTGGTCGGCGGTCATGCGCGCGTCGACCTTCTGGATCACGTAGGCGTTGCGCTGCGCGAAGTTGGCCGGGTGGCCGTCGTAGTACTGCTTGATGTCGTCGGCGCTCGGCTTGGGCACCTTGGCCGCGAAGTCTTCCACGTAGTAGCGGGCGAGCGCGTCCTTGCGGGCGGCCTCCAGGGCCTGGAGCACGCCCGGATTGCGATCGAGCTTGTCCTTCTCGGCCTTCTGCACGGCCAGCCGCTGTTCGACCAGGCTTTGCAGCACCTGGGCCGCCTCGGGGGCGGAGGCGCCGGGGCGAGCGGCGGCGATCTGCTTGGTCGCGAAGTCCAGCTGGTCCTGGGTGATCTTCTCGCCGTTGACCGTGGCGAGCGTCGCCGACGTGTCCTCGGTCTTCCTGCCGCAAGCCGACAGCAGCGCGGCGACGCAGGCGAGCGTCAACGAAAGCTTGATAGCCGAAAGCATGGTCATTTTTGGGCCGGAGTGGTCTGCGAAGCCGCCGAGGCGGCGGGAAGGGCTGGAGCCGGAACCGGGGTCGGGACAGTTATCGCGCCGCCGCCGTTCGCGGCGGCCAGCGCCGCGAAGCGGCCCTCGTACTCCACCTTGGCGCCGTCGCGGATGGTCTTCTGCAGGTTCATGATGACCTCGCGGCGGCCCTGGTTGGCCAGGAACTGCTCGATCGCCGGACGCGCGTCGGCCAGCGCCTTGGGCGCCGCGGCACTCGAGATCAGCGTGATCGCCGAGACGCCGAACTGCGACGGCACCACCATGGACTGGCCCTCCTGCATCGTCGCGAGCTTCTCGAGCACGACCGGCGGCAGTTGCTCCGAGGCGTCCTGTTCCTGCTTGGTGGTGAACACCAGCTTCTGCGACTTCAGCCAGTCGGTGAGTTCGGCCGGCGTCTTGAGCGCGTTCACGTGGGCGTCGACCTCGCTGCGACGGGCTTCCGGCGCCTGGATGTCCAGGCGCTGCAGCGTGTACATCTTGCGTTGCGCGAACAGCGCCGGGCGGCCGTCGTAGAACTTCTGCACGGCGTCGTCGGCCGGCTTGGCGGCGGTCTCGGCCGCGGATTCGATGAAGCGGCGCGCGAGGATGTCGCGGCGCGCGGCCTCGATCTGGGCCACCACCTTGGGATCCTTGTCGAGCTTGGCGGCGACCGCCTTCTGGGCGACGATCTGCTCGTCGATCAGCTGGTCCAGCACCACCTTGGAGGCGGCGTCGCCGGCGTCGGGACGCATGCCGCGCTGTTTCTGGATCGCGATCGCCAGCTGGCTCGCGGTCACGTCATCGCCGTTGACCTTGGCCAGGACCTCGCTGCCGTTGGCGTCCGCCGCGGCGACGTCCTTCTTCTGGCCGCAGCCTGCCAGCAGGGTGACGGCCATCGCGGCCAAGGCAACAGCGCCGACGCGGGCGCGGCTGGACATCATTTTGGAACGCATCATCGACGGGAGCCCCTCATGGCCTTTTCCGGCCCGTGGCGTGGCGCTTCGCGCCACGAATCATGGCGAGCGCGCACGACAGACGTGCCTCGCCCGGCCGCATTGCGGCAAAACGGGCGATTGTAGAGACTAACCTGCGTCAATCTCGCGACGGTCGCGTCTCGAGTCCAAACCCCGGGGCGCACCGCGCGGATCGTGAGAAAGTGCCGCTCCCGCGGGGATCACTGCCCGAAGCGGGCGAGGAAGTCCTGGTAAGCCAGCGCAATCCCCTGCTTCAGGTCGACGCGATGCCTCCAGCCGAGGGCGTGCAGGCGGCCGACATCCAGCAGCTTGCGGGGCGTGCCATCGGGCTTGCTGGCGTCGAAGACGATGCGGCCCCGGAAGCCGACGACGTCCATCACGGTCTCGGCGAGCTCGCGGATCGTGACGTCCTCGCCGGTTCCGATGTTGACCAGCGGCCCGTCGTAGCCCTGCTCCATCATGTGGACGCAGGCGTCGGCCAGGTCGTCGACGTAGAGGAACTCGCGCATCGGCGTGCCCGAACCCCAGACGACGTACTCCGCGTCGCCGCGCAGCTTCGCTTCGTGCGCCTTGCGGATCAGCGCCGGCAGCACGTGGCTCGTCTGCAGGTCGTAGTTGTCGTTCGGCCCGTACAGGTTGGTGGGCATCGCGCTGACGTACTGGCGGCCGTACTGGTCGTTGTAGGCCTCGCACATCTTCACGCCTGCGATCTTGGCGATCGCATACGGCTCGTTCGTGGCCTCGAGCGGACCGGTCAGCAGCGAGTCCTCGCGGATCGGCTGCGGCGCCAGCTTCGGGTAGATGCAGCTGGAGCCCAGGAACATCAGGCGCTGCACCCCGGCACGGTGCGCGCCGTCGATGAGGTTGTCGGCGATCGCCAGGTTCTCGTGCAGGAACTGCGCGCGGAAGGTGTTGTTGGCGTGGATGCCGCCGACCTTGGCCGCCGCGATGAAGATGTATGCGGGCCGCGTGCGCTGGAGGTAGGCGCGCGTGCTGCCTGCGTCCTGCAGGTCGAGTTCCGCGCGCAGCGGCGCCAGCACCTGCGCGTAGCCGGCCGACGTCAGGCGCCGCACCAGCGCCGAGCCGACCATGCCGCGGGCGCCCGCGACCATGATCGCCTCGTCCTTGCGCGGCACGTTCCGCACGGGGACTTCCTCACTCATGGTGCTGGAAGGTCTGGAAGCCGGCCATGCTCACCAGCGCGTCGCGACGCGCGGTGTTGTAGTCGGCGTCGATCATCTCGGCGACCAGTTCGGGCAGCGTCGTCGTCGGCGTCCAGCCCAGCTTCTCCTTGGCCTTGGTCGGATCGCCCAGCAGCGTCTCGACCTCGGTCGGGCGGTAGTAGCGCGGGTCGACGCGCACGATGACCTGGCCTGGCTTGCACCTGGACTTGTCGCCGGTGACGGTGTCGACGATGCCGACCTCGGCGGCGCCCTCGCCCTCGAAGCGCACGGTCATGCCCAGGCGTTCGGCGGACATGCGCACGAAGTCGCGCACGCTGTACTGCACGCCGGTGGCGATGACGAAGTCCTCGGCGTGATCCTGCTGCAGCATCATCCACTGCATCTGCACGTAGTCGCGCGCATGGCCCCAGTCGCGCAGCGCGCTCATGTTGCCCAGATACAGCGAATCCTGCAGGCCCAGCGCGATCCGCGCGATGGCACGCGTGATCTTGCGCGTGACGAAGGTCTCGCCGCGCAGCGGGCTCTCGTGGTTGAACAACACGCCGTTGCAGGCGTACATGCCGTAGGCCTCGCGGTAGTTCACCGTGATCCAGTAGGCGTAGAGCTTGGCGACCGCGTACGGGCTGCGCGGATAGAAAGGCGTGGTTTCCTTCTGCGGGATCTCCTGCACCAGGCCGTACAGCTCGGACGTCGACGCCTGGTAGAAGCGCGTCTTCTTCTCGAGCCCCAGGATGCGGATCGCCTCAAGGAGGCGCAGCGCGCCGATGCCGTCGGCGTTGGCCGTGTACTCGGGCTCCTCGAAGCTGACCGCCACATGGCTCTGCGCCGCGAGGTTGTAGATCTCGTCGGGCTGCACCTTCTGCACGATGCGCGTGAGGTTCGTCGAATCCGTCAGGTCACCGTAGTGCAGGACGAAGTCGCGGTTGTTGACGTGCGGATCCTGGTACAGGTGATCGATGCGATCCGTGTTGAAGGACGAGGCGCGGCGCTTGATGCCGTGGACTTCGTAGCCTTTCTTCAGCAGGAATTCCGCCAGATAGGCGCCGTCTTGGCCCGTGACGCCGGTGATGAGGGCTACTTTTTTGTCGGTCATCGGATGATTATCCACGAGGCGCGGGGCGCGAGCCTATGGTGAACGACCCACCAAAGGCCCAATTCAGCCGCCGGGCAGGCCGCGCCGGTATTGCACCGCCTCGGCCATGTGCCCAGCCTCGACCTCCACTGCGCCGGCGAGATCCGCCACCGTCCGCGCCACCTTCGCCACCCGGCGCAGGCTGCGTGCCGACCAGCCGAGCCGCTCGGCCACCTGTTCGAGCAGCGCGCGCGAGGGCTCCGCGAGCCGCAGGCCGGACTCGATCTGCGCCGCGCTGAGCAAGGCGTTGGGCACGCCCTGGCGTGCCAGCTGGCGCCCGCGCGCCTCGCGCACGCGCACCGCGACGACGGCTGACGACTCCTGCACCGGCGGCGCGTCGTCCTGCGCCCGGCCGGCCGACGGCAGCAGTTCGGCCGGCCGCAGCGCGGGCACCTCGATCTGCATGTCGATCCGGTCGAGCAGCGGCCCCGACAGCCGCGCCTGGTAGCGCCGCACGGCCTCTGTAGGCACGAGATAAAAAACGAATCGTTACAACCGCCAGCGTTGAAAGGTCCGGTTCTTTACGGATCAAGCCCACTGCTCTAGGTGCGATGAAACCTGGACCCAACCGCAATCGGGGCAACAAAAAACGAACCGAGCGGCAGAGCGTCAGCCCTCGCCTCTTCACGGGACTGGTTCGGCTTCAATGCGCGTCGGCCTGATGCGGCATGCTGGAAGATGTGCAATCGGGCGACCCCAGGCTTCTAGCCGAGCGCTTGGCCGTGGCGGACTTTGAGCCGAAGCAGTTCCTCACGCACGATCGCCAAATCCTTGCGTCGCTGCGCAGCGAGGTTGCGCGAGACGCCCTCGCACCCTGCCGCGACGCAGCAAGCGACGATCAAACCCAGCAACGGCAATGGCATTGCGCCTGCGACGCGAGCGTTCATATCGAGCGAGTAGGGCCAGAGCGAGGCTCCGGGAACTTCGCGCGCAAGCCCCGCGAGCATTACGAAGGTCGTATTGCTTGGACGCTTACGACGCTTCGCCAGGGACAGCAATGCAGCGGAAGTCGAAGTTCAACGATCGCGTGGAACGTCGGCTCAGATCAGCAGCGCGGTCACATGAAAGGCGGCTGCAACCGCTACGCCGCCAAGTAGCCTTTGCGCAGTTTCTCGGCCACGAGCCTTTCGATCCGGGCTTGCGCACGCTCGCCGTCGAGGAACGGCTTGTATTGGGCTTCCCGGTCGTACCGGTGCGCCAGTATGCGATGTACGCGGGCTCACGGTATCAAGGCCCAGCCGCCCCGGTCACCCTCGATGCGCTTCAGGTGCGGCCGTTGCGCTGGACCGTTTCCGTACCGGATGAGATAGAAAAGATCGCTGAGCACGGACGAGCTGTCGCCGAAGTAGGAATGATTCAGCGAAAACAATTGTCCAGTGACCGCGGTGGCGTCGATGGAGTCCAGGCCCGTCGCCAGGTACAGCGCCGAGCCGCCGCGGCCGAGCCGTTTGCCGCCCTGCAGCCATTCCGACGTGAGCAGCGCGAGGTCATGGTCGGATGCGTATAGGGTGTAGCGCGGGCCGAGGTCGAGGATGTCCGAGGAAATGCGGATGCGGAATAGTTCCTGGTCGACATCGGGTGCGGCGAACACGACTTCCTTGATCTCATGCGCCGTGTCCGGCCGCTGGGCAGCCAGGCCTTGAAGGCCACCCATCGCCACGCGGTTGCCCAGGCTATGTGCGATGAGGTATATCGGCGCCCGCCCTTGCGAGACCATGTCGCCAATTTGGGTCAATGCCGCGCCGACATCTGTGCCCGACAGCTCGGCTTCGCGCCAATCGTGCGCGTAGCCATTCGGTGTGGCATCCGAAGGCCAAGCGAAAAAGACTGTCGGCCCGGCGAAACCCAGATCGTAGGAAAGCTGCGCGGCACGCCGGGCGGCGTTCGCGAACGGCACGTTGTAACCGTGCACGAACACCAGCACCCCAGGCGTGCCAAACTGCATCGCGCGCTGCTGTACTTCGCGCTTCCAGTCCTGCAAGCTCATCGGCGTGAGCAGTGCGTTCACGCTGAAGTTCGAGAGGTCCGTGGCGCCTGAGAACCGGACGATGGACAGGCCACGGTGCGTCGACATGCGCGGATCGGCCTCGACGGCGACTTCCACGGCTCCGTAAGAGAGTCGACTGTCGTGATCCGCCGTGTAGGCGGTAGCGACGTCGCGGGTACCGCTCGCCTTCCGGTTGGTCGCATAGAAAACTCGCACCGTCACCGCGTCGTGCGACGGGCTTGGCGAGGCGGTGAGCGTGCTCTTCGCGAGCTTGGCCAGCTCTGAGACGCGCGCGAAGATGCTGTCCCCGTCGCCGCGGACGACTTCGGGCTCGATGGCCGCGAGCGCCTCCTTGCTGATGTCAGCAGTGATGGATGCGGCCGGAGCCAGATCAGTGCCGCATACCTCGGCGTCATAAGGCTCGACTGAGACGCGATCTACGGAGTTTGGCCATACGCGTGCTCGTATCAGGGACTGGGCTATCGCGCGCAGGAGCGACTCCGACAGGGCAGGTGCCTGCAGGCGCAGCGTGACATGCGCGATCGCCGAGAATGGCATCGTCGCACTCGTGCTTTCGCCGTACGCGCAATACTCAAGCTCGTGGAAAGACGATTCGCCATCGTCGGCGATCGCAGCGAAGGTCGACGCCAGCAGCACGACGAACACCAGTTGTCGAGACCACCACAGCCCCGTTCCCGCGTTACTCCTCGCGCGCGATCTTTTGAACCGCATCTCGCCTCCCAGTCTTAAGGTTTGCCGAACGGCACGAAGCCGGCCCAGTTGCGCGCCGACGCGTAGACGCCGTTGCGAAGAATCATCGATCGCTGTGCGTTGGCCAGCGCCGTGAACTTGTCCTGTCCGCCGACTAAGTTCTTGTAGAACTGCTGCATCAGCGGCGCGCTGGCTTCGTCGGGAATCTTCCAAAGCGTGGCGACGAGCGTGGGCGCGCCAGCCATGTTGAACGCCTCGGCGAGGCTGGAATATTCCAGGCCGTCGCCGCCGATACCCGATTCGCAAGCGGACAGCACGACCAGCTTGCTGTTGCTCAGCGTGAGCATCATGGCGTCGGAGACGGTCAGTCGCTTGGACTGCGCGAACTGCAGGTAGCTGCGCTGCGGTTGCAGCGGATCGAGCACGCCATGGGTGGCCAAGTGCAGGATGCCGGCGGCCGGCGCCAACTTGTGCAGGTTCTCGATTGAAGCATCCGGACCCAGTCGGGGCGGCTCGCTGCCCTTGACGATGTCAACGATCGCCTTCGCCTCGGAGGTCGCCGCGGCTAGGGACGCTTCCGGGTCTGCGAAGACTACCAGCGAATTGCCCGCAGACGTCGGGCCGGGCGCCTGGTCGATGCGATCGAGCATGGCTAGGTTGGAGAGGTACCCGAAGGTGTATCGCTGCACCGCGTATTCCCGTGCCTCCCCGTTCTTGTGCATCAATGCACCCATCGGCAGGTGCGACAACCCCTTGCCGGAGACGACGAAGATCGCCGACTTGTTCTCGATGTAGCCGGCTACTGGCCCCAGCAGGATATCGTCCAAGGCAACGAGGTCGTCTGCCAGTGACGGCTCGTCCTTGCCGCCGTCAGCCGCCGCGCTACTGGCTAGGCGAGCGCTGGCGCGTGCGATGCGTGCCAGCAAGTCTGCCTGCCGAACGCCCGGAACGCGGACCACAGTCGGGGCATCGTGCAGCAGCACATGGATGAAAAGGTCGTTCTCGGTTGGCAGGTACTGCAGGATGACCTGGTCAGGCCGGAGCTTGCTGCTCAACCGCGAGAGGTCCAGCGGTTCGACGTTCACCAGCGCGTGCAGGGCCGGGCTATCGTTCTTGAGCTTGAGCAGCAACTCCAGGTAGCGCTGCTTGCGGGCCTGCAGTTCGCTGAGCCCGGGAGCCGTCACGGCAACGGGCCGAGCAGCCTCGCCTCCGTCGCCCTTGTTCGCGTCCGGCTGAAGCGGCGCCTGCATGCTTCGTTTGAACCGGCCGTCGAACCTGTCGACGTCGTTCCTCGCCTCGACAACCCGCAGCGCCAGATCCACCTCCGGCTGCGAGCGGTCGAGCCCGTCGATCAGTGTCTTCGCCTGCTGCCGCTGTAGTGCCTCGCTCGCACCCACCATCAGCGAGCCGCCCTCGCCGTTCTCGACCAGGAACGACATTGAATCGCCGCCGCTCGGCTGGTAGATGAGCAGGCCGCGGTCGTTGCCGACGTAGATCCTTCCCGCCTTGTCTGTCGCGACAGCATGAACCATCCGCACGCCGTACTGGCTCTTGAATCGGTAGTCCTCGGGCAACATCCAGTTGAGGCGACTTGGATAGAACCAGGTGCCGTTGCGATACGCTAGCACGCCGCCGACGGAGCCGAACAGCCAGGTGTCGTCCCCCAGCTTCGCGCCTTCCGTTCCCACCAACGTCTGCGTCTGGCGTTTCAGCGTCGCATAGGAGGCGCTGCGCGCCTCGACGAACGTCTCGTAGTCTGCGCCTGTCTCTTCGACGAAGTCGCCGCTCGTGGCGACGATCGCATGTTCGGCATCGATCGGCGTATAGCCCGTGATAAACCAGGCCTTCGATCGATCCTTCAGGGAATCGAGCACGAAGTGCGTCCCCTGCCATTCCATGACGCCGCCCGACAGGCGGACCCCGCGCTGGACGAGATGCTGTTCGTCGGAGCAGATGACCAGGATCCTGTGGTCGAGCGTCTCGATGACGCGCGACACCATGGACGTCGGCGCAGGAAACTGGCGCGGGTCCGTGAAGACGCTGTATTCCTCGGCCGCATCCATTCCTTCCGTCCAGCGAAAGACACTGGCACCGGCCGCGACCCACACGGTTCCGTCCGACGCAACGAGCAGACTGCGGACCTCGCCAGCCGCGTAATCCCGTTCGTCGTCGCCGCCAGCGTTCCCGTCGGAACGCACTGGGCTGCGGTGCTCGGTAGAGAACAGCCTGGTCGGCGTCGCCTCACCGGGCTCGTAGCGCACGATCTGCATGCCGTCGTTGGCCAGGAGCCGGCCACGGGTATCACGCGCAAGTACCTTTGCCGAGATGTTGTCGAAGGGCCGCGCCCCGCGTTCCGGCCGCGCGTGCTCGACGACCTCGAGCGTGTCGCCGCGTGCCACGAACGTCAGGCCAATATCGTCCATCGTGAGGATGGCGTACACCCGTCCCCGCGCGTCTTGCACGGCCTGTTCGAGTTCGACGACACGCAGCCCGTCACTGGTGAGCACGGCAGTCTCCTCGCCGCTGGATGCCATCGCGGCGACCCCGGCGATACTCTTCGCGAAGGGGATCGTCATGTGCTCGATGTGGCCGTCGCGGTAGACCGAGATGCCGGCATCCGTCATCACGCCGACCCCGACGCCGAGCGTCCCGAGCGGCACCGCTGCCAGCCCAACGATCTTCTGCGACTTGACGAGACCTTCCTGGCCGCGCAGCCGCAGCGACGGTACCGAAGCACCGTCGGCGACGGATCGCGTCCACAGGCCGTCGGACCTCAGCATGTAAACGGTCTCGGCGAGCGCGAGCGTATCGTCGGCCTCGTGCGGGTCGATTCGGGTCGCATTGCCTCGGGCAAGCCGCCAGACGCCGGTATTGGTTGACAGGACGGCCCAGGCGGGCATCGCGTCGCCGTCTTCAAGGAGGCTATGCGGCCGAAACCGGGCTGGTTCACGGCGTGGAAGACCGCACCATCGGCAGACCAGTCCAGCCCATTCTCGGTCGCCACGTAGATGTCGTCGCCCGCCGTCGCCATAAGCCGCACGTAAGCGTCGGGCAACCCATCCTGCTCCGTCCATCGCCGCGCCGGGCCGTCGTAGTCGCCCTCCAGGCGCACCAGGCCCCGCGCGGTTCCTATCCACAATGCCCCGGTCTTCTTGACCTCTGCAAGCGCGAGGATGTCCGAATTTGGGGAATCGTCGCCGATCGCGTCGCTCCTCGCAAAGTGGTGGGTGACCACGTCGTAGACAAATCTTGTCCAATGGCCTTCCCGAAAGACCATCAACCCGGTCGAGGTTCCAACGAGGATGTCCCCGCCGGCGCGGACGAGCACAGACTTACCGGTGCCCAGTCTCGGATCCTGGTGGGCGCGCCAATAGCCGGAGCTTCCAAAGCGGCTTGAGGCCAACCATTGTGCCGGCGGCAGGATGTCGAGCGGCTCCTTGTCCAGCCTCGCCTCGATCTGATCGGCGCGCGTGTCCAGGATGGCATGCCGCGCCAGCCAATCGCGTTGCTCGACCCAGGTTTCCCAATCCTCGCGTGCGATGCCCTGTGGCATCCACTCGCGAAAGTAGTCGTGCATCATCGCCACGCCGCGAGCGCCAGCAACGACATCGCCGGGAGAACGGCTGTCGCGCACCAGTCCGTGAAGATCCGACAGCACCTGGCGGAAGAGTTCCGCGTTCCGTTCGTCGTATTTCAGCGCGGCGGCGAGCGCCTCAGCGAGCTTCAGCGATTCGCCCTCGAACGCGGCGCGCGAAGCGGGCGTGGCACCGACCCCATGGCGAGATTTCTGCCAATGCTGCAACTGAGTCTCCAGGCCCGCGCCCATTTCAGTGAAGTGGGGCACTTCGGATACATCCATGCCGGACTGTTCTAGGGCGCGGGCCAAGTCCGTCAT
>Ga0302314_10011165_pt1 | contig 15692 bp, 14 predicted proteins | sample III_Palsa_N2_3_FD_200533 | JGI IMG/M metagenome (GOLD analysis project Ga0302314, IMG submission 200533) | Peat permafrost microbial communities from Stordalen Mire near Abisko, Sweden - III_Palsa_N2_3 | ecosystem: Environmental > Terrestrial > Soil > Palsa > Peat permafrost | place: Sweden...
GCCTGGGCGGCAAACGCCAGCTGGGCCCTGAACGGGCGCCGACCGGCCTGGTGATCGGCCACTTCACCGACCCCGAGGGCAATCTGATCGGCGTCGCCGGGACTGCCTAGCCGGGCAGAGCGGTGCCGACGAGGGTCGCGCAGGCGGCGAGCAAGGCGTCCTGCCGGCGGGTGTCGTAGGCGTCCGGATTGGCCTGCAAGTCCTCCTGCCACTTGAAATAGCGGCCGGTGACAGCGGCGTCCGGGTCGTCGCTGGTGGCGAGCCAGACCTGGGTGCTGGCGCCTACTGGAAGCTCATCCGTCGCTCCTTGGCCCCCCAGCTTCGTCTTGATCCAGCCTGGGTCGACCGCATTACTGCGCAGCCATGGGTAGCGGCGCGCGATGGCGAAGGCCAGCAGCACATCGCAGAGCTTGGAGTCGCTGTAGGCCTGCATGCCGTTCCAGGCCGGGCGCTCCCACTGCAGGTCATCGAGGTTCACCCGACCGACCGACTCGAGGCCGGAGGTGAGGTAGACCAGCCGTGCAGGCAGCGGCATCAGCGCCGTGAGCAGGTAAGGTCCCAGCACATTGACCGCGAAGATCCGCTCGTACCCATCGGCCGTCCGGTGCCGCGCGGTCGAGCCCCCCACGCCCGCGTTGTGGATCACCGCGTCGTACGGGCCCAGTGCGCTGGCCGACTCGGCCGCCTCCCGTATCCCGGCGACAACTGACAGGTCACCGACCGCGACGCCAGCCGCCCCGGGCAGCGCCGCGGCGGCATCCTCAGCGCGGGCGGCATCACGGGCATGCAAGACCACCCGATGGCCGCCCTGCACCAGCTGCCGTGCAGTCTCCCGGCCGATCCCGTCCGACGACCCCGTCACGAAAATGCTCGCCATGCCGCACACGCTATCGGCAGGCCACGGCCGGCCAACGACCAGGCCGTGCGCCCCAGGCATGAGTTACTGGCGCACGTGCCGATTCCGCCGTCGCCGCTGGGCTACGCCGACCGCGCAGAGGATCAAGCTGAACACGCACCAGAACCGAACGAGGGACGCGAGGTCAAGATGCCCGACCACGAGCACCTCGAGCACCCCTTCAACCGTGCCGGTCGCGACGGAAAGACCCACCATCACAGCCACGTACTGCCAGGTTGAGAGCCGGTTGAGCCATCTATTCACAGGGAGGATCTAAACACGCCAAGTCAAAAACACAAATCCATCATCTCGAACGGACCGTGCCCTCCGCCCCCTTCACTGGCGCCGATTCGATCGGCGTATCAAGGCCAGTCAGGAATGTACCGAGACCTGTTTGTACTGCACCGATTGACACCGGGAACAGCACCGGAAAGCGGCCGCCCGCTCACTGAGCGCCGCGTTGGCAGCGATCACGGCGGCTCTCACCCCGACCGCCCCTCCCCTGTTCGAAGCAGGCATGCCCTTCATCCGCGGCCGCGCCACCGCCTTGGGAACTCTCCAGACAAAACCGCAATCAGCGCAGGTCCTCTCATAGACCCGCGCGTTCCATGGCATTTGCACAGACGAACAGTACTGGTGCCGACGGCGGTCAACAAGTGGAGTGAAGACTCCCTGGCGGAGCAATTCGTGACCTCACATTCGGGGCAGCACGTAAGGGTTCAGCGTGCCCGCCGGGTCGAGGGCATGCCGGATCCTGGCGAAGAGCGCCTGTTCGGCGGGGGTCCGGGCCAGCTCGAGCCAGCGTGCTTTGAGCGCGCCGATCCCGTGCTCGGCCGAGATCGAGCCGCCGAGCGACGCGACGAGCGAGAACACCGCGTCCTCGTGCCGCCCGTCGGCGGGGGTGCCGGACGCGGGCACGATGTTAACGTGCGCGTTCCCGTCGGCGACGTGCCCGAAGGTGATCACCCGCGCGCCCGGATCGACGGCGGTGACCGCGCCAGCGGCTTCCCCTGCCAGCCGGGTCCACTGCGCGGCCGGGACAGAGACGTCGAGCTTGATCGGCACGCCGAGCAAGCCTGCCGCCTCCGGATGCCGCTCCCGGTAGGACCACAGGCGGCGCCGGTCCTCGGCGGTGTCGCCGACAGCCGCCTCCCGCTCCGCGATCACGTCCGCAAGGTCGTCGAGCGCCCCTGGCCCAGTGGCGTCCAGCAGGAGGTACGCCGGCGCCGGACGGGGCAGCGGCGGGGTAAGCCCCGCGCGGGTTGTGAGAATATCCAGGCCCGCCTGGGTGAAGAACTCAGCCGAGATGAGCCCTGGCACGTGCCGGACTGCCGCCAGCGCCAGCGCGTGCAGCTCGGCGAGGCCATCGCACCCGATGATCACGGTCACGCCGTCTCGCGGCCGCGGTACGAGCCGGAGCCGCGCCTTGGTGATAACGGCGAGCGTGCCCTCGGACCCGGCCAGCAGCGACGGGTAGTCATAGCCGGTGTTGTCCTTGACCAAGCCCGCCAGGTGCGACACCACCGTGCCGTCGGAAAGCACCGCTTCGATGCCGCGCAGTTGTGCGCGCATCGGCCCGTAGCGCAGCACCCGAACCCCGCCGGCGTTGGTCGCCACCGCCCCGCCGACGGTCGCGCTGTCCCGGCTGGCGATCTGGATCCCCAGGTCCAGCTCCGGGTCGGCGGCGCCAACCCGCCCCAGGGTCACCCCGGCCCCGGCTGTCACCTGCGAGGCGTCCCGGTCGACTGTGCCCAGCTCTTTCAGCCGGGTGAGGCTGAGCACCACCTCGCCGTGCAACGGCACCCCGCCGCCAACGAGGCCGGTGTTCCCGCCTTGCGGGACCACGGGACGGCCGGCATCGGTGCACAGCGTCAGCACGGCCGCCACCTCGGCCGTATCTCGTGGCCGGACCACAGCCAGGGCCCGGCCCTGGAATCGCCCCGTCCAGTCAACCGAGAACCCCGCGGCAGCGTCGTCCGCCAGCACATGCTGCTCGCCGACGATGGCGGCCAGGGCTTTGCGGAAGTTCTCAGGAAGCTCGTCGTCCAACCGTCACACCCGCCTTTACCGTTCGCCCAGCCAGGTATCGAAGTCCAGGTTGAGCGCTTCAAGTCTTCATGGTCAAGGCCAGGGTCGTGACCGCATCCGCGATCTCCGCCTCGCTCATCTGCTCCAGCAACTCGAGGGCGGCTGTCCCGGCAGCCTGCCCGCTCGTCGAGGCGATACTGTCTGCATGCGGATCACTATCCGGGTGAAGCCTGGCTCTGCACGTCCAGGTGTCGGCGGCGAGCATGACGGCGCCTTGGTCGTCCGGGTGAGCGCGCGGGCCGTGGACGGCAAGGCGACCGAGGCGGCGCTGACCGCGGTGGCCGGTTCGTTCGGCGTCCGCCGCGGCGCCGTCCGCCTGGTTTCCGGAGACTCGAGCCGCACCAAGATCGTGGACATCGACGCCGGCGACCCTCGCCTCCTGGCGTCGCTGCTCGCAACGCCCGGCCGCTTACGCCCGTGACGAGACGTCGCAGCCGTCCGGCCGTCAATCGTGAGCGATCTCATGACCAGGTCGGTCAGCGCCGAAGGCGAGGTCCCGTCCTACAAGCTCGGCGAACGAGTCTGGCGCCGGGCCAGAGAGAAAGCCGAAACCAGGGCCGGGGGTGCCTTCAGCCTCAAGGACTTCCACTCCAAGGCGCTCAGCCTGAGTGCCCTGGGCCTGGACCCATTGCGTGAGGCCCTGTCCCGCTGCTAAGACGGGGCGGTCAGGGTCGCCAGCGTTGCCTTCGCGAGGTGCTCGGTGGCGAGCGTGCTGTCGGGGGAGAGCGCGAGTTCGCCCAGGATAGCCGTCGCCGTGTCCCTGTCACCGCGCCGGGCGAGGATGCTCGCCTTGTTGATCAGCAGGACGCCGAGTGTCTCAGCATCGGGACGGCCGCGCAGTCCTTGCTCGATGGCGTGCAGCTTACTCGCGTCGTCGTCAAGCAGCATGGACAGGTCCTTCCAGGCCAGGGCGAACGCCGGGAACTTGTCCACAATGCCCGCCAGCAGCCTCTTCTTGGCCTGGGGATCCATCCATTCGGTGGCGGCATAGGCCTTGGCGAAGCCCGGGAACAGCTCCCCTGCTCGCTCGCGGCGCAGGGTGTCGAGGGACGCCTTGCACGTGAAGTACCCGCGCGGTGCCATCTGGTCTACGCGCTCGTACAGCTCCTCCGCCATCCCGGGCTCGCCTAGGAGCACATAGGTGAACGCGGCGTCGTAGACCGGGTACGGCCATCGCGGTGCCAGGTCCCACGCCTGGTCAAGCAAGTTCAGCGCGCGGGCGTAATCGCCTTGCCGGCCGGCCGCCCGGGCCTCCTGGTGGAGTTGCTTCGCCGGCACCGGGACATCGTCCGCGCCGATGATCTCCCAGCGCACCCGGCCCGTGTATCCCCTGAGATCACGGGCTGTGAGTTCACGCCCGGCGGCGTCTCGGAACACCAGTCGCTCTGCCACCTGCTCCTCCTTCCCGGCAAGGCACATAATGGCCAGTATCTCGCGTCTGGGACATGCGGCGCGGTCAGCCTCGCGACGGCGGGGAGCCTGCTTGACGAAAAGAATGATTGAGTGCACACTCACAGATATGACACCGGCACCGCGGGAGCGCCTGAGCCCGCGCCTCTTGTCCACCGCCGAGGAGCGGCGCGAGGAGGTGCTGCGCGCCGCCATGAACGTAATGGGCGCCCGCGGCCTATACGGCACGCCCACCCTGGACGTAGCGCGCGCGGCGGGCATCTCGCAGGCGTACCTGTTCCGGCTGTTCCCGACGAAGCTCGGCCTGTTCCTGGCGGTGGTGGAGCGCAGTTTCCAGCAGATCCAGGACAACCTCGAGCGGGCCGCGCGGGCGGCGCGGGCCACCGGCGAGCCGGCCCTCATGGCCATGGCCGCGGCGTACAACGCGCTGCTCGAGGACCCGGGGATCCTGCTCGTCCAGCTGCAGGCGCAGGCCGCGGCCAGCGAACCCGAGGTCCGGGACGCCCTCCGCCGCGGTTTCGCCGGCCTGCTGGACATGACGGAGCGGGTTTCGGGGGCTTCCCCGCAAAGAGTCCAGCAGTTCTTCGCCCGCGGGATGCTCTGCAACGTGAGCGCCGCGATGCAGATCTACGACCTTAACGAGCACTGGGCCCGGGTGCTCGCGTACGCCGACGCCGACGCCGAAAACAGCACCGCCTGAATCCTGGCCCAGGGCGCCGACCGCCAAGTCTTCGAAACCGGAAAACCCAGCTGCACGCAACCTAGCCAGAAAGTGAGTGATCAGTCACACTCTACAAGTGAGTGACTGATCACACATCAAGAAAGGAAGCGAGATCGATGACCATGACGACCGCCGACCCGATAGCCGGCCGGCCTCTCCAATCTGCCCGAAGCACCCGCTGGGCCCTGGCCATCACATCCCTGGCCCTGTTCATGACAACCCTGGACAACCTCGTTGTCACGATGGCGCTGCCCGCGATCCGGCGCAGCCTGGGCGCGTCCATCCAGTCGCTGGAGTGGACGGTCAACGCCTACACGCTCACGTTCGCGGTACTGCTCCTCACCGGGGCCGGGCTTGGCGACCGCTTCGGGCGCCGCCGGATGTTCGTCATCGGGCTGACGGTCTTCACGGCGGCGAGTGCCGCCGCGGCCCTGTCCCCCGACGTCGGCATGCTAATCGCGGCCCGCGCGGTGCAAGGCGCGGGCGCGGCGATCGTCTTGCCGCTGAGCCTGACGCTGCTGTCCGAGGCGACGCCGCCACAGGGGCGCGGCATGGCGCTGGGCATCTGGAGCGGCGTCAGCGGGCTCGGCGTCGCGATCGGGCCGCTCGCGGGCGGCGCCGTTGTGCAGGGCCTGGACTGGCACTGGATCTTCTGGATCAACGTCCCGGTGGGCGTCATGCTGCTGCCGCTGGCCCGCACGCGGCTCGTCGAGTCCCGCGGACCGTCCCGGCGGCTCGACATCCCCGGCCTGGCGCTGGCCGGCGCAGGGCTGCTCGGCGTCACCTACGCCGTGATCCGCGGCCAGGCACTCGGCTGGACGTCCGCCGGGATCCTGGCGCCGATGGCCGCCGGGGTCGCTGCCCTCGCGGCGTTCACCTGGTGGGAGGCGAAGAGCGACGCGCCGATGCTGCCCATGCGCTTCTTCAGGTCCCGCGCGTTCTCCGCGGCCAACGCGGTCTCCCTGGCGATGTACTTCGGGGTGTTCGGGTCGATCTTCCTGCTGGCCCAGTTCCTGCAGATCGCCCAGGGCTACTCGCCGCTCGCGGCCGGCCTGCGAACGCTGCCGTGGACGGCGATGCCGATCATCGTCGCCCCGTTCGCGGGCGTGCTCAGCGACCGGATCGGCAGCCGCCCGCTGCTCGCCGCGGGACTCGCGCTGCAGGCCACGGCCATCGCCTGGCTCGCGGTGATCCTCTCGCCCGGCGTGTCCTACACGCTGCTCGTGGTCCCATTCGCGCTGGCGGGGATGGGCATGGCCCTGGTCTTCGCGCCCGCGGCCAACACGGTCCTCGCCTCGGTCGCTCCCGCCGAGGCCGGCCAGGCGTCCGGCGCCACGAACGCCATCAGGGAGTTCGGCGGCGTCCTCGGCGTCGCCGTCCTCGCCTCGGTGTTCAGCGCGCACGGCTCCTACGCGACGCCGTCGTCGTTCGCGGCCGGGCTGACCGCCGCGCTCCCGGTTGGCGCGGCGTTCCTCGCCGCCGGCGCGGTCATCGCGCTGCTCGTCCCGCGACCCTCACGCGAGCACGGGTAGCCGGACGGGCATCACGGGCGCGGGCGGAAAAGAACGCCCGCCACTGGCCGGCGGTCCCCGGCGACCGCCGGCCAGTCGAGGGGCGGCTATCGCCAGGTTGTTCCTGAGTCGGGATAGACGCGTCCTGGTTCCGATGGCCTGCGCGCGGCCGGGGCTACGACGCTGCCTGGAGGCGGTGGGCGAGGGCGGTGTGGCGGCGGCCGGCGCCGGCGGTGCGGACGGCGGCGGCGAGGGCGCGGCGGGAGCCGGCCAGGACGACCAGTTTCTTCGCGCGGGTGATGCCGGTGTAGAGCAGGTTGCGCTGCAGCATCATCCACGCGCTGGTCGTCAGCGGGATCACGACGGCGGGGTACTCCGACCCCTGGGAGCGGTGGATCGTGACCGCGTAGGCGTGCGCCAGTTCGTCGAGCTCGTCGAAGTCGTAGCCGATCTCCTCGTCCTCGTCGGTCCGCACCGTGAGCGCGTGGTCCTCGAGCGACAGGCCGGTCACGACGCCGGTCGTGCCGTTGAACACCCCGGCCGCGCCCTTGTCGTAGTTGTTGCGCAGCTGCGTCACCTTGTCGCCGACCCGGAACACGCGGCCGCCGTAGCGCCGCTCCGGCGCGCCTTCCCGGTACGGGGTGAGCGCCTCCTGCAGCAGCAGGTTCAGGTTCCCCGCCCCGGCCGGGCCGCGGTGCATCGGGCACAGCACCTGCACGTCGCGGCGCGGGTCGAGGCCGAACCGGGCCGGGATCCGCCGGGCGACGATGTCGGCCACCAGGGCCGCGGTGGCCTCGGTCTCGTCGGAGTTGAACCAGAAGAAGTCGGGGTACCCGCTCAGCTCGGGCGGGCGCCCCGCGTTGACCTTGTGGGCGTTCACCACGATCCCGGACTGCTGCGCCTGCCGGAATATCTTCGTCAGCCTGACCACCGGGAGCGTCTGCGCGCCGATCAGGTCGCGCAGGACCTCGCCCGCCCCGACCGAGGGAAGCTGGTCCACGTCGCCGACCAGCAGCAGGTGGGCGCCGGGGGCGACGGCCTTGACGAGCTTGCTCGCGAGGATCACGTCGACCATCGACGTCTCGTCGATCACGACCAGGTCCGCGTCGAGGGGATGGTCAGCGTCGAACTCCGGGTCGCCGCCGGGCTGCAGCTTCAGCAGCCGGTGGATGGTCGCCGCCTCGTGCCCGGTCAGCTCGGCCAGCCGCTTGGCGGCGCGGCCGGTCGGCGCCGCCAGCACGACCTTCGCGTTCCTGGCGCGCGCGAGCTCCACTACGGAGCGGACGGTGAAGCTCTTCCCGCAGCCGGGGCCGCCGGTCAGCACCGCGACCTTCTGCGTGAGCGCCACCTTCACCGCGTCGGCCTGCTCGGGGGCCAGGTCAGCGCCGGTCTTCGTCTTCAGCCAGCCCAGGGCCTTCTCCCAGTCCACGGCCTGGAACGCTGCCAGGCGGTCCGCGCGGGAGGAGAGCAGGCGGCTAAGGGAAGCAGCCAGGGACCGTTCGGAATGATAGAAGGGCGGCAGGTAGACCGCCTGCAGCTGGCCGGCGGCGGCGGCGCCGGGGACCGGCACCTCGTCGCGGACGGCGAGTTCCTCGGCGGCGAGATCGGGGATCTGGGGCGCGATGAGATTCTCCGCGACGCCGAGGATCTTCGTGGCGTCGGCGACCAGGACGTGCTCCGGGAGATAGCAGTGGCCGTCGTCGGCCGCCTCGGACAGGGTGTAGGCGAGGCCGGCCTTGATGCGCTCGGGGCTGTCCTTCGCGATGCCGACCGACGCGGCGATCGTGTCGGCGGTCTTGAAGCCGATCCCCCAGACATCCGCGGCCAGTCGGTAGGGCTGCTGTTTGACGGTGTCAATCGATTCGTCGCCGTACTTCTTGTAGATCTTCACGGCCAGGGAGGTGGAGACGCCGACACCCTGCAGGAAGATCATCACCTCCTTGATGGCCTTCTGCTCGGCCCACGCTTCCTTGATGCGGGCGCTGCGTTTCGGGCCGAGGCCGGGAACCTCGACCAGGCGGCCGGGCTCGTCGTCGATGATGCGCATGATGTCGGCGCCGAAGTGGCTGACCATCCGTTCGGCCATGACCGGGCCGATGCCCTTGATTAGGCCCGACCCCAGGTACCGGCGGACGCCCTGCTCGGTCGCGGGCAGCACGGTCGTGTAGGAGTGGACCTCGAACTGCCTGCCGTACTTCAGATGGGAACTCCAGCGGCCGCGCAGCCGGAGCGACTCGCCGATCTGCGCTCCCAGCAGCGGCCCAACCACGGTGATGAGCTCGGTATCCGCGCTGACCGGCCCGCGCCCGGTGCCCCGGTCCGGCGCGATCCGCGCGATCGTGTACCCGGTCTCCGGGTTGCTGAACGTAACCCGCTCAAGCACCCCGTCGAGAATCGCAACCTGCGGCTGCTGCGTCTGCGGTGTCGAGTGGGGAACGGACGGCATGTGCCTATTCTGCAGCTTAGACGGTGGCCGGGTAGCCGAGGCTGAGCACCACGGGGACCGCGCCGAACGGCTGGCGGAAGCGGGCGCCGGGCCGGTCGGGTGCGCCAGGGTCGTTGATGGGGGGCCAGTGCATCTTCTGATGTGCGGCGGTAAGGCCGGCCACCGAGTAGGGGAACTCCATCGGGGACACGCCGTGTCGCTTGAGGAGGGCACCCCAGCGGAACGCGGCGAACGCGGCGGCGAGCTCGCGGACGGACAGCGGGCGACGAGCGGTGAGGTCGATACCGTAGACCGCGGCGGACAGTTCGATGAGGTCGGCGGCACACTGCGCGAGGGCGGCGCTCTTGGTGCGGTAGGAGGTACCGTCCGCATTGACCGTTCCGAGTTTCTCGCCCTGCACGGGTGAGTAGCGCGGGTCGGCCTTGCACTGCATCCAGTCGGCGGTCGCCAGCAGTTTCCAGCTGCCGCCCGTGGTCGCGGCCACGTCGCGGTACAGGTGCTCGCCCCGGCCCAGGGATCCTTTGGCGGTGGCGAACAGGGCGTTCGTCACCGCCTGCGGCAGCTGCACCTGATACCGCGCGGCGACGCCGGGGGCGCGCCCGCTGGCGGCGGGCGCGGGGGTGACATACGCAGTCGTGGCGACGCTCGCCATCTGGCCAGGGGCCTGGCGGGCCGGATCGGTAGCGCCGGAGGTGACCTCGCCGGGGGAGATGACGCCGGGGATACTGCCGCTGGCCGAGGCGCTGGTTTGCGAAGGCGCAGGTGCCGGGGTGGCGGCGGGCGTCGCCGTCGGGGCCGTGTCGAACTGGTAGAGGTTGTAGAGCTTCATCAGGGCGATGAGGTTGGCGCCGTAGCCCGGGTCGGTGGCGTAGACGCCGGTGAGACTGTTGGCGAACGCGTCCGGGTAAGCGCGGTCGGCCATCGCACGGACGTAGTAGCCGCTGGTGGCGAGGAGCTCCGCGTGGCCGGCGATGGACTCCGCGTCGTTGCGGTAGACGGCGAACTGCGCGTCGATGGTGACCCAGCTGCCGCTCTCGTACTCCTGAGTCGGCAGGGTGACACTTCCGGCGGGCCCGGTGCCCTTGATTCCGAACAGGTTGTGATACCGGGCCGCGAGGCTGCTCTGGCCCCAGGCGGACTCCTCGATCGCCTGGGCGATCGTCACCGCTGCGGGTACGCCAAAGCGCTGCTGGGCGGCGACCGCGCCGGGCGCGACCAGGCTGATGAACGCCTGCTGGTTCCGCGTCCCCGGCGTGGCGTACTGCTTCGGGGACGAAGTGCCGGACGACGGGGATGCGGCCGGTGCCCGCGTGACCGACTGGGATGGCTTCGTAGGCGCGGGCTCTACGTTCGCCGGGGCGGACGTGGGCGACTTGGGTCGCGGCGCGGCACTCGCGGCGGGCTGGCCGAGGAGCTGACCGGTGCCGAGGATCCCGGGCACTGCCGCCGTGGCCGGCTCGCCCGTGCCGCCGTTGCCCGCAGCGGGGCCAGCGCCGGGAATGCCGCCCGTCCCCGCGAGCGCGACCGCGCCCGGCAGGCCGGGGACCGCAGCGGTGGCTGCAGCCGCTGCCTTCGCCTTCGCCTGCGCCTTCGCGGGAGCAGCCTTCGCGTTCGCCGGGGCCGTGCTGCCTGACGGCGGCACTGTCTTGACGGCCTGGCCGGACGCGTCGCCCGTTGCGAGCTGGAGGTTGCCATTGTCGACGAAGCCGACGATGCCCTGGTCCGCGAGCGGCGCGGAGGAGGAGTGGGCGTTGACGGTGAGGCCGGGTAGGGAGTCAGCGGCGATGGTGTCGAGGACCCCGCCGGAGTAGGTGACGACGACCGCGACGTGGCCGTCGTACACGACCCAGTCGCCGGGCTGAGGGAGGTAGCCGTCGCCTAGCGGGTGCCAGCGTCCGTGCGCCTGCGCGTCGGTCACCACGGAGGTGATCTGCGGCGAGGCCGGGCTGGTGTCCACTCTCACGTCCGCCCAGGTCGGCAGCGGCCAGGGATAGGTGGTCCCCCCAGTGACCCAGCTGCGCAGCCCCGTCGTCTGGGCGGCCAGTTCGAGGGTGAGACTGGCGAACGCGGCGCAGGTAGGCCCGTGGTCGGCGCCGTCGCTGCTTACCTCGCCCCAGATCAGCGCCTCCATCTGGGCGGGGGTCTTGGTCTGCGCGAGCCTGAGGTAGTAGCGGGCCACGTTGACGATCGCGGCCCGCAGCTGAGCATCGCTGGCGGTTGCCTTCCCGGCCGTGTCGGGCTGTGCCGCCTGCTCGAGCGCGAGCTGATGCAGCGGCACGTTGGCTGGCGTGGTCAGCGTCGCGGCGCCCGGAACGAAGTTGAACCCGGTGATCACACCGCCGGCGCTCACGGTGACGAGCGCCGTCGCCTGCTGCCACCATGCTTTCCTGGCGATGCTCACGGGTACCCTCCTCCCCGTCGCCGGTTACAACCGTCTACCTGCTTCTGGTGGTCAGATTGCTTCTCGGCCGCTGACTCTCCTCTCATCCCGCGCTCGCCTCCGGTACCAGGCGCTTCGCCGCTACCCGCCGGATGCGGGCAGACTGGCGAGAATGGCTCGGGCCTGGGGGTTGCCGGGATTGTCGGCGTTCCCGAACAGCACGCCTGCTTCCCTCGCGATCCTGGACGGGGTGCCGTCCATCCACTGCTGGAACGCGTCGCTCACCAGCGCCGCCTGCCCAGACGCGCTGGTAACCGGTGACGCGCATACGGCCGGGTAGCCCGCCCGGGTGGCCAGCTTCGCCGAGCCGGTGTACCGCTGGCAGTTCGCCGCCTTGCTCTCCAGGCCCGGCTCGATCAGCGCGCTCCCGGTAGCGGAGGTCAGGGCGGCACCGCTGATGATGTTGTTGATCGCCCGCGCGGCGACGGCGAGGCTGTCGACGGGGTTGGCGGGGTCGTACGGATGGTGCAGGTTGAGGGACCAGGCGATGTCGCCGCCCTGCGCCGGCTGGACCGGCTCCAATCCCTCGCGGCCGGTTGCCTGGTCGACGAAGTTCGGGTTGTCCCCGCTGGTAAGCAGGGCGAACACCCACAGCACCTGGTTGGTGTCCTGGGCGCAGGCGAAGTTCAACCCACTGGGCTCGGCCACCACATCAGGGTTCGCGCAGGCCTGCTCGATCTCGGCCTTGACCGTCGCCACGCTCGCTGGCCAGGCCCCGCCCGAACCGCGCGTTGCGACGAGGGCCACGACGACCCCGGTGAGCAGCGCGACCATCCCCGCCACGATCAGCCGCCAGTGCGCTAGCAGCCGTCGGCGCCGCGGCCGGCGAGAGCCCGGCCGCCCCCGGTTAATGAGTGCCTCCGTCCGTCCGCCGGCCGCAGGAGCGCCGCCCCCGGAGCCGCCGCCCTTGAAAGCACCAGCGTGACGCTTGCCGCCCTCGGGCACGGCGTAGGGCACGGCCGCATTCGGCTGGGCAGCGCCCTCCGGGCGCGCGACCAACAGCAGCAGCCGCTCAAGCTCAGCGGCCCGGTTTTCCAGGATGGCCAGCCTGTCGGCATCTGTGTAGATATTATTTTCGAATTCAGCCATCACGATCACCCCTCGACTGCTTCTTGCGGCTCCGGTCCCGGCCGGCGGCACAGATCCTGCCGTCCGCCTGCGGCGACGGATAGGCTGCTGCCACGGAGGTCGGCTTGCCGTCTATTAGAACACACATACTAAGCAAATGGCATCAACTTGCGGACGCAACCACTGTGAACGAAACGTCCGGCTCCGCTGCCACCTGTCGCAGCAGATGAACGGCGCAGGTGGCAGATCTAAAGTATGCGCAAAGCGTTCATATCGGCCGATCCCGCGTGCGACGAGTGACAGGGCCCCGGCGCTCGCGGTGGTGGGAATCCGCAGCAGCCTATGCGGAGGGCCGCGAGACTGGGCGGGTGGATGTCATAGACCTAGATGCCGATCCGCTGCGCCAGCTCTCTGCGTGGCTGGACGCGGCCCGGGCGGCCGACCAGCCGATGCCGGAAGCCATGACCATCGCGAGTGCGACCAGCGACGGCGTTCCGTCGGCGCGCCTGGTGGTGCTGCGCGGCCTCCAGCGAGGGCTGGTCTTTTTCACCGACCGCGACAGCGACAAGGGCGCTGAGCTGGCGGCCAACCCGCAGGCGGCTGCCGTGCTGCACTGGCTCGTTCCCGCGCACCGCCAGGTCCGGGCGGCCGGCCCAGTGGAGCCGGTGAGCCAAGACGAAGCGGACGAGTACTGGAACGCGCGCGCCCCCGCGGTCCGTCGCAGCGCGGCAGCCTCGCTGCAAAGCCGCGTAGTCGCCAGCCGGACGGTCCTGGAAACGCAGGTCCGGGACATCCTGCGGCACCACCCCGACGGAGCCGATATCCCCCGGCCGCAGCGCTGGGGCGGCTTTCGGTTGCTGCCGTCCCGCGTGGAGTTCTGGCAGGAATCGCCCGACGGCCTGCACGACCGGATCCGCTACCGCCAGGACGGCGACAGCTGGATCATCGAGCGGCTGTCGCCGTAGCGGTCGATGGCCGCAGCAACGCGAAGGTCACCATCATCGAGCTGTCCAGCCGCCGTCGACCAGGATGGTCTCGCCGGTAATCAGCGACGCGGCGGGGGACGCCAGGAACACCACGACGCCGGCTACCTCGACGGGTTCGCCGATGCGGTGCAGGGCGGCGATCCGCTCGATGACGTCCGCGCGGAACTCGGGGTCCGCCAGCGCAGACTCGGTGCCGGGCGTGCGGATGAACGTGGGGGCGACCGCGTTCACGGTGATCCCGTGCCTGCCCCATTCCACCGCCAGGCACCGCGTCAGGTGCGCGATGGCGGCCTTGGTCATGCAGTAGACGGATTCTCCGGGCAGCGCCACCGCGCCCGCCTGGGAGCCGATGTTGATGATCTTCCCCGATCCCTGACCGATCATGACGCGCCCCGCGGCCTGGCTGGCCAGGAACGTCCCCTTGAGGTTGACGGCCAGGGTCGCGTCGAGGTCTTCCTCCAGGACGTCCTCGGCCGGGTTGCCCGGGGCGATCCCCGCGTTGTTGACGAGGATGTCAAGGCGGCCGAAGTGCCCCGCGGCCGCGTCGACCGCCGGGGCGACCTGCCCGGCCCGGCCCATGTCCATCTGCAGCGGCAGCGCGCGGCGGCCCAGGGCCTCGATCTCGGCGGCGACGTCGCCGCCCGCGCCCGCGTCGCGGAGCCCGAGTGCGACGTCCGCGCCCGCCTCGGCCAGCGCCAGCGCGATCGCCCGCCCCAGTCCGCGGGCGGCACCGGTCACCAACGCGACCTGGCCTTGGATGTCGAACCTCGGCAGTGCCGGCATCACGCTCCTGACCACTCCCGCCCCACACTAACGTGAGGACCGCGCCAGCCAACAGCCGCCGCGTGATAAACGCCAGTGGTGCCTGGACGCGGAACGGGTAGACGTTACGCATGGCATCGCCCGAGATCACGTTGACGCACCTAGACGAGCCGCTGTTCGACGGGGCGGGCGCGACCAAGCGAGATCTGGTGGACTACCTGGAGGCGGTCGGGGACCGTATCGTCTCCGTGTTGAGCGGCCGGCCGCTGTCGGTGATCCGGGTGCGCGCGGGCCAGCGTCCGTTCATGCAGAAGAACCTGCCGGACTACGCGCCGCCGTGGATCAGGACCGTCACGATGTGGGCGGAATCGTCGCATCGGGAGGTGCGGTACGCGTTGTGTGAGGACAAGCCGACGCTGATCTGGTTCGCCAATCAGCGCGCGGTGGAGTACCACGTCACGCTCGGCACCGCCGGGCACCTGGATCGGCCCTCCTACCTGGTGCTCGACATCGACCCGCCCGCTGCGGGCGAGTTCGGGCGGGCGGTGGCAGCGGCCAGGCTGGTCCGGGAAGCGCTGTCCGGGGCGGGCCTTGCGGGCGCGGTCAAAACCAGCGGGGCCAAGGGCGTGCACATCTACGTTCCCGTTCAGGAGTCGGTTTCAGCGGACGACGCGGCGGCTGCGACCCGCGCCCTGGCGGAGCGGGCCGCACGGCTGGACCCCGGCCTCGCGACGACCGCGTTCATCAAGGCCGATCGCGGCGGCATGGTGTTCATCGACTCGACCCGGGCGCACGGCGCGACCGTGGTGGCCCCCTACAGCCCGCGAGCGCGCCCCGGCGTCCCGGTTTCGTTCCCGGTGGCCTGGGATTCGCTGGATGAGGTGTCGCCAGGGGACTTCACGGTGCGGAACGCGGCGCGGCTGCTGGCGGACGCTGATCCCTGGGCCGTTGCCCTGCCGTCGCCGCAGGCGCTGCCTGAGGATCTCGTCGCGGAAGGTCACACGATCCCGGTCGCCCGGGTACAGGCCATGCACGAGGGCAAGCGCCGCGCCCGCGCCCGGCGCGGCCCGCCTCATGCTGCCGGATGAGGCCAGTCCCTGGAGAACAGCGCCGCGGACCCGGGGTTGAGCCCTGTGGGCGATATTGCCCGGGCCGCGGTGCCGAAGTGGTAGGTCCACTCGAGCGCCACCCTTCCCATGCGAAGATGTGGCCGGTGGGATGGGAGGCACTCGAGCAGTGGGGTGACGACGTCGTTCGCGGCGAATCGCTCACCGGCGGAGCTGGCGTCAACGGGGTGCGGAGCGTGCGCGTCAACGGCCACCTCGCGGTCGGTCGTCTCGGCCGGCGCAGCGACGCCGATCTCGC
>Ga0302314_10011167_pt1 | contig 15690 bp, 11 predicted proteins | sample III_Palsa_N2_3_FD_200533 | JGI IMG/M metagenome (GOLD analysis project Ga0302314, IMG submission 200533) | Peat permafrost microbial communities from Stordalen Mire near Abisko, Sweden - III_Palsa_N2_3 | ecosystem: Environmental > Terrestrial > Soil > Palsa > Peat permafrost | place: Sweden...
ACGCGGCCGAAAGCGGCACGCTGGCTTGGTTCAACACCACCACGTTCGCCGATAACACGGTGCCGCCGGGGTCGGCTACGGTACCCGCAGCGTTACCGCTGGGCAACACGATCTGCGTTCCGCCACTTTGCACCACGGTGCCTTCGGTGAAGCCGGCCGCCACCAGTTCGGTGCCGCCGTCCAGGATGACGGCACCGCCGATGTTGCCTCCCGCCGCAACCTGATAGCCGCCGCTGCTCACGGTAGCACCTTCTGACGCGCCGCCCTGGAAGACCAACTCCACTCCGCCGGCGCTGATCGTCGAAGAGCTCAGTGTGGCGTTTTCCGAGACCGCAATGACGCCATCTTGCAGCACCGTCGCCGAGGTTGCGACCGCTCTAACGCCATAGATTTCCGCGACACCGCCGGGATCCACCACGAGCCCTGACACATGCGAGCCCGACATCGCCGAAAACCGCCCGCCCGCCACGCGCGTGCCGATCGCCGTGCCCGAGACCAGTTCGAAGGTTCCGCCCGAGCTCACCACGAACGAACTCACCACCCCGCCGGCCGATACCGCGACGTCACCGCCCGAGAGCACAATGGTGCCAACGGCCTCACCCCCGGTAATATCTTGCGTGGCGCCGCCGGAAACCACCGCGGATAGTGCCGACCCGCCGGCAAGCACCAACTCCGTCTGTCCCGAGACCAGATCCGTCCCCGATAGTGTGGCCGCTGCGGAGATCACCGTGCTGTTGGCGGCGAACCAGATCCCACCTGTCGAAATGACATGGCCCCCGGTTTCCCCGTCGGTTGCGACGGCGCTGCCACCCGGCAAAACCAGCAGCACGCCGCCGCTCTGAACCAGACTGGCGCTGGCCGTGCCCCCGGACGACACCAGCTCGATGCCGCCGCTCCCGATCGTGGTATCAAAGCTGCGGCCTGCGACTTCAACGATCTGCCTGCCGCCCGCGCCGACGGAGGCGGAGGTAGCGCTGAAATTCACCTCTTCGACGCCACCGGCGGAAATCACCGTGCCGCTGGCTGCGCCGTTCTCCCATATCGTTCCGCCTTGGAGCACGGTGTCGATGGCGATGCCCCCGCGGCTGAGCGCCAGGTAGCCACCGCTTTCCACCACCGCGCCGCGCACGGTTCCGGAGTCCGCGAGATAGCCGCCGCTCTCAACCACGGTACCAGCGGCGGTGGCCTGGTATTCGACCGACTGGGTGCCGCCGCCTGCCACTTGCGTCTCGATGACGGTGGCCCCGCTACCCACGGATTGAGTGCCGCCATCAAGGATCGTGGTGCCGAAGTCGAAGGCGCCCGCAAAAAGCTCCTGGGTATCGCCGCCGTTCACGACTCCTCCGACGATCGGGCTATTCCCCTCGGAGGCATTGCCGTTCACCGATACAACTTCATAATTGCCGGTAATCACGCTGCCGCCGGGAGTTACCACCGTGTCGACCGCTTTGGCCCCGGACAGCAGGATCAGTTCGCCGCCGCTTAGCACATCAACATCGATGGCGCTTCCGTTCGCGGAGACCGTCATCACACCGCCGCTCAGCACGTCGACGCCGAAGGCACTCCCGCCCGCGGAGACCGTCATTACACCGCCGCTGGAAACAAAGCTGCCGCTCGCCGAGCCGAAGGCCACCACGCTCACCACGCCGCCGGCGTTCACTTGGGTCCCGACCGAGAGACCAAAAGTCGTAATCACCTCGATGCCGCCGCTGTTCACCACGGTGCCGCTTTCGACGCCCCCCATGTCGTCTTGCAGGCCGCCGGCGTTGATTACCGTTCCTGTGGCGGTACCGCCCCCGGCCTCCACGGCCAAGGTGCCGCCATCAAGAACCACTCCGTCGCCGGTAGCGGAATAATTGAGCTGAACGAACCCGCCTGCCGCCACTTTGGTGCCGGACAGGCTGCCGCCGGAGGAGACGACAACGTAAGTCCGCGCCGTTCCGCCACCGATCTCGCCTCCATTCACCGATCCCGCCACGTACCCCGAACCGCCCGGATCAAGCGTGACATTCTCGGCCACCCCACCCGGGAGCACCACCAGCGTGTCCCCGGCCGCGACCGTGGCCCCGCTCAGTGTCCCATCCGCCCCGGACACCAGTGCGTGGCCGGAAAAGATTAGCGCGCCGCTCGTGATCACCTGGGCGCCGGCGGCGGCAACCGTGCCGGTGGCGAGGCTGCCGGACAGCAGTACCAATGTGCCGCCGCTGGCAAGCTCGGTACCGCTGGCGGTCCCTCCACTCGAGACCACCTCGAAGCCGCCGCTTTGCACCGTCGTGCTGATCGTTATGTCGCCCGACTGCACGCTCAGCCAGCCGCCGCTTTCGACGATGCTGCCCAAGGCCGTGCCGACTAAGACCGAGCCGCCGCCCCCCACCTGCTCCTCGCCGCCGGCCGCGATGGTGGTGCCGGTGCCCGCGCCGGTTTCAACGTCATAGCCACCGCGCTCCACCAGCGTGGCGTTATCGGTGCTCGACAGCAAGGCGGTGCCACCGGCCACGATGATGCCGGTCGCGCTGGCGGAAATGAGCTGGAGAAATCCCCCTTCGCTCACTGTTACCGACAGGACGGAGCCACCTTGGATGAAGGCCGAACCCCCTTCGCCGATGGTGGTTGCGATCATCGTGCCGCCGTAGATTTTATCCCACGCGCCATCCAGCACCAGCGACCTGCTGTCCACGCCGCCGGAGCTGACGTTGGCGGAGGACTGGCCGAAGAGAACGGTTCCGCTGATCACACCGCCCGCATCGACCGACAGCGAGCCGTCCTCGGCGCGCGTACCCACGGCTAAGCCACCGGCATCAACCGTGAGGTTATCGTTGACGAGCAGCGTGACGCCGGTGCTCGTGACACCGGAGGAAACCACGTAATCGGTCACAATATGTTTCCCCCGCGGCGTGCTTTTGGCTGATTGCTTGGAATTTTAGGCGCCGACGCTCGTGTCGTTGCAGGACGGTAATCAATGAATTTATTCTAAGCAAGCGGGTACACATGCAGTTACATGGTTTTGGCTTGGCGGCTCACGGGAAGTGAAGCGGAAGAGTCTTCTTTTTGTGAACAAAAAGAAGCAAAAAAACTTTGTCAATTAGATCCGTGCTCCAAATTCCGCAGTGGTGACCCGGTCCAAATTTTCAAAAGTTTTTTGCTTCTTTTTTTCAAAAAAGATGCTTCCTCCCTTCTCTTTCCCAGCAACAATCACACTGCTCCGCCCACAAACTCGATATGGCACCACCGCTCGGCGACAGAAGGCACGATCCGGATCGCATTCGCCCCGTCGCTCCAGCAAAGATCAGCCGAGCACAAACGTTCGCCGTCCAGCACCAATCCCACCAGGCTCGTGCGATCGAGCGCCAGCAACGAACTGCCAGCCGGCACCAGCATGCTTTCCACCCGGACACCAGCTTCGGGCTCGGGCGGAGCCGCGAGCCCAAGCGCCCGCGCCCGCGCGAGGAGACGGGCGTGCACCGTTTCCACCAACTCACCGGCATCGAGACGTGGCGCACAATACCGCGGCGGCTTTGGCACGGCATTCGGATAAAGCACGCGATATTGGCCAGCGTTTTGGAACAAATCGCGCCCGCCGTCGTCCACGAAACTCTCGGACAGCGCCCCCTCGGCCAGAATTACGTCGTGGGTATCAAGTTCGAGGTGGAAATATTCCAGCGTGTCGACCGCTTCCAACTGACGGATGGAGAGCTCGTTCACCAGCGCCCAGGCCGGGATCAGCACGCCATCAAGAAAGAACGCGTGCAGCGGCGAGACCAGAAGGTCGCGCACCGGAACGCCGTCGGCGAGCGCGCCGGCGGCGAAACGGATCGGCAGCAGATTACGATCGCCCGCGACAAAACGCCCGCTATAGGCGCGCCGCCCGATCCAGCGGATAGGACGCGCCGCACCGGTCCGAGTGATCAGAAGATCGCCGATCGCAAGCTCCTCCACCCGACGCTCGCCATCGGGCGTAAGAATGCGGGTCCCACGGCAGTAGCAAGGCGCTTCCACACTGACCAACGCGCCACCGCCGGGACCTTCCGACAGAACCACCGAATCGCCCGCATAGTTCCCCTCCAACTGGATCAGTTGCGGGTCATAAGCATAAGAATACAAAGTAAGAACATCGGTAGTCGGGTTGAGATCCGCCGCATAGAGAGAGCCACTGAAAGTCATGAAATCGATCCCGGCGCCGGGCTGCAGCGTCAGGTCGATCAGGCCGGATATCGCGTTGTAGGACTCGATCAAGCCGCCGCTTTCCACCACCGTCCCGCTCGCCACGCCGGATCCCTGAAACAACGCCAACCCACCGCTCGCGACCGTGGCATCGATGCTGATGCCGCCGTCAAAGACTTGCAAAATGCTGTCGTCGCCCACCAGCGTGTCCAGGCTGCTCCCGCCGCCGCCAACCCGCTCGAAATCCCCCGTTCTCAGATCGTTGCCGGACAATGTGCTGGTAGCCACCGTGACCAGTCCGCCAGTAAGATTCGTGACCACCACGGCACCCGAGAGCACCGAACCGCCCGAAAGTACCGTCCCGGTCTGAACCCCGCCAGGCATCACCACCAACGTGCCGCCGGTCGCCACCGTGGTTCCGAACGCCATGCCGGCTTCGTCCACGATCAGCGTACCGCCGCTGCCGACAAACGCGCCGCTGGCCACGCCGTTGAGCGGGTCCAGGAATTCGAAGTTGTATTGCCCGTCACCAAAGACGAACTCTACGCCGCCGGCGGATACATGTGTGTCGTAGGCAGTGCCGTTATCCACCTCTTGGAGGCCGCCGGCACCGACTGTCGTGTCGGTAACGACGCCGCCTTCGACATACTGCGCGCCGCCGGTACTGATCACCGTTCCCGCGGCGGTACCGGAATACACATATTGGGCGCCGCCGCCCCGCAGCGTCTCGCCACTTGCCACGCCGGAATAGATATATTCCGCGCCGGTTGCGGTGATTACGCTGCCCTTCACCGTGCCTCCGGACAACACGATGAGCATTCCGGCCAGGGTAGTCGCGCTCGCGGCGCCGCCGTCGACGCTGAGTTCCCCGCCTGCGAAGACGGTCGTGCTCACCAGTGCTCCGCCGAACCCGGCGAGACCGATATCGCCGATTGTCACCGATGCGCCGGAAATGGTGGCCGACGCTGCCGAAATCGGCGCACCAGCCGAGTTTAATACCACCACACGCGCCGATATCACGCTGCCACCGGGGTCCTGCACCGTGCCCACGGCACTTCCCGCCGGTCCGAGGACCAGCGTTCCCCCGCTCTCCACCACGCTGCCTGAAGCAACGCCGGCCACGACGAATTCAGTGCCACCGCTCAGGATGATGGTGCCGGTGGTGGCGCCTTCCGCCACAACCTGATAGCCGCCGCTGCTTACCGAAGCGTTTTGCGACTGGCCGCCGCTAAGCAGCAATTCCACCCCGCCGGCGCTGATCGTCGACGCGTCGATTGTCGCCCCGCTCAGGACCTCGAGTATGCCTTGTTGTTGCACCGTCGCCGAGGTGACGATCGTATTCTGGCCCGAGATCAACGCATAACCACCCGCATCGACCACGAGCCCCGATACCAGTGTGCCGGACACCGCCGAAAATACCCCACCCGCCAAGCGAAGGTCGACCGCCCTGCCCGAGACAAGTTCGAAACTACCGCCGGAGCTCACCACGAACGAACTCGCCACCCCGCCCGCCGACACCGCGACGATACCGCCAGACAGCACCGTGGTGCCGATCGCGTTGCCTCCGATAATCGTTTGCGTGGCGCCGTCGGACACCACCGAGGACACCGCCGACCCGCCCGCGAGCACCTGCTCGGTCTGTCCCGAGATCAGGTCGGTCCCCGACAACATTGTAGCCACTGAGTTCACCGAGCTGTTGGCGGCGAACCATACCGCGGTCGCCGAGATCACCCGGCCGCCGCTTTCCACGTCGGTCGCCACGGCGCTGCCGCCCGGTAATACCGCGAGCGTGCCGCCGCTTTGCACCACGGTGGCGCTCGTAATGCCGCCTGCCGCAACCAGTTCGATGCCACCGCTGGCGATGGTGATATCGCTGGCGGTCGTGATGTCATAGCTATGGCCTTCGACGATCAGCGTGCCGCCTGCACTCACTATGGTAGCGGTGGCGCTGTGGTTCACCTCTTCGACGCCACCGGCGGAAATCACCGTGCCGCTGGCCGTCCCATTTCCCCATAACGTTCCACCTTGGAGCACGGTGTCGATGGCGAGGGCCCCGCCACTGACCGCGATGAAACCGCCGCTCTCCACCACCGCCCCGCGTACGGTCCCGATGTCCCCGATCGCGCCGCCGCTCTCGACCACGGTGTTAAGCGCGGTGGCTTGGTATTCAACCCCCTGTCCTCCGCCGCTTTCCACCTGGGTCCCGATGACCAAGGCCCCGCTATCCACTGTTTGTCCGCCGCCATCCAGTATGGTCGTCCCCAAGTCGAAGGCGCCCTGGAACAGCTCCTGCGCATCGCCGCCACTGACAACTCCCCCCAGAATCGCGCCGTTGCCCTCGGATATGCTGCCGTTCGCGGAAATGGTCTCGTAGTTGGCGGCAATCACGATCCCGCCGGGGTTTACCACCGTATCGATCGCGGTGGCGCCGGACAGCAGGATCAGTTCGCCGCCGCTGAGCACGACAACGCCGATCGCGGATCCGAGTGCGGAGACCGTCATCACACCGCCGCCGGAAATGATAGTGCTGGTCGCCGTGCCATAGACCGACACGCTCACCACGCCGCCGGCGTTGACCTTGGTGCCGACCGAGGGACCCATGATGAGTTCGGTCCCGCCGCTGTTCACGACTGTGCCGCTTTCGACACTGCCCAGTTGGACATTGGTTTCGCCGCCGCTGTCGACGATGGTACCGCTGGCGACGCCCCCCCACACATCTTGCTGGCCGCCCGCGTTGATTACCGTTCCGGTAGTGGTAGCGTTGCTGTCCAGCAACAGGAGGCCGCCATCAACCACCACCCCGTCACCCGCGGCGGAATTATAGAGGTCGACAAATCCGCCCGCGGCCACCTTGGTGCCGGATAGGCTACCGCCCGAGGAGACGAAAACGTAAGTCTGTTCCGTACCGCCACCGATCTGGCCTCCCCTTAGCGAGCCGCCCAAGTAGCCATCGGCCCCTGGATCAAGCGCAACATTCTCGGCCACCTGGCCCTGCGGAAGCATCAGCGTCTCGCCGGCCGCGACCGTGGCCCCGCTCAGCGCCCCGTCGGACGCCGAAATCAGTTCGTGGCCGGAAAGGATCAGCGCACCACTTGAAATTACCTGCGCGCCCGCGGCGGCAACCGTGCCTGTGGCGTAAGCTCCGGGCAGCAGCAACAGCGTGGCGCCGCTGGCAAGCTTGGTACCGCTGGCGGTCCCGCCGCTTGAGACTACCTCGAGCCCGCCACTTTGCACGGTAGTGCCGATCGTAGTGCCGCCCTCCGTCACGCTTTGCCAGCCACCGCTTTCGACGACGCTGTCCAAAGCCGTGCCGCCGAGTTCGACCTGCTCCCCGCCGCCGGCCGCAATCGTGGTGCCGGTGCCGGCGCCGGTCTCAAGGTCATAGCCGCCGCGTTCCACCAGGGTGGCGTCGTCGGTACCAGCCAGATAGACGCTGCCGCCGGCCACGATGATGCCGGTCGCTGCGGCGCTGGAGATCCCAAAAGATCCGCCGTAGTTTACCGTTACCGAGACCGCTGACCCACCATCGACGGAGCCCGAACCACCCTCGTCGAAGGTAGTGCCGATCATCGTGCCGCCGGTGACATTATCCGTCGCGCCATCCAGTATCAGCGATCCGCTATCGACGCCGCCCGAGCTGACATTTGCGTAGGACTGGCCGTAAAGAACGGTTCCGCTTATCACACCGCCGGAATAGACCTCGAGCCCGCCGTTTCCAGTCCAGGTAAACTCGGCCACGCCACCCGACGAGACGATTTCATCGCCGTAGCCGAGGAGGTGTGTACTGATGGTAAGACCGCCCGAAACGATGACAGGGGCCGCGTTCTGGGCGAGCGTGTCCACCGCCGTGCCGCCCGCCTCAACCGTGAGGGTATCGCCGCCGAGGAGCGTGACGCCACTGCTCGTCACACCGGAGGAAACCACGTAATCGGTCACGCCATGTGTCCCCCCAGCCGTGCCGCCGGCCGATTGTTTGGAGTTCTAGACGCCGGCATTCGCATCGTTGCAGCACGGTAACCAGTGAATTAATTCTAAGCAAGCAGTTATATTTCCTTTTTACGCACGTATGTTGCCGTTCAATTCGCGGCGTCCGGAAGCGCGCGAATAAATCGGTCAAGACAAAGCAAAAACCTTCTTTTTGTGAACAAAAAGAAGCAAAAAAACTTTGCCAATTAGGGATTTCGGCGCACTGCTCTCCGGGCAGTGCACTCCGACCCATTCGAACAAAAGTTTTTTGCTTCTTTTTTTCAAAAAAGATGCTTCTTCCTTCGCCTGACCCCTCGCGAGGTGGATTTATGACCGGAACCAATCTCCAGATCGACGCTGACCGGCTATGGGCTGATCTGATGGAGTTGGCCGGCATCACCGACAAGGATGCGCCCTGGACCCGGCGCGCCTTTTCGCCGCTATATCTCGCCGGCCGCGATTGGCTTACTCGTCGAATGCGGGCCGCGGGTTTGGAAGTTCGGCTCGATACCGCCGCCAATCTGATCGGCCGGCGCGCCGGACGCCGCCCGGAACTCGGCGCCATCGCCATTGGCTCGCATATCGACACGGTACCGAATGGTGGGCGTTTCGATGGTCCCGCCGGTGTGCTCGCCGGGCTGGAGGTTGCCCGCAGCCTCGAAGAACAAGGCGTGACGCTCGATCATGATCTCGAAATTATCGATTGCCTGGCCGAGGAAGTATCCATCTTCGGGCTGTCGTGCATTGGCAGCCGGGCGATAGCCGGGGCGCTGGACGCCCAGGCGTTACTTCGTCGCAGCCCCGACGGGCGGACGCTCGGCGCCGCATTGCGCGAAATGGGTGGTCGCCCGGAGGAGCTTACAACTGCCCGGCGCCGCGACCTGGCCGCGTTTCTCGAACTTCACATCGAGCAAGGACCGTTACTGGAACGCGATCGGCTCGACATCGGCGTCGTCACCACCATCGTCGGCATCCGGCGCTACGAAATCGTGGTGTCCGGGCGCGCCGATCACGCCGGAACCACGCCCATGTCCGGCCGTTCGGATGCCCTGGTTGCGGCAGCGGCGCTGGTGTCGGCAATCGATACCAAGGCGAAAGCGCGATCCCTGGCCGGCCCGGCGCATTTTGTCGCCACCGTCGGCGAGTTCCGCATCGAGCCCAACGCCGCCAACGTCATCCCGTCGCGCGCTGTGCTGCTAATCGACGCGCGCGCCGAAACATCCGCTGATCTCGATGATTTCGGCGAGGAACTCGCCGGATTGATCCACCACGTCGCCACGGATCATGGCGTGAATATCGCCCCGCCGCGGGTAGTGTCGGACAATCGCCCGATGCCATGCGATCCGGAACTGATGGAAGAGCTCGAACAAGCCTGCAAACAAATCGGCGCGGGACATCGCCGCATAGCCTCGGGAGCGGGACACGACACGGCGTGGTTTGCACGGGTCTGCCCGGCGGCGATGATTTTCGTGCCGTGCCGGGAAGGGCGAAGCCATACACCAGAGGAATGGGCGGAGCCAAAGGCGATTGCGCTGGGCGCGAGCGTGCTGCTGGAGACGGTTCGGCGGATTGATGCGGTTCGAGGGAAGTGAAGGGGAAGAAGTCTTCTTTTTGTGAACAAAAGGAAGCAAAAAAACTTTGAACGTTTAGATCCGCGCGCAAATTCCAAACTTGAGCGCCGCCCGGCGATTCACAAATCTTCAGCTCCTTTAAGCACAATACAGTGTCCGGAACCGACCGTTACGACTACGTCGGCGCCACGCAGAGGACGCCGCGCCTGGTCGCCGAGGATTCAGTCGCAAACAACGGAGACACACTGTGATCATAACATTTGGCAATCCCGACGGCGATGCCGGCTGGGTAACCATCGACACCGACACGGGCGAGGTTATCGCCCACCCCGGAAACGGAGGAGCGTGCCCATGGGGATACGATAACATCAAATCTGCATTGCTCATCCTCAGGCACGCAGCACGGCTGAAGGATCCCGAACTCCGCAAAGCGGTTATCCGAACCACGGGCGAGTACTTGACCGGGCGAGCAGGCTCCGAGATTTTGGGCGCCAGCGGCAATATCGTCGCCATTTTTTAGGGGCGCAGCCAAGCGCAAGGAAGCATCTTTTTGTGAACAAAAAGAAGCAAAAAACTTTTGTCACCTGGGGTGCACCGACAACGGCCGCAGCACTCCAACTGACAAAGTTTTTTTGCTTCTTTTTGTTCACAAAAAGAAGATCCTTGCTTCGCTCTGACCGGCGTCCGCTCTAATACGCGGTGACGTGCAGGCGCTCCTCGCACACATCTTCTTGAATGCGGGTCCCCGCCGGCAATTTGCGATAGGTGACCTTGGTTTCCCACGGCCGCGTAAAAGTAGCCGGGTCATCGAAGCGAATGGTCTCGTCGAGCAGTCGCCCCTGACCCGCAAGCTGGAACGTCTCGGTCAACTTCAGGTTCTCGCTATGCGGCATGCCCGACGCATCCAGGAACACGGTGTCGTGCAGGCCCTCGACGTCGAGCACCAGCTTATTGCCATGCCAGGCGCCGGTCGCGGTCGCGTAGTAGCTCGGGCCGATCACTTCCGGCGCCTTACCGGTCAGGTAGACAAATCGCACCATCCGGTTCCAGGTATATCCGAACACGATTTCCTTTTCTTCATTGTCCTGCAGGATTTCGAATGGGCCGCCCGCGGGATCGTAGGCCGTGCGGGGCTCGCCCATCGGCTTGCATTTCAGCGTGCTATCGAAGGCGGCGCGATTGCCCGCTGCCAACTCGGCTTTGCGCTGATCGTAAATCTTTTCCGCGGCCGGGTTGAGCGGTGGGGCCGTGCCGTCAAGGGTGGTGAGGGCGGTGATCGGCGTTACCACCTGCCACACACCGTCAAGGTCGGGGGTGGCGGCGAGGGCCCCCGCGCCAAGCAACGCAGCGGCGCTCGCGAGCAGGAAAATGCTGGAAAAATGTCTCATCGGTGTGTCCGCTTTACTTGCTGCTGGGGTTGCCGCCGTATCCGGCGCCGAAGGCCTCGGCGAAATCCTCACAGACGTCCTCGACGTAACTGATGTCGGGACGCCAGACGAAAACCGAAGTCGAAGCCGCGCCTTCGGGATGACCGGCGGCATCGTATTGGATGGCGACGTCCTGGATCGACCCGTTGGGGAGTTTCGTCCACCGCTCGCGCAAATCGACGCCGGGCATTTCCTTCAGATTGATCGTATCGGTGACCAAGGCATTGCCATCCCAATGGCCGATGCTATCGCCCATGAAGGTGGGTTTGCCGCCCGCGACGTGCGATCCGCCGATATAGATGCGGCGCGCGGTATGGTTGAACTCGTTCACCACCAGCAGGCGCCCGGGCGAGGACAGCATGTGCGTGGCATAAGGCCCGCCGAAGAAAGACGGATAGCAATTGTTCTGGTTGCTGGCACCGACGTTCGGCGGCGCCCCGCCCGGAGGTGCGCCCCCCGGTGGTGCCCCGCCGGGAGCACCGCCAGGCGGCCCACCCCCGCCGGTCCCTTCGATGTAGCTCGCAGTGAAATCATGCATGTCCGGATTGACCTTATAGCCCGGAGGCGTGCCCCTGGGGCTGAAATCCGGCGTCTTCGCCGTAGGCAGGAACCCTTCAGGAATACCCGAAAGCTGATCCGGCGTAGTCGGGGTAACCTGCGCATAAGCCACAGGTGCCCACGCCGCTCCCACCAGCAACAACAGAGTGGCAAGGGGCAAACATTGTTGTCTCATGCGAACCTCAGATCACGCCGATATGGAGCGATGAACCGTCGTCAAAAATCACCTTGATAAACCCGCCCCCATCGCTGCCGTTACGATTAGGCTGGCAGATCACGCGCACGTGCTGGCCGGGCCGGATCGAACTCGCCCGCCATCCGTTACGCGCAAGCACCGAAACCGAGCCGCCCTCGAACGACCACCTGTCGCTCCCGCCCTTGCCGTCGGGCACCATCAGATAGAGCCAGGTGTGCGGATTGGCCCATTTGAACTCGATCACCGTCCCCGCCACGGTTTCATTCCGAGTGCGATCGTAGGCGGAATTGGAATGATGGGCCTGGGCCGGCGGTGGCGAAGCAATGCCGGCCGCGATCAGGACGAGCAGCACAGGAAGGAAGCATCTTTTTTGAAAAAAAGCAGCAAAAAACTTTTGTTCTATTAGATCGGAACCCACCGCCGACAGGCCGGTAAATACGAATTCTAAATTGACAAAGTTTTTTTGCTTCTTTTTGTTCACAAAAAGAAGACCTGACTGCCGCTTCACCATATCGATTTCACTCACCATGCTTCGGGACAGACTCTAAAACCTTCCGGTATCACTTGCCGCCGCCATAGCCCGCGCCGAACGCCTCGCCGTAATCCTCGCAGATGTCTTCGACAAAACTGAGATCCGGCCGCCACACCAAAGTGCTGTCAGTCGGTGCGCCGATGGCTTTGCCTTTTGCGTCCAGGTTGCTGGTGACAATCGCAATCGATCCATCGGGCTGCCTGGTCCAGCGTTCCAGCAGGTGCGCCCCGTCGCGGCCTTCGATATCGATGGTGTCGATCACCAGCGTGCGGCCGTCCCAGTGGCCCACCGAGTCGCCGCCGAAGGTGGGCTGTGCGTCTGCCGGATGGGCGCCGCCGATATAAATCCGGCGAAGACGGTGGTTTTCCTCCTCCACGTAAGTGAGCCGTCCCGGCGACGAGATCAGATGCACCGGGTAGGCGCCACCACCAAACGTAGGAAGGCACGCGGCGCTTGCGTTAGCGGGCAGGGTGCTGCCACCCGGGGGCGGACCGCTCGGTGGCGGGCCGCCTCTCCCGGGCGGTGCCCCACCTGGTGGCGCGCCACCCTCGCCGTTCACATAACTACCGGTGAAATCGCGAGGATCGGGATTGACCTTATACCCCGCCGGCGTCGATTTCGGCGCGAACCCACCCGGCCCAACCTTGGAATTAGGCAGAAACTGCGCCGGCACTCCCGCCACATCGGCGGGCGTGCTCGGGCTCACCTGTGCGTATGCCGGAAACCCCAACACCACCGACCCGGCCAGCGCGAGATGGAAGAATTTCATCGCCGCCTCAGATTACCCCAATGTGCAACGAGGAACCATCGTCAAAGATCACCTTGATAAATCCACCCCCATCGCTACCGTTGCGGTTAGGTTGGCATATGACCCGAATGTGCTGCCCAGGCTGGATCGAATCCGCGCGCCACCCGTTGCGCGCCAGCACCGAAACCGACCCACCCTCGAACGACCACAGATCGGACCCGCCCTTCCCGTCGGGCACCATCACATAGAGCCAGGTATGCGGATTGGCCCATTTGAATTCCTTGACCGTCCCCCCCACCGTGAGGTTGCGGGTGCGATCATAAGCGGCAGCCGAATGATGGGCGAGGGCAGGGGCCCCGACGCCCAGCAAAGCAAGCCCGAACAGACAGTCGCGGATCAAACGCATGTCACAGCAATCCCTTCTCTTTCAAGCAATAATGCTCGGCAAGCGTAGTCTGGGCCGAGCGCGTAAAGGTAAGCTCGGTCTGCCACGGCGCCTTATAATCGGTGGGATCCGCAATCGTAATCAGATCATGCAGCTTGCCGGCGCGGTCGAGGCTGAGACGCTCGGTCAGATGCAATTTATCGCTGTGCGGCAGCCCGGTGTTATCAAGCCAGGTCACTTCGTTGAATTGATTGACGTCGATATCGAGCGTATCCCCGTCCCATTTTCCCACCGCCTGACCAAGGTACGCAGGCGCGATCGCATCATAATGCGGCGTATCGAGATAGATCAGCCGGAAGGCATGATCGGTCTCAAAAAACTCGCCCACCATGGTGCTCCCCACCGTAATCCGAAACGGCGTGCCACGCAGGAACAGCCGCGGAATGCCATTGGGCAAACAGCGGTCAGTGTCATCCGTTGTGCCCTTCGCCACGATCAAAGGCGGCGCAGTGCCGGTACTGGTGACAAGCGCGTTCTGCTTAGCCGCCAGATGCCAGACTCCATTAAACCCCGAGTGATCGTCAGCATGACCGAAACCGGCCGGCAGGCTCACGGCGAGTGCCGCCAAAAGGACGCGAAACTGTTTCATGCCGGCTACTCCGTGATCACAAGTTTGCCGTTCTTGATAGCGAACGCCGCATAGCCTTCCTCGCAGACTTCCTCGGACACCCGCAGATCAGGACGCCACCGGTAAGTAGTATCGCGGCTCTCGTGCCGCCCGGTGGAGGGATAGAACACGTCGACCAAATCGTTCAGCCGGGTATTATTCTGGTCCTTGTAAATCCGCTCGGTAACGTGCGCATCCGACGGCGAGCCGTCCTGCAAAGTAAAGCCGATCGCGTCGATCACCAGGGTATTGCCGTCCCAGTGTCCGACTGAGTCGCCCTTGCGATTGGCCACGAAATGTTTCGGGTGGGTCCCGCCAAGTGCGATCACCCGGTAATCGCCGGCCTCTTCATTGGCAACAACAAGCGTGCGTTTCGACTGCACGATGGCGACCCCCATGGTCCCGAGGAACAGCGGCGGCGTGTTGCACAACTCAACCGAGTACGGAGAATTCTCGTCATTGTCGAATATACTCTTGGCGGCCTTGACGCCCGGCAGATTGGACCCGCCGGCGTTACCCGGCGGCGGACCCTTGGGCCCGGACCCGGGCGCCGTGAACGGATACCAGCTGCCCTCCAGATCGCGCGGATCCGAGGGCGGCGGCGGAAGTCCCGGCGGCGCAACACCTTCGCTGGTCTGATCTTCCGTGTTGATGCTCACAGCAGGCGCGTTACCGGCCGCGATCGCCGCCGGCGCGAACAGCAACGCCAAAAATGTCTGCGCGAGCAGCGTGCCCAGCAACACCAGCCCGCCGCCCGACAGGCGCTCTTTCAACTTCCTCTGCGACATTCCGGGCCTCCCTCCACGACGATCACACTCATATGAAAAGCTTTTCATTTTTGGGGCGTTATACGGACGCAGGTTCCACGAGACAAGAGGTTCCCCGCCCGCGCGTGAGCCAATCTGCATGAAGTTACACGCCAGTGACGAAAATTTTGGGGCTGCCGGATGGTGTCCTGCCCTGAGTTTCCGCCGTCGGACGTAAGTCCATGACAGCGGCCTCCAGGTCGGCTAGGATTGCTGTCAGCAATTCTCAGCGGAGCCCCGTCATGGCCGCCATCGACAACTACGAGATCGACATAACCTGTCCCAACTGCGACGCGAACAATCCCACCCCGATCGTGCTGGTAAAAACCAACCCGACCATGACCTGCGCGAAGTGCGGGACCAGCTTCAAGATCCACGCCCACCATTATGCCTCGATCATCTCGACGATCGAGGGCACGCTGAAGAACCTCGGGGTTTAGTGGTCCGAGGTGATGCCAAGTGAAATCAAGAAGTTAAAGCGAAGCAAGGAAGCATCTTTTTTGAAAAAAAGAAGCAAAAAACTTTTGTTCAATTAGATCCGAGCGCACACCCGATAGACCCACGCGTCCAAATTCCTATTAACACAACAAGCGGTCGTCGCGCCGAGCTGGCGATCCGTTTCCGGGTTTCGAAGGAGAAAGCAGACTACGGAGGTCTAGGAATACGAGCCGAA
>Ga0302314_10011169_pt1 | contig 15688 bp, 14 predicted proteins | sample III_Palsa_N2_3_FD_200533 | JGI IMG/M metagenome (GOLD analysis project Ga0302314, IMG submission 200533) | Peat permafrost microbial communities from Stordalen Mire near Abisko, Sweden - III_Palsa_N2_3 | ecosystem: Environmental > Terrestrial > Soil > Palsa > Peat permafrost | place: Sweden...
GCCGGCCGCTCCTGCGCCGAAGAGGTACGGAGCGCGGGGGAGATGATCCGGCTGGCCGGAACCCGGCTCGACTCCGCCGTCCTGATCGGGGCCGACAGAAGCGACACCAGCCTCGGCCGCCTGGCCCCGGACCGCGCGCCCGCCGACGCCGCGGCCGAGCGGAAGCCCGTTGATCCGCAGCGCGGAGCCGACGGCGCCCCCGACGGCGACGCGGACCTCGGCAATTTCCAGCCCTGAGCCGCCTGCTGCCCCCGCGCTTATTTCACATCCTCGGTGTATCACAGGCCAGCGCTACGTCATCTCGTTCTATGGAGTGGCGCACTCTAACCGTTGAAGTGCGAGGGGCTGCATTCTCATGACAGGAAAGCCGGCGATTGGCCCGCATGGTCGCAGCGGCGCCAATGGGCCAGCTAACTTTGACATTCTGGTGCTCGATGCCGCGATGAAGCAGAGTCTCGCGACCGTGCGCAGCCTGGGCAAGGCGGGCCTGCGCGTCGCGGCCGGCGAAAGCATCGCCCAGTTCGATCAGGCCACCCCGCTGCCGACGTTCCAGTCCCGTTACTGCCTGCGCAGCCTGGTACTGCCTGACCTGGTCGGTGACGCGCCCGCCTTCATAGCGGCGGTGACCGAGTTCGTCCGCGAGCACGGGACCCGGGTCGTGCTGCCCACGGGCGACGTCACGATCGGGGTGCTGCGTCCGCTCCGGCAGCAGCTGGCCGAGCTCGGCTGCGTCCTCGCGCTTGCGTCCGAGTCCGCCCTTGACGTCGCCAACGACAAGGACCTCACGCTGACGCTGGCGGAGCAGCTGGGCATCGCGCAGCCGAAGACGCTGAGGGTTGGCCGGGTCGACGACCTGAAGGCGGCGGTGACCGAGTTCGGCTTTCCCTTCGTGCTCAAGCCGGCGGTCTCGTGGACGGGCGGGACGGTCGATCGGCACCTTCCCGTCGATGTCATCAACATGGGCGAGGCCAGCGAGGTGAGCGAGCGATTCCTGAGGGCTGGCGCCGGGGTGCTGGCCCAGCAGTGGGTGCCCGGCCGTCGGGAAGGGGTCTCGCTGTTCATCGCGGGCGATGAGGTGGTGGCGGCCTGCGGGCACGTCGCGCACCGCACCACGCCGCCGCTTGGCGGCGCCTCGGCGGTGCGGGAGAGCATCGAGGTGCCTGACGACACCATGCACGCCGCGGTGCTCCTGGCGAAGGCGATCGGCCTGCAGGGAGCGTGCGAGGTCGAATTCCGGCGCGACCGCGAGAACCGACCGCTGCTGATGGAGATCAACGCGAGACTGGCCGGAACGATCGAGAACGCCGTGCAGGCCGGCGTCGACTTCCCGCTGATGATCTGGCGCTGGTCGGCCGGGCTGGAGACGGCTCCGGTGACCACCTACCGATATGGCGTCAGGACCCGCTGGCTCCACGGCGACCTGCGGTGGCTACGGCAGAACTGGCAGCGTTCCGGGCGGCCCGACGGCATGTCCCACGCCGCGATTATCTACGCCTTCACCTCTGAATTTATCAAGAGCCGTCACTATGACTATTTCGACCGACGTGACATAAAACCGTTCCTGGCCGAGCTTCGCTTCACGATGCACGTTCTTAGGAAGACCTGATGATTTCCATTAACCCGCAGAACTTCCCGGTCGCCGTCCGATAAGGAGTAATCACGTGTCCGACACCGAAGTCGTTATCATCGGAGCTGGTCCATTCGGCCTCTCGATCTCTGCGCACCTGCGCGCGCTCGGCATCGACCATCTGGTCGTGGGCCGGCCGATGGATACGTGGCGTACGCACATGCCGGACGGCATGCTCATGAAGTCGGAACCGTATGCCTCCACGATCGCCTCGCCCGACGGCAAGTACCAGGTGGCGGCCTACTGCAAGGCGCGCGGGCTTGACTACGTGGACCGGGTGGGACCGCTGACGCGCGAGCGCTTCCTCGACTACGCCGACTGGTACACCGAGCAGTTGGTGCCGGACGTCCTCGACGACACCGTGACCGAGGTGACCCCGGTCGACGGGGGCTTCCTGGTGGCGTTCGCGAACGCCGCGCCGGTGAACGCCCGGCAGGTCGTGGTCGCGACCGGGGTGCTGCCGCACCAGCACCTGCCCGCCGAGCTGACGGGATTGCCGGCCGAACTGGTCACGCACACCGCCCAGCACCATGATCTTGACGAGTTCAGGGGGCGCCGGGTCGCGGTCGTGGGAGCGGGCCAGTCGGCCCTCGAGACGGCCGCACTGCTGCACGAGGCCGGTGTCAACGTCCAGATCATCGCGCGGGCGGCGAAGCTGAACTGGAGCGCCCCCAACCCCGCCCACCTGAGCGCGGTCGGGCACATCCGGCGGCCGGTCACGCAGCTGTGCGAGGGCTGGCACTGCGCCTTCTGGAACACCCCGCAGGCCTTCCGCCTGCTGCCGGAGAGCGTCCGGATCACCAAGGCGCGGACGGTGCTCGGACCCGGCGGCTCGTGGTGGCTGAAGGACCGCGTCGACGGCGTCGTCGACGTTCTGACCGGGCATCACATCCGTGAGGCGGCCGCGCGCGACGGCGGCATCCGGCTCGCATTCGACGGTCCCGGGCAGCCCGCGGCCGACTTCGACCACGTGATAGCCGGCACCGGATTCCGCGTCGACCTCGGGCGGCTGCCCTTCCTGCCCGAGCGGCTCAGGTCGGCCGTCAGGACCCTCAACGGTCATCCCCTGGTGGGCAGGGACGGACAGACGTCGGTGCCCGGCCTGTACTTTGCGGGCGCCCCGACCGTGCTCTCGATCGGGCCGTCGGCCCGGTTCATCGCGGGCACCCACACGCTGGCGGCCCAGCTCGCCCGGTCGGCGGCGCGGCGTGCGCGGGCGGGCGGGAGGTCGGCCACGCTAGCGCAGCAGGAGCCGGCTCAAGTCCAGTAACCAGGCATGACCACGAGGAGCGTCAAGTAGATGGACTCACGGACGCTGGCCCGCGAAGGGCTGCCGGCTCTCCGCGCGCTCGCTGCCCATCCGATACAGGCGGTCAGGGCGCTGCCAAGCGAGTGGCGGCAGCGGCGGGGGAAGACGCCGTGGCAGGAGTCGGACTTCGACGACGACTGGTTCGAGCGCCTGCACGCCCTGCTCGGCGCGCCCTGGCCGTGCACCGAGGCGACCCGGCTGCACGGCCTCATGGCGGAGATCGGGGCGCTGCTCACGGCGAAGGGACTCGGGACCGGCCGTCATACCTACGGCTGGTACAGCGACGCCGATATCGAGCTGTGCAGCGCGATATGGTGCACCGTTCTGCATAGCCGGCCCGACGTCGTGATCGAGACGGGAGTGGCGCACGGAATAAGCAGCCGGATCGCGCTCGAGGCGCTCGCGGAGAATGAGAGCGGGCACCTGTGGAGCATCGACCTTCCCCATCCGCTCAACCATCAACTGCACGGGCAGACCGGGGTGGCCGTCACGGATGAGTGCCGCCCGCGCTGGACGTACGTCGAAGGCGAGAGCCAGCGGATGCTGCCGCCGCTGGTCACGGAGGTCGGCAAGGTGGAATTGTTCATCCACGATAGCCTCCATACCGCCAAGAACACGCTGTTCGAAATGGAGCAGGCGGCGTCGATAATGCCGCCGGGCGGGGTCATGCTGGTGGACGACATCAGGGGTCACGACGGGTTTGCAACCTTTTCCCGGCGTCACCCCGAGTTCAAGACCGTGCTCTGCTCAACGGCGGACCGGGCGGCCGGGTTCGGCATCGCCGTGTACGCGGTGGCGGCGGCCTAAGGCGGCCGCCGCCGCGGGCGGCCCGTCCGCCCGCTACGCGACGTGCAGGCTGACGATGGACTTGGGCACGCCGGCGATGCGCTCGAACCAGATCTGGCCGTTGGGGAAGTACGAGCGCATTTCGCTCGCCGAAATAAGCTCCACCGAGGCGACGAGCTCCTCGGCCGCTGTCCGGTCCTTGCACGCCGGGGTATGCAGCATGCTCCAGTGCTGGCTGATGAACAGCCGGGTGCGGAAGGGCATGAACTGGAAGGCGGGGAAGACCCAGTGCGGCTCGATGGGAAAATACCGATACGGTGTCTGAACCCACCATGACGGGGCGGATTCACGAACCACGTCCGCGAACTGGCGACGCCGGGCGTGGCCGCCGAGATGCTCCATGAGGCTGTTGCTGAACACCAGGTCATATTTACCGAAGCCGCCAACGCAGGCATCGCCCCGGACGTACTCCAGCCACGACTCCTCCGGGTCGGCAACGTCGTCCAGATTCACGATAGTCACGCTGCGTGCGCGCAGTCCGGCGACTTGCCAGGACACCGCCGTTCCGCCAAGGTCAAGTACCCGCATGTCCGCAAGGTCGGGGAAAGTCCGCTTGAACTCCTCGTTTCGCCGCTGACGGATCCTGTGCGTCCATGAGTTGGCGCGATCAGGGTCGACGATCCTGGAAATTGCTTTTCCTAGCATAAGGCTGGCCTGCCTTCTCCTCCGAGCTCAGCGGACATGCTTATCTGAGTAGTTTCCCGGCCGAAAAATACGCTGCGGTTCGAGAACCCGCGTCGCGGGCTGGGCAATCGCGCGGTCACCGTCAAGCGCCAACCGGGTGCGGGCGAGGGAGACCCGCAGCAGAGGGCGGACGGCCCGATACCAGGCCGCGGTGGCCCGGCTAGCCTCGAAGCCGGTCCTCGGACGCCTTCGGTCAGATCCGGCCGTATATGTGGCTGGACGCCCCGCTTGCGCGGAGCACCAAATCGGCCGCCTGGCGCAGCCCGCGATGTTTGCGAACTGTGTGCACGGCGTACACGTTGGCCGCATTGCGCAGGCGGTAGGCGGCGCCTGGCAGGGAGCGGTCGGTCGCGATGCCTTCGCCGACGCAGATGTCGCAATTCCTCAGGGCGTACGTGTAACCCTTCGCGCCCTTGCCCATGTGCAACTTCGTCACACCCACGGTGCCGAGCGCTTCGGCCATCAGCCTGATTTGCATCAGGCCGGGTGAATACTTGGCGAACTCAGTGTTGTAGCCGGCAAACCACCCGACGAGAAGATTGCCGGCCCGCAGGCCGAACTGAATGGCCACCGGCGTTTCATCCGCGTACAGAACGGAGAGCAGTCCGGTCAGATGCTCCGTCCTGCTGGCCAGGAGATCTTCCAGAAGTCCGGTAATCCAGGATTGCTCGAAGCGGTCGACGGTGTTGGTCCGGCGGTACTGCTCTGACTTCCAGGCCATGAGCAAGCGCAGCATCTCTGGATCGGAAGAATCGCAGACCAAGCGGAGCTCGCCCGCCTCACGGCCCAGTTTGCGCGTCTTCCGCTCCAGTTCCCGGCACATGCCCGAGGCCCGAGCGCGAAGCTTCGCGTAGTAGGAGGCGAAGCCCTCGGTGAGGTCGATGACCGGGGAGGGGGCGGTGGCCGCATGGTATGCCTTGAATGGCACCTGATCGGCCATCAGGTTGTCGAACCGCCAGGCCGACAGGCCACATCCCCGCAGCAAATCGCACGCGTTCCACTGTGCGCCCGGCGCGTGAACGACGCCCTGGCAGGCCGACAGCCACCCGGAGATCGGCACCCCGACGCCGAAGCGGCGCTGCTCGTAGGGGAAGAAGCCGATCGCATCATGGCCGTCCATGAGAACGGCGACCCGGGACTGGGGACGGTAGCGCCCCACCGCGCTGGCAAATTCCGGTGACAAGAACGGATGCGCGAACGACGGGGTGGCCCGTTGCATCCGGTGCCACGATTCGACTTCGGCGGGCCCGAGCTCGGTCGGCTGGACGACGTTGAAACGCATTAGTTGTCAATCACCTCCAGCCCCTGCGCTGGTCATTCTCATGGCGCCCCCCGGGATAGCACGGACTTCCGTCGACCGTAGATCTTTTTCACGGTCGGTCCGACCCGGTGGCGCACGCCATCGAGGATGGTCATCCTATTGGCCGCGACACGAAGCGCGTAGGAGGCAGCGGGGGGCAACACCGCGATCAACGGTGAACGGCGTGCATAGATAAGCGCACCAAATTGCCGGGGTTTCTGGTCAATATATCGAGAAAGGTTCTCGAACCAGCGCGCGCTGCAGCTGGCCTCGGCCAGGGTAGCCGCCATCTCCGCTCGGCGCTGCCGCTCGTAGGACTCGAACGCAGATTCAATGTCGCGGTGCTCGTGCAGGCCGTCGGCGAGCGCTATGGCATCCTCGATGGCGAGCGTCGTACCCATGCCAACGGCGAAGTGCGTCGTGTGCGCGCTGTCCCCGACGAGCACCACCTTGCCAGAATGCCAGCGCGAGTTACTGATAGTCCTGAAGTTCAGCCAGCGCGCCTTGGAGCCGTCGCCGAGGTCGCCGAACAGCCGGTGGCCCGCCAGGGGCTTCTTGAATATCCCCTCGAGAATCGGCAGCGCATGGTCGGTGGACATCGACGCGAATCCGAGTCGATGCCACGTTTCTGGGGCGCATTCCACGATAAAAGTGCTCGAATCGGGGTCGATTCCATAAGCGTGTGCCCAAATCCAGCCGCTCTCGGTCGGAACGAAGAAAAAGTTAAACTGCTCAAAAACTTTATCGGTCCCGAGCCAGATGTATTTGTTCCTGCCCAGCACGTCTTGCGTCCGGAAGCTCCCGGCCCCCTGCCTTATCCTGCTGCTGACGCCGTCGGATGCGACGATGACGTCGGCTTCAGGGAACTCCGACGCAGACGCGATCTCGCGGCCGTATTCCACTCGCACGCCCAGGTCTTGGGCCCGGCCGCCCAGGATGCCCAGCAGGCGCCGCCTGGTGATGTTGTAGGCCTCACCGCCGTGCTCCACCAGCTGCTCGCCCTGGAAGTGCGTCACCTGGTCGTGCCACCTGAACGCGGCCGCCTCGATCTCGCGGGCGCAGGCGCGGTCGTGATCATAGAGCCGGCGCAGCAGAGACTGTCCGAAGGTGACCCCCCAGCCGGAAGAGGAGTTAATCTCGCTCCGCTCGAAAACGGCCACATCGTGGCTGGGGTCGCGCAGCTTCATGAGAATTGATAGGTACAGGCCCGCCGGGCCGCCGCCAACGCACACGACCTTCAGGCCGGCCCCCGGCCGCGGTTCGGGGGCGGCCGCCGAGTCCGTCAAGCGGGCATTGACCATTGAGCGTAACTTTCAACTATGAGATGCCGGGGGTGCACGTCAGCTTTTACATTTGATCGCGTTCACCGCCGTCTGATACTGTCCGCGGCCCGGAAAAAGTCCAGTTGCGCGGCCGATGGGCGGCCGCGGCGGCGCTGCCGCCCGGGACGGTTGGCGCGGCACCAGGCGCCGGCGGCGGCCAGGCCGGGCGCGGGCAGGACTTGCCGCGGACATATCGGCGTGCCCGCTGCGCGAGCCGAGGGCCGTTCCATTACCCTCGCTATGGGAAAGTTCTCACGCTAACAGGCAAGGAGCTGACGACGGTGGCGTCCATTGAAGCGGTGCATGCCAGGCAGATCCTGGACTCCAGGGGCAACCCGACGGTGGAGGTCGAGGTCGTGCTTGACGACGGCTCCGTCGGCCGGGCTGGCGTGCCGTCCGGCGCGTCCACCGGCGCGTTCGAGGCGGCGGAGCTCCGCGACGGCGGCGCCGAGTACGGCGGCAAGGGCGTCAGCCGCGCCGTCGACAACGTGGTGGACGAGATCCAGCCCGAGCTGCTCGGCCACGAGGCCGACGACCAGCGCCTGGTCGACCAGGCGCTGATCGACCTTGACCGCACGCCGAACAAGTCGCGGCTCGGCGCCAACGCGATCATCGGCGTCTCGATGGCGGTCGCCCGGGCCGCCGCCGACTCGGCCGGGCTGCAGCTCTTCCGCTACCTGGGCGGCCCGAACGGGCACGTGCTGCCGGTTCCGATGCTGAACATCCTCAACGGCGGGGCACACGCCGACTCCAACGTCGACGTCCAGGAGTTCATGATCGCGCCGATCGGCGCGCCGACCTACACCGAGGCGCTGCGCTGGGGCGCAGAGACCTACCATGCGCTTAAGGCGGTGCTCAAGCAGCACGGCCTGTCGACCGGCGTGGGCGACGAGGGCGGTTTCGCGCCGAACCTCGAGAACAACCGGGCCGCGCTCGACCTGATCCTGGAGGCGATCGGGAAGGCCGGGTTCACCCCAGGTCGCGACATCGCGCTGGCCATCGACGCGGCGGCGACGGAGTTCTACCACGACGGCGCCTACAACTTCGACGGGAAGCCGCAGTCCGCCGAGGAAATGATCGCGACCTACTCCGACTGGGTGAGCAGCTACCCCATCGTGAGCGTGGAGGACCCGCTGGCGGAGGAGGACTGGGCCGGCTGGCAGGCGTTCACCGCCGCGGCGGGCGACCAGGTGCAGATCGTCGGCGACGACATCTTCGTGACCAACCCTGAGCGGATCCGCCGTGGCATCGCCGAGAAGTCGGCCAACTCGCTGCTGGTGAAGGTCAACCAGATCGGCACGGTCAGCGAGACCTTCGATGCGGTCTCCCTCGCGCAGCGGGCCGGCTTCAGCTGCATGATCAGCCACCGCTCGGGCGAGACTGACGACACCTTCATCGCCGACCTCGCCGTCGCCACCAATGCGGGCCAGATCAAGACCGGCGCGCCGGCCCGCGGCGAGCGAGTCGCCAAGTACAACCAGCTGCTGCGGATCGAGGAGCACCTGGGCGACGCCGCGGTCTACGCGGGCGCCGGCGCCTTCCCGAGGTTCACCGCCTCCTGATATGGACGCGCAGACTCAACCACCCCAGCAGAAACGGCCGTCCCCCGCGCAGACCGCCGCGATGGCGGCGGCCGCGCGGCCTACCCGCCTGACCGGGCGGGCCGCGCTGCTGGCGGTGGTGATCTGCGCGATCGCGCTCAGCCTGGCCTATCCGGTCCGCGAGTACATCGCCCAGCGTCAGCAGATCGACCAGCTGCTGGCGCTCCAGCAGACCAACGCGGCCCAGGTGCAGGCGCTCGAGCAGGAGAACGGCAGGCTGACCCAGACGTGGTACGTGGAGCAGCAGGCCGAGGACCAGCTGCACATGTGCTTCCCGCAGGAGCAGTGCTACGAGGTCGTCTCCGGCGTGTCGACCCCGCCGACCGCGAGCAAGCCGCGGGTGGCGGCGGACCCCTGGTACGCCACCCTGTGGCAGTCTGTCCAGCGCGCCGACGCCCCGCCCGCCAAGTGAACGCGGCCGAGCCGGGCATATCCAAGGACGACGCGGAAGCGGTCGCGGCGCAGCTCGGACGGGTTCCCCGGGGGCTGCAGCGGGTCGCGCACCGCTGCCCGTGCGGGCTTCCCGACGTCGTGCAGACGGCTCCCCGGCTGCCCGACGGCACGCCGTTCCCGACGGTCTACTACCTGACGTGCCCGCGGGCCGCCGCGGCGGTCAGCGGACTCGAGGCGGCGGGCCGGATGCGGGAGATGACCGAGCGGCTCGCCGACGGCGAGCTGAAGGCCCGCTACGCGCGAGCGCACCAGAACTACCTGGACCACCGGGCGGCGGCGGCGGTGCTGGCCGGCGTCGAGCCGCTGCCGTCCGGCACGCAGTCGGCCGGCGGGATGCCCGAGCGCGTCAAGTGCCTGCACGCACTGGTCGCGCACGAGCTCGCCGTTCCCGGCGCGAACCCGTTCGGACGCGAGGCGCTGGACGAGATCGGCCCGTGGTGGACCCGCGGCCCCTGCGTCGTGGTGCCTGAGGAGGGGCAGTGAGCGCCAGGCGGGTCGCGGCGATTGACTGCGGGACGAATTCCATCCGGTTGCTGATCGCGGACATCAATTCAAAGTCCGAAGGCGATATCGAACGGACCGTTGGTTCCACTGAGGGGCCCGCTCCCCTGACCGACGTGGCCCGCGAGATGCGGATCGTCCGGCTCGGCGAAGGCGTGGACCGCACCGGCCGGCTGTCCGAGGCGGCCCTCGACCGGACGATGACCGCGCTGCGCGAGTACGCCGGGCTCATCGAGGCGGCGGCGCCGGATGCGATCCGGATGGTGGCGACGAGCGCCACCAGGGACGCCGCGAACGCGCAGGAGTTCACCGACCGGGTCGTCGAGGTGCTCGGCGTCGCCCCCGAGGTCATCTCGGGCGACGCGGAGGCGCGGCTGTCGTTCACCGGGGCGACCAGGGAGCTGTTCGGCACCGCCCTGGGGACGGGCGCCTGCGCGCCGCCGTATCTGGTCACCGACATCGGCGGCGGCTCTACCGAGTTCGTCCTCGGCGGCCCCGAGGCGGTGGGCGAGGGCGGCCGGGTGGCCGGCCGGTCGGTCAACATCGGCTGCGTCCGGCTGACCGAACGGCACCTGCACGCGGACCCGCCCCGGCCGGCCGAGATCGCGGCCACGACCGCCGACATCGACGCCGCGCTGCGGGAGGCGGCCGCCTCGGTCCCGGTCTCGACGGCCAGGACCCTGGTCGGCCTGGCCGGATCGGTCACCACGGTCGCCGCGATCGCGCTCGGCCTGCCGGGCTACGACTCCGCCCGCATTCACCATTCACGGGTGCCGGCCGACCGGGTCCACCAGATCGCCCTCGAGCTGCTGGCCATGACCCGCGCCGAGCGGGCGGCGATCCCGGTGATGCATCCGGGGCGGGTCGACGTGATCGGCGCGGGCGCCCTCATCCTCGACCGGATCATGAACCGCTTCGGCTTCACCGAGGTCCTGGTCAGCGAGCACGACATCCTCGACGGTATCGCCTGGTCGCTGGTGCCGTAGTGGCCGGCGATCTCGGGCCCGACGGCGATGCGGCCGCGCCGTTCGTGCCGCCCGGCACCGGCTGGCCGGGCGACCCGGCCGACGCGGACACGCCCGTAGCGGCCACTGCGGCGCAGGTCGCTGAGCTGGCCGGCAGCGCGGGGTCGGTGCACGAACTGATCGCGCGGCAGTCGGTCTGCCGGGCCTGCCCCCGGCTGGTCGAGTGGCGGGAGGAGGTGGCGGTCACCCGCCGCAAGTCCTTCCGCTCCGAGCGATACTGGGGCCGTCCCGTCCCCGGCTGGGGAGACCCGGAACCGTCCATCCTCATCGTCGGCCTCGCGCCGGCCGCGCACGGTGGCAACCGGACCGGGCGGGTCTTCACGGGCGACCGCAGCGGCGACTTCATCTTCGGCTCGCTCTACCGTTGCGGCCTCACCTCCCGGCCCGACAGCATCAGCGCCGGGGACGGCCAGCGGCTGATCGGCGCGCGGATGGCCGCCGTGGTGCGCTGCGCGCCGCCGGAGAACAAGCCGACGCCGCAGGAACGCGACACCTGCATCCCCTGGCTCAGCGCGGAGCTGGGAATGGTGGCTCCGTCCATGCGGGTCATCGTCTGCCTCGGCGGATTCGCCTGGCAGGCGCTCTGGCCGGTGCTCATCGAGGCCGGCTACGCGGTCCCAAGGCCCCGCCCGCCCTTCGGGCACGGCGTCGAGGCGTTGCTCCGCGGCGAAGACCGGGCCGACGTGCTGCTCCTCGGCTGCTACCACCCGAGCCAGCAGAACACCTTCACCGGCCGCGTCACCCCCGCCATGTTCGACGAGATCTTCAGCCGGGCCAGTGGCTTCGCGCGCCAGGCGGTCCCGCCCAGCTTATTTGTTAATGGTTGGGCTGATCGTGCTGTGCCTGATGCCGGGCGCTGTGAACCCAGAGTGATCGTGCGCGGCAAAGGCGTTATTGTGCGCCATGTGGCGTCTAACCTATAAGCTCCCTTCATGTCGGTGGATTTCGATACAAAACTTTCTGGCCTGGCCGCCCAGATTCTGCGCGACGCCGTCGGGGCCCTCGAGGGCGATGGCATCGGTGCCAACGGGCTCGCGGCGCCGCAGACGGGCATGTTGGCCGGCCGTTTGGACGTCACCACCGGGTCGTTTTCGACCCTCACCGGATCGTTTCTGGCGACGACAGGATCGTTCCCCGTACTTACCGGGCCTTTTCCCACTATTGGTACCGAGCCGGACAAAGAGATCGGCCTCAAGAAGCTGTTCGGGCTTGGCGCCAAGTTGTCGCCCGTCCGGATTCCGCCGACCGAGCAGTTGGCCGCGCATGCCCGGTCCGCGCCGCTGATGGGAAAGCTTGAAGCATTGGCCGCCTGGCTTGGCCGTGGCCGCCCGCTCGGCCCGGGGAACGAGTTGTCCGACGCCGACGCCACGGACGCCGCCCGCTGCGTCGGCGTCTCGCGCGGTTACCTCCCGTACCTCTGGGAGTACGCCCTCACCGCCGGGTGGTTCGAGCTCGACGACAACCGGCGCAGCAAGCGGCCGTGGGCAGTGCTCGGCGATACCGCGCGGCGCTGGGCGGAAGGCGATGACTCCGGGACGCTTGGCGTGTGGGCCGTGGTGTTCGCAGCCGTGCTATCCCAGACGCTCGAGGTGGCGGCATCCTGGGATCCTGGTGCCGCGCGCAAGCTGAACTTCGAAGGCCAGGGCGTCGTTGTCGCGATGATGCTCTTCCTCGCCAGGCGGGCCGGTCTGTCTCTGGCGGATGTCGAAGATCTCCTCCGGGGAGGCACGGCCGGCAAGCGATCGTCGTCGCGTGCTCGGCGGGCGTGGGCCGGCTGGGTGCGCAAGCATGGTGATCCGGCGCGCCTGCTGGTGAGCGAGCTGTCCGCGCTCGACGCGGTGGCGGTTCCCGAGCGGAATGACGGACCGTTCGGGCTGACGCCCCTGGCGGTGTGGGCGCTGCGCGAGCAGGTCATCCGGGACGGCGTCAAGGTCCCGGTGCTCTCGATGAGGATGGCCGAGATATCGGCCCCGAGCCTGGTCTCGATGGCCGACGGAGTCGAAGAGACCGAGTTCGCGGCGGACTTCGCCGCCTGGCTGGCGAGCCGGGGCCCTGAGCGGGGAGCGGAGGAGCTGCTGGAATTCGCCGGCTTCGGCCGTGCGCGATCACGGTTGGTCGCGGTGAGCCTCGTGCACCGGATCGGCCCGGCCGCGCACCGCTCTTGGCGGGACTCCATGCGGCGTCCAGAACTTTGCGGGTACGCGCGGATCGCGCTCAGCGTGATGGAGGCTGAGCTGCCGAGAAGCGCCTTGCCGGCGGATATCGAACCGGGCCAGGAGGACTTGGCCAGGGTGGCGGCCGACCTGCTCGAGGCGGGCTTCGGCGAGGCGGCGCCGGACCCCCGGCAGATAGCGGCGAAATTCCGCCAGGCCGTGCCCGAGGGCGCGGAGATATGGATTATCGAGCTGATGTCCCGCAGCTCCCACCCGCAGGTCATTCAGGTGCTGACCGTGCTCGGCCGACGCCATCCGGACTGGGGGGTCGCGAAGGCCGCTCGCAAGTCAGGCCGCCGGGCCCGCCGAGTCCGCCGGGCCCGGCGCTAGCTCAGCTCAGCTCACCGGGTGGTTCTGAATCGACCGGTTATTAATAGCCCGGTAAAGACCGGGACCGGTCGATATTCGTACGCGTCGCACTAAGGGGACGGATAGTGATTTCGGGGTACTATTACTGCGCCCCCGTAGCCCAAGGGAAGAGGCCGGCCCCCTAAAAGGGCCCCAGTGTCGGTTCGAACCCGACCGGGGGCACGCCGAATTGGGAACACGGCGCGGGTCGACAACGAACGTGCATCGGCGTATGCAGCCGCAGGTTAATATGAGAATTGCAGCTACATTTTCACCTCGACCGACGGTATTGGCTAGACGCCAAATCGCCTGAGGTGGCGCTGTATTTCGTACTCGCGGACGATGGCCACGGCGTACCGGTCGCAGATGCCGTGCTCGTCGGCGAGCCAGTTCGACCGCTCCTCGCGGCGCAGGAAGGCGGGACCGGACTCGAGGTGTCCGAACCACTCGGAGAGCGAGCGGCCCGTTACGAACGGGATGCGTGCGATGAGGCTTTTGTGCGTGTCAGGAGAGTGGGTCAGCGACATTGGCACCTCCGGGGTTGACGGCGCTTTTCAACGAGCCTGCCTCACCCGGAGGCCACTGGCAAGACCTAAACTGCAACCTTCCCGTAATGTCCCGTTTGTGGACAGGTACTAGGCCAACCGTTCGAAGATCATGGCCATACCTTGGCCGCCGCCGACGCACATGGTCTCCAGGCCGATGGTCTTGTCGTGGAACTGCAGGCTGTTGATGAGCGTGGTCGCGATCCGTGCGCCGGTCATGCCGAACGGGTGACCGACCGCGATCGCGCCGCCGTTGATGTTCAGCCGGGACGGGTCGATACCGAGCTCCCGGGCCGACGGGATGACCTGCGCCGCGAACGCCTCGTTGATCTCCACCAGGTCGACGTCGTCGATCGACATCCCGGCCCGGCCCAGCGCCTGCCTGACCGCCTCGATCGGCCCCAGCCCCATGATCTCGGGTGAGAGCCCGCTAACGCCGGTCGCGACGATCCGCGCCAGCGGCGTCAGGCCGAGCTCGGCCGCCTTGGTGTCGCTCATCACGACCAGCGCGGCGGCGCCGTCGTTGAGCGGGCAGCAGTTCCCCGCGGTCACGGTTCCGTGCTCGCGGAACACCGGCTTGAGGGTGGAGATCTTCTCCAGCGTGGTCCCCGCCCGGGGGCCGTCATCGGCCGCCACGACGGTGCCGTCCGGCAGCGTCACCGGCACGATCTCGCGCTGCCAGAACCCGTTGGCGAGGGCCTTCTCGGCCAGGTTCTGAGACCTGACGCCGAATTCGTCCTGCTCCAGCCGGGAGATGCCGCGCGTCGCGGCGACGTTCTCGGCCGTCTGCCCCATCGCGATGTAGACGTCGGGCAGTTCGCCGTCGGTGCGCGGGTCGTGCCACGCGGACTCGGCCTCGGCGGTCGACTTGGTCCTGGCCTTAGCGACGTCGAAGGCCGGGTTCTGCGTGTCGGGCAGCGAGTCGCTGCTTCCCTTGGCGAACCGGGAGACGCACTCGACCCCGCCGGAGATGAACACGTCACCCTCGCCGGCCTTGATCGCGTGGTAGGCCATCCGGGTGGACTGCAGCGAGGACGAGCAGTAGCGGTTGACGGTGGTACCCGGCACGGTGTCGAGACCGAGGAGCACGGCGGTCACCCGGGCGATGTTGAACCCCTGCTCGCCGCCGGGCAGGCCGCAGCCAACGATAAGATCTTCGACAGAGGCGGGGTCAAGTGCAGGAACCTTCGCCAGCGCCGCCGATACCATCTGCGCCAGCAGATCATCGGGCCGGATCGAGGTCATCGACCCCTTGAAGGCCCGGCCAATCGGGGAACGGGCGGTCGCGACGATGACTGCTTCTGGCATGATTTGCGCCTCCTTGTGCACGTGTCACAGACACGTTAACAGCCGAAACGACCCACAGCCGATAGCGTCTGTGCTTTGCGGTACCCGCCTAGGAGCGGCTAACCAGGGAGAGAGCCACGTGCAGGTCTACAACTCGCTGACCGATGTGATGGGGAACACCCCCCTGATCCGGCTGAAGTCGGTCGTCGCGGACGTCGCGAGGACGGCGAACGTCCTGGTTAAGGTCGAGTACCTGAACCCCGGAGGCTCGATCAAGGACCGCATCGCCCTCCGCATGGTCGAGACGGCCGAGCGGGAGGGCAAGCTGCGGCCGGGCGGGGTGATCGTGGAGCCGACGTCGGGGAACACCGGCGTCGGGCTGGCCATCGTCGCCCAGGAGCGCGGCTACCGATGCGTGTTCACCTGCCCGGACAAGGTAGCCGGTGACAAGATCGCGGTGTTGCGCGCGTACGGGGCCGAGGTCGTCGTGTGCCCCACGAGCGTGCCGCCCGACCACCCGGACTCCTACTACAGCACCGCCCGCCGCCTCGCCCGGACGACGCCCAACGCGTGGCACCCGGACCAGTACGCGAACCCCGACAACCCGGCCGCGCATTACCACTGGAC
>Ga0302314_10011170_pt1 | contig 15687 bp, 19 predicted proteins | sample III_Palsa_N2_3_FD_200533 | JGI IMG/M metagenome (GOLD analysis project Ga0302314, IMG submission 200533) | Peat permafrost microbial communities from Stordalen Mire near Abisko, Sweden - III_Palsa_N2_3 | ecosystem: Environmental > Terrestrial > Soil > Palsa > Peat permafrost | place: Sweden...
GCCGGCCGACGCCGAGGCCACCAAGGCCCAGGCGCGCGCGGTGCGCGATGAGCGTCTGCCGCTGATTGGCCGTTCGGCGCCGATGCAGGAGGTCTATCGCACCATCGCGCGGCTGGTGGGCGCGGATTTGACCGTGCTGATCCTGGGCGAATCCGGCACAGGCAAGGAACTGGTCGCCCGCGCCTTGCACGACCTCGGCCCGCGCAAGGACGGCCGCTTCGCCGTCATCAACCTGGCCGCCGTGCCGCGCGAGCGGGTCGAGACCGAACTGTTCGGCCGCGGCGACGGCGACCTGGGCAAGCTGATCGAGGCCGATGGCGGCACCCTGTTCCTGGACGAGATCGGCGACATGCCGCTGGACGCCCAGACCCGGCTGCTGCGGGTGATCGACGGCTCGGAGGCGACGATCAATCCGCGCACCGGCAGGCGGCCCAACGCCCGCATCATCGCCGCCACCAACCGTGATCTGCGCGCCCTGATCCAGCAGGGATTGTTCCGCGAGGACCTGTTCTTCCGCCTGAACGTCGCCCGCGTGCGCCTGCCGCCGCTGCGCGACCGCACCGACGATATTCCGGATCTGGCCCGCTCCTTCCTCCTGCGCGCCCTTCGCGAGGGCCTGCCGGCCAAGGCGATCGACGCCGGCGCCCTGGAGCGGCTGAAGGCCTACGAGTGGCCCGGCAACGTGCGCGAACTGGAAAACCTGATCCGCCGCATCTGCGCCCTCTATGGCGAGGATCTGATCACCGCGCGGATCGTCGAGCGTGAACTGCAGGACCAGAATCCGGCGCCCGCCGAACCCGGCGGTCCCGTCACCCTCGCCACCCTGATCGAACGGCATCTGGCCGGCTATTTCGCCGATCAGCCCGACGGCGGCCCGCCGCCCGGCCTCTACGACCGCGTCCTGCACGAACTGGAACGCCCCCTGATCCGCCTGACGCTGACGGCCACGCGCGGCAATCAGGTCCGCGCGGCTGAAATTCTGGGCCTCAACCGCAACACCCTGCGCAAGAAGATCCAGGATCTCGGCGTCGAAACCACCCGCGCCAAACGGTGACGCTTTAGCGCAACATTGGTGTTGATCAAAAAGCACAGTCTCCATAGGCTGCGCTCATGGACGATGGGGTAGCGTTAGAGCTGGACGGGGCGACTTCGCCCGCGCCGACGTGGCTTGCGCGCCTGCGCGACCGGTTGTCGTCGCGCTGGTCTCTGGGCGGCGCCTATGCCCTGGCCTGTATTCTGACCGGCGTGGCGGTCTGGATGGCGTCGTCGGCTCCGGTGGCGGGCCTTGCCGAACGGCGCAGCCTGATCATCCTGGTGCTGCTGGGCGTCAACCTGGCGCTCATCCTGGCGCTGGTCGCCTCGGTCAGCTGGCGGTTCCTGAGGCTCGTCGCTGTCCAGCATCGGGACGCCGGCGCCAGATTGCATCTGCGATTTGTCCTGTGGTTCGCCAGCGGCGCCATCGCCCCGGCGGTGATTATCACCTTGGTGTTCGGCGTGTTGGTCAATCAGACCGTCGACTCCTGGTTCAGCCAGCGCGTGCGCACCGTCGTGGAAAATTCCGCCACCGTGGCCAAGTCCTACTTCAACTCGCAGATCAACTCGATCCGCGACGACGTCGACGCCATCGACCACGATCTCAACGACCCGAACGCCATCGCCCTGTTCAAGCGCAGTCCGATCCTGTTCGGGCAAAAGCTGACGCTGGAGGGCAACTACCGCAACTTCCCGTCCGTCTATCTGATCGACCATGAGGGCCGCATCCTGTCGCGGTTCGAGGCTGACCCGGCCTACACGCCGTTCCTGGCGCCGCCCACCAGCACCATCGAGGCGTCCGCCGACCCGCATACGGTAAGCATCAAGGCCTTCATCGCAACGGACCTGATCCGCGCGGTGGTTCGTCTGAGCGGTTACGACGACGCCTATCTCTATGTCGTCCGTCCCGTGGACCATGGAATTCTCAGCCGCCTCGGCGAGACCGACAGTGCTCTGGCGGCCTATCGCGACACGGCCGCTAACCGGGGCCGCGTCGAAGCGGCCTCGGGCCTTAGCCTGCTTGAGGTGACTCTGCTCCTGTTGGTCGCGGCGGTTTGGATCGGCATGGCGGCCGCCAGCGCCATTTCGGCCCCGGTCGCCCGCCTGATCCATGCCGCCGATCTGGTCGCGGCCGGTGATCTGACAGCCCGGGTCGCGATTCAGCGAGAGCCCGATGAGATTGCTGATTTATCACGATCATTCAATCGAATGGCGGGTGATCTTCAAGCACAACAATCAGCCCTGCGCGCGGCCGGCGACGAGGCCGAAGCGCGGACCCGGTTCATCGAGACCGTCCTGGCGGGCGTGAGCGCCGGCGTGATCGGGCTGGACGCGGAAGGGCGCATCTCGGCCCTGAACCGGCAGGCGATCGCCTTGCTCAATCTCTCCTCGAAGACGGCGCGCGGTCAGACCTTGGCGGAGGCGGCGCCGGAACTGGTTGATGTGGCGGCCGAGGCGTCCGGCTTCGGCGGCGACGCGGAGGCCGAGATCGACATCTCACGCGGCGCCGAGAGTCACCGGCTTCGCGTGCGCGCCAGCGGCCACGCCGATGGCGGGCTGGTCCTGACGTTCGATGACATCACCCGCCTTGTCACCGCCCAGCGCAACGCGGCCTGGCGCGACGTCGCCCGCCGGATCGCTCACGAGATCAAGAACCCGCTCACCCCGATCCAGCTTTCCGCCGAACGCATCCGACGCAAATATCGCGGCGACATCAAGGGCGACCTGGAGACGTTCGACCGCTGCACCGAGACCATCATTCGCCAGGTCGGCGATATCGGCCGGATGGTGGACGAGTTCTCAGCCTTCGCCCGCATGCCGGCGCCGAAATTCGCTCGCATGGAGCCCGCCGAGCTGCTGCGACAGGCGGTGTTCGCCCAGCGTGTGGCCGATCCGAGCACAACCATCGACTTGGCCGAACGCTTGCCTGATGCGGTGATGCTCTGCGACGGACCCATGATCGGACAGGCTCTGACCAATCTGCTCAAGAACGCCGGGGAGGCGGTCGCCGCGCGCCGTGCGGCCGAGCCAAAACTCAAGGGTCGCATCATCGCGCGCCTGGTTCTCGGCGACAGCGATCTGGCCTTCGAGATTGAGGACAATGGGGTCGGTCTGCCCTCCAAGGGCCGTGACCGGCTTACCGAACCCTATGTGACGACGCGCGAGAAGGGCACCGGCCTCGGCCTCGCCATCGTCAAGCGGATCGTCGAAGACCACGGCGGTGAACTGACCCTGTTGGACGCGAAAGATAAACCCGGAGCGCGGGTGGTCCTGCGCCTGCCGCGGATCAAGAGCGTCGAACGAGTGAATGCGGAAGGCGTAAACGCGGCATGAGAACGACAATGGCGGCCGATATATTGGTGGTCGACGACGAGGCAGATATCCGCGATCTCGTCGCCGGGGTGCTCAACGACGAGGGCTACAGCGTCCGGGTCGCCGCGGACGCCGAGGCGGCCCTCGCCAGCCTGAAGGCGCGCAAGCCCGCGCTGATGGTGCTCGACATCTGGATGCAGGGCGGCGGCATGGACGGGCTGGAACTGCTCGACCTGGTCAAGACGCTCGACCCGGATCTGCCCGTGGTGATGATTTCCGGCCACGGCAACATCGAGACGGCGGTCAGCGCGATCAAGCGCGGCGCCTATGACTTTCTGGAAAAGCCGTTCAAGTCTGACCGGCTGCTGCTGGTGGTCGAGCGGGCGCTGGAACAGGCGTCTCTGAAGCGCGAAAACCGGCGCCTGCGCGCCCAGGCCGGCGTGCCGGACGGCTTTGTCGGCCGTTCCAGCGCCGCTCAACAGCTTCGCCAGCTGATCGTCAAGATCGCCCCGGCCAACAGCCGCATCCTGATTTCGGGGCCGCCAGGGTCCGGAAAGGAGCTGGTCGCGCGCCTGATCCACGAGGCCAGCCCCAGGGCCAAGGGCCAGTTCATGGCCATCGGCGCCGCCGGCATGACCCCGGACCGCATGGACCTGGAGCTGTTCGGCGAGGAAGGCGAGGGCGGCCGGCCGCGCAAGATCGGCGTGTTCGAGAAGGCCCACGGCGGCACCCTCTACCTGCATCAGGTCGGGGACATGCCGCGCGAAACCCAGGGCCGCATCCTGCGGGTGCTGGTGGAGCAGCGCTTCCGCCGCGTGGGCGGCGACCAGGACGTCCAGGTGGACGTGCGGGTGATGTCCTCCACCTCCCGCGATCTGCGCGACGAGATTGGCGCCGGCCGCTTCCGCGAGGACCTGTTCCACCGCCTGAACGTGGTGCCGGTGCATGTGCCCGGCCTGTCCGAGCGGCGCGAGGATATCTCCGAGCTGGTGGACTATTTCATCGGCCGGATCAGCGAAGCCACCGGCCTGCCGCGCCGCACGCTCACCGAGGACGCCATCGCCACCCTGCAGGTGCACGGCTGGCCCGGCAACGTGCGCCAGCTGCGCAACAACGTGGAGCGCATGCTGATCCTGGCCTCCGGCAATCCCGCCGACCCGATCACCAGCGCCATGCTGCCGTCTGAGGTCGTCGCCGCGGGCTCGGTCAACGCCATGGGCTCGGAGCGGATCATCGCTCTGCCGCTGCGCGACGCGCGGGAGGTGTTTGAACGCGAATATCTCAACGCCCAGATCATGCGTTTCGGCGGCAACATCTCGCGCACGGCCAGCTTCATCGGTATGGAGCGTTCCGCCCTGCACCGGAAACTGAAATCCCTGGGCGTCGCGCCCGCGCGGTCAACGGAAGACGAGGAAGAAGACGCCTGATGCCGCGTATCGCCTATGTGAACGGCCGCTACCTGCCGCACGACAAGGCCGGGGTGCATATCGAGGATCGGGGCTACCAGTTCGCCGACGGCGTCTATGAGGTCTGGGCGGTGTTCGGCGGCAAGCTGGCCGACACCGAGGGCCACTTCGCCCGCTTGAACCGCAGCCTGGGCGAACTCGGCATCGCCGCGCCGATGTCCCGTAAGGCGCTGGAGACGGTGCTGCGCGAGGTGCTGCGCCGCAATCGCATCGTTGAAGGCCTGCTCTATCTGCAGGTCACCCGCGGGGTCGCCCCGAGGGATCACATCTTTCCGCATCCGGACACCGCGCCGAGCGTCGTCGTCACCGCCAAACGCGTGGACCGCGTCGGCGCCGAGGCCAAGGCCGCCAAGGGCGTCAGCGTCATCACCACGCCGGAAAATCGCTGGGGCCGCTGCGACATAAAGACCGTGGGCCTGTTGCCCAACGTTCTCGCCAAACAGGCGGCGCGGGAGAAGGGCGCCTCCGAAGCCTGGTTTATCGATCCTGACGGCCTGGTCACCGAGGGCGGCTCCAGCAACGCCTGGATCGTCGACCGGGACGGCGTCCTGCGCACTCGCGACACCGGCGCGAACATCCTGCGCGGCGTGACCCGAATCGCGATCCTGCGCCTGGCCGAGGAGCTGCAGATCAAGGTCGAAGAGCGGCCGTTCACCGCCGCCGAGGCTAAATCCGCTCGCGAAGCCTTCTATACCGGCGCCGGCGCCCTGGTGACGCCCGTGGTCAAGATCGATGACGATCTGATCGGCGGTGGCGCGCCAGGGCCTGTCGCCATGCGGCTGCGCGACCTATATATCCAGTCGGCGAGAGACGGGCTGGCTGGATAATCGTTCGACGCGAGAGCGATTGTACGTCCACCCCTCGATCGCCTAATTTCCAGCTTGTGTGTGTGGAGCATTCTGCTCCGCTTAATTGTGATCAAAGGAGGCTTGACCGTCATGTCAGCCGAGAAAAAACAGAACCTCCAGGACACTTTCCTGAACTCCGTCCGCAAATCGAAGACGCCGCTGACCATCTTCCTGGTCAATGGGGTCAAGCTGCAGGGCGTGGTCAGCTGGTTCGACAATTTTTGCGTCCTGCTGCGCCGCGATGGCCAGTCACAGCTGGTCTACAAGCACGCGATCTCCACCATCATGCCGTCTGCGCCGGTTCAGCTGTATGAACCGGAAGATCAGGAAGACGATTGACCGATCGATCGATTGACCACAGCCCGCCCGAACAGGCGGCGCTGGTTATCCATCCCAATTCGCACCGGGACGGCGGGTTGCGCGACCCGCGCGCCCGGCTGGAGGAGGCCGTCGGCCTGGCCGAGGCCCTGGACCTGGCCATCAAGGGGGCGGAGATCGTCCCCTTGCGTGGGGCCACGCCTGCTACCCTGTTCGGCAAGGGCAAGGTCACCGAGATCGGCGCCACCTGCCACAACCTCGAGATCGACGTGGTGGTGGTCGACGACGCCTTGACGCCGGTGCAGCAGCGCAACCTGGAAAAGGCCTGGCAGGCCAAGGTGATCGACCGAACCGGTCTGATCCTGGAGATCTTCGCCCGGCGCGCCCGCACCCGGGAAGGCCGGCTGCAGGTGGAGCTGGCCCGGCTGGCCTATGAGCGCTCGCGCCTGGTGCGGACCTGGACCCACCTGGAGCGCCAGCGCGGCGGCCTGGGCGCCATGTCCGGCCCCGGCGAAACCCAGATCGAAACCGACCGCCGGCTGCTCACGGGCAAGGTCGCCCGGCTGAAGAAGGAACTGGAGGAGGTTCGCCGCACCCGCGGCCTGCAACGCCAGGCCCGCAAGCGCGCGCCGGCGCCGACCATCGCCCTGGTGGGCTACACCAACGCCGGCAAGTCGACCCTGTTCAACCGGCTCACCGACTCCGAGGTGGTGGCCAAGGACATGCTGTTCGCCACGCTGGATCCCACCTTGAGGGCGATCAAGCTGCCCGAGGGTCGCCCGGCGGTGCTGTCCGACACGGTCGGTTTCATCTCCGACCTGCCGCACGAACTGGTGGAGTCTTTCCGGGCCACGCTTGAAGAGGTCAAGGACGCCGACGTCATCGTCCACGTCCGCGACATCGCCGGTCCCGACTCCGCCGCCCAGGCCGAAGACGTCCGCAAGGTGCTCAAACAGATCGATGTCGAGCCCGACAGCGACCGGGTGATCGAGGTCTGGAACAAGATCGACCTGTTGGATGACGATGATCGCATCTCGGTCATCGCCCGCGCCTTGCGCACGCGTGAACAACCCGTCGGCCGCGCCATCGCGGTCTCCGCTGTGACCGGGGAGGGGATGGACGCCCTGCTGGGCCTGTTCGCCGAGATGATCGATCAGGACGAGCCGGTGCAAGCCGATCTCGCCGCCGGCGACGGCCGCGCCCTGGCCTGGCTCTATCGCCACGGCCGCATCCTGCATCGCACCGACGACGCCGAAGGCCGGGTGCGCCTGTCGGTGAAACTCGACCACCAGGCGCTCGGCCAGTTCGAGCAGCTGTTCCCGAACGCGCTTGGGGGCATTGCGGCGGAGTAGGTGCGAAGAAAAGGGGTCAGAGTCATTTATTGGCCAAGTCTGCGTTGGAGCGGAATGCGCCGGGCCAATAAATGACTCTGACCCCTTTTCTTCTGTCAGTCCTCGTTCCAGGGCGGGGGCAACTGCCCCGACTTGAACAGGATCGTCGGGGTTTCGTCATAGACGCCCATTTCGACATCGGCGGTGATCGAGAAGGCGACCACGCCCAGGCGAAGCGGCGCGAGCCGTTCCGCCTTCCGCCGCGCCTCTTCCGCCGTCCGGCAGCCTACCTGCGGCTCCGCCTTCAGATTCTTGCCCCGGCCGGCGATATAGGCCTGAAGGATGTGCACAGTTTCGTTTGCCATGGCGCGGGACAGACCACGGCGCGGGGCGAATAGCCATGATTCTTGGATGTCTTAGCGGAGTGAGCGCCGGTGCGGGCTTCGACGCGCCGTTTCGCGTCGGCTCAGCGTAAGGCCCGGGTCGAAGGACGCACAAACCCGTCTACCCAGCCCGCTCCGCCGCCTTGGCCGCGTCCCACAGTCCGTCCATCTCGGCCAGGTCGCTCTGGTCCGGCGTCTTGCCGACCTCGGCCAGCGCCTGTTCCACGTAACTGAACCGCCGGGTGAACTTGGCGTTGGTGGAGCGGATCGCCGCCTCCGGATCGATGTCCAGCTTGCGGGCCAGGTTGGCCAGCACGAACAGCACGTCGCCCAGCTCGTCCTCAATCCTCGCCCTGTCCCCGCCGTCGACCTCGGCCTCCAGCTCGCCCACTTCCTCGTGCAACTTCGACAGCACGTCGGACGCCTGCGCCCAATCAAACCCCACCCGCGCCGCGCGGCCGGTGAGCTTCACAGCGCGGGTCAGGCCCGGCAGGCCGACCGACACGCCGTCCAGCACACTCGCCGTCCTGCTCTTGGCCGCGCGCTCGCCGGCCTTCACCTCTTCCCAGGCGCGGGTCTGTTCGGCGGAGTCGCGATACCCGGCCTCGCCGAACACGTGGGGATGGCGGCGGATCATCTTGTCGCAGATCGCCCGCGCCACGTCGTCAAACCCGAACGCGCCGGCCTCCTCGGCCATCCGCGAATGGAACACCACCTGCAGCAAAAGATCGCCTAGCTCGTCCCGCAGCTCCGGCAGGTCGTTCCGCTCGATGGCGTCGGCGACCTCATAAGCTTCTTCGACCGTGTAGGGCGCGATGGTGGCGAAGGTCTGTTCCAGGTCCCAGGCACAGCCGTCCTTGGGGTCGCGCAGCCTGGCCATGATGGCGATCAGGCGGTCCAGCGGGTCGGCGTCTGCGGGCGCGGGTCGGGTCATGGCGATTCGGCGGGCGTTGGGGACGCCCGATCGATAGCACGCCGGAGGCCTATCGTCTGGCGCGCAACGGTATCGGCATTGTTGAACCAAATGGTTTACAAATCCGTCGGGCGGTTTAATTAAACCAAATGGTTCTAGATCAAGCGCCTCATCTGGACGTCGTCTTTCACGCCCTGGCCGACCCGACCCGGCGCGCCATGCTGCGCAGCCTGGCCGGCGGCCGGCGCAACATCGGCGAACTGGCCGCGCCGCACCGGATGAGTTTCCCCGCCGCCTCCAAGCACGTTCGCGTGCTGGAGCGCGCCGGGCTGGTGAAGCGGGAGGTGGTCGGCCGCGCCCACATCTGCCGGATCGAACCGGCGCCGCTGGCCGAGGCCGACGACTGGTTGAAATTCTACACCGGGCTCTGGACCGAGCAATTCGATCGGCTGGATGCGGTGTTGAAGGCGCAGAATCCGGAGGAGCCAAACCCATGACGACATTGCAGATGAGCCGGCGGTTCGACGCATCGCCCGAACGCGTCTTCGACGCGTGGGTGGATCCCGTGGTGGCGGCGAAATGGCTGTTCACCTCGCCAAACAGCGAGAGCCACTCGACTGAACTTGATGTTCGCGTCGGCGGCGGCTGGACCATCATCGATCGTCGGGATGGCGTCGACTACCGCGCCATCGGCGAATACCAGGAGATCGACCGGCCCCGCCGTCTGGTCTTCACTTTCGGCATGCCGCAGTTCTCCGACGGCTTCAATCGCGTCACCATCAAGGTCGCGCCGGACGGGGAGGGGGCGTTGCTCACCCTGACGCAGGAAGAGTTGCCGCCCGGAACCGAGGCCGCCCTCGAAGAGGGGTGGAGCGCCATGTTCGATCAGTTGGCGGCCGCGCTCTGACCCCGGCTTGTCATGCGACAGGCTTGAGCGCAGAATTCCGACATTGCGACGCGGTCGGGCCCTGTGCGCCCCTCCGATTGGCGCTCAGGAGAAAGACATGACCCCAGCGTATCCGGGCTCCGCGCCCGTTCGGCCAGACGCCATCATCACCCCCCTCATCATTGAATTCCTCGAATGGCTCGCCGCCGAGCCGCGCGGCTACGCCGAGGTCATGGAGGGCTGGCGCACCTCCTGCCCGCGCCTCACGGTCTGGGAGGACGCCGTCGACCTGGGGCTGGTGCGCCGGCTTAGTCTGCCCGGCGGGCGTGCTGTCGTGGAGGTCACGGCGAACGGTCAGCTGCTGATTGAGGGTCGACGGTCAAAAGCATAAACGCAACTAAATAGTTGCGCGTGTGGCGCCGACGGTCTACCATTCGCGCAACCAGGAGGTTGCTCATGACCGATCACATTGAAAAGACCATCGACATCAAGGCCCCGGTCGACCGGGTCTGGCGCGCCATCACCGATCCGGTGGAGTTCGGCGAATGGTTCAGGGTCAAGCTTGATGGCGGTTTCGCGCCCGGCGAAAACACCAGCGGCCACATGACCTATCCCGGCTACGAACACCTCAAGTGGGAGGTGAAGGTGGTCCAGATGCGGCGGCCCGAGCTGTTCTCCTACGAATGGCATCCGTTCGCCATCGATCCGAGCGTGGACTATTCCGACGAGCCGCCGACGCTGGTGGAATTTCATCTGGCGCCCACGTCGGACGGGACGCGGCTGACCATCACCGAAACCGGGTTCGAGAACATTCCCGCCCACCGCATGCCCGAAGCCCTGATCCGCAACGAGGGCGGCTGGGCGCAACAGGTGCTGAACGTGAAGGCCCATGTCGAGCGTTAGCGGCGAGGCCGCCGCGCCGCACGCGGCCATCTTCGCGGCCCTCGGCGACGCGACGCGTCTGTCGCTGCTGACTCGACTCAGCGACGGGCAGGGCCGCTCCATCGCCGTCCTGTCCTCGGATGCGCGGATGACCCGCCAGGCGGTGACCAAGCATCTGCATGTGCTGGAAGGCGCGGGTCTGGTCGCCGCCACCCGCGTGGGCCGCGAGAGCCGCTACGTCTATCGTCCGGAGCCGGTGATCCAGGCCAGGTCCTATCTGGATACCGTGTCCGCCCAGTGGGACGACGCGCTGGGCAGGCTCAAGGTCATGATCGAACGCGAGTGAGGGCAGGGGACGCAAATGGATCGCGGCACGCTGGAGGCCTACGACCGCGACGCCGCGGCCTACGCCGAAGACTGGGAGACCCAGCCCGCCGCGGCGGACATGCACGCGCTGATCCTGCGATACTTCAAGCCCGGACCGACGGCGGACGTCGGCTGCGGCAGCGGCCGCGACGCCGCCTGGCTGACCGACCACGGCTTTCCCGCGACCGGCTATGACGCCTCGGAAGGCCTGCTGGCGGAGGCCCGCAAGCGCCACCCGAGCGTTGGATTCCAGCACGGGACCCTGCCGGCGCTGGCGGGCGTTGCGCCGCACAGCTTCGACAATGTCCTGTGCGAAACGGTGATCATGCACCTGCCCGCCGAGGATATTGCGCCCTCCGTTCAGCGGCTGATCGAGATCCTGAAACCCGGCGGGACCCTCTATCTCAGCTGGCGGGTCACCGAGGACGCGGACCGGCGCGACGAGGCCGGCCGGCTCTACGGCGCATTCGACCCCGGCCTGGTGTTGGACGCCCTGACCGGCGCCGACATCCTGCTCGACGAACAAAGCGTCAGCGCTTCCTCCGCGAAGGTGGTCCGGCGTCTGGTGGCGCGGCGGCGGTGACCTGGGCGTTGCCGGCGTCGATGTCGTCGGCGCCGGCCAGTCCCTTGCGCTTTGGTTTTGAACGCCTTACTTTCGTCCTTACCTGAAGTAAGGACAATGCTCGTGGCGACAGCAACCATCACGTCAAAGGGGCAGGTGACCATCCCACGTAAGGTGAGGGCGGATCTTGGGGTGTCCGCGGGGGATCGGATCGACTTTATCCGCATGGACGACGGTAATTACGCGATCGTGTCCGCCGGCTGCTCAATTCGCTCCTTGAAGGGCGTGATCGCGCGGCCCGATACGCCGGTCAGTCTGGAAGACATGGAGGCGGCCATCCAGGCCGGGGCCATAGGCGGGTGATCGGGCTCGATACCAATGTCCTCGTTCGCTACATCGTTCAGGACGAAGCCCGTCAGGCCGCCGCCGCCACGCGCCTGATCGAGGGCTTCACGCCCGAGGCGCCGGGCTTCGTCTCGACCGTCACCTTGGTCGAGACCGTCTGGGTGCTGACCGTCGCCTACAAGACGCCGAAGCGCGACATCGCCACCATTATCGAAGGGCTCCTGCGAGCGCGTGAACTGATCGTGGAGAACGCCGATATCCACTATCTGGCGCTTGGCGTATTCCAAGGCGCGGCGGTCGACTACGCCGACGCCGTTATCGCCCAGACTGGCCGGCAAGCCGGATGCGACCATACCGTGACCTTCGACAGGCGCGCGGCCGGCAGCCTCATGAAGCGCCTCGATGCGTGAAGACACAGGACCCCCTCGTTCCCAAGTTTACGAGGGGTGGGACCCGTACGTCACTCAAACGCCAGGGGCGGCGCGGAGGCGGAGGTTTTGGATAACAACGTACCCGATCGTGGAGGCCCCCAGGACTACAAACACCTCCAGGACCGTTTGAAGCGGTAGGGCGATCGCGCTGACGGCGATCACAACCCCGGTCAGAGCCATGAGCCATCCCGAGCGCGATTTCACGCGTGCCCAGGTCGCCGGATCTGGCGCGCGGACGCCACTCGGGGAGGGCGCCTTGGCCGCGAAATTGCCCTGGATCGCCATGACCATGCCCGCGAATATCGTGCCCGCTCGAAGCATGAGTTCCCGGCTCGCATGCGCGACCTGACCATCGCCGAGATGCACGGCAAACCATCCCTGGTAGGCGATCAGAAAGAATGCGGCGACGAGAATGCCGGCTTCCGCATAGCCCCGATGGGGTGATGACAGGCTCGGCGCCGTCGACCTCAAACGCACCGCTACGAGCGCGCCGCCGAGGACAAGTACGAGTGGCGCGCCAAAGGTGATGATCAGTCGGACGGTGTCCAATCGCCGGGCTCCCGTCGCGGCGGACAGATTGGCCGAAATGGCGCCCCACCGGGTTGACGGGACGATGATCGCCACCGCGATGAGCTCGACAAATACGGCCGCCAGCACAAGCTTCGTCATCTTGCTCACGATGTTTCCTCCTTGGCTTGGGGCGAATTTCGCTCGACGCCCACGCCCAGAGATTCCGCAAAGCCCAGCAGGGCGTCTTCGACAACGGAGAGCTTGAGGCCGTAGACGATCGAGCCGCCGACCTTCGTCGTGTGCACAAGATCGGCCTCACGCAGGACAGCGAAATGAGCCGACATCGTCGGCTTGGCGAAAGGGAAATAGCCGGCGAGCTCGCCCGCGGTCATGGGCCGCTCACGCAGAAGCTGCAGCACGCGACGGCGACTTGGATCGGCAAGGGCTTTGAAGACGGCGCTCATAACTGTTAGTTAGCTAATTAGCTAATTCACGTCAACAGGCGCCGCGTGCTCAAAGAGCTGGCGCGACGGTAGGGCGGTCGCCGCCGGGCGCCCGCATGCGGCCAGAAAGGCGCGATCGCACCGACGTTTGGTGTCGGCGCCGGGCGAGTGCGCGCCGCCTTGGAGGTATTTTGCCTATGCCGCCGCGCCACCGTTTGGCTCGGCCGCGCCGTGAACCATGAAGTTCACCGCGTCAACGCGGGTCATGGCCTGTTCGGCGAGAAGCTGCGCGGCGCGGCTTTCCGGCTCGGAGAATATGGCCACGAGCACCTGTGCTCCAGTCACCAATTGACGACCGGAGGCTTTGACATGGATCACCGCGCGCTAGATCACGCGCTGAAAGGCGGCGGTTGGCTTTGCCTCATCGCTCGTCTGATTCCCTGGCTCGCTGTCGAGATGGCCGCGCAGTTCCGTCCTCAGTAGGTCAAGATCAACCTTGCAGGCCTTCATCACGGCCGAAGCATCGCCGTCGTCTACGAACGCGAGCAGGAGATGGTCCAGCGTTAAGTGGTCATGGCTTCGCTGCTTGGCGCTGGCGCCCGCGCGATGCAACGAGGCCTCCAACTCGGGGGAAAATCCGACGTATTCGGGTTCTGACCGGCTGTCGGCGCCCCAGGCCGACGCCGCGGAAGGGCTCCGCCGCGGCGCGCCAGGGTCCGCACCGCCAGAGTCCGCGCTGATCGCGGCGGACAGCGTATTCCAGTCGGCCACGCCAAACGCCTTGGCGATCAGTTCCAGGCTTTGACTGACGGAAATCTTGAGGCCGTTGGCGGTGAGCGCCGCACGGATCGTGTGCGCCATGGCTTTGGCGTCGCGGAAGTCGCGCATGTCTTCATCCTTTGCTTGAACGAAACAGGGGCGTCAGGTGCTTGCATTGCTGACCCGTTCGTTCGGGCAAAGGGGGCTATGGGAGGCCTCGATACGTTCACCGTACCCCAAAGGGTGCAAGCAGCAGGTCGTATCTACCGAGGCAAAGGGTGCCCAAGACGCTGTTCGGTGTCAATGGCTCGGCGGACGGTCGGATTTGCATTTTTGCGGCGTAGGTTCTAGCCGAAGTGCGACTAGGGCCGGGCGCAGAATGACGGGGAGGGGCGGCCTGTCATCTGGGTTCTACACGATGCTTGAAGTCGGGCGGCGGGCGGGCGCGAAGCCGTCAGATCGCGCAGAGCCCGACCGCCGTCCGAGGCGCCGGCCGTTCAGCAGCGTCTTTGTTTTCCGAGAGCGCCGTCAGGCGCGCGAGGCACGTAGAGGTCTGCGGACTCTCCGAACGCTGGTTCGGGATGGAGACCCGGCGCAGGTCCGGCTAAACTGTTCCAATGGCCGGCCAACCCCACAGCTTCCGCATTGAGACGATGGGCGAAAGCTCCGGGCATTGTGACTGCTGCGGAAACGAGAGCCGCTGTGTTTGGGGCATGGTCTACAGTGATGATGTCGCGTCAGCAGCTTACTGGATGCACTGGACGGTTGGGCACTTAACTGAGACGGGAGCTAATCTTGACCTTGTCCTCGGCCGCTGGGGCGACGGCGCGAGTGCGGACGACCGCGTTGCCATCGCTCTTGTTCACCGGCAGCAACCAGATGGAAGCCCCGCTCTGATGGTGATTGATGCAACGGTTAGACCTATCTCCAGGGAAGATCTCGCCGGAAGCGCACTCGCCCGGGAGGACGTGATAGGCACACCGCTGGCCGCTCAGGTCTTCTCGCTCACCGACGCAATTTATGAGCAGGACGGCCGATTCTTCTGACCAGTGACGAAGGCTGGCGCTAATCAGCCTACACCAAACATGTGCCCCTTCTGATCCCGTCGCTTCGGCGCTCTGATACTGCGCTTGTCGGGCTCGTGCATGTCCTGGCTCTGCCGGATCAGGTCGAGCAGCGACCCCAGCCGCTTGTTCTCGGTGATGGCGGCCTGGTTGACCTTCCTGATCTTGCCGAAGGTGCGGTAGGGGAGGTCGGTAGGGGAGGTCGGTCCCGTCGTGTCGGATCACCAGGCGGCCATCGGGATAATCGTAGACGGTGACGCGCTTGCCGATCGCGGCCTGGGCGGCCTCGGTCGGCTCCAGAATGAACATCACCTTGTCGTATTGCAGCGTCAGCGCCTGGGACAGGGTGCGCTCGACGCGCCAGTTGAAGGTCTCATCGAGATTATCGCGGTCGGTCATGGGTCTGTGCAGATCCTTGGGGTGGCGGCGGGCTTGGCGAAGCGGGCGTTGAAGTCAGCGAGAAAGCCGGGGAGGAAGACGTTGCCGTCGGCAATATTGCCCACGCCGGCGAGCCGCAGCTCCTTCGCCAGCCGGTCCTGCAGCGTCTTGTTGGCGCGTTCGACGCGGCCCTTGGCCTGGCTGGAGTTGGCGCAAATGATCTCGATGCTGAGCGCCTTCAGGGCTCGGCCGAATTGGGTCATGCCGTCGCCGTGCAGGCCGCTGGGCTTGTTGACCCGGAAGACCGCGTGCTTGTCGGTGTAGAAGGCGACCGGCTTGCCGTGCGCCTCGATGTACCGCTGCGTCGCGTTGAAGTAGGCGAAGGTCGATTCCGACTGGACGAACTGCAGGTGCATCAGCCGGCTGGTGGCGTCGTCAATGAAGACGAGCAGGGTGC
>Ga0302314_10011172_pt1 | contig 15686 bp, 13 predicted proteins | sample III_Palsa_N2_3_FD_200533 | JGI IMG/M metagenome (GOLD analysis project Ga0302314, IMG submission 200533) | Peat permafrost microbial communities from Stordalen Mire near Abisko, Sweden - III_Palsa_N2_3 | ecosystem: Environmental > Terrestrial > Soil > Palsa > Peat permafrost | place: Sweden...
ACGCTGCCCTTCACCCTGGCCATCAGCGGTGATACCGCCAGGATGAGCGGGGCGATCGTGCTGAACCGCACCGCCTTCGGCGTGGGACAGGGCCAGTGGACGACGGGCGAGGTGGTGGACACCAAGGTGACGGTGAACGTCGCCCTGACCGCGCATCGCGCCCACTGACGCCCTCCAGCGTCCAGGACGCCGCCCAGGCCCTGCGGCTCGGGACTCTGGTCATCCTGCCCACGGAGACCGTCTACGGCCTCGCCGCCGACGCCGCCAATCCGCGCGCCGTGGCGGCGATCTTCGAAGCCAAGGGCCGGCCGAGGTTCAATCCCCTGATCGCCCATGTGGTGGATCGCGTCGCGGCCGAACGGCTGGCGCTGTTCGACGCCCGCGCCCGCGCGCTGGCGGAAGCCTTCTGGCCGGGCCCGCTGACCCTTGTTGCGCCGCTGGCGAACGCCAGGCTGGTCTGCGACCTGGCGCGGGCCGGGCTCGACACGGTGGCCGTGCGTGCGCCCGCGCATCCCCTGGCGCGGCAGATGCTGGAGGCGTTCGGCGGGCCGGTGGCGGCGCCGTCCGCCAACCGCTCGGGACGCCCGAGCCCAACGACCTTCGCCGACGCCATCGCCGAGACGGGCATATCGGCCGCCGCCGCGCTGGATGGCGGACCTTGCACGATCGGGCTTGAGTCCACCGTGGTCGCCCTGCTGGACGGCCCCGCGCGCCTGCTGCGGCCCGGCGCGGTGACCCGAGCAGAGATCGAGGCCTTGATCGGCCCGCTGGCGGAAGCCGAGGTTGACGCCAAACGCTCGCCGGGGCGGCTGACGCACCACTACGCGCCGGATGCGCCCGTGCGGATTGACGCCCTCGATGCGGCGCCCGGTGAGATACTGATCGGCTTCGGCGCGGTCGACGGCGACCTCAATCTCAGCGCGGCAGGCGACCTGCGCGAAGCGGCCGCCAATCTGTTCGCCTTCCTGCGCGCCGCCGACGCGCGGCGGCCTGTGGCGATCACTGTAGCGCCCATCCCCGACCAAGGCATAGGCGAGGCGATCAATGACCGCCTGCGCCGCGCGGCGGGCTTTGTCGGCTGACGGCGCGGCGTTAGACTGACCCCATGACCATTCCCGTTCCCGCCGACGTGCTGTCGCGCTTGAAGTCCCTGGTGGGCGAGGGCGGCTGGAGCACAGACCCGGATCGACTGGCGCCGAAGCTAGTGGAATGGCGCGACCGCTGGAGCGGGACGACGCCGCTGCTGCTCTTGCCGCGCACCACGGCCGAAGTCGCCGCCATCGTCGGCCTCTGCGCCGAGAGCCGCGTGGCGATCACGCCCCAGGGGGGCAATACCGGCCTGGTCGGCGGCCAGATCCCGCAAGGGGAGATCCTGCTGTCGCTGGAGCGGATGCGGGCGATCCGCGACCTTGATGCGCTGGACGACGTGATCGTCGCCGAGGCGGGCGTCACCCTGGCGGCGGTGCATGAGGCGGCGGAGGCGGCTGGCCGGCGGTTTCCGCTGAGCGTCGCCTCGGAGGGATCGGCCACCATCGGCGGCCTTGTCTCCACCAACGCCGGCGGAACCCAGGTGCTGCGCTACGGGAACATGCGCGAGCAGGTGCTGGGCCTGGAGGCCGTGCTGCCCAATGGCGAGATCTGGAATGGCCTGAAGCGGCTGCGCAAGGACAACACCGGCTATGACCTTAAGCAGCTGCTGATCGGCGCGGAGGGGACGCTGGGCGTGGTCACCGCGGCCAGCCTGAAGCTGCGGCCGCTGTTGCCGTCACGCGCCGTGGCGATCGCCGGCCTGAAGAGCCCGAAGGACGCCATCGCCCTCTTGGCCCGCGCCAAGGCCGAGACGGGCGGGGCGCTGGAAGCCTTCGAGCTGATGTCGCGGCTGGGCCTGAGCCTGGTGCTGAAGAACATTCCCGACCAGCGCGATCCGTTGGCGCAGGCTCACCCCTGGTACGTCCTGATCGAAGCGGCCAGCGGCGAGCCCGGCGCGGCGGAGGCGTCCATGGAGCGGCTGCTGGCCAGCGCTCTGGAGGATGGCCTGATCCAGGACGTCGCCGTGGCCCAGTCCGCCGCCCAGATGGCCGCCTTCTGGGCCCTGCGCGAGAACCAGTCGGCTGGCCAGAAGGCCGAAGGCGCGGCCTGGAAGCACGACGTGTCCGTGCCGGTCTCCAGAATCGCCGACTTCATCGACGCGGCGTCCGCCGACCTGCACCGGCGCTGGCCGGACGTGCGGATCACCGCCTTCGGCCACGTCGGTGACGGCAATGTTCACTACGACGTCCTGGCGGTGACTGGCGGCGACCAGGCGCTTCACGCCTCACGACGCGACGAGGGCGCCAGGATGGTTCATGACCGCGTGGCCGCGCTGGGCGGGTCGATCTCCGCCGAGCACGGCCTGGGTTCCATGAAGACCGATGAGGCGCTGCACTATAAGTCGCCGGTCGAGGTGGCGGCCCAGCGGGCCGTGCGATTGGCGCTCGACCCGCACCGGATCATGAACCCCAGGGTGCTGTTTTAGCCGATAAAATCTGGCGCTTAAGCTTCGACAGCCCGTCGATGAGGTTGTCCGTCGAAGGTCCGACTTCGTGCTGGAACCCAACGGGGAAAATCGACCCCCTGCGGAAGCTCAGGAGGTCCGCTATGTGGCGCGGTGATTACGACTGTCAGCGCCCGGAGCTACCGTCTGCAAACCGATTTAGAGGCCCGCTTCCGCATCGGCACGGTCCGCCCAGCGGCACGTAGCGGTCCGGGCGGACGGCCGCCAATCGATGGGCGTTACCGACCGGGTGTGGACGCCATCTGGCATCAAAGGTTAAGCATAGGCTCGGCCCTTAAGCCTTCTGTCTGTCACCACCTCACACAGGACACACCAACCGATGCCAAGCCTCGGCGGCGACCCCGCCCACCCGTCCGCGACACCAATCGAGGGCCACCACCCTCCGCCCCAGACCCGGAAACCCTGGCGCCCCCCGCTCGTCATAACCCCCACTCATCTAAATGAATCTCAGAAATTCCACAGCCCTATAGAAATTTTCATAGACTCCCCCTCTGGCCCCTCGTGACCTCCCTCTCCCCGCCCGCCCTTGTTGGGGGCGGCGTCGCTGAGGGCCTATGCCGCCGCGCGACCGCTGGCGGAGATATGGCCAAGAGCCAGGGCAATGGACTGAGATAAAGTCTCGGCACAATCCGCGCCGATGCCCGCCATTCCGGCTCTGGCCCATCCCCGCCAACGGCGCACATACATTCCGAGCAGAGACGCTTTGACGCGCGCCTCCCGCCCTTGCTCATACAGCTGGGTTGCATGCACCACAAAGCGGTGAACGTCCGCTCTTGAGCCGAGCGGCAATGTCGCAATTCCCCCCAACCGAGCCCTTCAAAAGGTCCGCTGGCCGAGCGTCAAGCCGGTGACCGGATGCGCTACGCAAAGGCGAGGCTGCAGCGGGGCCAAGCGTTAGCATCCATCCACAAGCCGTCCGAACGCGCATTATCGGCCGCCATCCGGGTCGCAATCGTTAACAAATCTTTACAAGTTCGGCTTCGACCTTGCTGAATGAAGCTCGAACCCTGTGTCGGCGTCCCGATTTGGCGCGCCGACGGGGTGGGAGCGGGTGCGTATGTTCGAGTTCCGTCGCGAGTTGAAGCGGTTGTTCCAGGCGGAGTCCCTCAAGGATGGGCTGGTCGCCGGCGATCCGAGCCTGCTCGAGCTGCTGGAATTGAACCTGTTGATGAGCGAGGCCAAGGCGGCGGATGTCGGCGCGGCCCGCATCGGCGCCGACGATCGACCCACCCGCCAACTCGAAGCCGCGGCCATCTGGCGCGAGATCGCCCGCCGCACCGGCGACGCCGTCGCCTTGCGCAAGTCAGCCTCCGCCGCCGAACTCGCCTGCGCCGGCTTTGGCCGCGATCAACGCCCGCAAGGCTGGGCTCGCGCGCGTTGCGAGCAGGCCGCCGCCGCGGTGCTGGGCGCGGAGCTGTTCGGCGACGATGGCCTGAACGCGGCCGCCGATGTCGCCTTCGCGGAGGCCCAGGTCGCCGGCAAACAGAGCGTGGCGGCGCCCATGGCGGATCTCGGCCGGGCGATGATCGAGGCGCGGACAGCCGTGGCGTCCTGCGATCGCGCCATCGCGCTTGAGATCGCCGCCCGCTTCGACGCGCCGTCCGAAGCGCTGGACCTGCATGGCAAGAAGCGCCCCATCGGCCGGCTGATGGCCGCGCACGCGCGCACGGATCGCGCCGAGTTTCTGGCCGCCTGCGGGGTTCGGCTGAAGGACCCGCAGCTGCTTCGCATGGCCGTGGACGGCTTGAGCCTGATCCTGACCCGCCTTGACCGTGATTATGAGCCGCTGAGCTGGGCCCGGGCGATAACCGTGCGCGCCGCGGCGAAGGCCGCGCTATGCGATCTCGACGGCGAAGTGGGCGTGGTCGCCCATGTGGTCGACGATCTGGTGAGCGTGCTGGAGCATGTGAGCCGCGACCACAGCCCGATGGATTGGGCGCGGGCCCACGTGGCGCTTGCCGCCGCCTTGCAGATGGTGGCCGAGGCCGGCGACAGCGCGCCGGCGTTCGATCAGGCGATCAAGAGCCTGGACCGGGCCCTGTCGGTGTTCGATATCCAGCCGGCGCTGCTGGAGCGCGCCAATGCCCTCTATCGCCGCGCCAGCTGCCTGCTGCGCCGCGCCGAACTGACCGGCAAGGTCGAGGCCCTGGATGCGGCCGAGGCGGCCCTGCGCGCCGAGTTGATCTCGCTGAACCCGTCCGCCGACCCGGTGGGTTGGGCGGTGCGGCAACTGAATTTCGCCAGGCTTTATGAGGCCCGCGAGGATTTGAGCGGGCCGAACCCGAAAACTCGCCGATCGGCCGCCGTCGCGCTGTCTGCGGCTTTGGATGTCTTCGCCGAGCATGGGTTGCGAAGCCTGTCCGATGTGGCCCTGCGGGGCCTGGAGCGGCTCAAGGAGCCGACCTGAACGGCTCTACGCGGCCTCGCTGTAACGGCCAGCCAGCATGGCTTCGATGCGGGCAGCGCGCTGTTCGGCTTTCGTCGCTCGTTCCGCGTCGATCTCGCGCGCCTTCCGGCGCTGGCGAATCGCCGACAGCGTGGCCAGGAACAGCACCACGGCGACCCCGGTTACGATGAGATTCTCCTGCATCGCATACTCCGGATGATCCCGCAGCGCATTGAAGGCAAAATCCTGCCGGGCGCTGGCATCCAGGAAGATGCGATCGGTGTAGAACTCGAAACCCTGGATCACCATCGCCGCCGCGAGCCACGGGCTTGCATAGCGTAGCGCAAGGTAAAGGAAGCCAAACGACACGATCGCGGTCGTTGTCAGGTCATAGACCGCGACGCCGACGATCGTATGAAGATGAAACAGGATCAGGGCGTACTGGATGGGTATGCCCAGGGTGGTGACCGATATACGCAACAGCGCGCCGTAGCGCGCCGCCTTATCGCCCTTCCACAGGGCGAACACCGCCGCCCCTGTGCTGGTCCCCACAACTAGGAAGTAGATGACCCAAGCCATACCCGCGCCTCTGTTACGAAGCGCGGGTACACTCTTCAGGTGAAGATTTCAGAAACGTAGGCCTTAGGAGGCCTTGCGCATGGTGGTGGCTTCTTCGGCTTCGCCGATCGGCTTGATGATGTCCATCTTCACCGGGATGTGCATCGCCTTGGCCATCTTGCCGAGGCCGTTGTGGAGATCGACCGTCGCATGACGGGCGGCGTCCAGGGCCACGAGGGCTTGGGTCAGGCTCGCCAGTTCCTTGTCGCCAACCACCGTCGACATGTTCAGCTCACGACGAGCTTCGATCAGGGTGGTGAGCAACTCGGCGGCTTCAGTCATCGCCGTGTCGATCGACTTTTCGGCCGCCTGCAGCTTCGAGTTAATGCGCTGAGCGACGAACACTTTTTCCATAAGCAATCCCTCCGGCCAAAACACTTGGCGAAGTCATAGTAAACACAACCTTAACGGAATGGTCCAGCGAAAAGTTAACGACCGCTACATTTTCTACTGCGCCATTTTGGGTCGAGCACGCAACCTGGTCAGCCTGTGTGCGAAAAATGATCGCCCCGCGACAATTCGTAGCGCCTTACCTGACGGCAAAGCTGTAATGCCAGCGACTCACATCTTGCCGCCTCAAGAAAACCGATTCCGGAGGTCGTCGATTTCTGAAATTGTCACTCGGAGTGTCAGAATAGGGCCGGTGAAGGCCTAGGCCGCCGCTACATCGCCGGTCTGCCGCCGCATGCGCCAGAAGCGGATGGTGCGGCTGGCGACGTCCTGTGTCAGGTCGGCGTAGAGCTGGCCATACTCGCGCGCCCGGCCCATGGCGTCGGCCTCGCGGCCGAGAATCAGGATGGCGAAAGTCAGGAACAGGGCCCGATCGAAGTTCGCCGCCTTGCAGACGATGGCCAGGGCGTCGAGTTCGCGCTTTTCGAGGATGCGTTGGGCGCTGTGGAAGTCGATGTCGGCGGCCAGGGCCAGCGCCACGAGGAACTTGGTGGTCTCGCCGTTGCGCAGGAAGGCGGCCAGGACCGGCGGCTCGATCGGGCCCTTGGCCCGCAGCGCCCGGACAGCCGCGTCGCTGATCGCATAGTCCGGGGGCAGGGCGCCGTCGCGCGAGGCGATCCGGTTGCGGCCCGCTTCCAGGGCGGCGTCCAGCTCCGCCGGATCCAGAGCGCCGTTGCGTTCGAGAATCCGGTCCCGCAAGCGGGCCTCGACCACGAAGTAGAGGTCGTTCAGGAGGTCCGGCGGCAGGCTCTGGCGGTCGATCACCGCGCCATGCAGGTCAGGATTGGCGGCGGCGCGTTCGGCGGCGGTTTCATGCGCCTCCCGCGACAGGTTGGCGTTCTGGTTGCGCAGGAGCACGCCCAGGGTATCGTCGTCGGCTCGCCGGACGATGGCGTCGGAGACGGCCTCGGACACGAAGGCGCGACCGGATATGGCGCGCAGATGGTCCTGACCCTGAGTGCGGGCGACGTTCAGCAGATCGTCCTCGCTGAGCGCGGTGGAGCGCATCAGCACCGGTTCGGCGACGGCGGTGGAGGCGTCGGAAGCCAAGCCGAGAATCAGCCGGCGCGGGGGGGCTGCGGCGTCGGCCATCCTGGTGGCCAGCTCGGCGCGGACCTCCTCCTCCATGTCGGCGGCGAGCTGGGTCATGACGTCGTCGAACAGACCAAGCTCGGCCGGGTTCTGCGCGCCCTCGGCGGAGAAGAAGAGGTTGGTGACCTCGCGCAGCAGTTCGCGCCGCCGCTCGCTGGACGGCTCCTTGGCCAGATCGATCAGGTCGTGAAGCTTGGAGGCCATTTGCTGGATCAATTCCCCAAGGCGGCGGAGTCGGCGTCCGCCGCGGCTTCCTGGGCCTGGCGCACCTGATTGGTGGCGGCGGCGGTGCTCATGTTCGCGGTCTGGGGGCCAGCGGTCGGCGGCGGCGGCAATGGCGGCGGCTCGGCCATGTCCACCTGCGGTGTAGACGCGAGGAACTGCGGTGACAGCTGCACCGGATCGGGCTGGACGCCGTATTGGCGGGCGACGGAGTAGAAGTGCGGCCCCTGTCCACCGTTGGCGGCCTGGGGCGCGGGCTGCGACGCCGGCTGCGGCGGGGTGGGTGCGGCGTCGGCCGGCCGCCAGCGCGGCGGCGGCCGATCGTAAAGGCTCGTGGGTGCCGCCGACGGCTGCGGCCGTGATTGGGGGTAGAAGCTGGTCGGTTCGAGCCGCTGTGGCGCCGTATGGCGATCGTCTGTCCGCGGGACGGGCGGCGCGGCGGTTTTGCCGGGCCAGGTCAGCATCGGCAGCGGTTGGGGCTTATTCGATCCATAGGACGTCGGCGATCCGTCGCGATCCTGCGCCCCGGCCAAGGGGGCGACGGACATGGCGGCAACCGTCATCAAAAGGAAAAGCAAGGCGCGCCGCATGCTCAAACAAACCTGCAAAGCTGAAGGATTCACGCTAGGCGGTGTCGCTTAACCCCGCGCTAACGTCCGCGCCAGCGGCGCAGGATTATTCGCTCGCCGGTTTGCAGCAGGGCGTAGAGGGCGAGCGCCATACCCGCCAGGACGAACAGCGCGGCCAGCATGCGCGCGGTCTGGAGCCTGTGACTGGCCTCCATGATGCGCCAGCCAAGGCCCTGCGCGCCGCCGCTGCCAGCGACGAACTCGGCCACAACGGCCCCGACGATGGCCAGGCCGGCGGCGACCTTATGGCCCTCCAGAATCTGCGGGACCGCCGACGGCAGGCGCAGACGCAGGAGCCGCTGCCGGCGACTGGCGCCGTAGAGATCGAACAGCCGCTCGAGGTCTGGATCGGCCGCTTTCAGTCCGGTCAGCGCGCCGGAAAAAATCGGGAAGAAGGCGACCACAACGGCCAGCAGAATGACCCCGCGTTCCGGATGCTCCAGACCGACCCAGATGTTCACCAAGGGCGCAATCGCTACGATGGGCGTGACCTGCAGCATTACCGCCAGCGGTCGGACGGCGTCCTCGGCGAGCCGATTGACGCTCACGGCCAGGGCCACGCTCATGGCGACCAGGCTGGCGGCCAGCCAAGCGATGATCGCCACGGCCAGGGTGTTCCAGGCTGACGAAACCAGCAGGGGCAGATTCTGGACCGCCGCCACGGCGATTTCCGACGGCGGCGGCAACAGGAAGGACGGCACGGCCAAGACCCGGCACACGGCCTCCCAAATCGCCAGCAGCAGCGCCGCCAGGACCCAGGGGGCGAGGATCGAGCGCAGGCGGCTCATGCGGCGGCCATGGCCGCGTCGAGGGTGGTGGAGATCGCCTCGGCGGCGTCACGGAACCCGGCCGTGGTGCGAAACCCGTGCGGGCGGGGCAGGGGACCATCGATGCTGGTCTCACCTGCAACGCGCCCAGGTCCCCGGGTCATGACCACAACGCGCGAGGCCATGTACGCCGCCTCCTCGACGTTGTGGGTGACGAAGACGACGGCGGGTTTGGACTGGCTCCAGAGCTGGTGCACGTCCTCGGCCAGGGCGCGCCGGGTGATCTCGTCCAGGGCGGCGAACGGCTCGTCGAGCAGCAGTAGGCGCGGGTTGGTGACCAGGGCCCGGGCCAGCGACACCCGCATGGCCATGCCGCCGGACAGCTGCGCCGGCTTGGCGGCGTCGATCCCGTCCAGCTTCACGCGTTGGAGCGCCACCGCCGCCTTTTGGCGCGCCGTGGTCTTGGCCTCGCCGGCAAGCTCGAGCGGCAGGGCGACGTTGTCGACCGCGCTGGCCCAGGGCATCAGCGTCGGCGCCTGGAACACCACCGAGGTCTCGCCGCGTGCAGAGGCTCGCCGCACCGAGCCGCGCGTCGGCGCCTCCAGGCCCGCCAACAGCCGAAGCGCCGTGGACTTGCCGCACCCCGACGGGCCCACCAGCGCGACGATCTCGCCAGGCGCCAGAGTCAGGTCGAACGGCCCCAGCGCGCGGCCACGCGGGTAGTCGACCTCAACGCCATCCAGTTCGGCGATAGGGGTCACGACTTATGTTCTCCCTCGCAAAGGGAGTGCTGCAAAATCGGCGTGCGGCCCGCCCGAGAGCAGGCCTCGAGGCGCGCCAAGCAGGGCTCCTCAGGATGACTAGATCGAGTTGGGATTGATCCAAGCCATCTTAAAACCCGCTCATCCCCGCGAAGGCGGGGACCCAGGGGACTTGGCGCCACTCCCGAAACTGCGGCGCCCAAGAGTGCAGCGGCACGATCGAGTCTGGTGGCCCTGGGTCCCCGCCTTCGCGGGGATGAGCGCAAAATTGAGTCAATCAAATCCCAACGCGCTCTAGGTTTTGGGACGGCAAAATAGCTAGTCATGGTGAGGAGCGACGCCTTCGTCGCGTCTCGAACCACGCACCTGTTTTGCAACAGCCCCTATGAGGCGCAACCGGCAGAGCATAGCCTCCATCGCCGCCTACTTCACGCCCGTCGGCAGAAACTGGAGCGTGTAGGCGCTTCTGTAGTCCAGGGTCCTGGGATAGTCGTTCGGCAGCTGGGTCGAGGCCATGGTGAAGAAGCCGGCCCAGCGGGCGTCGGTCATGGCGCCGATCCCTTGCGTCTTGGCGTCGCCGGACAGGACGATGCCCTTGTCCCGCATCTTGGCCCGCGCCTGATCGAGCAGGTCCTGGGTCATCTCCGGATTGTCCTTCAGGATGATCGCGTCGGCCGGCTTGGGGTCGCCGTAAAGATAGGCCTTCCAGCCCGCCGCCGTGCCGTCGACGAAGGCCTTCACCGCCTTCGGATTGGAGGCGATCAGCTTGTTCGACGCCAGCACCATGGCGGCGTAGCCGGGATAGCCGTAGTCGGCCAGCAGGAAGACCGTGGGCTTCAGACCGGTGGTCTTCTCGATCGTGTAGGGCTCGCTGGTCAGATAGCCCTCCTGCACCGCCTTCTTGTCGGCCAGGAACGGCGCGGCCGAGAAGTCGTACTTGCGCACCTGGTCGTCGGTGAAGCCGTACTTAGCCTTCAGCCAGGCCCAGAAGCCGGTGATGGAGGCGTCGGCCAGGAGCACCGGGTGGCCCTTGACGTCGGCCAGGGTGTTTATGCCGGCGTCCGGATGGGCGATCAGCACCTGCGGATCGCTCTGCATCGACGCCATCACCGCCTTGGCTGGCGCATTGGCCGCCGCCAGGTTGAGCACGATGAAGCTGTTGGAGCCGATGCCCATGTCGATGGCGTTGGTCGCGAGCAGCTGCGGCACGTTCACCGCCGGCCCGCCCTGGATGATGGCCACATCCAGGCCGCGCTTTCTGTACTCGCCCGTGGCCAGCGCCTCGTAGAAGCCGCCCTGTTCAGCCTGGGCATGCCAGTCGGTGGCGAACTTGATCGGGGTGAGGCCGTTGGCGCTCTGCGGCGGCTTGGCCGGCGAGCAGGCGGCGAGGCCGGCGGCGAGCGTTCCAACGGCAACGATGGTGGCCAGGAGTCTGATGGTCATTGGCGCTTCCCGAACAGCTTCGCCGCAACCTAAGAGGCGCGGGCGGCTTCGCCAAGCTTGCTCAGGTCTTGACCTAGCCGTTCGCCAGCGCCTCGCGCTTCTCCTCCAGCGTCAGCCATTCATCCTCGGCGGCGGAGAGCTGGGCGCGCTTGCGGTCCAGGTCCTTCATGATCTTGTCGAAGCCCGCCGGGTCGCTGGTGTAGAGGCCAGGGTCGTGCAGGCGTTGTTCGAGCGTGGCGATGTCAGCCGCGAGTTTGGGGGTCAGCGTCTCCAGCTCCGTCAGGCGATGCTGGTCCTTGAAGGACAGTTTGACGGTGCGCTTGGCGGCGGCCGGCGGCGGCGCGATGGCGGCCTTGGGTTTGGCGCCCGCGGTGGCCTCGAAGGCGAAGAAGCCGGGGTTCTGGGCGATGAAGTCCCGCCAGCCGCCGGGGGTCTCGACCACATTGCCCTTGCCGTCCAGGGCGATGGTCGAGGTGGCCAGGCGGTCGATGAAGTCGCGGTCGTGGCTGACCAGGATCAGGGTGCCGTCATAGCGGCCGAGCACGTCCTCAAGCAGATCCAGGGTGTCCATATCCAGGTCGTTGGTGGGCTCGTCCAGCACCATAAGGTTGGCCGGCTGGGCCAGGGCCTTGGCCAGCAGCAGCCGGTTGCGCTCGCCGCCGGAGAGGCTGGAGACCGGCTGGCGCAGCTGGCTGTCCTGGAACAGGAAGTCGCGGGCATAGGCGGCCACGTGGCGCGGCGCGCCCTGGACCATGACCTGGTCGCCGCCGAGGGGCGTCAGGGCGTCCCAAAGGGTTGTGTCGTCCCGCAGGGTGTCGCGGGACTGGTCGACATAGGCGACGCTCAGGTTGGTCCCGAGCTTCACCGACCCCTCGTCCGCTGCCAGTTCGCCGAGCAGCAGCTTGACCAGGGTGGTCTTGCCGGCGCCGTTGGGGCCGACGATGGCGATGCGGTCGCCGCGCTGGATGCGGGTGCTGAAGCCCTTGATCAGCACCCGGTCGCCAAAGCGCTTGGAGAGACCGCGCGCCTCAACGACGCGCTTGCCCGACGCCTCGCCGGCCTGGGCGGCCATGGTCATGGCGCCGGTGCGATCGCGCAGCAGTTCGGCGCGCTGCTCACGCATGGCCGCCAGCGCGCGCGCACGGCCTTCGTTGCGGGTGCGCTGGGCGGTGATGGAGCGGTGGAACCAGTAGGTCTCGCGCTCGATCGCCTTGCTCAGCCGGCGCAGGGTCTCGGCCTGGTCGGCGGCGATCTTCTCCGACCAGGCGTCGAAGGCGGCGAAGCCCTTGTCCAGCCGCCAGATGCGCCGGTCCTCCAGCCAGAAGCAGCGCTGGGTAGTCCGTTCCAGAAAGGCGCGGTCGTGGCTGACCATCAGCATGGCCATCCGGCGCGAGCGCAACTCGGCCTCCAGCGTCTCGATGGCGAAGATGTCCAGGTGGTTGGTGGGCTCGTCCAGCAGCAGCACTTCCGGCCGCTCGGCCAGCGCCCTGGCGAGCGCCACGCGCCGTGTCTCGCCGCCTGACAGCCCCGTGGTGGTGCGATGCGGATCAAGGTCGAACAGCATCAGCTCCGCTTCGGCCTCGTACGATGCGGCGCCGCCGGCGCAGGCGTAGTCCAGCAGGCTGTCGCCGGTGATGACCGGCTCCTGCGCCAGCAGCACCACGCGCACGCCGGGCGTCATCACCCGCTCTCCGCCGTCCACCTGAGCCTGGCCGGCCAGCACACGCATCAGCGTCGACTTGCCCGCGCCGTTGCGGCCCACCAGGCAGGCGCGAACGCCCGGCTCCAACGCCAAGTCGACGCCGTCGAACAGCATGCGCGGGCCATCGGCCAGGCGCACGTCCTTCAGGGCGATCAGGGGTGGTCGCGGGCTCAAGGCTGGGGGCTCAGGGCTGCGGACTTGGCGGGGTGGGGCCAGGCCTGGCCGGCGGCTCATCCTGATCGTCGTTGTCGTCCGCGTCGTCGTGGGCGCGAGGCGGAGGCTCCGCCGGCGGGGCGCTGTGCTGGGCGTTGGCGAAGTCGGAGCCGAGGCCGCTGTAGAAGCCGGCGCGGCTGTCCGGCGCCGCCGCTGCGGCGGCCGCGGGTTCGGCCGAGGGCGGCGCATCGGATGCGGCCTCCTCCACCGGCGCCTCGGGCTGCAGCCAGGGGAAGTCGCGGACCGGCAAGTTCTGGTGCGCCAACATCATCATCCGCCGCCAGATCTCCGCGGGGATGGCGCCGCCGGTGATCTTGTTCATCGGCGTGTTGTCGTCGTTGCCGATCCAGACGCCGCACAGCCAATCGGGGGTGAAGCCCATGAACCAGGCGTCACGCCAGTTCTGGGTGGTGCCGGTCTTGCCGGCGGCGGGCCGGCCGAACGCGGCGCGCGTCGCCGTCCCGTGGCCGATCACACCCTCCATCATCCGCACCATGTCGCCTGCATGGGCGACGTCATAGACCGGCGCGCCGGCCGACGCGACATGGCTGTAGAGAACATCGCCCCGCGTGGTGGCGATCTGGTCGATGAGGTAGGGCTCGGTCCGCTGTCCGCCCTGCTGGAACACCTGATAGGCGCCGGCCAGTTCGAGCAGGTTGACCTCATAGGTTCCCAGCGCCACCGACAGGTTGGGGTCGTCCGGGATGCTCTTGAAGCCGAACCGGTGCGCGATTTCGCCGATCTTCGGACCGCCGACCTCGTTGGCCAGCTGGGCCGCGATCGTATTGATCGACAAGGCCAGCGCCGTCGCCACGGTGACCGGGCCGCGAAAGCCGGGCTCGTAGTTGGTCGGCGCCCACAGGCCGAAACGAACCGGCTTGTCGGTGCGGATGTCGGTGGGTTTCACGCCGGCCTCCAGCGCCGCCGCATAGACGAAGGGCTTGAATGAAGAACCGGGCTGGCGCTGGGCCTGGGTAGCGCGGTTGAAGGCCGACAGGTGGTGATCGACCCCGCCGACCAGGGCGCGCACCGCGCCGTCGGGCGCGAGCAGCACCAGCGCCGCCTGCTTGACGTGGGCGCCCTGGCCCTCGGCGGCGATGGTCTGGCGCACGATCGACTGGGCCTGGGCCTGCAGCGCCGGATCGATGGACAGGCGCACGACAAGGTCCGGCGCCTGGCCGCCGGCGATCTTCACCGCCTCGGCCGACGCCATGTCGATCACATAGCCGAAGTCGCCTTCCCCCGGCGCCTCGGCCGCGAGTTTGGGCGGGGCGTCCAGCGCGGCCTGCTCCTGGTCGGCGGTAATCCATCCCTCGGTGCGCATGTTGTGCAGCACCAGGTGCGAGCGGGCGAGGGCGGAGTCCATGTCATTGGTCAGCGCCAGCCGGGTCGGGGCCTTGGGCAGGGCGGCGAGCAGGGCGGCCTCGGGCAGCGTCAGCTGGCGCGCCGGCTTGCCGAAATAGGTCTGAGACGCCGCGTCGATGCCATAGGCGTTATCGCCGAAGAAGATGCGGTTGAGGTAGAGTTCCAGCACCTCGTCCTTGCTCATCTCCTGTTCCAGCCGCTCGGCGATCACCGCCTCCTGCAGCTTGCGTTTGAGCGTCTGGTCGGGGGTGAGGAACAGGGTCTTGGCCAGCTGCTGGGTCAGGGTCGAGCCACCTTGGACCGTGTGGTGGGCGCGCCAGTTGACCCAGGCGGCGCGGGCCATGCCGCGAAGGTCCACCGGTCCGTGATGGTAGAAACGCCGATCCTCCGCCGCCAGGAAGGCCTGGGGCACATAGGTCGGCAGTTCCGCCAAGCTGATCGCATAGCCGTGCTTGGGGCCGCGCGTGGCCAGCACCCGGCCGTCCTTGTCCTCGAAAGTCATCCCCGGTGCCTGATTGACCACGGTCAGCGCCGCCTTGTCGGGGATCGGGGGAATGCTTCCGAAAAACCGGCTTACGCTCACGATGCCGAAAATCGCGCCGCCGATGATGACCACCGCGGCAAAGGCGGCAAGCGATCCCCATATCCAAGCCTGCCGGTCGCCGCGGAACAGCTCCATCCAGTCCCGCTTGGGCCGTTTGGGCGGCGGCGCCCGGGCGAACGACGGCGGGCCTATCGGCTCCGGCTCCGGCGGCGGCCGGTTGGCGGAGTCGATGGACTTGGAAGGCGGAAGAATCCAATCGTCGTCGTTCAAGATCGTCTACTGTGGGCGCGAATGGCCACCTTAAGCCAAGTAGAGGGCGACTTATGCCGCGTAAAAGGTGTCATCGCCATGACGCATAGACCTTTCTGGGAAACCAAATCCCTGCGTCAGATGACGCCCGCCGAATGGGAGAGCCTATGCGATGGCTGCGGCCTGTGCTGTCTCATTCGCTTCGAGGATGAGGACACCGGCGAGGTGATCCCAACCAGGGTGCATTGCAAACTGTTCGACGGCGATCTTTGCCGCTGTTCTGATTACGAAAACCGCAAAGCGCACGTGCCCGACTGCATCAAGCTGACGCCCGGCAACGTCAAGGACCTGCTCTGGATGCCGAAAAGCTGCGCCTACCGGCGCCTCCATGAAGGACGCAATCTGGCGTCCTGGCACCCGCTGATCTCCGGCGACCCGGAGAGCGTCCACCGCGCCGGCGTCAGCATTCGCGGCCAGACCATATCCGAGGCGTCGCTGAAGGAGGCGGAGGACGCCATCGAATTCGAAGCGCCGGACCTGATGCCCGAGCGCGGCGTGGAGTAGTGGAGTGACCCCCATGGATGAGACACGTTAATTGGGGACAGTGTTGGTGAGGGTCTGCATGGGCTGCTGCGCAGCAGCCCATGTTTTTGGTTTGGCTTCGAACTCCGCCGGCGAGAGGTAGTCGAGG
>Ga0302314_10011173_pt1 | contig 15686 bp, 18 predicted proteins | sample III_Palsa_N2_3_FD_200533 | JGI IMG/M metagenome (GOLD analysis project Ga0302314, IMG submission 200533) | Peat permafrost microbial communities from Stordalen Mire near Abisko, Sweden - III_Palsa_N2_3 | ecosystem: Environmental > Terrestrial > Soil > Palsa > Peat permafrost | place: Sweden...
GCCGGCGTAGGGAGAGTCGATGGCGCGCCTCGCCGAAGGTTTTGTGCATCTGCGCGCCAGGTCGGCCTATTCGCTGTTGGAAGGCGCGATCAAGGCGGATGCGCTCGGCGGCTTGGCGCGAGACGCCGGCATGCCGGCGGTGGCGCTGACGGATCGCGCCAATCTGTTCGGCGCCCTGGAGTTCTCGGTCGCGACCAAGGACACCGGCGTCCAGCCGATCGTCGGCTGCGCGCTGCCGGTCAGCGGCATAGGGGAGGGATCGCCCGAGCGCTGGGCGCGCATCCCGACCGTCGTGCTATTCGCGCAGAACGAGATCGGGTGGCGCCATCTCACGGAACTGTCTTCCGCCGCTTACCTCGATGTCGCCGCGACCGACGAGCCGCACGTGCCCTGGGCTCGGGTGGCCGAGAAGGCCGAGGGTCTGATCCTGCTGTCGGGCGGTCCCGACGGTCCGGTCGATCCGCTGTTCGCGGCGGGACGGGCGCCGGACGCGCAAAAGGCGCTGGCCGAGATGCAGCGGGTGTTCGGCGAACGGTTCTACGTCGAGCTGCAGCGTCACGGCCTGGCGAGCGAGGCGGCGGCCGAACCGGGTCTGGTGGCCTACGCCTACGAGCATGACGTCCCGCTGGTCGCCACCAACGACGTCTATTTCGCCGCCGAGAAGACCTACCGGGCGCACGAGGCGCTGCTGTGCATCGCCGACGGCGCCTTCATGGGCCAGGACGAGCGCCGGCGCGTCACCGCGGAACACTGGTTCAAGGGCGCGGACGAGATGCGGCGGCTGTTCGCCGACTTGCCCGAAGCCTGCGACAACACCCTCGAGATCGCGCGGCGCTGCGCCTTCATGGTCAGGAAGCGCGATCCCGTGCTGCCGCGGTTCCCGACGTCGGGCGGCCGCAGCGAGGCCGAGGAACTCGCGGCTCAGGCCCGCGAAGGGCTGAAGGCGCGGCTCAAGGCAGCGGTCACGCCGCTTGAACCCCGCGCCTACGAGGAGCGGCTGGAACAGGAAATCCTGGTTATCCAGTCGATGGGCTTCTCCGGCTACTTCCTGATCGTCTCCGACTTCATGAAGTGGGCGGTGGCGCACGGCATTCCGGTCGGGCCGGGCCGTGGTTCCGGGGCGGGTTCGCTGGTCGCCTGGTCGCTGCTGATCACCGGCGTCGACCCGCTGCGCTACAACCTGATCTTCGAGCGCTTCCTCAATCCCGAGCGCGTCTCGATGCCGGACTTCGACATCGACTTCTGCCAGGAGCGGCGCGAGGAGGTGATCGGTTACGTGCAGGCCAAGTATGGCCGCGACCGCGTCGCCCAGATCATCACCTTCGGCACCCTGCAGGCCCGCGCGGTGCTGCGCGACGTCGGCCGGGTGATGCAGCTGCCGCTGGGCCTCGTCGACCGCCTGGCTAAGATGGTGCCGGCCAATCCGGCCAACCCGGTCACCCTGGCCAAGGCGATCGAGATCGAGCCGCGCCTGCAGCACGCCCGCCGCGACGAGGAGGGCGTGGCCGAACTGCTCGATATCGCCCTGCAGCTGGAGGGTCTCTACCGCAATGCCTCGACCCACGCCGCCGGCATCGTCATCGGCGACCGGCCGCTGACCGAGCTGGTGCCGCTCTACCGCGACCCGCGCTCCGACATGCCCGCCACCCAGTTCAACATGAAGTGGGTCGAAAGCGCCGGGCCGGTGAAGTTCGACTTCCTCGGCCTGAAGACGCTGACGGTGATCGACCGGGCGATGCGCTATTTGCGCCGCCGCGGCGCCGACTTCCCGCTGGAGCAACTGCCGCTCGACGACCGGCCGGCCTACGACCTGATGACCGCCGGTCAGACGCTTGGGGTGTTCCAGCTGGAAGGGCAGGGGATGCGCGACATCCTGCGCCAGCTGCGGCCCGGCAATCTCGAAGAGGTGTCCGACCTGATCTCGCTCTATCGGCCGGGGCCGATGGATTCGATCCCCGAGTACGTGGAGTGCAAGGCCGGCCGCAAGCCGGTGGATGTGGTCCATCCGCTGATCGAGAAGGTGCTCGGCCACACCTACGGAGTGATCGTCTACCAGGAACAGGTGATGCAGATCGCCCAGATCCTGGCCGGCTACAGCCTGGGCGAGGCCGACCTGCTGCGCCGCGCGATGGGCAAGAAGAAGAAAGCGGAGATGGACCAGCAGCGCGCCCGCTTCCAGGCCGGCGCGGCCGAGCGCGGGGTCGAGCCGCAGACGGCGACATTGCTGTTCGATCGGATGGAGAAGTTCGCGGGCTACGGCTTCAACAAGAGCCACGCCATGCCCTACGCCCTGATCGCTTATCAGACGGCCTGGCTGAAGGCGAACGCGCCGGTGGAGTTCTTCGCCGGCTCGATGAGCCTCGATATCTCCAACACCGATAAGCTCGCCTTGTTCTACCAGGACGCTAAGCGCAGCGGGGTCGTCATCCGGGCGCCTGACGTGAACCGCTCCGGCGCCGACTTCGAAGTTGCGGGCGGCGAGGTGCTCTACGCCCTGGGCGCGGTGCGCAACGTCGGGCTCTCGGCGATGGAACACCTAGTGGCGGTGCGCGAGGAGGGCGGTCCGTTCCGCGACCTGTTCGACTTCCTGGAGCGGATCGACCCGCGCCAGGTCGGCAAGCGGGGGCTGGAGAACCTGGCGCGCGCCGGGGCCTTCGACACCATCCATCCGAACCGCGCACAGATACTGGAGGCGGCCGACAGCCTGATCGCCTACGCCCAGAGCATCGCCACCGAACGCAATTCGGGCCAGGTTAGCCTGTTCGGCGGCGAACATGCCGACGCCGGCCGCCCGCGCCTGCCCAAATCCCAGCCGATGCAGCCGGCGGCCAAGCTCGACGAGGAACTGGCGGCGGTCGGCTTCTACCTCAGCGGCCACCCGCTCGACGACGTGGTCGAGGTGCTGCGGCGCCGGCGCACCACGCTCTACGCCGACGCCCTGGCTCAAGCCCGTGCTGGCGCCGAGGCTTTCCGCATGGTCGGTGTGATCCGGCGGCGACAAGAGCGCGCGGCTTCCGGCAGCGGCGAGAAGTTCGCCTTCGTCAGCCTGTCCGATCCCACCGGCGAATATGAGGTGCTGTTTCCGCCCGAGGCGCTGCGCAAGCACCGCGACGTGCTGGAGGCCGGCGCCCATGTGCTGATCAAGGTCCGCGCCAAGCACTCGGACGGCGACGTGCGCTTCTTCGGCGACGACGCCGAGCCGCTCGACCTGGCGATCCAGTCGGCGCCCGCCTCGCTGCGGGTGCACCTGACGTCGGCCGCGGCCGACGCGTCCGCCCTGCGCCAGCGGCTGCGCGGCGCCCCGTCCGGCGGCGGCGACGTGGTGCTGGTCGCGGGCTTCCCGGGCGGCCGCGAGGTGGAGCTGAAGCTGCCGGGCCGCTACGTGCTCGACGCCGCCGCCCGCGGCGCGCTCAAGACCGCGCCGGGCGTCACCTACCTGGAAGACGCCTAAGGTCGCTCCAATGAGGAGGAACGTGGCGATGCGCCCGGCGTGGCTGATTGTGCTGGCAGCGCTCGCGGTATTCGCCGCCACGCCCGCCGCCGCTCAGACCGCCACGACCAGCCAGGTCCACACGACGCCAACCTGGGAGACCCTCCCGCCGCCCGCGCCGCTGCCGCCGTTCGACCTCGAAGGGCGCGTCGCCCACGACGGAGCGCGGATCTGGTTCGCCGCCATCGGCAAGGGGCCGCCGGTGATCCTGCTGCACGGCGGCGACGCCAGCGCCGAGTTCTGGGGCGACCAGGTCCCGGCCCTTCTGGCCAGCGGCCGGCGCGTGATCCTGATCGACAGCCGCGGCCACGGCCGCAGCACGCGGGACGCCCGGCCACTGGGATATGAGTTGATGGAGTCCGACGTCATCGCGGTGATGGACGCGATAGGTGTCGACAAGGCCGACGTGGTCGGCTGGAGCGACGGCGCGATCCTTGGCCTGATCATGGCCATGAAAGACCCGCAGCGGGTCGCCCACGTCTTCGCCTTCGGCGCCAACATGGACCTGCACGGCTTCAATCCGCTGGGCGCACTCGCGCCGATCCTGCCGAAGGTCAACGCGGCGCTGGCGGCGAACTACGCGCGCATTTCACCGACGCCCGGCGGCTATGGTGCGCTATCCCGCGATGTGCTCGCCATGCAGCTCAGCCAACCCAATTACACACCGGCCGACCTCGCCGAGATCAAGGGACCCGCCATCGCCGTCGTTGACGGCGCGCACGAGGAGTTCATCCTGCGCGAACACACCCAATACCTCGCGCGCACCATCCCCGGCGCGGTGCTGGTCATCCTGCCCGACGTCAGCCACTTCGCGCCGCTGCAGGCCCCTGACGCTTTCAACGCCGCTATGCTCGACTTTCTCGACGGCGCGCCAGGCGTTACGCCTTCGCCGACCAGCAACGCGGAGACCGGACGATGACCGAAGCGAGCGAGCCGATTACCGGTGGATGCCTCTGCGGCGCGCTGCGCTACGAGGCCGACACGGCGCCTGCGTACGCCGGCTACTGCTACTGCGCCGACTGCCGCAAGGCGTCGGGCTCAGGCTGGGTCGGCTTCATGGGTTTCGCTGCCAGCGCGCTGCGCTTCAGCGGCGAGGCCCAGCAGTTCACCAGCAAGTCCGCCGGCGGCGGCGATACCACGCGCAACTTCTGCCCGGCCTGCGGTAGCCTGGTGTTCGGCGGCATCGTCGGCGTGACCGACTCTCACACTGTCTATGCTGGCTCGCTGGACGATCCGACCGCCTTCCACCCCTCGATCGCCATCTTCAACCGCGACCGCCCCGACTGGGCGCCGTTGGCGACGGGCCTGCAGGTGTTCGAAACCATGCCGCAGCAAGGCGCGGGTGCGCGCTAAAGACGCTTCAGTTCGGCGGCGCATCGGCGATGTCGGCAGGCGCACTCGCCTTGGGTCCACCAGCGCTCGACCAGGTTGCGCCGCCCGCAGCAGCGATCACGACGGCCACGCCGAACACTTGGCCGGCGGTAAGGTGCTGGTTCAACAGCACGTATCCCGACATCACGCCGAACGCCGGCTCCAGGCTGGTGAAAGTCGCGAAAGTCCGGGCCGGCAGGCGGGGCAGGGCGTAAAGTTCGAGCGAGAACGGGATCGCCGTCGAGAGCAGCGCCACCAGCAGCGCCAGCGGGATCAGCGACGGCGTCAGAAGCGCGCTGCCGGCCTGCGCGACGCCTACCGGCAGCACCAGCACCGCGGCGATGCTGGCCGCCAACGCCGCCGTCGAGCGGCCGAACGCCGCGCTCGCCGCCCGTCCACAGAGGATGTAGCTCGCCCACGCGACCGCCGCACAAAGGGCGAAGACGACGCCCAGAGGGTCAATCGCCGCCGCGCCGGTTCCAACCCCGACCAGCGCCCAGACTCCCGCCGCCGCCAACGCCGCCCAGACGAGATGCGATGCGCGCCGCGACCCGAACACAGCGACCGCCAGCGGCCCGAGGAACTGCAGCGAGATCGCCACTGCCTGCGGTAGGCGGCTCTGCGCCATGTAGAACATCAACACAGCGCCGCCCGTCGCCGCGCCCAGCCCGAACAACGGCAGCAGCGGCGCTGGCCGCGGCCAGGCCCGCCACGGCCGCGCGATCGCCATCAGCATGATCGCGCCCAGCGTCAACCTCAGCGCCGCGGCCCCCTGCGGTCCAACAGCGGGAAACAGACCCTTCGCGCAGGCGGCGCCGACCTGGAACCCCGCCATGGCCGCCATGGTCGCCAGCAGGGGCAGCACGACCTCACGGGCGGGAAGCCGCATCGATGTCACGTCACGCACAGGGTCAAGATGCTCACCTCCTGCGCCGAGCAGGCCGCAGAGCGAGGCGCCACCGTAGCGAACGACCCGATTGGCCGCGAGAAGCTTAGCCTACGCCATGCGTAACCCGCGCTGCGTCAGGGCCGAGGCCAGCTCCCCAAACGCCTGCCGCAAATCGCCGAGATGGGCCGCGAACTCCGCCGCCGGGTCTATCTCGCCAGCGTTGGCCTCGATGTGCTGGCGGGGGAGGGTGAGGCCGGTCCGGGTGGCGACGGCGGCCATGTGCAGCCCATCGCACACCTGTTGCAATTGTTCGGCGCAGCGGCTGCCGCCGTGGCCACCGTAGGTGACGATCATCGCCGGCTTGCCGGCCCATTCCGTATAGAGATGATCGAGCGCGTTTTTCAGCGGCGCCGGGTAGCCCCAATTGTACTGCGGCGACACGAACACGAACGCCGGCGCGGCGGCGATCTTCCGGCTCCAGGCCCGGGTATGTTCGAAGGCGTAACCGCCCGCGGCCGGAATCCCGGGTTCGTCGTCCATGGGCAGCGGCCAGTCTTTGAGATCCACCACTTCGAATGCGCCGTCCGTCGCCTCGCGGCCAATCACCGCCACCCATTCGGCGATCTGGAGCGCGACGCGGCGGGGCCGCACGCTTGCGGCGATGACGAGGGTCGGAGAAGCGTGTATCATGCAGGCTTTATGAAACGACGCGGCGGCGGTGTAAAGAGTGTATCATACACGGAACTTGGACGAACTCGCCGCCGCCATGATCGATCTTATGGGCTTCCTGAACAGCCCTCAGCGCGATGACGTGCTGCTCAAGGAAGCCGGCGTCAGCCTCGACCGCGCCCTGTTTCCGCTGCTGGTGCGCCTTGGAATGCACGGCCCGCTCGGCGTCGCCACACTCGCCGACCAGGTTGGCCGCGACCACACCACCATCAGCCGCCAACTCTCCAAGCTGGAGCGGCTCGGCCTGGTCTCCAGGCACGACGGCCAAGCCGACCGGCGCGTCCGCATGGCAAGTCTGACGCCGGCGGGCGCCCGGATCGCGGAAGCGATCACCGCGGCCAGGCAGCGATTGCTATCCCAGGTCCTGGCGGATTGGACCGCGTCCGACCTGGCCAACCTCGCGGCCTTGAACCGCCGCTTCGTTGACGCACTTGCGGTCGCCGCGCAGCCGTCCGCGGCTCAGATGTTGAATCCGCCGGTCGCCTCCAGCCGCTGACCGGTCATCCAGCGCGCGTCGTCGCTGCAGAGCAGGGCGACCAAGCCGCCGATGTCGTGCGCGTCGGCGAGACGGCCCATCGCCGTCTGCGCGACGACCATCTGCTGCAGCCCGATATTGTTGCGGATCGCGGCGCCGTTAAAATCGGTCGGCACGCCGCCTGGCGCCACGGTGTTCGAGCGAATGCCGCGCTGGCCGTACTCCTTCGCCACATAGCGCGAGAACACCTCGATCGTGCCCTTCCGGCCGTCATCGGCGAAACGAAGGACCCTCAGGGTGCAATGTCACGTCCGCAAGACCGGAGCGGGAGTAACTCACATGGAAAACAGGAAAACTTGCAAGTCTTCCTGTTTATATCTAAAGGAAGCCCATGAGCGCTTCTTCCGGCACGGCCGTATCCGTTGAAGGGACCGTCACCGAACTCTCCCTGGCGGTCGGGCTGCTGTTGCGGCGACTGCGCGCGGAATCGAACCCGGATGAGCTGACCTGGTCGCAGACCGTGGCGTTGTCACGGCTGGAGAGCGCAGGTTCGATGACGACGGCCGACCTTGCGAGAGCGGAGTCGGTTAAGCCGCAGTCCATGGGCGCCACGCTCGCCGAACTGGCGCGGGAGGGGCTGGTCGAACGCCGGCCTCATCCGACGGACGGTCGGCAGGTGCTGTTCGCCCTGACCGACGCCGGCGTCGAGGCTCGGCGAAAGCGTAGCGCCGCGAAGCAGACATGGCTGCTTGCCGCGATGGCCAAGCTCGATCCCGCCGAACAGCAGACCCTGATGTCCGCGGCCGCCCTGATCAGGCGTCTGGCCGAAGGCGACATCACTTAAGAAGGTAAGCACCGTGACCGTGACCACCCTCGACTCGAAGACCGCCCTCATTGTCGTAGACCTTCAGAAAGGCATTGTTCCGCGCCCGATCGTGCATCCGATGGACGGGGTGGTGAAGCACGCCGTAGCGCTGACAGAGGCCTTTCGCGGACATGGCCTGCCGGTCGTGCTGGTCAACGTCGCCGGCGGCGCGCCCGGCCGGACGGAGCAGCCGAGAGGCCATATGCAACTTCCGCCCGGCTGGACCGACCTCATCCCCGAGTTGAACCGGCAACCGCGGGATCATGTGGTGACGAAACACACGCCAGGCGCGTTTACGAACACGGACCTTGAAGCTCATCTCAAGGCGTTGGGGGTGACTCAGGTCGTGGTCGTCGGCGTCGCCACGAGCAACGGCGTCGAGGTCACCGCGCGCCAAGCCTATGAACTCGGCTTCAACGTCACCCTCGCGACCGACGCCATGACCGATGGGCGCGACGGCGCCCACGCCTACAGCGTCACCCAGGTTTTTCCGAGAATCGGCGAGACCGGCACGACGCACGAGATCATCGATCTTTTGGAAAAGAGCGCCCGATCATGAATTGGCTTCACGACCTATCCTACCTGTTCGGCGGCGCATTTGCGTCGAACGCCGTACCGCACTTCGTCAGCGGCGTGATGGGGCGGCCGTTTCAGAGCCCGTTCGCCGAGCCGCCGGGCAGGGGGCTTTCGTCCTCGACCGTGAACGTGCTCTGGGGGTTTGCGAACTTCGTCATCGCCTATCTGCTGATCGCCCGTGTGGGAAATTTTGACCTGCACGCCGCCGACAATGTCATCGCCATGGGCGCGGGCGTCCTGCTGATCGGTTTGGTGTCCGCACGCTTGTTTGGACGCTTCCACGGCGGCAATTCGCCCACGGGCTCGTGACGGCCCAGCGATGGCTCCACCTACGACGACCTCACTTCAGCGAAACGGCGATTCGAGCTATTCTGCAGACCCCCCAGGTGGAGATTTTGCAGCATGGCGAAGCTCGTCTTCGGTTTGTCGCAGTCCCTGGACGGCTACGTCGACCACCTGGAAATGCGGCCAGCCCCCGCGCTCTTTCGTCACTTCTACGAGCAAGAGCGCGACCAAACCGGCAGTGTGTACGGTCGCCGCACGTACGAGATCCTGCGCTATTGGGACGAAGACCGTCCTGAGTGGAACGCGGATCAACGCGATTTCGCGGCGGCGTGGCGGCGCCAACCGAAGTGGGTCGTGTCGCGCTCGCTGAAGTCGGTCGGCCCCAACGCCACACTGGTCGACGATGACCTCGAGGCGGTGATACGCGGGCTGAAGGCTCAACTCGTTGGGGAGATCGCCGTTGCCGGGCCGGGCCTGGCAGGAAGCCTGACGGACCTTGGTCTTATCGATGAGTATCGACTCTACTTCCGCCCCTTGGTGCTCGGTCGCGGCACGCCATTCTTCGCCGGCCCCCGACCGCCGCTCCGCCTTTTGGCCAGCGACCCGATTGGCGAGGATACGATCAGATTAACGTACGTTCCCGCTTAGTCGCGCCACCAGACGTCTGTAGGGCGCTCGCATTTCGCGGCACATCCATTGTCTACGCCGGATAGCAGGTGTCGCGGTTGGCGCCAGATAGAACTGTCAGCGGCGGTGTGGGTCGGCCGGCGGGCGGGCGCGGCTGACTTCGCTCCAGAGTCCCAGGACCGATGATGCTGCGGACCAGCTATTCGCCGCATCAAAACATCGAGCGCCACGGTGGCCCCTTGCGTAGCGTGCTAACGAGGTCTCGGGCTGCTCGTTGCCCGTTCGGGAACTGATCGCCAACATCCCAGCGCCACGCTGCGATCATCGCGAGAACGAGGCCCCGGCACTCGCCGAGCAGGTCTTGATCAGCGTGCGGATAGTGCTCGGTGACCTCTTCGGGCAGGTGGGCGAGGTCGAATTCGACGGGCCCCCGGCAACACGTCTCAAGATCGATGAACAGCGGCCCGTCCTTCGTGCTGAGCACGTTGCCCGGGTGCGGCTCGCCGTGCAGCAGTTGCTCGGCGGCCCCGCAGTCGGCGATCGTTCGTCTTATGTTTCTTAAAGTGCTGCTGAGAAGCTCCCGGTCGGCATCGACGAGCGCCGGAGTTTGGTCGCGGCTCGCAACGAGCTGCTGAGCCTCTGCGACTCGATCCGTGAAGTGGGGCGTCGTGACATCGAGCTTCCGCATGCCCGCATGCAGCCGCCCGAGCGCATTTGCGTAATCGGCGGGTGGGACCCCCCGAGGTGACAGCGGTTCGTAGTAGCTCCACAGCGTGACCACGAAGCCGTCACGCTCGTAGACGCGTGGCTCCACTCGAGGCTCAAGAGCAGCCACAGGGTTCTCGGTCTCCGCGAGCCGCTGGGCAAGCTGGATTTCGAACTGTGCGTTGTGGTTCGTTACGTATGCGACTCGGGCGAAGGCGTCACAGGGCAGCAGGCGCAAAGCGAGCTTGTTCGAGTTCTGAAGAACCACCGCGTCGTCGACTGTCAGGTCGAGCGCTGAGGCGATCGACATGGCCGCAACCACCGCACGCGGAACCTCAGATGCCTGCAAGGGAAGGCTCCGTCTGCGGTGACGCGCTTGCCGATCCGCCGCCTGGCGGCTTCGGTCGGCTCCAGAATGAACCATCACCTTGTCGCCAGCGCCCGGGACAGGGTGCGCATTTGCATTTAGCGGCTACATCCAATTCGCGCCTAAGGAAGATTATCGGAAATTAGAGATGGCCGTCAGGGCAATGCCAAGCCCCCCGTCGAAATCCGCTTCAGGACGTCCACCAGCAATCCGGGCTCGGCGGCGGTGACCTTGGCTTCGATCGCCGCGGCGTCGTCGCCGGGCGCCAGCGGCACCTCGACCGACGCCACCGGCGGCCCGTGGTCATATTCCTCGTCGACGACATGCACCGTGGCGCCGCTGACGGCGTCGCCTGCGGCGGCCACGGCCTCGTGGACGCGCCAGCCGTACATGCCTGGACCGCCGAACTTGGGCAGCAAGGCCGGATGCACGTTCAGCACGCGGCCGGCGTAGGCCTGCAGCGCCAGCGGCCCCAGCTTGCGCAGATAACCCGACAGCACCACCAGCTCGACGCCGGCGTCCCGCAGCGCCGCCGTGAGCGCTGCGTCGGCTGCGTGGGGATCGGTCTTGGTCGGAATGCAGCGCGTCGGCACGCCGTGGTTAACGGCGAAAGCCAGCACCGGCGCGTCGCGGCGGTTGCTGACCACCAGCCGCGCTTCGGCGTCGAGATCGCCGGCGGCGATGGCGGCCAGGATGGCGCGCATGCCGGAGCCGTTGTTCGAGGCCAAAAAACCCAGCCTAAGGCGCGGTTTTTTCAAGCGACATCCCCTACCAGCGGCACCACTAGCCGCATGCCGTCGAAAGCCGCCACGACCCCCTCCGGCAGCCTTGACGACAGCTCCTGGTAATCCAGATCGATGTGCATGTTGGTCAGGACGGCTTGGCGCGGCTTCAGCCGCTCGATCCAACGCAGGGTCCGCTCGACGTGGGCGTGGGTCGGATGCGGCGTGTAGCGCAGCGCATCGACGATCCAGAATTCGACGCCCGCCAGCGCCTCGAACGCCGCGTCGTCGAGGTTCAGCACGTCGCTGGAATAGGCAACCGGCCCAAAGCGATAGCCGACGCTGCGGATCTCGCCATGGTCCTGGTCGAAGGTCACGACCGGGATCGCGCCGGAGGGTCCGCTCACCTGCCATGGCTCGCCGTGCGGCGGGATCGCGACGATGTCGGCGATGGCAGGATATCCCTTCAAGCCATGGAAAATATAGCCAAAACGGCTGAGCATGGTCTCGGCGGTCGGCGGATCGACGTGCACCGGAATCCGGGCGCGCTGACGCATGGCGAAGGCGCGGATGTCGTCGATCCCGTGGGATTGGTCGGCATGGTCGTGGGTCAGCAGCAACGCGTCGAGGCGCTGAGCGCCGCTGGCCGCGGTTTGCAGCCGGAACTCCGGCGAGGCGTCGACCACGACCGTGGTCCATCGCTCCGGCCCCTCCCCCGACGGCAGCCGGATCATCATCGAGCAGCGGTCGCGGCGATTGCGCGGATCGGCCGGGTCGCAGACGCCCCAATTGCCGTCGGCGCGCGGCACACCGCCGGACGAGCCGCAGCCGAGGATGGTCACTTCAATCGTGCTCATGGCAGCGTACTCATGGGCGCGGGATCCGGTTGAACAGGGCGAAGAAGGCGTCCGTCGTCCGCGCCTCGGCCTCGGCGCGGTCCCAGCCGCGGATCTCCGCGAGTTTCCCCAGCACTAGGCCGACATAGGCCGGCTCGTTGCGGCGTCCGCGATGCGGAACCGGCGCCAGATAGGGGCAGTCGGTCTCGACGATGATCCGGTCCGCCGGCATGGCGCGGACCCGGTCCCGCACATCCTCGGCGCCCTTGAACGTTGCGATACCGGAGACCGAGAACCAGGCGCCGAGCGCGGCGGCGCGCTCCAGCAACTCGGAGCCAGATGTGTAGCAATGCATCAGCAGCCGATACGGCCCTTCAGCGAATGCGTCCTCCAGGATGTTGGCCATCACCTCGTCGGCCTCGCGGGCATGCACCACCAGCGGCAGGCCGGTCTGCCGCGCGGCGGCGATGTGCGCCCGAAAAACGTGCGCCTGCACATCCCGCGGCGACAGATCGTAGTGGAAATCGAGCCCGGTCTCGCCGATGCCGACGGCCCTGGGATGCTCCGCCAGTTCAACCAGCCGCTCGGGCGGCAAATCCGGCTCGTCCTTGGCCTCGTGCGGATGGATGCCGACCGTGTGCCAGATGTCGGCGTGGGCCTCGCAGATCGCGCGGATCACCGGTAGCGAAGACAGCCGGTCGCCGATCGTCACCATCAGATCGACGCCGGCCGCCCTCGCCCGCTCGATCGTCGCCTCGCGGTCGGCGTCGAACTGAGGCGCGTGCAGGTTCACGTGGCTGTCGATCAGCATCCGCGGCTCTAGGACAGCGCGCCGAGGCGGCCGAGCGCGGTGAAGAAGGCGTCGCCGCGGTCGAGGTTAATCGCGTCGACTTCGCCCGGCAGCTCGCTCAGCATTTCCCAGGCTTCGGCCCAACGGTCGAACGCGCCGCGCCCATCCAGCGCCGCGGCGGCGGCCCGCTCGTGCAGCGCGGCGGCGATGCGGTCCAGCGCCAGGGCGAAGCGCTCGGCGCCGGCGGGGCCGCGGAAGCCGTCCGCCATCGCCAGGGCCGCGGCGGTGTCGATCGCCGGCAGCTTGTCCACCAGCCGCCTGGCCGCCTCGTCGATGTCGATCGCCTTGGCGGCGGCAAGGCGCAGGGCCCGGCCGGGGGCGCCTCTGGCCATGCGCAGATAGGCGTGCGCCGCCTCCAGCGAGAGGTCGCCGGCAGCCATCAGCCAGCGGACTGCCTCTGCAGTGGGCGGCGCGGGGAACACCAACCGGCGGCAGCGCGACTTGATCGTCGGCAGCAGGGCGCCGGGGCGGCTGGAGACCAGCAGCAGCACGCCCCGCTCCGGCGGCTCCTCCAGCGTCTTCAGCACCGCGTTGGCGGCGTTGGCGTTGAGGTCGTCGGCGGTGTCGATGATCGCGACGCGATAGGCGGCGCGGCCGGGCGATTTGGAGAAGAATTCCGGCAGCGCGCGGGCTTCGTCGACCGGGATCGACTTGCGGGATTTGCCGTCGCCGCTTTCCAGCTCCAGCACCATCAGGTCCGGGTGCGCGTGGCCGGATACCTGGCGAAACACCGGATCGTCCGGATCGGCGCCAAGCACCCCGAAATCAGGCGCCGGCCGCGCGCCCAGCAGCCGGCGCGCGGCGCGGTAGGCGAAGGTCGCCTTGCCGACGCCCTCCGGCCCCACCAGCAGCCAGGCGTGGTGCAGTCGGCCGCGCTCCAACGCTTCCAGGAACGCGTGCTCGACGCCCTCCAGGCCCTCCAGATGCGTGGCGTCGCGGGGCTGGACCAACTCTGTCACAACCGACCTTCAATCCTTCCCCCTTTGGGGGAAAGCGGCGAGCCGCGCGCAGCGCGCTTCGCCGATGGGGGAAATCTCCTCCGGAAAGAGCCCCCATCGGCGACTCCCTCGCTTCGCGAGGTTCGCGCCGCTTTGCCCCAGAGGGGGAAGGGTTTTTTGTTATCGTCGTTCATGGCGCGAGCCGCGCCTCGACGGCGGCCCAGATCGCCGCTTCGACCTCGTCCACCGACCCAGCCGCGTCGATTATCGCGCAGCGGTCGGCCTCGACCCGGGCGATCGCCAGGAACCCCGCGCGCAGCCGTTCGTGGAACGCGACGCCCTTGGCCTCGAACCGATTCTCGTCGTCGCCGCGGCCGATCGCCCGCGCCAACCCGGCTTCGATCGGCAGATCGAGGATCAGGGTCAGGTCGGGGCGCGTCTCGCCGAGCACGTGGCGCTCGAGCGTTTGGATCAGCGAGGCCGGCGCCCCGCCGCCGGCGCCCTGGTAGGCGCGGGTCGAGTCGGCGAAGCGGTCGCTGACCACCCAGTCGCCCGCCGCCAGCGCCGGCGCGATGGTGCGCTCGATATGGTCGCGCCGGGCCGCGTACATCAGCAGCGTCTCGGTGACGGGCGACCAACGGTCGGTCTGGCCGGTCACCAGCAGCGCGCGGATGGTCTCGGCGCCCGGCGATCCGCCCGGTTCGCGGGTGACGACGACCTTGTGACCGCCCGCGGACAGGCGCTCGGCCAAACGCCGGGCCTGGGTCGATTTCCCGGCCCCCTCCCCGCCTTCCAAGGTGATGAAACGACCGTGCGCCACGGGCCCAAATGGGCCGCTTCCCCGGCGTTTGTCCAGCAGTGGCGATGGCGATGGCGCGGCGCCGGTCGCGCGGTTATGACGAACTCAAAATCGAGGGCCAGGAAGCATGATCGAGCGCCAGCTAGACATTCCCACCGCCGACGGGGCGACCACCACCTTCATCGTCCATCCCGAGCGCGGCGGACCGCACCCGCCGATCCTGTTCTTCATGGACGCGCCGGCGATCCGCGAGGAACTGCGCGACATGGCCCGGCGGCTCGCGAGCTACGGCTACTACGTCGTGCTGCCCAATATGTATTACCGGGCCGGGGTGATGGAGCTGGGCGCCCTGACCGATCCCGGCGCACGCGACCGGATGTTCGCGCTGATGAACGGGCTCTCGATTCCGCTGGTGATGGCGGACGCCAAGGCGCTGATCGACTTCGTCGACGCAGACCCGGCGGCGCGGGCAGGCGGGATCGGCACCCTGGGCTACTGCATGAGCGGGCAGTACGCGGTCAATGCGGCCGCGGCCTTCCCGAGCCGGGTCGTGGCCGCCGCCTCGCTCTACGGCGTGAGGCTGGTGACCGATGAGGCCGACAGCCCCCACCTGATGGCCCGGGCGACCAAGGCGGACATCTACATCGGCTGCGCCGAGATCGATCACTGGGCGCCGCTGGAGATGGTCGAGCAGCTGCGGACGTCACTGGCGGACCAGGGCGATCGGGTCGAGGTGGAACTCTATCCAAAAGCCGAACACGGCTTCGCCTTCCCGCAGCGCGCCGCCTACGACAAGGACGCGGCCGAGCGGCACTGGGAACGGCTGGCAGCGCTCTATCGGCGGAGGCTTGGCTGATGGTGTACCGGATCGGACTGCTGGGCGCCTCGAAGATCGCCCCGGGCGCGGTGATCGCGCCCGCTAAGGCGAATCCCGATTTCGAGATCGTGGCGGTGGGCGCGCGCGACGCCGACCGGGCGAAGACTTACGCGGAAACCTACGGCATCGCTCACGTCGCCGGCTCCTACGCGGAGCTGGTGCGCCGCGACGACGTCGACGTGGTCTACAACGCCCTGCCACCTGGCGGTCACCTTGAGTGGACCATCGCCGCGCTCCAGGCGGGCAAGGCGGTGCTGTGCGAGAAGCCGTTCGCGATGAACGCCG
>Ga0302314_10011174_pt1 | contig 15686 bp, 13 predicted proteins | sample III_Palsa_N2_3_FD_200533 | JGI IMG/M metagenome (GOLD analysis project Ga0302314, IMG submission 200533) | Peat permafrost microbial communities from Stordalen Mire near Abisko, Sweden - III_Palsa_N2_3 | ecosystem: Environmental > Terrestrial > Soil > Palsa > Peat permafrost | place: Sweden...
TGGCGGCGCAACGATCGATGCCGGGCCGACCGTATTCACCATGCGGCACGTATTCGAGGAGCTGTTTGCCGATGCGGGCGAGAGCCTGGAGCGCTATATCAAGCTGACGCCGGCTACCCTCTTGGCACGGCACGCCTGGAGTGCTTCCGAGCGGCTCGATCTGTTCGCCGATCCGGAGCGGACCCGCGACAGCATTCACGCCTTCGCGGGCAGCCGCGAGGCGCAGGGCTTTGTGCGCTTTTGCGCGCAAGCACGGCGTATCCATCGCACCCTCGAGGACTCGTTCATGCGCTCGTCGCGTCCCTCGCCGCTGGGGCTCCTGCGACGTACCGGCGGGATCGGCGCCTGGTCTGAGCTATGGAACATTCGCCCGTTCGAGAGCTTATGGAGGGCAATGAATACCTATTTTCGCGATCCGCGCCTGTGTCAGCTGTTCGCACGCTACGCCACCTACTGCGGATCGTCGCCCTTCTGCGCTCCAGCTACCTTGATGCTCGTGGCTCATGTCGAGCAGGCTGGCGTTTGGTACGTGCAGGGGGGGCTGCACCGCCTCGCGACCCAGCTCGCGGCGCTCGCGCTCGCCAAGGGTGCGCGGCTGAGATTCGCGACAGGCATCGCGGAGCTCTTGATCACCCAGGGCCGCGTCGCCGGCGTGCAGACCGAGGCGGGCGAGCGCGTTCTCGTCGATGCCGTGGTCTGCAACGCGGACAACAACGCGCTCGCATCGGGGCTCTTCGGTCAGCAAGCGATGCGCGCGGTGCGGGCGACGCCCGCGGCGGGGCGGTCACTGTCGGCGGTCACCTGGAACCTTCTCGCGCACACCCAAGGCTTCGAGCTGGCTCACCACTCGGTATTTTTCAGCCGCGATTACCGCGCGGAATTCGATGAGATATTCCGGCAGCGACGCCTGCCCTCCTCGCCGACAATTTACGTCTGCGCGCAGGATCGGCGCGATGCCAAGGCGAGCGGCGCGCACGCAGAACGCCTGCTGCTCTTGATCAACGCGCCGCCGATCGGCGATGCGCGCGGTTTCGATCCGACGGAGCTTCAATCATGCGAAGACGGAGTTTTTCGGACTCTCGAGACATTCGGCCTACAAATCGATGGACGGCCCGAGGACGGCGTGAGGACCTCGCCTGCGGATTTTCACCGCTTGTTTCCAGCGACGGGCGGCGCGCTCTACGGACCAGCCAGCCACGGATGGATGGCGTCCTTCAAGCGCCCGGGCTCACGCAGCGCGATTCCGGGGCTGTATCTCGCGGGCGGCAGCACCCATCCGGGACCGGGAGTCCCCATGGCGGCGACGTCCGGACGCCTGGCGGCTGCGTGTATCATGAGCGATTACGCTTCGATGGCCCGCTCTCGCACGATGGCTATGAGTGGTGGTACCTCGATGCGCTGAGCGATGATGCGGCTTATGGACTCACCGTGATCGCGTTCTTGGGGAGCGTGTTCTCGCCATATTACGCGGGGGCCCGCCGCCGTGGGGCGGCCGATCCCTTGAACCACTGCGCGTTGAACGTCGCGCTCTATGGTCCGCGCGCGCGGCGCTGGGCGATGACCGAGCGCGGTGCGGCCCAGGTCCTCCGCGAGCCCGCGCGCCTTGTGATCGGCCCGAGCGACCTGCACTGGGACGGCAAGGTGCTCGAGATTTACATCGATGAGCGCTGCGCGCCGATACCGCGGCGCCTCCGTGGAAAGATCCGCCTCCACCCCGGCGCGTGGCCGGCGCAGAGCTTCGCGCTCGACGCTGCGAGCTTGCATCGCTGGACCCCCTATGCCCCCTGCGCTCGAGTGGAATTAGCCTTCACCGAGCCCGACCTGCGTTGGTCCGGTGCCGGCTACTTCGATTCGAATCGCGGCGCAGAGCCTTTAGAAAGCACCTTCACCGATTGGACCTGGTCGCGCTCGAGCGCATCAGACAATACCATCGTGCTCTACGACGTCGGCGCCCGAAGCGGTGCTCGCTCCTCATTCGCCTTTCAGTTCACGGCGCGCGGCGATCCGCAGCCGATGGCGCCGCCCCCCTTGCTGTGCCTTCCCACAACCGGTTGGGGGGTGCGGCGGAACACCCGCGCGGACGCGGGATTCGGCGCGCGCGTCATCGACACCCTGGAAAACGCACCGTTCTACAGCCGCTCGCTGCTCGAGACGCATCTTGGAGGAGTGTTCCGTCCGGCAATCCATGAGAGTCTTAACTTGGACCGATTCCGCTCGCGCTGGGTGCAGTGCCTACTGCCGTTCCGAATGCCGCGTATCGCCTTTTGACTCCTCCGCCCGCTCGCTCGTGCGCGGCATGCGCGAGGCGACCCACTCGAGGATCCCCCAACCGATGCCGAACAGAAGCACGACCCCGAGCTCGATCAGCCCGAGCCAGGGCCGCATCAGGAATTCACCGCGCGCATTCCGGCGCGCTCGCGCCGCTCCAACCGCTCGAACAAATCGATCAGCCAGACCACGCGGTCCTCAATCCGCGGCCAGCGCGCTCGTTCGCGCGCCGACTCGGCCGGCCCGTCAACGGATTCCGCTGCGCAAGGCGCGCCGCCGTCCAGCAAGAATTTCGCTTCCGGCATGATCTCCTCAGCCGGCTGCGCCGCAGCGCGCGCCGAGGCCCGCATCGCGTCAGCCAATATACGAGCCTTTCTTTGCCACGAAACTACCGCGCGCTCGCTGACGGAATCGAATCGCCTGCGCGCGACCTCGCGACCGATCTCCTCGTAGAGCAGCCGCGCGGCGTGCATGCCCGGGCGGCAAACCGGCGGCAAACACGAGATGCCCGCATCGCTTGCCGCGTAGAGCTCGCGCGCGGCGGCGAGGAGGCGCTCGAGCACCGTTGCGAGCGCTGCGCTCGGAACCGGCCGAGCGAGCCAGGCCATCGGATCGATCTGCGCCTCACGGAGCCAATCGAGCGGCAAATACAATCGCTGGTTGCGCGCATCCTCGCCCACGTCGCGGACGATATTGGTGAGCTGCATTGCCACACCCAGATCGCAGGCGCGGGCCAAGAGGGGGCCCTCGCGCACGTTCATCAGCATCGCCATCATCACACCCACCGTGCCAGCCACGCGCACTGCATAGGTCTTGAGCTCGCTGAGGTCGCGGTAACGGCGGTTAGCGATGTCCCACGCGAAGCCCTCGAGCAACGCGCTCGGGTACGCTCTCGGAATTGAAAATCCGAGCACTGCGTCGGCGAACAAGCGATCGACGGGCGTGTCCTCGGGGCTCCCCCGGTAAATACGCTCCAGCCGCTCGTGCAACCGAGCAAGTGCCGCCGCTCGATCGGCGCCACGATCGATGGTGTCGTCGGCGACTCGGCAGAAGGCGTACAGCCCGGTCGCCGGAACGCGCACGCTCGCGGGCAGAATCAGCGAGGCCGCAAAAAAAGTCCGCGACCCATCGCGCAGCATCGCGCGACACTGCGCCAAGTCGGCGGCGCTCGCGAACGCGCTAGAGCTGGCGCGAGCGCGCATCCGGCACCACCCGATCGAGCACGCGCGCCGATGACAGCACGCCAGGAACACCGGCACCGGGATGCGTGCCGGCGCCGACCAAATACAACCCGTCGATCTCCTCGCTCCGATTGTGCGGGCGAAACCAGGCGCTCTGTGAGAGCGTCGGGGCTAAGCCAAATGCCGCCCCGTGATACGAGAGGAGCCGGTCGCGGAAATCAAGCGGCGTCATCACGCGTGAGCTGACGATGGTGTCCTCGAACCCCGGCAGGACGCTACCGCTCAAGGCGCGCGCGATGGCACGCCGGTAGGTTTCGCTCTCGCGGTGCCAGTCGGTGACGCCTTGCAGATCGGGTACCGGCGAGAGCACGTAGAAGGCGTCACAACCCGGCGGCGCGAGCGACTCATCCGAGGCCGTTGGACGGTGCAGATAGAGGCTAAAGTCCTGCGCGAGGATCTTGCGATCGAAGATATCGCGCAGCAGCTCCCGATAGCGTGGGCCGACGAGAATGGTGTGATGCGGGACCTGCGGATAGCACCTCGAGGTTCCGAAGTACCACACGAACAAGCTCATCGAGTACGACGCGCGCTTGAGTTTCCGCTCGGTCCAGCGGTGGCGCAGATGCGCGGGCACCAAGTCCCCATAGGTCGCGGCCGAATCCGCGTTCGACACGACAATGTCCGATGCGATCTCCTCGCCCGAGCTCAATCGGATGCCCGTCGCGCGCCGCCCGGTGGTGGTGATTGCGTTCACACGCGCATTGTAGCGAATCTGATTGCCCTGCCCTTCAATCAGCTTCGCAAGTCCGTTCACGAGCGCCCCGGTGCCCCCTCGGACGCAATGCACACCGAAACGGCGCTCGAGAAATGCGATGAGCCCATAAATGGACGTCGTCGTGAAGGGATTCCCGCCAACAAACAGGGGGTGAAAGCTCAGTGCAAAGCGCAGCCGCGGGTGCTTCACGAATGACGCCGCGAAGCCATAGACGCTGCGGTAGCTGCGCAGCCGCACCAAGGCCGGCGCCAAGCGCAGCATGCCGGTCAACGAATGAAACGGTGCGTGCGCCAACTGCTCGAATGCGACCCTATAGATCGCCTCGCTCGCGTCGAGAAAGCGCCGGTACCCCTCGAGATCTTCGGGCGCGAACCGATTGATCTGCTCGGCCATGGCCTGATCATCGTCGGAGCAATCGAGGATCGCACCGTCATCGAAGCGGATCCGGTAGAAGGGCCGTAGGGCCTTCAACTCGATGTCGTCCTCGAGGCGACGATCGCACAGGCGCCACAGATCCTCCAGCAGAAAGGGCGCGGTGATGATGGTGGGCCCGGCGTCGAACACAAAACCGTCCTGGCGGAACACATACGCCCGGCCGCCCGGGGCATCGAGCTGCTCAAGCACCGTCACCCGATAGCCTCGGGCGCCGAGCCGAATAGCCGCCGCAAGCCCCCCAAATCCGCTGCCGATGACCACGGCGTGCGGGAGGCGCTCCCTCGATGCATCGATACCGGTGGATTCGAGCATGCGGGAAAAGTCTAGGTCCCGACGTGCATCGAGCGCAACCGGCATATTCTCGCAAGCTCTTGCGCGACCCCCAGGGGGTCCTCCTCGTGCGCCAGATGACCCAATCCTGGCAACCGACAGACCTCCGCCTGCATTACGCGTTTTTGCACCGTGAACGCCTGCGCGGGAGGTACCGCGCGGTCGCGCTCGCCCCCCACGAGGGTCAGGGGCGTCGCGAGCCGTGGCAGGTCTTTCTCGAAGGCATGCAGATTCCAACGGCTTAGCATCGCGAGGGCGCCCGCGACGTGCGCCGGATCACGCACCAGACGCACGTACAAATCGATCCCGACTGAATCGAGGTGCGATCCGGTGCTCTCGATGATGCGCGCAACGCTCCCCGAGTTGCCGCCGCGGCGTGCAATCCAACGCGGCAATACGGAGCTGCGAGCGAGGAGCTGGGCAATCGGCGAGAACACCAGGCGCGAGGTGCCGTGGGGCGGCAGGAACGCGCCATTGATGCCCACGATACGCCGGGGCGCGATGCGCCCGTCCAACGCGAGACGACAGAGGATCACCGCGCCGGCGGAGTGACCCACGCAATAGTCCGGATCGACATCGAGCGCGCGCAATAGCTCACCCAGTTGCTCGCTCATGCCTGCAATGGAGCTGCCCGCGCGGCGCGCGGCGCTGCTGAAGCCATGTCCCGGCAAGTCGACGGCGAGCAGGCTGTAATCGCGCGCGAGGATAGGCATCAGGTCGCGCCAGGAATGAGTCGACGCACCCGTGCCATGCACGAGCAACAGGAGCGGGCCCCTGCCCGAGCGCTGCACGTGCCAGCGCACACCGCCCGCATCGACGAAGCGGCTGAGCTCATGGTGGGGCCAGGACGCCAGCTCACTCGCCTGCAAGGAGGGCCGCCGCTCTGACAATTCCGGACACGCGCTCTGCACTCGCGTAGGGCAATGCGACATATTGCGCACGCATGGCGGCCGCAAGGTCTCTCGCGAGAGCGTTAGGCTGGGGTGAGGTGTCGATGAAGAGTGCCGCGATGCCCGCACGGGTGATGGCACGGGCGGCCGATAGCGCCTCCCCATGCGCACGCTCTCGCCCGCCGGCGCCGCTCCGCGTGACATTCGCACGACCGTCAGTGAGCAGCACCAGCGTCGGCGTTTCGCTCCGGCGCTGTGACTGCTTCGCAAGCACGGCAGCGGCGTCGATCGCCGCGGCGAGCGGCGTTCCGCCCCCTCCCGGCAGGCCCGCGAGGCTCCGTTTCGCGCGCACCAACGAACGCGTAGGCGGCAGCAACAGCTCGGCGGAGCGGCCGCGAAAAGCAATTACCGCTACTTGATCGCGGCGAATGTAGCAGTCGGCCAAGATGAGCTCGACCGCGCCTTTAGCCTCGGCGAGACGATTGAGCGCAGATGAGCCCGATGCGTCGACCGCGAAGATAGTCAACGTCGCGGATCGCTCTTTGTAGCGCTGTTCGCGCAGATCCGAGCGCGCAATGCGAATGCGCCGATCCTCGGCGCATCGGCCGCGCAGCCTCTGCCACGGCGCCGCCGCGCGCAGCGTCTCCACCACGTGGAGGCGGCCCCGACCCGTGGACGGGCCGGCACCGCACGGGCGGCCGCGCTTGGCGGTCTTGCGAAAAGCGCCCACGCGACCTGCGTTGGCCCCGCGCATCCGACTCGGGTTCTCATTCCGCAGTCGGGCCAGCAACCCCGCCGGGATCGACGCCTGGGTCGCTGCGAGCACGCCGTGTTCAAGATCCCGCTGGGCGGTGGGCTGCGGCGATGTAGTCGGCTCCGACTCCTTCGAAGTCTGCGGGGGGCTGCGCGTCTCGTCACGCGGCGGCGGCGCGCTCTCCTCCGGCGATGGGGATTCCGCCGCGGGCTCCTCTGCCGGAGCGAGCGTCGCGCGGGGCGCTAGCACCAGTCGACCGGCGAGAATGGCGTCATCTTGGCTTACTTCCGTGCGCTCATCGAGCGCCGCCGCCGCGCGTGCCGTCCTCCAGGCGAGCGAATAAATTCGCGGCGAGTCCACCCCCAGTGCGAGCGCGGTCGCGCACAGCGCCGTGAGCAACGAGGCATCGCCCGAGACGTCCGGGAGCCGCTGCCGAGCCGCGTCGATGTCAGCTCGATCATGGAGCGGCGTCAATACCGATCGCGGCGGCATAGCATTGAAGTCGAGAAGGAACGCCAATCGGTCCAGCAACGCTGCAGGGACACGCTCGTCGTCCGCGGTACCTTCATCGAGCAACACGATGCCGATGCGCGCGGCGTGCGCGACCAGTACCCCGCTCCGCGGCACAACCACCTCCCCGAGATCGAGCGTGCGCGCCAGATGACTCGCGGTGACCGCCGTCAGCCGCTCGGCCATCGCGACCACCAGCATGCCGCCATCGGCCGCCGCGAGCACGCCCCGTTCGGCCACGGGACGATTGCACCTCAAGGTGGCGGCGAGATCTAAGTCCCCGAGCAACCGATCATCCGCGACGTTGCACGGCATGCGGCGAAAGGGAGCGTCCGCCGGCGAGAGGCGCTTGAGCAGCTCGAGCCACTGATCGCGCACGGGATGCACCGGCGAGCGCAGGGAGGCGCCTCCCAAGGCCGCCGGATCCACGGCGAAGAGAGCTGCGGCGAGCGCCGCATCGCTCGGGGTCGTCATGCGCCGAATGTGTCCACGAGAGCCCGCTCGACTCGCGCGGAGGAATCGGACTCATCGAGCGGGTCGCGGCGCAGCCGATGCCGCAGCGCCAAGGGCGCCACGCGCTTCAGGTGCGACACGTCGACCTGCCGCGCGAGCTCGAAGCTTGCGAGTGCGCGCGCCGCGCGAATCAGCGTGAGCTCGGAGCGCAATCCATCGGTGCCGAGCTGCATGCAGAGTTTCGCCGCGCATTCGAGCATCTCATCCGATGTACCGACATCGCGCAACCGCTTGCGCCCCGCGACGATGCGCCGGCGCAAGGCGTCGTCTTTGGGTTTCCATTTCGTGCGAAACACGCTCTTGTCCCGCTCAAACTCATCGCGCCGCTTGACGACCTCCACGCGATCCTTGAGCTCTACCGGGGTCTTCACTTCGACGGACAACCCGAATCGATCGAGGAGCTGCGGCCGCAACTCGCCCTCCTCCGGATTGCCGCTGCCGATCAGCACGAATTGCGACGGATGCCGCACACTCAACCCCTCGCGCTCCACCAGATTCTCGCCCGAGGCCGCAACGTCGATGAGCAAATCGACGAGGTGATCTTCCAAGAGATTGACCTCGTCGATGTACAGAAACCCCCGATTAGCTCGTGCCAGTAATCCGGGCTCGAATGCCTTGATACCGGCCGACAGCGCCCGCTCCAGATCAAGAGAGCCGACCACCCGGTCCTCGGTCGCACCGAGGGGCATGTCCACCACAGGAATTGGCGTCAGCCGGCTCTTGAGCGTCCCGTGCCGGCTGCGCTCTCTGCACTCCTCGCAGAGCGTCTCGACTGCGCCGGGATCGCAGGCATAGCGACACCCCGCGACCGCTCGCATGGGCGGTAACAAGGCCGCCAGAGCCCGCACGGCCGTCGACTTACCCGTTCCGCGATCGCCGAACACCAGAACGCCGCCGATGGTCGGGTCCACGGCCGCGCAGATGAGCGCGAGCTTCATCTCGTCCTGGGCGACGATGGCTGAAAACGGAAATACCTGGCGTGCTGCGTACGGCATGCTTGTTACCTTAAGAATCGAGCGGAAATGCCAGCTGTGCCGATGGCTCCATCCCTCCTGTATCATATCGCGCAGATGAGCACCATTGCCGACCTGCGCGCCGCAACGTGGCCGTCGCATCAAAAACTCGAACGGCGCCTGAATGTGAAAGCCCGGTTCTCGAGTGCCCTCGGATACCGCAAGCACCTCGAGCAGATGTGGGGCTTTTGTGCGCCCCTCGAAAGCCGAATCGAGGCGTATATCGGCGCAGCGCTTGAAGACTTCGAGTCGAGGCGCAAGCTGCCTCTCTTGAGGCGTGACTTGTGGGTCGCCGGTGCAAGTCCGCCTAGCATCGACGCTCTGCCACGAGCGCAGCCCCCGCCGTGTGAGGAGACAGCGGATGCGTTGGGCTGTCTTTACGTGATCGAGGGCGCGACCCTCGGCGGGCGCACGCTCCTACCGATGGTGGCCAAGAGCTTGGGCTTGACCGCGGAACGGGGCGCAGAGTTCTTGGCCAGCTACGGGGAGCGCGTCGAGGTCATGTGGCGCGGATTTGGGGTCGCACTCGATGCGTGGTGTGCAGACCCGCGCCGCAGCATGCGCGCCCGCGATGCCGCCGTTGCCACGTTCGAGTCGCTCAGCGAGTGGCTGTGCGGAGATCTTCGATGAGCGAGGTCTTCGTGCGCTTCGGTGAGGCCGACCTCACCACCTGCGACCGTGAGCCGATCCACATTCCCGGATCGATCTATCCTCACGGCGCCTTGCTGGTAGTCGATCGACGCAGCCGACGCGTAGAACAAGTGGCGGGCGATACGAAATTCCTGCTCGGGGTCGACCCGGAGCGCGTGCCGGGCTTGCCAATATCGGCGCTCCTTGAAAATGAGGCCCTCGGATTTTTAAACGCCCAACTCGACGCGTCGATCGCTTTTATCGCTCCGGTCATTCGCTTGGGTGTGCGCTCACCGAGCGGATCGCTTCCGCTGGACCTTACCTTGCACGCCCTCGACTCAACCGCGATCGTGGAATTCGAGCCGGCGCGACGGACGGCCACATCGGCCGGGGACCCGATCGCTCAGCTCAAGACGCTGCTCGCCGCCCTGCAAGGAACGGCCAGCCTCGCCGAATCCTTCGATCGAGCGGCCATCACCATGCGCACGGCCACCGGTTTCGACCGCGCCATGGTTTATCGGTTTCTGCCCGACGGGAGCGGCGTCGTGGTCGCGGAGGACGCACGCACGGGACTCGAGTCGTTTCTCGGATTGCACTATCCCGCCTCGGATATCCCCAAGCAGGCACGCGAGCTCTATCGTCGCAATTGGCTGCGGGCGATTCCCGACGTGGATTACCAGCCCGCGCAACTGCGGCCCGCGTTGAATCCGCGGAGCGGCAAGCCGGTCGACATGAGCCACTGCACGCTGCGGAGCGTCTCGCCGATTCATCTCGAGTACTTGCGCAACATGGGAGTGAGCGCCTCGCTGTCCGCCTCCATCGTTTGCCAGGATCAGCTGTGGGGCATGCTGGTACTCCATCACTACTCACCGCGTCACGTCTCGGCGGATCTGCGCGTTGCCTGCGAGACCTTTGCTCAAGTGTTCTCGCTACACGTCGAAGCTAAAACGCAAGCCGAGAGCTCGGTTCTGCGCATCGATACGCGCCGCCGTCGCGAAGAGCTCGTCGGCCGGCTCATGGGAGCGAGCGATTTGAGTGAAGTGCTCGCGACGTGGGACCTGCTCGGCTACGTCGGGGCACGCGGGGGGGCGATCTTTCTCGAGGGCCGTCTTCGCATCCTCGGTGAGACGCCTCCCAGCGAGGAGATCCTCGCGCTGCTGCGCTGGCTGAATACCCTAAATCAACCCGTGTTCGCCACCGATAATTTGTCCTCAAATTACCCGCCGGCGGCGCAATTTTCGAACGTCGCGAGCGGATTGCTTGCGCTCGGCGTATCGCGAGATCCGCGGGATTACGTGTTGTGGTTCCGGCCTGAGTTCGGGCTTACGGTGCGCTGGGCCGGCAACCCCTCAAAGTCGCTCAAAGTGGGACCGCTCGGCCCACGTCTCACGCCGCGCGGCTCGTTCGCGGAATTTCTTGAGAAGAAAAGCATGCACTCCGTGCCCTGGTCCGAGATCGACATCGAGGCCGCAGAGGCGTTGCGCGTCGTGCTGCTCGAAAGCATCCTTAAAACTGTCGAGATGGCGCAGCGCGAGCGAGCGCTCGTCGAGGCGAGGGTCGCCGCGGAAGAGCTCGAACGACGCGTTGCTCAGCGCACCGAGCAGCTCCGCAGGCTCGCATCGGAGCTCGAAGCGGCCGAGAACCGCGAACGTCAACAGATCGCACGCGATCTGCACGACGATCTGAGCCAGACTCTCGCTACGGCACGCATCCGGCTGACCGAGCTTTGCACCCACAAACGCAGCGAAATACGCGCCGTCGCGAATGCGGTCGGCGCCTTGATCGATCTCGCGAATAATTCAACCCGCTCGCTCGCCGCCCAACTCTCGCCTGCCGTGCTTTATGAGCTCGGTTTGAGGGCGGCGATCGAATGGCTCGCAGAGGAGATAGAAAGCAACTATGGGCTCAAGGTGACCGTGGTCGGGGATGAGTCGCTCAAGCCGCTCGCACCGGAGATCAGCTCTATCCTCTATAGGGCCATTCGTGAACTCCTGATCAACGCGGCGAAGCATGCACAGACAAACGCCGCAACCGTCAAGCTGGCCCGCCAGGACCGCAATGTACTCATTACCGTGTCGGATGCCGGGGTCGGCTACGACGAGACCTCCGCCGTCGCGTCGCCGAAGCGAGGCCTGGGTCTCAGCAATATGCGCGAGCGCTTGTCTCTCATCGGCGGCAGTGTGAGTATGCAGTCTCGGCAGGGAACGGGAACCATCGCCGTGCTGACTGCGCCCTTGGGTATCGAGGGAATCTCGGAAGCGAATCAATGACAATTCGGGTATTGCTCGTCGACGATCACCGCCTGGTCCGCGAAGCATTACGCGATGCGCTCGCCAGGGTGTCCGACGTTGAAGTCGTCGGCGAGGCCGGTGATGCCGCGTCTGCGTTTCTACAGATCCGATCGCTCGCTCCGGATGTCATCGTGCTAGATATCGGATTGCCCGACCTCAATGGCATGGAAGTAGCCGCCCGCGTGCGCGAGTCCGACAGCGTCGCTAAGATCGTCGTGCTCTCGGCCTACGCAGACAAACGGTTCGTGACTGAAATGCTTCGCGCAGGGGCGTCGGGTTATGTCACGAAGTCCGCCGCGGGAACCGAGCTCGTCCGTGCCATTCGCGCGGTCGTCCTGGGGCAAGGTTATTTCTCGCCGGATATTGCGGGCACTCTCGTCTCGGTCGCGCGCGACCAGGCGCTGGTCCCAGAGAGCCCCCGTCTCGCCCGCAGGGAGCGAGAAGTGCTGCGCCTGATCGCCGAAGGATTGCGCTCACCCGCCATTGCGAAGCATTTACATATCGCGGTCGGCACAGTCGAGGCGCATCGACGCAACATCATGCGTAAACTGGGGCTGCGCAACGTCGCTGAACTCACCAAGCACGCCATTCGGGAAGGGATCGTAACCCTCTAAGCGACGTAGACTACCGGGTTCCCGGTAGTCCGGGATACGGCAGAACTGGGATATTGCACCCAGGCCGCCCCCATATACTCTGAGGTCGCGCAGCCACCGCTACATACTCGAGCACGAAGACGCTAGGGACATGAATTGTCGGAAACACGCATGAAAATGGCGGCTCACCAACCGGCAGACAGGCCGTCCGCACTCGTCGAAGCGGAGCAGGTTCTCGAAGCGACCCGGCGCCGGGTGCTGAAGCTTCTCTACGAGCGCGGTGAGGTCAATCGCGACACTCTCTATATGTTGCTGACCCAGAAGTCCGAGTGCTGGCGAATTACCGGAATCGTCGAGCGCAAGACCGACTTTGTCATTACAGTCTCGCTCCCCGGCACGGGCCCGGAACTTTCGGACCTGACGGCCGAGGCACGCGAGCTCGTCATTACCGCGAAGCCTGCAACCTACCGGCTTGCCGCGACTCTGAGCGGACAGCTCGGTCTGCCGATCGACTTGCAATCCGAGAGTGTGGAAGCCTCGCTCCATCGCGGCGCCCTCGTTGTCATCGCTCCGAAAGCGGCGGTCTGATAGGCGCTCCGTCGACTCGTTGTAATCAAGCAAATCACGCTGACTCGCCGACGGCAATGTTCGTGCGAGCACCAAGTCCCACGCGCTCGAGCTCACAGCCGCCCGTCTATTTGAATTCGGTCGTCCACTTGGGCGACACTCTCGCCACGGGACGATTCACAAGGACACACTTATGCCGAGAGATGCCGCCGGAGATGACGGAAGTCGTCGGGATGCCTCCGTCAACGTGCTCGGTGAGCGTCTCGAGGTGTGCTCATTGACGCCGATGACAGGATTCTTTCGTGACGGGTGCTGCGACACGAATCGAGAGGACGTGGGCAGCCACACGGTCTGCGTCGTCATGACCGCGGGCTTCCTCGAATTTTCCCGATCACGCGGCAATGACCTGTCGACGCCGGTGCCGGAATATGGCTTTCCCGGGTTGAAACCCGGCGATCGTTGGTGTCTGTGTGCGGCCCGCTGGCAGGAAGCGCTCGAGGCGGGCCAAGCACCCCGTGTGGTTCTGCGTGCGACTCACGCCGGCGCGCTCAAAGATTGCGCGCTCGCCGATTTCAAACGCCTCGCGGTCGACCTTACCTGAAAATCCACCCGACGCTCGTCGCAGTCTTCGCTGAAATCGCGCGCAGCGAGCTGCAGCTGGATTCATAACGAGCGGATTAGCGTCCCGCGGAGATGGCGTTTTGCGCGTGACGCGGTGTGTCCGGCGGCTCACCCATCGCATCGAAAAGCGCCGCACTGTCGGCGAGGCGCGCCGCGCGTGCGCGCGAGTCTTGAACAGCCGCGTTCTCGTATTGCTCGCGCGCCGACAGCACCGCAAACAGCGGCACCGAGCCGAGCCGGTACCTCGATTCACTGTCCTGTTCCAGCGCCCGCGAGGCCTCGGCGGCGCGGCGCGTCTCGGACAACGTCCGCGCATCCTCTTCCAGCGACACCAGCGCATCGGCCACACTGCGAAACGCCGAGATCACGGTCAGCTTGTACTGCGACACCGCGGCCTCGTAATTCGCTTGATATTGCCCCCGTCGAGCCCTCAACGCGCCACCGTGAAACAAGGGCTGAGTGAGCTGTGCTCCGACACCCCAGATGGCTCCCGCCGGCGAGCTGAACGTCGACCAGTCGAATCCTCCGCGGCCGTATGACGCGGAGAGCGACAGCGACGGAAACATCGATGCCGTGGCCGCGCCGGCCTCATCCGCGGCGGCGCGTACCGCGGCTTCGGCCGCGAGGATGTCGGGCCGCTGATGCAAGAGCTCGCTCGGTACCGACACCGGCAGCGTGTCGGGCAGATGCAGCGCTGCCAAGGGCAATGGCGCGGGCGCCTGGTCGGGTCTGCGCCCCAGGAGCACGGCCTGTGCGTGGCGGACCGCGAGCAATTGCGCGCGCAGGGGCGGCAAGGTCGCGGCCGCATTGGCCGCATCCACCTCCGCCGCGAGCATATCGTCGCGGCCGGCGCTGCCGGCCTTGTAGCGAGCCGTGGTCTGGCGGGCGCGCTCTTCACTGGCCGTGACGAGTTCCGACACGGCATTGACTTGTGCCTGGAGCGACGCGGCGTTGATCGTCGCCATCACGACATTGGTCGCAAGCGCCCGGCGTGTCGACTCGAGCTCCAGGGCTTGCTGCTGAACTTGCCGCGCCAGCGCACGATCGGCGAGCACGGCGGCCCCGAAAAAATCAAACGTATACGAAGCCTGCACCTGGGCGACGAAAATGTTCTCGAGGAAGGTCTCCTGCGGCAGGACCGGAATGCCGAGGGCGCGCTCCCGGTTGGGACTCGCCACCAGATCGACGTTCGGCACCAGGGAGTTGCCGATCTGCGAACGCAACGCCTCGCGTGCCGCCTTCAGATTGCTCTGCGCGGCCGCGAGCGAGGGACTGTTGGCGAGCGCTTCATCGACCATGGAATCGAGCTCCTGCGATTGATATTCTTTCCACCATTGGCGGATCGGCGGTGCGTTTTGCGCCAACCGCTGCGCCACGCCGTCGGCACTGGGCAACTGCGCGTCCGGTGCCGTCACGGAGTAATTCGCGGAGGTCGGAATGTGCGGCGGATCGCGCGGTGGACCGAAGGCCCCGCACCCGGCCAGGGCCACGCCCAGAGACGTTGTCAAGGTCAGTCTCGATCTCATGAAGTCGCCTCCCTCAGGCCGTCACGCCGGACACGAAACCAGAGTGCATAGAGCGCCGGCAGAAAGAACACCGTCAACAAGGTGGCGACCGTGATTCCGCCCATGAGAGCCGTCGCCATGGGACCGAAGAACTGGCTGCGCAGCAGCGGGATGAGCGCGAGCACGGCGGCCGCGGCCGTGAGCGTGATCGGGCGGAACCGCCGCACCGTCGCACCGACCACGGCGTCAAAGGGGCTGTGTCCCACGCGAATGTCTTGCTCGATCTGGTCGACCAGGATCACGGAATTGCGCATGATGATCCCGAACATTGCGATCGTGCCCAGCATCGCGACGAAGCCGAAAGGCATACGGAAGAGGAGCAGCGCCGCCACCACGCCGATGAGCCCCAAGGGCGCGGTGAGAACCACCATCAGTACGCGGCTCAAGCTCTGCAGTTGGACCATCAGGAACACGAGCACCGCGATGATGAGCACCGGCATCTGGGCGTTGATGGACGCCTGGGCCTTGGCGTTCTCCTCGACCGATCCGCCGACCTCGATGCGATATCCGCTCGGCAGCGTGGCGCGCAATTGAGTAAGAGCCTCGTCGATGTGGGTCGTGACATCGATCCCTTGGGCGTTGTGTTGCACGTCGGATTGCACGTTGATGGCCGGCCGGCGGTCCCGCTCCCATACCACACCGTATTCGAGGCCATAGCTGAAGGTGCCGAGCGAAGCAAGCGGAACCGCGGTGCCGTTCGGCGTGGGAATCGCCAGCCGCTCGACCTGGGATGGATCGATGCGGTCGCGC
>Ga0302314_10011175_pt1 | contig 15684 bp, 14 predicted proteins | sample III_Palsa_N2_3_FD_200533 | JGI IMG/M metagenome (GOLD analysis project Ga0302314, IMG submission 200533) | Peat permafrost microbial communities from Stordalen Mire near Abisko, Sweden - III_Palsa_N2_3 | ecosystem: Environmental > Terrestrial > Soil > Palsa > Peat permafrost | place: Sweden...
GCGATTTCGCCGATTTCTGCGCCGCCACCAAGGTTCTCGTGCGTGCCGCCGACGTGCCCGACTACACGTGGTTCTGGTGGAAGCTGCGTCCGCACCCGCGCCTGGGCACAGTGGAGATCCGCGCCCTTGACGTCCAGGCCTCGCTCGAGGACACCGCAGCCCTCGTCGCGCTCGTGCACTGCCTCGCCCGTGACGTCGCCGAGGCCGATCCCTCGCCCGATCCGCCCGGCGAGGTGCTCGAGGAGGGGGCTTTCCGGGCCGCCCGCTTCGGCGTGCAGGCGTGCCTGCCCGACGCCGAGGGAGATCTGCACTCGGTCGAGAAGCTCCTCGCCGAGGCGCTCGATCAGGCGCGCCCCCACGCCGAGGACCTCGGGTGCGCCGACGAGCTAGAGCTCCTGCCCGACCTGTTGGCCCGCGGCGGGGGCGCGGCGCGCCAGCGCGCGATCTACGAGATCGCCGGCATGGACGCGCTGCTGCGCGAGCTGACGGAAATCACCGGTGGGAGCGCGCCTACGCGCTAGCGAAGCAGCGCAGGCAAGAGAAGCTTCTGCCCCGCTCGAATAACACAAACCTTGGAAAAGCCGACGGCTCGGCTTTGCTATAGAACTGGACATGAGCTCTCTTCCCACCCGCCCACTCGGCGACTGCGGTCTGCAGGTCTCGGTCGTCGGCCTGGGTTGTAACAACTTTGGCCGCCGCCTCGACCTCGACGGGACCCGCGCCGTCGTCGACGCCGCGCTCGCCGACGGCGTGACCTTCTTGGACACCGCCGACATCTACGGTGGCCAGGGGGCGAGCGAGAAGCTCCTCGGCCAGGTCCTCGAAGGGCGCCGCGACGAGGTGGTGCTAGCCACCAAGTTCGGCATGGACATGGGCGACGGCAAGGGCCCGCGCGGCTCTCGCGGCTACATCCTCCAGGCCATCGAGGCGTCGCTGAGGCGCCTGCGAACCGAGGTGATCGACGTCTACTGGTACCACCAGCCCGACGGCGTCACCCCGATCGACGAGACGCTCGAGACGCTCGATGGGCTCGTCCAGGCCGGCAAGGTGCGGGCCATCGGCGCGTCGAACTTCAGCGCCGAGCAGATCGAGGAGGCCGACACGGTCGCGCGGGAGCGCGGCCTGACGCGCTTCGCCGCCATCCAGAACGAGTACAGCCTCCTGGTCCGGGAGGCCGAGGAGGAGGTACTCCCGGCGTGCGAGCGGCTCGGCCTCGGCTTCGTCCCCTACTTCCCGCTCGCCTCGGGGCTGCTCACCGGCAAGTACCGGCGCGGCGCGGCGGCTCCGTCGGGCACGCGGCTCTCGGCCCGCGATCAGGTCGCCAGCGACGAGCAGTTCGACCTTGTCGAGGCGCTCGAGCGCTACGGCGAAGAACGCGGCGTGTCGTTGCTCGAGGTGGCCATCGGTGCCCTGCTCGCTCGGCCGGCTGTGTCGTCGGTGATCGCCGGCGCCACCAAGCCCGAGCAGGTCCGGGCCAACGCCGCCGCCGGGCGCTGGACGCCGAGCGAGGACGATCTCGCCGCGCTGGACTCGCTGCTCGCGTCGGGCGTGCGCTAGCCGGCCGGCGGCCCGAGCTCTCCGAGCGTCAGGCGCTCTCGGGCAGGGCCACCCCGGCAGGCACGGGCTCCGGCGGCTCGTCCGGCGCCACCAGCGATTCGCGCTGGACATCGACGCGCGTCGTGGCGAGATAGCCGACGAGGACGACGACGAGGACGGCCAGGCCGAGAGCCACCGGACCGGTGCCGAGCGCGAGGCCGCTGAGCTTGCGCGTGTTGTCGAGCCAGTCGGCGAACGAGGCCCCAAGCGGACGGGTGATGATGTATGCGAACCAGAACGCGATGATCGAGTTCAGCCCGAAGCGCCACCAGGCGATCGCCGGCACGAGGATGAGGGCGATGAAGAGCAGACCGGAGGGGAGGAATCCCAGATTCCACTCGGTCGCGGTCAAATCGCCCGCCGCCGTGCCGAGCGCGAAGGTGGCCAGCACCGTCGCCCAGTAGAACTTCTCGCGGCGATGGGTGTGGATGCTGTGGATGGACAGCGTCCCTTCGCTGCGATACCAGGCGGTGAAGACGGCGGCGAGGACGATCGCGTAGAACGCGGTCGAGATCACGTAGGGAATGCCCAGCCCGACATGGAGGGCATCGGCGGCCGAGGTGCCGAACACGGCCACCATCACCACCACCAGCCAGTAGTTCCACGCCACGTAGCGATCCCGCTTGAGCTGCAGCCTCAGCGCGATGTAGAGGCCGATGAGCATGATCGGGACCGCGATGGCGGGACCGAGTGCCTGGTTCATGTAGTCAGAGGTGGCCTCGCCCATCGCGGTGATGACGATCTTCGAGACCCAGAACATGAGGATGATCTGGGGGACCTTGGTGGCGGCGTGCCGGAGCGTGGCGCGGTCTGGGCTCATGACGACGGTCTGGCTGTGGTAACGGTCCCCTCTCCCCGCGGCAAACTATTAGCGGCCATCATGTGCTGCGGGTAAAGGGCCGAGATGGAATTCACGCCGGTGAAGCACGGCGCGGTGGTTATGCTCCGCCCGTGCGGATCGCCTCGACCCTGGCGGCGGCGGCACTGGCGGCGCTCACTCTGTCACTCGGGGGCACGGTCGCCGTTGCGGCGCGGGCGAAGCCCCACTCGATCACCCTGGAGTGGGTCGGGGACATGGCTCTGAGCACCGAGCGCGGCCTTCCCCCCGGCGGCCTGACCGGGGCGCTGGCTCCGGTGCGGGGATTCCTTCGCGCCTCACAACTCACCATCGGCAACCTCGAAGGGACGCTGTCGGTCGGCGGCACCTCGAAGTGCGGGGGCATCGGCGGCGGCGACTGCTACGCCTTCCAGGCCCCGCCCGCCTACGCGGGGCAGCTGCGCTCGCTCGGCTTCGGCGACGTCAACCTCGCCAATAATCACTCCCTCGACTACGGGCCCTCCGGCCGCGCACAGACCGTCGCGGCGCTCACCGCGGCCGGAATCACCCACGACGGGCTGCCCGGGGAGATCGCCATCCGGCGCGTGGCCGGGGAACGGATCGCCGTCCTCGGCTTCGCGCCCTACCCCTATGACGCCAACCTGCTCGACATTGCCGCCGCGCAGTCCCTCGTCCGGCGTGCGCGCCGGATGGCCTCGCTCGTGGTGGTGATCATCCACGCGGGCGCCGAGGGCGCCGACCAGATCCACACCCCGTACGGCGAGCAGTACTTCCTGGGCGAGGACCGCGGCAATGCCCGTGCCTTCGCCCACGCGGTGATCGACGCGGGCGCGTCGATCGTCGTGGGCTCGGGCCCGCACGTGATCCGCGGGATCCAGCGCTACCGCGGCCGGATGATCGCCTACTCGCTCGGGAACTTCGTCGGGTACCACACGCTCGCGGGCGGGGGCGTGCTCTCCGAGAGCGCGATCCTCCGCGTCACCCTGGCCCCCGGCGGGAGGGTGCTCGGCGGGCGGTGGATCTCGATCCGCCTCGACGGCGGGCTGCCCCGGCCCGATCCGACCGACGCCAGCGCCCACCTCGTGCGCGCCCTCTCGCGCGAGGACTTCGGGAGCGACCGCTTCGCCATCGCGCCCGACGGCGCGATCAGCCCTCGACCGAGTCGGGGACGAGCGCGACCCGGCGCTCGCCTGCTGAGCGCTCTTTCGTGACTGCGATTCTCACGATTGGGGAAAACTGTTACCCAGCGGGCGGAATTGTCAATCCGCGTCGAGGTTCTCGATCCCCAGGGCGCCGGCCCAGAGCCCGGCCATCCCGACGATGTCGGCCCACGGCATTGCTGCCCCCCGGAGGCTCAGGACCCCCTCGAGGCCGCTGAGATCGACGCGGCGGAATTCGCATCGGCGGAGGACCGCCCCACGGAAATCGGCGCCGCTGAGGTCGCAGTCGTGGAAGCGAACCGACTCGAGCGTCGCTTCGAGGAAGGACGTGTGGGCGAGCAGGCAGTCGGCGAAGGTGACGCGCGCCAGCTTCGAGAAGCCGAACGCCGCGAGGTCGACGCGGCACCCCTCGACGGTCACGTCGTGCAATGCCGCCTCGGTGAAGGCGATCCCGGTGAGCCGGCTCGAATCGATGCGCACCCGGGTGACGCCGGCGGCGCGGGCTTGGACATTGGCGAGATTACAGCCGGAGAGGCACGCGTCCGCGAGGCTCAGGTGCTCGAGCTGCGAGCCCGAGAGGTCGACGCCCCGGAGCCTGACCGTCTCCAGGGTCACGCCCCGGGCGTGCTGGGCGCGAAGCTCGGCGTCCACGAGCTCGGTCTCGGCGTAGGTGTCGTCGTGGGCGAGGGCGTCGAGCTCCGCGCCCGCGAGCTCGTCGGGCACCTGCGGCGGCTGGGGCGGGCGGGCGGCACCGGGGGGCATCCAAGAGAGAAGATGCCAGCCCGTGGTCGCGCGGGCGCCGCGCCGAGCGGCGGGAAGCCCGGCCCACGCGCGACGAGAGCACTCCGGGCCGCTCGAGTTGCGCCGGCGTCGAGACGCCCGCTCTGACGCGCGAACAGCTCGGCGATCGCCGGCTCCCGGGCAGGGTGTGCGAATAATCGACAACTGGCCGCCGTTATTCGCACACCCTCGGGCATGGGCCCGATGTTGCCCGAGAAAAGGTCACCTTTCTCGGCCCCAGGCTCGCTCCGCCGGTCGCCCAAGAAAGAATTTCTCCGGCGATGTCGATTTCGCGCGTCGTCGTTCGGCGTGGGAGTAGACGCCGCGTTTCTCGATTCGCCAGGCTGTCGGTCCGAGAGCCAGCGTCAATACCGATATCCCACATCCACAGGAGGAGCTCACATGCGCTTCATGATGTTCATCTATCCGGGCATCCAGGACGAGGCGGACTGGACGCCCAGCGCCGAGGCCGTGGCCGCGATGTCGAAATACAACGAGGAGCTGACCAAGGCGGGCGTGCTGCTCGCGCTCGACGGGCTCCACCCCACCTCGGAAGGCGCGCGGATCACCTACGAGGGCGGCAAGCCGCGGGTCACCGACGGACCCTTCGCCGAGACCAAGGAGGTCATCGGCGGGTTCTGGATGCTCCAGACGAGGACCAAGGAGGAGGCGATCGAGTGGGCGTCGCGCTGTCCGGCTGGAGGCGACGTCGTGCTCGAGCTGCGCCGGGTCTTCGAGATGTCGGATTTCCCGCCCGAGCTCCAGGCCGCGGCCGAGCTCTCCGAGGTCCCGCCCGAGCAGACCGTCTCACACTAGACGGCGCGCGCGGAGGAGACCGCCGGCGTGACGGCTTCCGTTACCCACCGCACGATCGAGGCCGTCTGGCGGATCGAAACGGCGAGGCTGATCGGCGGCTTGACGCGGATCGTGCGCGACGTGGGTCTCGCTGAGGACCTCGCGCAGGACGCGCTCGTGGTCGCGCTCGAGCGCTGGCCAGAGTCAGGCGTCCCGGAGAATCCGGGCGCCTGGCTCATGGCGACCGCGAAGTACCTGGCCATCGACGCGCTGCGGCGCAGCACTCGGCTCGAGCGCAAGCACGAGCAGATCGCCCGCGAGATCGGAATCCAGCTCGCGATGGACGGATCCGAGGTCGAGGCGGCGCTCGATGATCAGATCGGCGACGACGTGCTCAGCTTGATGTTCATGTGCTGTCACCCCGTGCTCTCGGCCGATGCCAGGATCGCCCTGACCCTGCGACTCCTCGGCGGGCTGACGACGACCGAGATCGCGCGGGCCTTCCTCGTCCCCGAGCCCACCGTGGCCCAGCGGATCGTCCGCGCCAAGCGGACGTTGACGCAGGCGAAGGTGCCCTTCGAGGTGCCCCACGGAGATGAGCTCCAGGATCGTCTCGACTCGGTGCTCGAGGTTGTCTACCTGGTCTTCAACGAGGGCTACACGGCGACCGCCGGCGAGGACTGGATGCGCCCGTTGCTGTGCCAGGAGGCACTTCGCCTCGGACGCATGCTGGCCGCGCTCGCGCCGCGCGAGCCGGAGGTCCACGGGCTCCTGGCACTCATGGAGCTCCAAGCCGCGCGTTCGCCCGCACGAGTCGATGCCGCGGGCGAGCCCGTGCTTCTGCTCGAGCAGGACCGCGCGCGCTGGGACCACGCCCAGGTCGGGCGGGGGCTGGCGGCGCTTCGGGCGGGCGCCCGCGCAGGCGCGCACGGGCCCGGGCACGGGCCCTACACATTGCAGGCGGCGATCGCCGCCTGTCACGCGCGGGCGCGCTCGGCGGCTGAGACCGACTGGCATGAGATCGCCAGGCTCTACGAGGCGCTCGCCCGGCTCGTGCCCTCCCCGGTCGTCGAGCTCAACCGCGCCGTGGCGCTGGCCATGGCCTTCGGCCCGGCGGTGGGACTCGAGCTCGTCGACGCGCTCCGGTCCGAGCCCACGCTAGAGCGGTACCACCTCCTGCCCAGCGTGCGCGGCGATCTCCTCGCCAAGCTCGGCCGCAGCGCCGAGGCGCGTCTCGAGTTCGAGCGCGCCGCCGCCCTGACCGAGAACCGCCGCGAGCGCGAGGCCCTCCTGCGCCGCGCCGCGGACTGCGCGACCGACCCGCGTACAGTTGCCGGGCCGTGATCGCGAAACCGCTTCTGCCCCCACACCGTGTCCCGCTGCTCCTCGCCCCCCGAATCGGCGGCCGGCCGTGCCGATGAAGGTCGGCATCGTCGGGATGCCCAACGCCGGCAAGTCCTCGCTCTTCACCGCCCTCACCGGCGTGGCCGCGGAGGCGGCGAACTATCCCTTCACCACGATCGAGCCCAACGTCGCCATCGTCCCCGTCGCCGACGATCGCCTCGACGCCGTGGCGGCCACGGTGGGCGCCTCGAAGATCGTCCCCGACACGATCGCCTTCCACGACATCGCCGGTCTCGTGGCGGGCGCGCACCGCGGCGAGGGTCTGGGCAACAAGTTCCTGGCCAACATCCGCGAGACGGACGCGATCGTCCACGTCGTCCGGGTGCACGAGGATCCCGGCGTCGTCCATCCCGACGGCCGCGTCGACCCGCTGGCCGACATCGAGATCATCGAAACCGAGCTCCTGTATGCCGATCTCGAGCAGGCGGAGCGGCGCCTCGAGCGCGTCGCCAAGACGGCCAAGACGGGTGAGCGCAAGGCCGTCGCCGAGGCCGCCTGGCTGGGCGAGGTGATCGAGGCGCTACGGGCAGGCCGGCCCGCGCGGACCGTGCCGGCGCCGCCCGACGCGCCGGACGCCGTCGCGTCGCTCTCGCCTCTGACGGCCAAGCCGGTGCTCTTCGTGGCCAACGTGGAAGAGGGCTCAGACGAGGTGCCCCCGGCCGTCGCCGAGCACGCGCGGGCCCAGGGCGCGCAGGCCGTGGCGGTCTCGGCCCGCCTCGAGGCCGAGCTCGGCGAGCTCACCGACGAGGAGGCGGCGACGATGCGCGACGAGCTCGGGCTCGCCGAGTCGGGGCTTCGCCAGGTCGTGCGCGGAGCGTTCTCGCTCCTGGACCTGATCGCCTTCTTCACCGCCGGCGAAGACAAGCCGGCCCAGTCCTGGCATCTGCGCCGCGGTCTCTCCGTGTGGCACGCCGCCGGCCAGATCCACTCCGACATCCAGCGCGGCTTCGTGCGCGCCGAGATCGTCTCCTGGCAGGAGCTCGTCGACGCCGGGGGCTACGCCGGCGCCCGCGACCGAGGGACGCTCCGGATCGAGGGCCGCGACTACCCGGTCGCCGACGGTGATGTCATCACCGTTAAGTTCACCCCCTAGTGAACGAACGGCGGCGGGTCGGCGAACATCTGCTTGGCGACCGAGAACGCCGGTTTCTCGACCCCGCCGTAAGTGATCAGAGCCTTGTAGGTGAGGCCGGTGGGGGGATCCTCGGGCGGCAGCGTGAACCCTCCCGTCCACCCCGGGCGGACCTCGAACTCGCGCAGCGTCCAGTAGATCGAGCCGTTCATGAACGGCAGCGTGTCGAGGACGTCGAGGGTGCTGCGCACGTAGTCGGTCTGGAACTGGTAGGTGCCCTTCACGGCCAAGGGCCCGCTGTATGCCGCCTCGGCGCCGAACTCGCTGACCACCAGCGCCTGGTGGGGATAGCGCTCGTGCTGCAGGGTCAGGAAGGGGGTGAGCTCGGAGAAGCTGGCCGTGGAGTGTCCGGCGATGCCGGGGTACCAGCCGAAGTAGTCGTTGATCCCGAGTACGTTCAGCTTCGCGTAGATGGGCTGGAGCGGGTAACCGGGATAGCAGTAGATGTCGAGCGCGACGGGCGCAGTCGGATCGAGCTTGTGCGCGAGCGGGATCGCCTGCTGGAGATAGGAGAGGGTGCCCGGGGTCGTGCTCGGGCTCGGCGAGAGCTCGTTACCGATCGAGTTGATCACGACCGAGGGATGGTTGCGCGCGGCGATGATCGTCTTCTCGAGCATCTGCAGCGCCCGGGCGCGGCCGCCCGCGGTCTCGAGCACCGGGTCGTAGTGGTACACGGGAGGCTGGTCCCAGACGAGGATCCCCGCCTGGTCGAGCGCGTCGAGCATGGCATCGGACAGGAGGTAGTGGGCCCGCGCGATGTTGGCGCCCAGGCTTTTCAGCTCGGATACCGTCGTGTCGATGTCCGCGCTGGTCAGCGCCGCGCCGTGGCCGGGTGAGTCGTCGACGATCGAGGCCCCGTGGAGCCACAGCCGCTGGCCGTTGAGGTAGAGCACGCCGCGCTTGACCTGCACGCTGCGCATCCCCACCTGCATCGTGTTGCGCTGCTCGATTCGGCCCTGAGCGCCCGCGGCAACGGTGACGCCGTACAGGTACGGGTGGCCGGGGCCCCAGAGGTCGAGCGGACCGTGCACGGGGACGCGGAAGCTGACGCGGCGCGAATCGCCGGGCAAGATCTGGCTCTCGCCGTTCACCGTCGAGCTGATCGCGCCCCCGGGCGATTTGATCCTCACGGTCAAGCTGGGCGATAGAGCGATCGGAGAACGGTTGGTCAGGGTTCCAACCACGAGGAGGTCCCCGCAGGTGTAGTTGCAGCCGAGCTGCGGCATCACACCGAGGTTCCGCACCTGGATCCGGCCGACCGGCTCGAGCGTGACCGGCCGCACGATCCCACCGTAGTTCCACCAGTCCTCCGCGACGTGCCCCGGTAGCAGGCGATTGTCGACGCGGACGATGAGCTCGTTTCGGGCGCCGGGCCGCAGCGAGGACGCGGGGAAGCTGAAGGGCACGTAGGGGTCGGCGTTCCGCCCCAGATAGCGCCCGTTGAGCCACACGTCGGTAACCCGGCGCGCCTCTTCGAAGGACACGTCCCAACCGCGATCATTGGCCGCGGGCGGGCCCTTGAAGGTGACGCGATACCACCCCACGCTCCCGAGATCCGAAGCGGCCGAGATGGCGGTGTTGAAGCTGTTGGGGATCGACACGGGCGTCCAATGGAAGCTCGTGGCGCCGCCCTGCTCCCAGTTGTCCTCCAGTCCGATGTTGCTCGGATCGGCCAGATACTGCCAGCCGTCGGTGAGGGCGATCGGCTGCGGCGGGTTGCGCGTCACCGGGCCCTTGGTGGTGATCAGGTAGCTCGGTCCGGGCGCGTACTCGAGCCCTTGCACCAGCGTCTTCACGATCACCGCGGCGAAACAGAGGAGCGCGAAGACGAGCTCTGCCTTGAGCAGGCGGCGGGCCCGCGACGGCAGCGGCTTAGTCGGTGTCACCACTCCCCAACCGCTCAGCTAGCTTGCGCATTCCATGACGACGGGCCGCCTCCGCTCCACCCATCAGGTCCGTGGCGCGATCGGCCGGACGATCCACCTCGATGGCTCTCAACGTAGCAATATCGCGAAACTTGCGGAGCTTTGCGCCGTTTTCGCGCAAGGCCGCGGCGACACGAGGCCGCTCCTCGTGCGCGTGCTCGATCGCGGCCTCGAGCGAACCGTGCCTGCGCAGCAGGTCGGCCGCCGTCTTCGCGCCGATCCCCGGCGCACCCGGCAACCCGTCGGAGGGATCCCCGCGTAGCGCGATGAAGTCGGGCACGAGCTGCGGGGTGATGCCGTAACGGAGCTCGACCTCGGCCGGATCGACCTCCTGTACGCCCGCACCTCCCATCTTGAGATAGAGAACGGTGACCTCCTCGGACGCGCACTGGTACATGTCGCGGTCGCCGGTCAGGATCAGGGTCCGGCCCCCAGCGCGCGTCTCGACCTGCGCGAGCGCGCCCAGCACGTCGTCGGCCTCCAGCGCCTCCGCGGACTCCGATGTCCAGCCGAACCCGGCGAACAGGTCGGCGGCGTGCTCGAACTGTCGCTCGAGCGCGTCGGGCACCGCTGGGCGGTCGGCGTGATAGCCGGAGTAGGCCTCGACCCGGTACTCGGCGGCTTCGGCGCCGAAGCACACGACGACCGCGCGCGGCGAGAAGTCGGCCACCACGCGGAGGAGCAGATTAGTCGCCCCCAATAGCGCGTTGACCGGGTGCCCCTCGCTATCGACGATCGACTTGGGCAGTGCGAAGAACGAGCGATAGAGGATGAATGGGCCGTCGACGGCGAGCAGCGGTCCGGACATCTACAGCGTCACCGAGGGTCCGTCCAAGCCGTCGTAGATTGCCACGACAAGCGCGGCGAGGACGGCTGTAAGGTGTCGCGGAGAGGAGATCGGGGTAAGTCGCAAGTTCGGTACCTAGGGCCTAAGAGTCATACGGGGAGGAAATGTGCACGCCACTGACCCATGCTTCGCGCGGTCCCGACGACGCAGGCTACCGACCTTGACGGCATGCGTCGCGCTCGCGCTGGCTGGTTCGGGCGTGGCCGCCGCGGAGGCTTCCGCGGCCTCCATTACGGTCGCGCAGGCGTGCGTGGTGAATGCCGACCCAGCCGTCGGTTCGCCCATGACGGTGGCCGGCACGGGCTTCACGGCGGGAGATGCGATCAATCTCCAGAGCACCGAAGGCGGGGCCTTCGGCATGGCCACGGCCGACGTGAACGGCGACTTCACGGTCAGCATTCCGGCGCCGACCCTTCCCACGTCTAATCCCGGCGCGTCGGTGTTCACGCTTCAGGCCATCGACGAGACCGACGACGTGACCACCGCCTCGACGGCCATCAACGTGGCCAATCTGGCCGTCTCCACCAATCCCAGCGAAGCGAAGCCGTCCAGGAGGGTGACCTGGACATTCTCGGGCTTCAACAGCGGCGCCGAGATCTACGCGCACTACCTGCACGGAAGGAAGGTCACGGCGAGGACTAAGTTCGGCCGGGCCTCAGGTCCGTGCGGGGAGCTCAAGAGACGCGCCAAGTTCTATCCCGGCAAGGCCAGGTACGACAGCTATAAGGTCCAGGTCGACGACTCGTTCCGCTACTCGAGCAAGACTCTGCCCCGTCTGGTCGCGACGCTGAAGACGCACCTTCACTTCTGAGGAAGGGCGCCGGCGCGCCGTTACAGGTTCCCCTGGGCCATCTTGCGGAGGTCCATCGCCGTGTTGTACGTCTCCTCGTCCACGCCCATCTCGTAGGCAACCTCGCGGAGCGTCCGGCCCGAGCTGGCAGCCTCCTTGACGATCTCGGCGCCCTTGTCGTAGCCGATGTAGGGATTGAGCGCAGTGGCCGCAGCGAGCGTCGTCTCCGCCGATCGGTGGGTGCCTTCGAGGTTCGCTTCGATCCCCTGGATGCACTTGTCGGCGAAGATGCGGCTCGACGCGGTGAGCAGGCGGATCGAATCGATCAGGTTGCGGGCGATCAGGGGCACGCGAACATTGAGCTCGAAGTTCCCCTGGGTGCCGGCGACGGTGATGGCAGCGTCGTTGCCGATGACTTGGGCGCTCACTTGGAGCACCACCTCGGGGATGACGGGGTTGACCTTGCCCGGCATGATCGACGAGCCCTTCTGCAGCTCTGGCAACAGGAGCTCGCCGATCCCCGCGCGAGGACCCGAGCCCATCAGCGCGAGGTCGTTGGCGATCTTCGTCAGCGACACCGCCAGCACCTTGAGCGCGCCCGAGAGCTCGACCAGCGCGTCACGGTTGCCCTGCGCCTCGAAGGGATCCTCGGGCGCTCTGATCTCCAGGCCGCTGGCTTCGATCAGACGCGCCCGGACGCGGACCGCGAACTCGCGGTGGGTGTTCAGGCCCGTGCCCGTGGCGGTGCCGCCGAGGGGGATCTGCGCGACCTGGGGCAGTGCATTGGCGATGCGCCGGGCGCCGAGCCGGATCTGGGCCGCGTAGCCCGAGAACTCCTGACCGAGGGTCACCGGGACGGCGTCCATGAGATGGGTACGTCCGGACTTGACGATGTCCTCGAACTCGACCGCCTTGGTGCCTAGAGCCGCCTCGAGCTTCTCGAGCGCCGGGATGAGCTCGTTGGTGGCCTGGTCGAGCGCCGCGAGGTGAACCGCGGAAGGGAACACGTCGTTCGAGGACTGGCCCATGTTCACGTGGTCGTTGGCGTGCGCGCCCTCGCCGGCTAGGGTGGCGATCACCTCGTTGGCGTTCATATTGGTCGACGTGCCCGAGCCGGTCTGGAAGACGTCGATGGGGAACTGGTCGTCGAACTCCCCGTTGGCGATCCGGTCGCCGGCGGCGGCGATGCGCTCGGCGAGCTCGGGGTCGAGGAGCCCGAGCTCGGCGTTCACGCGTGCGGCAGCGGCCTTGATGCGGCCGAGCCAATGCACGACTGCGGCCGGGACTGGCTCACCGGAGACGGGAAAGTTGGCGACCGCCTTGGTCGTCTCCCCACCCCACAGCTGCTCTTTCTCCTGCACGCCCATCGCCGGGTCCTTTCTCTCTCGCCTTTCGTCTGACCTCAAGGTACTCCAAGCCTTCTCAGCCACAGAACGCGATCAGCTCGCGCGCCACCGCGACAGGATCGTCGTAGGCGATCAGGAAGCCCGCGTCGGGCACGGTCCGGAGCTGGGCGTCCCGCAGCAGATCGAGCGCCTCGCGGGCGCCGTCGAGCGGGTGCGCGGCATCCTCCTCGGCCCACAGGAGCAGCACCGGGCAGTCGATCCGCGCGTACCCGTCGAGCAGATCACGCTGCGCGTCGACCGGCCAGCGGCGCACGAACTTCGCCCACGAGCGAGCCAAGTTGCCGTTGCCGCCGACGTCGGCCATCGCGTGGCGGATCAGGTCTCGGGATTCGGGACTGCCCTGTACCGACAGGCGCTCGCCGAGCGAAGGCCGGAACACGAGCTTGGCGCCGTACGCCAGCATCCGGTCGAGGCCGGGGAGGGCGGCCGCGCGACACGCGCTGCGCCACGCTGCACGAGCAAAGGCGAACTCGTCGCGACGGTGGAGGCGGTTGGGCATCAGCACCATCCGCGCCGGATCGAGCTGACCAGTCGTCACCGCGCGCAGGAGCAGCTCGGCGCCGATGTCGTGCCCCGCCACGAGCGGTCTGGGACCCACCACCTCGCGGCAGAACCCGGCGATCACCTCGGCCAGCCAGTCCGCGGTGTACGGATGCCGAGGACGATCCTCGGAGTCACCGTGCAACGGCAGGTCGGGGAGTATCACCCTGAAACGGCCCGCTAGCGGCGCTACGATCGGCTCCCATTCCCGGTGCGAGAGCCCCAGCGAGTGTAGGAGCACCAGGCCCGGCCCGGTGCCCGTCTCGCGATAGGCGACCCGCGCGCCGTCAGGGTGGTGATATAGCCTAAGCCTCATGGGGCACAACTTCGCGGTTTGCGCACCAGCGAATGGTGGCATTACCTCGGGCGAACGCGTCTTTATGGACAAAGGTTGTGCAATACGTGCAGGACATTCATGAATCGTGGCAAAACGCACGAAAGTGGAATCATGAACGAAGGCACCCCCAGCCCCCTCGGGCTCTCCACCTCGCAGGCAGCTCGGGCGCTCGGCGTCTCGCTCGGCACGATCCGACGCTGGTCGGACATGGGCTACCTGGATTCCTATCGAACTCCCGGCGGTCAGAGACGCTTCAGCCGCGAGCAGATCGAGCGGTTCGTCAGCTCGCTGCAGCAGCGCCCCGAGCAGCGCGACGCGCGCGCCGCTAGCTAGGGTCGTGACTCACGACCAAGCGGCGGCTGCGCTCCGATCCCTCAGCCCCGGGCCGCGTCCTTGATGCGGCGCTCGATGTCGAGCTCGACGTCGAAGCTCGCGTCGTCGGCGTGGCGGTAACCGACGCCTTCGCCCGCGAGCAGATCGGCGAACGCCTCGACACAGCGCGAGTCGAGCTGCGTCCCCGCAACGCGCCTGAGCTCCCTGAGCGCCTCGAACGAGCTCACGCGCGTGCGATAGGTGTCCTCGGCGGTCAGCGTGTCGTAGACCTCGGCGACCGCGATGATCTTCGCGAGCTCGGGTATCTCATCGGCGCCCAGCGCCCGCGGATAGCCGCGGCCGTCGACGCGCTCGTGGTGCGATAGGACGATGTCGGCGACCGGCCCGTAGACCCCCAGGTCCCTGAGCATGTCCGCCCCGAGCGCCGGGTGGCGCTGGATCGCCTCCCAGTCCTCCTCGCTCAGCGTGCGTCCGCGCTCGGAGACGCGATCCGAGAGCGCGAACCGGCCGATGTCGTGGAGCAACCCGGCCGTGTGGGCAAGCTCGCAGTCACGCTCATTGAGCCCCGTGGAACGCGCGAGGTCGCGGGCGAACCGGGCGACCGCCGCCGAATGTCGCGCGGCGCGCTGGTCGCGAGCGTCGAGGGCACGAACGAGCCCCGCGAGCACCCCCCAGGAGAGGTCCCGATACTGGTCGGCCCGGTTCTCGGCGGTAGTGACGAGGTGCGCCATGTAGGAGAACGCGAACACGGCGACGAGGGCAAAGACGATCCCGCCGAGCCCGACCTTGAGGTAAATGCTCGCGCCGGCGACGGCGAGGAGGATGTTGAGCGCGGCGGCCGGGGCGTACCCGCGGAGGCTGCTCAGGCTGAATCCGCCCTGGCCGCCGCGGTAGAGCTGCTGGAATGGGACCGCGATGGCAAAGTTGGTCGCGATCGCTACGACGCCGGCCGCAACCATTATGAGATAGAACGTCACCGTGTTCGATCTCGCCGGCGCGAGTAGCCGCACCATATTCGCCGCCACGAGCCCAAACGCCAGGCCCGAAAGCAGATTCGTCGCGACCGCGATCGGCGCCGTGCGCAATTTACGCGCGGCCGTCAGCTCTGAGATCGCGGCGACCACGCACGCCGAGGCGGACCCGAGGAAAGTCGCCGCGAGCAAGAGAACGATGAACGACGCAGAAAGCGAGGCCCCGCTCCCACGGACCCGCGTTACCGAGACACCAGCGACCACGGATGCGACCCCGAGAGCAATGCTCAGGGAGTCGACCCGGTCCAGGTGCGCCTGCAGAGCAGCTATTACTATGCACCCGACCGAGCCAAATCCGATCGCGAGCGCGACAACACGGAGACGCGCACGCCGCGCCGGGTCGTCCCTGGCCATGGGCCCGGTCATTCTGCCAGATTAGCGCGCGTTACGAGAAAGTGGGCAGAGAAGGCTGATTAGCCGACGCGAAGGATCATGTGTGCACTCCTCGCTGGGGGGGAAGGGGGGCGCTGGGGGGCTCCTCGGCCTTCCCCAAAAGAGAGGACGCAGCTGGTCCCGCGGCAGCTAGTGCACAAGTTTATCGTCTAAACGTCTGCATTACGACGAAACGCTCGCGAAAGTCCTCTGAAATGCCGACATTCCTTGTACGTGCGCTATCTGAAGACCAGCGAAGCGGCAGCTTTGCTCAATGTCAGTCCGAATACGCTGCGGGCGTGGGAGCGCCGATTCGGGTTCCCCAAGCCGCAGCGCTCGCCGGGGAGACACCGGCTGTTCACGCACGGAGAGGTGGCCTCGCTTCGGGACGCGCTGCA
>Ga0302314_10011176_pt1 | contig 15683 bp, 4 predicted proteins | sample III_Palsa_N2_3_FD_200533 | JGI IMG/M metagenome (GOLD analysis project Ga0302314, IMG submission 200533) | Peat permafrost microbial communities from Stordalen Mire near Abisko, Sweden - III_Palsa_N2_3 | ecosystem: Environmental > Terrestrial > Soil > Palsa > Peat permafrost | place: Sweden...
CGCCGTCACCGTGCTCGTCTCCCGGCACGAGGTCCTCCGAACGTCCTTCGACCTGCTGTCCTACTCGGCACCGCTGCAGCTGGTGCATGCCGAGGTCGACGTGCCGGTCACCGTCCACGACCTGAGCGGACACGACGAGGCCCACAAGCACCAGGCCCTCGCGGACTTCCTCGCGACCGAGCGCGCCGACGTGTTCGACCCGAGCGCCACCCCGCTGCTGCGGGTGGCGGTGCACCTAGACGAGGAGACCTGGCGGGTGGCGTTCAGCCAGCCGCACGCGGTCACCCAGGGCTGGGGCCAGTTCGCGATGCTGACCGAACTGCTGGAGTGCTACCGGCAGCTCCGGGACGGCCTCGACCTGCTGCCGCACGAGACCCCCGCCGTCCGCTTCGCCGACTTCGTCGCCGGCGAGCAGGAGGCCCTGGCCTCCGCGGAGGACCGCGAGTACTGGGACACCGTCGTCCGGCAGCACCCCGCGCTGACGCTTCCCACCGGCTGGGGCGAACCCGCGGACGGCTCCGGGAGCAGCCCGGCCGCCACGCGGGTGCGCTCCGTCCCGCTCGGTGACCTGGAGCAGCCGCTGCGCTCCTTCGCCTCGCGGTCCAGGGTCTCGGTCAAGAGCGTCCTGCTGGCCGCGCACCTGACGGTGCTGAGCCGGTTGACCGGTGACCGCTCGTTCCACACCGGCCTGGTGTGCGACACCCGCCCCGAGGTCACCGGCGCCGACAAGGTGCTCGGCCTCTACCTCAACACCCTGCCCTTCGTGGCGGACCGGTCCGCGCGCACCTGGCGGGAGCTGGTCCAGCAGGTCTTCGAGCGCGAGGTCGACCTGTGGTCCCACCGCCGGTACCCCATGCAGACCATCCAGCGCGGCAGCGGGTCGGGGCAGCGCCTCACCGATGTGATCTTCAACTACCACGACTTCCGGAGCTTCGACAGCCAGGGCGCCGACACCACGTCGAACGTCGGGGAGAGCTCGACGGAGTTCCCGTTGAGCGTGGCCACCGGCGGCGGCAGGATCAACCTGACCGCCGACTCCCGGTGGGTGAGCGGTGCCAACCTGGACCGGCTCGCCGGGATGTACCGGGCGGTGCTCGAAGCGATCGCCGGCGATCCCGACGGAGACCCCCGCATCGCCCATCTGGCGCCGGCCGACCTGACCTCGCTCGCCGAGTGGACCGCGACGGAGCGCGACCCGGCCTGGGTCTGCGTCGAGCAGGAGTTGGAGCGGCACGCGGCGGCCGACCCGGACCGGATCGCGATCACCGCCGACGGGCTGGCGCTGAGCTACGGCGAGGTCAACCGGCAGGTCAACCGGCTCGCCCACCACCTGCGGGCGCTCGGCGTCGGCAGGGACACGCTGGTCGGCATCCATGCGGAGCGCTCCCCCGCGACCGTCATGGCGGTGCTCGCCGTCCTGAAGGCGGGCGGCGCCTATCTGCCGCTCGACCCGGCCTATCCGGCGGAGCGGCTCGGCTACATGGCCGACGACGCCGGTGTCCGCCTGGTGCTGACCGGGCACGGCGGGCTGGAGCGGTTGGCCGCGACGAGCGTCCGGCTCGACGAGCCGGGAGCGTGGGCCGACCGGCCCGCCACGAACCCCGAGCCGCTCCCCGACTCGGCCGACGACCTGGCCTACATGATCTACACCTCGGGCTCGACCGGGCTCCCCAAGGGCGCGCTGGTGCACCGGCGCGGCATGGCCAACCACCTGCTCGCGAAGATCGAGGACCTGGGCATCACCGCAGCCGACTCGGTGGTGCAGAACGCCTCGATGGCCTTCGACATCTCGGTCTGGCAGATGCTGTCCGGGTTCGCCGCGGGCGCCGCGGTACGGGTCGTCGACGCGGAGGCGTCGATCGACGTGCAGGCCCTGTTCGAGCGGGTGGCCCAGGAGCGGCTCACCGTCCTCGAGGTCGTCCCCTCGCTCCTGCGAACCGCCCTCGATGCCTGGGACGCCGGCCTGCCGACCGACGGGCTGCCGGAGCTGCGTCGGCTGGTGGTGACCGGCGAGGCGCTCCCACCCGACCTGTGCCGGCGCTGGTTCGCTCGTTTCCCGCACATCCCCATGGTCAACGCGTACGGACCCACCGAGTGCTCCGACGACGTCACGCATGCGGTGATCAGGGCCGGCGACCCGATCGGCACCGCCCGGGTCACCATCGGGCGCCCCGTTCGCAACACCCGGCTCCACGTACTGGACGAGTCACTGCAGCCGGCCCCGGTCGGTGTCCCCGGCGAACTGCACGTCGGCGGCCTCGGGGTGGGTCGCGGCTACGGGGGCCGACCGGCCCTCACCGCCGAGCGGTTCGTCCCCGACCCGTTCGGTCCGGCCGGGTCCCGCCTCTACCGCACCGGTGACGTGGCCGCCTGGAACCCCGACGGGACCCTGGAGTTCCTCGGCCGGGTCGACCACCAGGTGAAGATCCGCGGCGTCCGGATCGAGCTGGGCGAGATCGAGGCGGCCCTCACCGGCCAGGATCAGGTCGTCCACGCGGCCGTGGCCGTCCGCCGGAACCCGCTCGGACACGAGCAGTTGGCCGGCTACCTGGTCACCGTCGACGGGCACGAACCCGACCCGGTGGCGCTGCGCGCGCTGCTGGCCCGGTCCCTGCCCGACTCGATGATCCCCAGCGTCTTCGTGGCGATGGAGGCCCTGCCGCTGACCCCCAACGGTAAGGTCGACCGCGCGGCCCTGCCGGAGCCCGAGTCCTGGACCGAACCGGGCCGGGAGTACGTGGCACCGCGCACCGCGACCGAGCGGCGGATCTCCGCCATCTGGTCGGCGGTCCTGGGCGTGGAGAAGGTCGGTGCCGAGGACGGCTTCTTCCGACTCGGCGGAGATTCGCTCCTGGTCGTCCAGGCGATCGCCGCCGCCCGCCGGGAGGACATCCCGCTCACCCTGTTCATGCTCTACCGGCACGAGACCCTGGCGGAGCTGTCCGCCGCCGCCGACGCGGAGATCGCGCGGACCCTGCGACCCGCGGACGCCACCGCCGGCCCGGTCTCCACGGTCGGCCCCATCGACCTGGACGCGGTCCGGGCGGCCCTGGTCGAGTGCCGGGTGCCGGGGGCCGCCATCGCGGTCATCGAGGGCGGCGAACTGGTGCGGTTGGAGAGCATCGGCTCCCTCGCCGCCGACGGGTCCGACCCGGTCACCGGGCGGACCGTCTTCCAGGCCGGGTCCTGGGGCAAGCACGTCACCGCCTTCGGGGTGCTCCGACTCGTGGACGAGGGCCGCCTCGACCTCGATCAGGACGTCAATGCCCACCTCGACTCGTGGCAGCTCCCCGGTGCCGCGGACGCCCCCCCGGTCACCGTGCGGCACCTGCTCAGCCATCTCGCGGGCCTGGAGGTGACTCCCCGACGGGGAGTGCGGCGCGGCGAACCCGTGCCCGCGCTGCTGGATCTGCTGCGGTCCTCGGCCGAGCGCGAGTTCGCCCCGGGGGAGCGCTTCCAGAGCTCCAACGTCCACTTCTCGGTGCTCGAACAGCTGCTGGTGGACGTCACCGGCGAATCCTTCCCCGAGCTGATGCGGACCCTGGTGTTCGGACCGGTGGGCATGGAGGACAGCAGTTTCGACCAGGCCTTCCCGGAGACCTCGGGGCGGCCCGTGGCCCTGGGCCACGACGAGCAGGGCCGGACGATCGAGGGCGGCTGGCTGATCCACCCCGAGCTGGCAGCCGCCGGCCTGTGGACCACCGCGGCCGACATGGCGAAGTTGGAGCTCGAAATCCGCCGCAGCCACCTCGGCCGGCCCCTCGCCCTGCTCTCCCGGTCGAGCGCCGAGGAGATGCTGACGCCGCACAGCGACAGCTTCTTCGGTCTCGGTTCCATCGTCGACACCATCGGTGGGGACATCCAGTTCGGCCACGGCGGCTCGCCGGGCGGCTACCAGGCCGTCTCGTTCTCGCAGATCCAGCGCGGGATCGGCGTGGTCGTCCTCACCAACGGCGAGTTCAACCAGCAGGTGGTCAAGGCCCTGGGCCTGGAGCGCTGACACCTCGACCCGACCGGGTGCGAGGCGAACGTCGGGACCGGGGTCGCGGACACCGGAGCCTGGTCCCGGCGGGGAAGCCGATATCGACCAGGTATAGGGCACGGCAGCACATTGAGACGATCGGCTCGTGGAGGGAAAACGATATGACAGCTCGCGATCAGGGCGGCAGGACCCTGCCGTTCATCCTGGCGAGGAAGCCCGATGACCTCGACATCCTGCAGGTGCTGGAAAAGGAACGGCTCCACCTTCGTGATCGTCTGAAGGAGCACGGCGCCGTGCTGCTGCGCGGATTCCAGGTCGGCGGGGTCGACGGATTCGCGGACGTGGTGCGCGCCGTCTCCGGCGAACCGCTCACCTATTCCGAGCGGTCCTCGCCCCGGAGCACGATCAGCGGAAATGTCTACACCTCGACGGACTATCCGGCGGAGGAGGAGATATTCCTGCACAACGAGAACTCCTACCAGTCCTCCTGGCCCCGGTTGCTGTACTTCTACTGCGTCCAGCCTCCGGAGACCCTGGGGGCGACTCCCCTGGCCGACATCCGGCGGGTCTACGACCTCATCGACCCGTCGGTGCGCGACGAGTTCGCCCGCCGCAGGTGGATGGCGGTGCGCACCTTCCACGACGGCTTCGGGACCGACTGGCGCAACATCTTCAACACCGACGACCGCGCCGAGGTCGAGGCGAACTGCCGGGCCCGGGACCTCGAATTCGAGTGGCTGGACAACGGGCTGCGCACCCGGGCCGTCCGGGACGCCGTGCACACCCACCCCGACACCGGGGAGCAGGTGTGGTTCAACCACGTCTCCTTCTTCCACTACACGACGCTCGCCAAGGACGTCCAGGCCGGCCTCCTGGAGCTGTTCGGCGAGGACGAACTGCCGAGCAACACCTACTACGGCGACGGCGGCACCATCCCCCAGGACGTGATGGACCATCTGCGGGAGTGCTACCGGGCCGCCCGCACCCGGTTCGACTGGGAGCGCGACGACGTACTCGTCGTCGAGAACATGCTGGCGGCACACGGCCGGGAGCCCTTCACCGGCAGCCGTCGGATCGCCGTGGCCATGGCCGAGCTCCACACGCCGGCCCGCGCCGGGAGCGCGGCCCGGTGATCGCCCCCCTCAAGCCCCCGGCCTCCGTCTGGTTCCGGACCTTCGTCCATCGCCCCGCGGCGGAGCTGCGGTTGGTCTGCTTCCCGCACGCAGGCGGCACCGCCGCCGGGTTCCGCGGCTGGGGCGAGCAGCTGCCGCCCTCGATCGAAGTGGTCGCCGTCCAGTACCCCGGGCGGCAGGACCGGTTCGGCGAGCCCCCCGCCCCCGACATGGCGACCCTGGCGGACGAGATCACCCGGTCCCTCCTCCCGCTGCTCGACCGCCCGGTGGCCTTCTTCGGCCACAGCATGGGCGGCACGGTGGCGTACGAGGTCGCCCGCCGCCTGCCGCGCGAGCTGCGGCCGGCCCTCGTCCGGCTCTTCGCCTCGGCCCGCAGGGGTCCCGCCGAGTGCCGGCCACTCGAACCGCGGTACCGGGGCGAGGAAGGACTCGTCACCTACGTCCGGGAGCTGGGCGGCATGGGTGCCGCCCTGCTCGACGACCCGGACCTGCGCGAGATCGTCATACCGCCGCTGCTCGGTGACTTCCACATCGTCGACACCTACCGCCATGTGCCCGGTCGGCCCCTCAGCTGCCCGGTCACGGCCGTCGTCGGCTCCCACGACCCCTCCAACACCCGCGCCGAGGGCGAGCAGTGGGCTCAGTACACCACCGCCGACTTCGAGGTCAGGGAACTGCCGGGAGGCCATTTCTACACGGAGACTGCCACCGCGGAACTGATGGCGCTCCTGACCGAGAAGCTCGCTCCCGCACAGGCCCTCCGCTCGTAGCCCGTAGACCCCCAAAGAGGCATCCATGTCGAACAACCCCTTCGAGGACGCGAACGGCAGCTACCTCGTGCTGATCAACGACGAGGAGCAGTACTCGCTCTGGCCGTCCTTCGCCGAGGTCCCGGCGGGCTGGACGGTGGCTCTCGACCGATCCGGTCGCGCCGAATGCGTCGAGTACATCAACGGTCACTGGACAGACATGCGGCCGCTGAGCCTGCGCGAGTCGATGGCGGTGCACAATGTCTGAGCCGACCCGCGTCACCCGGTTGCCGCTCTCCTCGCCGCAGGCCGGCATCTGGTTCGCCCACGGCATGGATCCGAGCGGCCGCAAGTACACCACGGGTGGATACGGCGAGGTCCACGGAGCACTGGACCCGGACCTGGTGGCCTCCGCCTGGCGCCGGCTCGTCGAGGAGGCGGACGTCCTCCGCATCCGCGCCGTCGTCGAGGAGGAGGACGGACTGTGGCAGCTCGTCGACGCCGACCCCGCCGAGCCCCGGCTCGACTATCTGGACCTGACCGGGCAGTGGGACCCCGACGGGGTGGCCCTCACCTGGATGCAGGAGGACATGGACCGTGCGGTCGACCTGACCAAGGGACCGCTCACCGCAGCCGGCCTGTTCAAGGTCGCCGAGGACCGGTTCCTCTTCTACCTGCGCAGCCACCACGTCGTGGTCGACGCCTTCGGCAGCTTCCTGCTCGAAGCCCGGCTCGGCGAGCTCTACACCCAGCTCGCGAACGGTGAGCCCTGGGGGGAGAACCCGTTCGGGTCGCTGGCGGAACTCCTCGACGAGGACACCGCCTACCGCGCCTCGGCGGCCGCCGGCGCGGACACCGGGTACTGGACGGACCGACTGGTCGACCTTCCCGACGCCCCCCTGCTCGCCGAGCGGCCGGCCGGCGGCGACCGGTCCCAGGACGGCACGCCGTTCGTCCGCAGGACCGTCTTCCTGGAGCCGGCCGAGGCCGACCGGCTGCGCCGGACCGCATTCGCCATGCGGACCAGCTGGTCCGCGTTGCTGTTCGCCGCCGTCGCCGCCTACACGCACCGGATCACCGGACAGGACGACCTGGTCCTCGGCCTGCCCGTGCCCGGACGCACCACCCGCCTCGCCCGGCAGACCCCGGGCATGCTGTCGAACCAGCTGCCGCTCCGGGTGCGGGTGTCCCCGGCGTCGAGCCTGCAGGACCTCGTCCAGGAGCTGGTGCCGCACATGCGCGCCGCCCTCAAGCACCAGCTCCCGCGCTACGAGGACATCTGCCGCAGCCTCGGACGGGGCGAGGACGGGCAGCGGATCGCCACGCCGACGGTCAACATCATGGCCTTCGACCCCGGCGTGCGGCAGTTCGGAGGTTTCCCCACCACCAACCACTACCTGTCGAACGGGCCCGTCGAGGACCTGGTCATCTCCGTCTACGACCTGAGCGAGTCCCACGACCTGCGGATCGACTTCGACGCCAACCCCCAGTTCTGCGACACCGACCTGATCGCCGACCACCAGGACCGGTTCCTGCGCTTCCTGTCCGGTGTGCTGGACGACCCGCAGCGCCCGATCCGCTCCGTCGAGCTGCTCACCGCGTCCGAACTCCAGGAGCTCCTGGTCGACCGGAACAGCTCGGACACCGACGCCGACGGGCCGCAGACCACCCTCTCGCAGCTGTTCGAACAGCAGGTGGCCCGTGACCCGTCCGCCGTCGCGCTCACCGACGGCGGGACCTCGCTGACCTACGGCGAACTGAACTCACGGGCCAACCGACTGGCCCGGCTGCTGGTGGCCCGGGGCGCCGCACCGGAACGCTTCGTGGCCGTCGCGCTGGAACGCTCCGCCGACCTGGTCGTGGCACTGCTCGCGGTCGTCAAGTCCGGTGCGGCGTACGTGCCGCTGGACCCGCACTACCCGGCCGACCGGCTCGCCTACATGCTGGCCGACGCGCGCCCCCTCCTGGTGATCACCAGCGGTGACGCGGCGAACGGGATACCCGGGACCGCGGTCCGGCACCTGGTGCTGGACGACGCGGAGACGATCGCCGCACTGGACGCGGCGGACCCGTCCGACCTCCTCGGCCCGCTGCTGCCCGACCACCCTGCGTACGTGATCTACACCTCGGGTTCGACCGGCCTCCCGAAGGGCGTGGTGATACCGCACCAGAACGTGGTCCGGCTGTTCGGCAACACCGATCACTGGTTCGACTTCGGCCCGCAGGACGTGTGGACGCTCTTCCACTCCTACGCGTTCGACTTCTCGGTCTGGGAGCTGTGGGGACCGCTGCTCCACGGCGGCCGCCTGGTCGTGGTCCCGCACTCGGTCAGCCGGTCCCCCGCGGACTTCCTGGCCCTGCTCGCCGACGAGCGGGTGACCGTGCTGAACCAGACGCCCTCCGCGTTCTACCAACTGATGCAGGCCGACCAGGAGAACCCCGGCATCGGTGACCGCCTGACGCTGCGCCGGGTGATCTTCGGCGGCGAGGCACTGGACCTGGGCCGCCTCGAATCCTGGTACGCGCGGCACGCCGAGGGCGGCCCCGTGCTCGTCAACATGTACGGCATCACCGAGACGACCGTCCACGTCAGCTACCTGGCGATGGCGCCGGACGAGGTCGTCGGCCAGACCCGCAGCCTCGTCGGACAGGGCATTCCCGACCTGCTGATCTATGTTCTCGACACCAACCTGCGGCCGGCGCCGGTCGGCGTCCAGGGCGAGATCTACGTCGCCGGAGCGGGCCTGGCCCGCGGCTACCTGAACCGTCCCGACCTGTCCGCGGACCGGTTCGTCGCCGACCCCTTCGGCGAGCCGGGCACCCGGATGTACCGCACCGGGGACCTGGCCCGCTGGCTGCCCGACGGCAACCTGGACTACCTGGGCCGCGCCGACCACCAGGTCAAGATCCGCGGCCACCGGATCGAGCTCGGCGAGATCGAGACCGCCCTGCTGGCCGACCCCGTGGTCGCCCAGGGCACCGTCCAGGTCCGCGAGGACCGCCCCGGGGACAAGCGCCTGGTCGCCTACGTGGTGCCGACCGCCGACGCCCCCCACCAGGAGGCGTCGCAGTCGTCGGAGCTGCGCGCCCGGCTGGGCCAGACACTGCCCGGCTACATGGTGCCGTCGGCGTTCGTGTTCCTCACCGCGCTTCCACTGACCGCCAACGGCAAGCTCGACCGCCGGGCGCTGCCGGCCCCCGACCTGTCCGGCTCGACCACCGGCCGCGCGGCCCGCACCCCGCGCGAGGAACTGCTGTGCGCGCTGTTCGCCGAGACCCTGGGAGTCGAACGGGTCGGCATCGACGACTCCTTCTTCGACCTCGGCGGCGACAGCATCATGTCGATCCAACTGGTGTCCAGGGCCCGCCTGGGCGGCCTTCGGATCAGCACCAAGGACGTCTTCGTCTGCCGGACCGTGGCCGCGCTGGCCGAGGTCGCGACGGCGATACAGGGCGAGGCCACCGAGGCGCCGGAGGACGGCATCGGGGCCCTGCCGCTCACCCCGATCATGGCCTGGCTGGCCGAGCGGGGCGGCCCGATCGACGGCCACAACCAGTCGATGGTGCTGCGCGTACCGGCCGGGTTGCGCGAGCAGGACCTGGTGACCGTGGTCCAGGCGCTGCTCGACCACCATGCGGCGCTTCGCGCCCGGGTCGTCGACGGCGCCGACGGCTGGCACCTCGACGTCCGCGTGCCCGGATCGGTGTCCGCGGGCGACTGCGTGCGGCGGGTCGACGCCGCGGACCGCGACGAGACCTCGCTGCGGGCCCTGATGCGCACCGAGGGCCTGACCGCGCAAGCCGGGCTGGCGCCCCGGGACGGCACGATGCTGCGGGCGGTCTGGTTCGACCGCGGGCCCGACGAGCAGGGCCGACTGCTCATGGTCGTCCACCACCTGGTGGTGGACGGGGTCTCATGGCGCGTTCTCGCCCCCGACCTGGCACGGGCATGGGAGGCCGTGACGGCCGGCCGGACCCCGGAGCCGCAGGCCGTGGGCACCTCTGTGCGCACCTGGGCCCGACGGCTCTCCGAGGAGGCGCGGACACCGCAGCGACAGGCCGAACTCCCCTACTGGACGCAGGTGCTGGACGGCCCCTCGGCACTGCTCGGCAGCCGTGCCCTCGACCCGGACCTGGACGTGCTCGGCACCGCCGGGCAGCTGACCCTGCGGTTGCCGTCCGAGGTGACCGAGGCGCTCCTGACCACCGCACCGGCGGCCTTCCACGCGGAGATCAACGACGTCCTGCTGACCGCCTTCACGGTGGCGCACGCCCAGTGGCGCGCCGGCTCGGGGGACAGCGGGTCGGAGCACGGCGTCCTGCTGGACCTGGAGGGCCACGGCCGGGAGGAGTTCCTGGCCGGGACCGACCTGGCCCGCACCGTCGGCTGGTTCACCAGCCTCCACCCGGTGCGGCTCGACCCCGGGACCGTCGACCCGGCCGAGGTCTCGGCCGGAGGTCCTGCCGCCGGCACGGCGCTCAAGAGCATCAAGGAGCAGGTGCGGGCCGTCCCTGGCAAGGGCGTCGGCTACGGCCTGCTTCGCCATCTGAACCCGGAGACCTCCCCGGTACTCGGCGCCCATGCCGCCCCGCAGATCGGCTTCAACTACCTGGGCCGGTTCGCCGCCACCCAGGACGCCGACTGGCAGGTCGAGCCCCAGGCCGACCTCGTGCCCTCCGGCGACCCCGACCTTCCGTTGGCCCACACCCTGGAGCTCAACGCCCTGACCCTGGACGGCCCGGACGGCCCGCAGTTGGTGGCGCACTGGAACTGGGCGTCCGAGCTGCTGACCGAGAGCGACGTGCGAGGGCTGGCCGAGGCCTGGTTCGCCGCGCTGCGCGGCCTGACCGCGCATGCCTCGACCCCGGGCGCGGGTGGCCGCACCCCCTCGGACGTGCCCCTGGCCGCCCTCCCCCAGGAGCAGATCACCCTGCTGGAGGCGCACCGACCCGGACTCGAGGACATTCTGCCGCTCTCCCCGCTGCAGCAGGGGCTGCTGTTCCACGGGCTCTACGACGGCCAGGACGCCGACGTCTACACCGCCCAGTTCCAGCTGGACCTGGACGGCCCGCTGGACGTCACCGCGCTGCAATCCGCCGCGGACGCCCTGCTCAGCAGGCACGCGAACCTCCGGGCGGGCTTCCACTACGAGGAGCTGAGCCACCCCGTGCAGGTGGTGGTGGGCCAGGTGCGGCTGCCCTGGGCCGAGATCGACCTCGGCGCCCACCAGGACGCCGAGGTCGAGGCCGACCGGGTGGCCGCCACCGAACGGGCCCTGGGCTTCGAGCTCGACCGGCCCCCGCTGCTGCGCTTCACGCTCCTGCGGCTCTCCCCCGAGCACCACCGGCTCCTGCTCACCAACCACCACCTGCTCCTGGACGGCTGGTCCATGCCGGTGCTGATCGGCGAGCTGCTGGCGCTCTACGCGAACGGCTCCGACACCCATGCCCTGCCACGGGTGCGCCCGTACCGGGAGTTCCTCGAATATCTCGACGGCCTGGACCGCGAGGCGATGCGGACCGCCTGGCGGCAGGCACTGGCGGGCCTGGACGAGCCCACCCGGGTGGGCGCCGCCCTGCCCGGCCGGACACCGCAGATACCGGAAACCGTGGAGTTCGGGCTGCCCGAGCAGACCAGCCGGGCGCTGGCCGACGCGGCCCGCACCGCCGGGTTGACCATGAACACCCTGATCCAGGGCGCCTGGGCGGTGGTGCTGTCCCGACTGACCGGCAACTCCGATGTGACCTTCGGCGCCACGATGTCGGGGCGGTCACCCGACCTGACCGGGTCGGAGTCCATGGTGGGGCTGCTCATCAACACCGTTCCGGTGCGGCTGCGGCTGGACCGGACCGAGTCCCTGACCGGGATGCTCGCCCGGCTGCAGCTCGAACAGGCCGCACTGATGGACCATCAGAACCTGGGCCTGTCCGAGATCCAGCAGCTGGCCGGCGTGGGAGAGCTCTTCGACACCGCCATGGTGTTCGAGAACTACCCGCTGGACCTGAGCGCCCTGGGAGCGGCGACCGCCGCGACCGGACTACGCCTGTCCAGGTTCCGCGGACACGACGCGGTCCACTACACGCTGGGCCTGGCCACCCTGCCCGGGACCCCGCTCCGCTTCCGACTCGACTACCAGCCGGACCTCCTCGACGCCCAGCAGGCCCAGGCCGTCGCCGACCGCCTGCTGCTGGTACTGACCGCGGTGGCCGCCGGATCCACGCTTCCGGTCGGCCGGCTCGACACGCTGTCCGCGGTCGAACGCCGGCGGCTGCTGGAGGACTGGAACGCGAGCGACCTTCCCGAAGCGGCCCGGGACGCCACCCTGCCGCGGCTGTTCGAGGAGGCAGCAGCGCGTTCGCCGCACGCCCCCGCCCTCGTCCACGGCGACACCACGCTGACCTACGCCGAACTGAACGCGCGGGCCAACCGGCTGGCCAGACTGCTGGTGAGCCGCGGCGTGGGTCCCGAACAGCTCGTGGCCATCGCCCTGAACCGGTCGATCGAGCTGGTCGTGGCACAACTGGCGGTAGTCAAGACCGGTGCCGCGTTCGTGCCGCTGGACCCGAAGTACCCGGCCGACCGGATCGGCTACATGCTGGCCGACGCGAGCCCCGTGCTCGCGATCACCAGCAACGAGGTCGCCGCCGGCCCGCTGGGCACCTGTCTGGACGACGCCGGGACACCCCGGCTGACCGTCGACACCGCCGACACCGCCCCTTGGGGCAGCGCCGACCTGAGCGACGCCGAACGCGTCAGCCCCGCCTCGGCACGGCACCCCGCGTACGTGATCTACACCTCCGGTTCGACCGGCAGGCCCAAGGGCGTCGTGGTCACCCACACCGGCATCGCGAGCATGGTCGCGGGCCAGGTCGCGGGCCTGTCCGTGCGGCCCGGCAGCCGGGTGCTGCTGTTCGCCTCGCCCAGCTTCGACGCTGCGGTCTGGGAGCTGTGCATGGCACTGCTCACCGACTCCTGCGCGGTACTGGCCGACGCGGACCAGTTGCTGCCGGGACCCACCCTGGCGGCCCTGATCGCCGAGCAGCGGATCACCCACGTCACGCTGCCCCCCGCGGCCCTCCCGGTGATGCCGCCGGACGGTCTCCCGGCAGGCATCACCCTGATCGTCGCGGGCGAGGCCTGCTCGCCCGACCTGGTGGACCAGTGGTCGCGGGACCGGCGCATGGTCAACGCCTACGGACCCACCGAGTCGACGGTGTGCGCCAGCATGAGTGCACCCCTCAGCGGTGCCGTGCTGCCGCCGATCGGGCGACCGATCGCCAACACCCGGCTCTACGTCCTGGACGCCAACCTGCAGCCCGTGCCCGCCGGGGTGCCCGGCGAGCTCTACCTCACCGGATCGGGACTGGCCCGGGGCTATCTGAACCGCCCCGACCTCACGGCGGACCGGTTCGTCGCCAACCCCTTCGGCAAGCCCGGCACGCGGATGTACCGCACCGGGGACCTCGTCCGCCGACTGCCCGACGGCAACCTGGACTTCCTGGGTCGGACAGACCACCAGGTCAAGGTGCGCGGGTTCCGCATCGAGCTCGGCGAGATCGAGGCCGCGCTCCTCAGCCGACCCGAGATCGCCCAGTGCGCGGTCGTCGTCCGCGAGGACCAGCCCGGCGTCAAACGCCTGGTGGGCTACGTCGTCCCGGCCGACCTGACGGAACCGGAGACCGTGTCGGAGTCGCCGTCGGAGTCGGCCGACCTGCGGGTTTTCCTCGCCGGCTCCCTGCCGGACTACATGGTGCCCTCCGCGATCGTGACACTGCCCGAACTTCCCCTCACCACCAACGGGAAGCTCGACCGGAAGGCGCTGCCCGCGCCCGACCTGTCCGGCTCGGGCCACGACCGGGAAGCGCGGACACCCCGCGAGGCCCTGCTGTGCGAACTCTTCGCGGAGGTCCTGGGTGTCGAGCAGGTGGGCGTCGCGGACTCGTTCTTCGACCTCGGCGGCGACAGCATCATCGGGATCCAACTGGTGTCCCGGGCCCGCCAGGCCGGGCTCGGAATGACCATGCGCGAGGTGTTCCAGTACCGCACGGTGGCGGCCCTCGCCGAGGTCGTCCGCATCGCCCCGGACCCGGACGAAGCGGTGCCGGTGAGCCACTCCCCCGCCTTCCCCTTCCCCGGACTCGAACAGGAGACCCGACTCCTACGGGACGCTGAACCGGGCCTGTCCGATGTCCTCCCGCTCACCTCGCTCCAGGAGGGGTTCCTGTTCCACTCCCTCCTCGCCGATGACGAGGAGGATGTCTACACCACCCAGATGCACATCGACCTCGAAGGTGCCCTCGACGCGGCTGCGATGCGTCGGGCGGCGGAACAACTCCTGGCCCGGCAGGCCGCCCTGCGGGTGAGCTTCCGGCACGACGGGCTCGACCGCCCGGTGCAGGTCGTGCACGACGAGGCGTCCCTGCCCTGGGCAGAGGCCGATCTCTCGGCGCTGCCCACCGCCGAGCGGGAGGCCGAGGCGCGGAGGCTCGCGTCCGCGGAGCGGCTGCGCAAGTTCGACCTGTCCCGGCCGCCACTGCTCCGGCTGCTCCTGATCGACCTGGGCGGACAACGCCACCGGCTGCTGCTGACCGGCCATCACATCCTCTGGGACGGTTGGTCGGTGCCGGTGGTCATCGAGGAACTGTTCACGATCTACGGCAATCGGGCCGGCGACACCTCGCTGCCGCAGCCCGCCCCTCATCGGAACTACTTCGCCTGGCTGAAGGACCAGGACCAGGACCAGGCGCTGCAGGCATGGTCGGAGGCCATGGCCGGCCCGGTCGCGGCGACCCTGGTGACTCCCGGGATCGGGCAGGTCGAGGCCGTCGCGCAGCAATCGCTCGACGTGGCGCTGCCCGCGGAGCTGACCACCGGGCTCATCGCCCGGATCCGTGCCCACGGGGTGACCCTGAACACGGTCGTGCAGGGCGCCTGGGGTGTGCTGCTGTGCCGGATCGTCGGCCGTGAGGACGTCGTTTTCGGCTCCACCGTCTCGGGACGCCCACCCGAGGTCCCCGGCATCGAGCGCATGATCGGCATGTTCAACAACACCGTGCCGGTACGCGTGCGGGTCAGGGCCGACGAGCGGCTGATCGACCTGCTGGTCCGACTGCAGGACGAGCAGTCCCGGCTGATCGCCCACCACCACGTGGGCCTGAGCCGGATCCAGCAGCTGGCAGGTGGGGGAACGCTCTTCGACACCACCACCGTGGTGAAGAACGCCCCCCTTGATCCCTCGGCGCTGGTGTCCGCCCTCGACGACCTGCGCCTGGTGGCTCTGGGCAGCGAGGACGCCACCCACTACCCGCTGCGGATGCAGGCACTGCCGCTCGGCCCCTCCTCGCTCGAACTGCATCTGGGCTACCGTCCCGACGCCTACACCCGCGACGAGGCACAGCAGATCCTCGACCGGATGGCGAGCCTGCTGGACCTGGTGGCCGTCGATCCCGACATCCAGGTCGGGCAGATCGACTTCCTGTCCGAGGCCGAGCGGAACCAGCTGCTGGCCCAGTGGGGAGGGTACTGACACCGATGTAGGTGTGTGAGGCACACGCTGCCGGGCCGGTCGAAGGTGGACCGTGCCCGGCAGTATGACGTCCGGGCGCGGTCGGCCCACGCGGTGGGCCCGGGTTGGTGACGGGCACGCCCCTCGCCGCTCCGCAGTCCCGCCCGCCGTGCCCACCCACACCCACACCCGGCTCTCGGCACCGGCCCGCTCGCCCTGCCGGGGCAACCGGCTCATCGGCCCTGAACCAGCCCGGCGACCGCGGTCGGGGTCCAGTCGGTCGAGGTGAGGTGGGGGCCACCCCCGCGCGCAC
>Ga0302314_10011178_pt1 | contig 15682 bp, 12 predicted proteins | sample III_Palsa_N2_3_FD_200533 | JGI IMG/M metagenome (GOLD analysis project Ga0302314, IMG submission 200533) | Peat permafrost microbial communities from Stordalen Mire near Abisko, Sweden - III_Palsa_N2_3 | ecosystem: Environmental > Terrestrial > Soil > Palsa > Peat permafrost | place: Sweden...
GCTTGACCGCAAGGTCGCGTTGGTTGGGCGCTCGATGCGCAAGAACGTTGGGATCGGACGCTCGCTGGGCCATATCGAAGTCCCTGAGGGGATGCTGATTCAGCCACAGGAAATCGAGAACTACCCCGACGACAAGGTCGTCGTGATCTCGACCGGTTCCCAAGGCGAGCCGCTTTCGGCGCTGCGCCGGATGGCGCACAACGACCACCGGATGATCAAGCTCCACCGTGGCGATACGGTTGTCTTCTCGGCAACGCCGATCCCCGGCAACGAGCGTGCGGTGTCCGACACCGTCGACCGGCTCTACCACATCGGTTGTGACGTGATCACCACGGCTGACGCGCCGATTCACGCCTCCGGCCACGGCTACGCCGAAGAGCTGAAGCTAATGCTGAACCTGACCAAGCCGCGTTACGTGATGCCGATGCACGGCGATCACAAACGGATCCACCTGCACGCGGCGCTAGCCGAGTCGGTCGGAATCGAGCCGGACAACATTTTCCGTGGCGACAACGGTCTGCCGCTCGACATCGACGACCGCGGAGCGCGTTTCGGCTCAGCTGAACAGGCCGGGATGATCTTCGTTGACGGCGTCAACATCGGTGACCCGGGGGATGTCGCGCTGCGCGACCGTCGGATGTTGTCGGCCGACGGGATTTTCATCGTCGTCGTGACGATCTCCGAGCAGGACGGCTCACCCGTAGCCGAGACCGAGGTGATCTTCCGCGGGGTGCCGTTCCTCGATCAAGCCGATGGCCTGCAGGCGGAGATCAGGACCGGCGTCGAGAAGTCCTTGGCAAAGGCCGCCAAGGACGGGATCCGTGAGGCGGAGGAGCTCCAGCAGGAGCTCCACGACGATCTCGCGGCGCTGGTCTACGACCGGCTGCGTCGGCGCCCGATGATCTTGCCGGTCGTCGTCGAAGTCTGAGCGACCGGCTGCGCAACCGGTGCGGCCGGCGGCTGCGCGCCAGGCGCGGCTGGGAAGGCGATCACAAAGCGGGTGCCCGGGTTCTCGGCCGCGGCGTTCTGTTTGCCGAGCGTCACCGTGGCGTTGTGTGAATCGGCGACGGCCCGGACGATCGCCAGCCCGAGGCCGGTGCCACGCGCGCCAGCACCAGTGTCGCCGCCGCCGCGCACGAAGCGGTCAAACACGCGCTGCTGCAGCTCGGGTGAGATGCCCGGACCGTTGTCCTCGACAATCAGTGCCGGGCTCCCGTGCTCAATCCCAGTGCGGGCTGAAATTGGCGTGCCGGCCGGCGTGTGCGAGATCGCGTTTTCAAGCAGGTTGAGCACGAGCCGGTGCAGGTCATCACGGTCGCCATCGACGATCGCATGACCTGGGTAGACGGTCAGCTCGTGATCCTCGGCGACGGGCAGCAACTCGCCTGCCGCGTCCATCAGCACGTCCGCGAGGTCGGTGGGGCGGTGCGGGTGCTGGCGCTCGGCGTCGGCACGGGCCAGCAATAGAAGGTCGCCGACGAGCCTTCGCATCCGCCGCGTCGAGCGCAGCGCCGCCTTCGCCGAGTCGGCCTGCTCGCCGACGAGCTCGTCGGCAAGCAGCTCAAGGTTCGCCAGCACGCTGGTCAGCGGAGTCCGCAGCTCATGACCTGCATCGGCAACGAACTCGCGCTGGCGTGTCAGCGCAGATTCGGTATCGGCGCGGGCGGCATCAAGCGCCGACAGCATCGATTCGAGCGTTCGGGCGAGCTCGGCGACCTCGTCGTCGGCCTCCGGGTGGGGGATCCGCAGCGTCGGATCCCGGGTCCGCTCGATCTCGCGCGCAACATCGGTCAGCTCGGCAACCGGTCGCATCGCGCGCTCGGCGACAAACAGCCCGGCCAGCAGGGCGAAGATCGAGCCACCGATTACGCCAAACGTCAAGAACAGGGTGACCTTCGAGATCGTGCGGTCGGTCGCCGACAACGGGCGGGCGTACAGCAGCCAGCCGGAGCCGTAGCCCCTCCAGGTGATGTAGTCGGCATACACCTGATAGCCGTTCTGGACCGAGCTGACGGTGCCAGCCGTGCTCGAGTAGGGCGGCTGGAGCACCGGCAGCTTGAAGTGCCTATTGGCGGCCGGCGCCGAGCAAAGCAAGTTGCCGAAGTTGTCAAACAGCCGGATCTGCGACGCCTCGGTGCTGTCGAAGCTGTCGATGTCACTGCTACAGCTGGTGTGACCCTCGGGCAGGGTCGCGCTGACTCCGGTGGTGTTGATCCTGATCTGCGCACGCAGCTTCTCCATCGCGACCTGGGTCTCGGCCCGGAACTCGCCCTTCACCTGGTGGCTGGTGAGGATGCCGACGCCTGTCGCGAAGGTCGCGAGGATTACGCAGGTCAGCGCTGCGGAGCCGCCAGCCAGTCGCCAGCGGACCGGAACCGACCTATACGCGGAGAACGTAGCCCGCGCCGCGGATCGTATGTAGGAGCCTGGGCTCCTCATTCGCCTCGAGCTTTCGCCGTAGGTTGGACACGAACACTTCGATTGTGTTGGTCATGCTAAACGGGTCATAACCCCAAACCTCGTCAAGCAGACGCTGGCGCGAGACGACGATCCGCTCGTTGCGCATCAGGTACTCGAGCAGCTCAAACTCGCGTTGGGTCAATTCGAGGCCACGTTCGCCCCGGGTCACCTCATGGGTATCGGGGTTGAGCTTGAGATCTCCAACCGACAGGGACGCCTGCCCGCGCGGCGGACGCCGGCGAAGCAGGGCGCGCAATCGTGCCAGCAACTCCTGGCGCTCAAACGGCTTGACGAGGTAGTCGTCAGCGCCGGAGTCGAGTCCCTGCACGCGTGACTCGACCGCATCACGGGCGGTCAGCACCAGGATCGGGACATCATCAGCCGCGCGCAGGCGCTTGGCGACCTCGATTCCGTCGAGCTTCGGCAACCCCAGATCAAGGATCACCAGGTCCGGCAGGAACGCGTGGGCCTGATCGATCGCCGCGACGCCATCACCGGCGATTCGCACGTCATAGCCTTCCATCCGCAGCGAGCGCTGAAGTACCTGGGCAATCGCGTCGTCGTCTTCAACCACAAGGACGCGCGCGGGGCGCTCGAATTCAGACACCAAAGGGATAGTAGGGAGCATCGATCACCGGTCTGGGCAGAAGGTCCCAGGCTCTGCACAGCGAAGTAAATGAGCCGGATGGCCGCGACGCGCGCGAGGACGCAAACGAGGAAGACACCAGCCAAGCGGGCCCCTGCCAAGGGAGCCGCGGCGAAGCGTGCCCCAGCAAAGCGCGCGGCGCCTAAACGGCCGCCGGCACGCGCCCGCAGGTCGTTTATCGCCAGCCTTTCATCGATGCGCCCGATGTTGCATCTGGAGCCGTATCAGGTTGACATCCTCGCGCTCGCGCTGGGTGCCGCCGGCGTGCTGCTCGGCGGAGTCGGTTACTTCGGTTGGAGCGGCGGGGCGCTCGGCCACGGGGCGTTCAGCGCGCTGCGGCTGCTGCTCGGGGTGCTCGCTTACGCCACGCCCGCCGCAATTGTCGCCGGGGCCGTGCTGGTCCTGACGCGTGGCCTGCGCAGCAGTCCGCCGGTGCGACCGGTGAAGGCGGGCGTCGTATGTCTGGTGCTGGCGCTGGCGCTGGCGCTTGCCGCCGGCACGCTGGGCCTTGGCCCCGGCCGCGAGCCGGCCGTCGGCTTCTGGCTGGCACCGGTGCTGCGACACCGCGGCGGCGTGCTCGGAGGCGCCGAGTATTGGGCCGCTGAGCACCTAATTTCATCGAAAGGGGCCGACATCCTGGCGATCTTCGGCCTCGCCGCGGCCGCGATTCTGCTGACCGGTGCAACGCTCGCCGGCGTCTTGCTGGCGACCCGCGAGCAGGCGGCGACGGCGATTCGCTTCACCGAGGAGGTCCGCGTCAGCCGCCGCGAGCTCGACGCATTCGATGATGACGGCGCGTCGTTTGCGGTGCCTGAGCCCGACACCAGCGAGATGGTGATCAGCCAGACGCACGTGCAGGCTCCCGCGGTCGACGATCCCACGGGGTTGCTGGCAGCGGAGATGCCGCTGTTCGACGATCCTCCCGAATACGACCCGGGCGCGTTCGAGCCGGAACCCCTGGGACTCTCCGACGCTGAAGCGGAGCCGCTGCCAGCGTCCGATCCTGCCGGCGAGCCCGCGAGCCGCCGGCAGGAGGAACAACCTGAGGAGCTGACCCCGCAGGGCCGCTATCGCGCTTCGGTCACCGATAACCCGGATTTCGTCTGGCGGGTGCCCGGTGGCCGTTTCCTGACGCGCTCGACGGGTGAGGCGGCGAAACCCGATACGGCCGGGCAGGCGCAGATCGCGAAGGCGCTGATCGAGGCGCTCGGGCACTTTGGCATCGACTGCAAGGTGGTCGGGCGGGTGACCGGGCCGCACATCACGCGTTACGAGCTGCAGCTGGCGCCCGGCGTGAAGATGTCGAAGGTCGCGAACCTGAAGGACGACTTGGCGTACGCGCTGGCCGCGACCGACATCCGGATCCTCGCGCCGATTCCGGGTAAGACCGCCGTCGGGATTGAGGTGCCGAACGCGCGGCGCCGGGTCGTGCATCTTGGCGATGTGTTCCAGGAGGCGCCCGAGGGCTGGTCGCCGCTGACCGTCTGGCTGGGCAAAGACATCTCCGGCAAAGCGATCGGCGCCGACCTGGCGAAGATGCCGCATCTGCTCGTCGCGGGTACGACCGGTGCGGGTAAATCTGCCTGTGTCAACGCGATGCTGTGCTCGGTGCTGTTGCGCGCGACCCCGCATCAGGTGCGGCTGGTGCTGGTCGACCCCAAGCAGGTCGAGCTGAACCACTACGAGTCGATTCCGCACCTGCTGACGCCGGTCATTACCAGTCCAAGGATGGCTGCCAACGCGCTCCAGAACCTGGTCAAGGAGATGGAGCTGCGCTACGGGATCATGTCGCTGGCGCGGACGCGCTCGCTGCCCGAGCTGAACAAGTCGCGTGAGGCCCGGGGTGAGCCGGCATTGCCCTACATCCTCTGCGTGATCGACGAGCTCGCGGACCTGATGATGGTGGCGCCCGCCGATGTCGAGGATTCGATCATCCGCCTCGCGCAGAAGGCGCGCGCCGTTGGTATTCACCTGGTGCTCGCCACGCAGTCGCCGCGGGTGGACGTGATCACCGGCATGATCAAGGCGAACGTGCCGTCGCGGATCGCCTTCTCGGTCTCCTCGCAGACCGATTCACGCGTGATTCTTGACCAGGGCGGCGCCGAGTCGCTGCTCGGACAGGGCGACATGCTGTTCTCGCCGGTCGGGACCTCGCGCCTACAGCGGATCCAAGGCGCCTACGTCGATGAGGCGCAGATCCTCGAGCTGACTGATCTGTGGCGTAAGCAGGGTGCGCCTGAGCTGCGCGAGGAGTTGCTGGAAGAGGTCGTCGAACCGGAGGCTGAGAGCTCGGGAGGCGATGACGACGGATTTGACCCGGATGAGGATCCGTTGCTGGAAGAGGCGATTTCGCTGGTTGCCGAGATGGGCACTGCGTCGACCTCGATGCTGCAGCGCCGCCTACGGCTCGGTTATACCCGGGCCGGTCGGGTGATCGACATGCTTGAACGCCGCGGGATCATCTCCGGCTATGAAGGTTCCAAGCCACGTCAGGTACTGATCAGCGCGGCGGATGTTCCGCGGATCCTGGTCGCCCTGGCTGAGAGCCAAAAGGGGGGCGGGCGCGCTGCTGGCGTGCCGCAGCTTCAGCTCAGCATCCCGGGCGATGAGCCCAGCGCGGCGCCCGGAGCGGGGCCCGACGAATAGAGTGCCCGCCGTTATGCCGATCGCGGCGGTCAACGGCCTTCAGATCTATTACGAGCAGCACGGAGATAGCGCCAACCCGGCGCTGGTTTGCGTGCAGGGGCTCGGCGGAGACTGCGGGGGGTGGGCCGGACAGCTGCCGTTGTGGTCGCGGCACTACCGGACGATCGTGTTTGACAACCGTGACGCCGGCCGCTCGTCGTATGTCGAGCACGATTACGACGTGGCCGCCTTGGCAGCGGATCTGATCGGACTTCTCGACAGCCTCGGGCTAGAGCGCTTCCACCTGGTGGGGATCTCGTTGGGCGGGGCGATTGCGCAGGAGGTGGCGCTGGCAGTTGGGGCACGGCTGTTGAGCCTGACCCTGATCGTGACCTACGCGGGCGCTGACCGCTGGTTCATCGAACGGACCAAGCTTGAGGAGAGGCTGCTGGTCCACAAGAACGCCGAGCACATGCTGGAGGAGCTGCTGATCATGACGCTGTCGCCCGGCTTCTATGAGGACGAGGCGCGGGTCGAGGCGCTGCGTGAGGAGATCCTGGCGAATCCGTATCCGCAGGCGCGGCCCGGATTCGTTCGACAGCTACGGGCCTCGGCGACCCATGACTCGCGTGGCCGCCTTGGGTCGCTGACGATTCCAACCCACGTGATCGCGGCCGAGCAGGACATCATGGTGCCCGTCTGGCGCTCACGCGAGTTGGCGACACTGATTCCCGGATCGGTGCTCAGCGTGGTCTCCGGATCCGGCCATTCGGTTGCCGCCGAGCGCCCCGATGAGCTGGCCGAGCTGGTCCACAGCTTCGTCCGCGCTGAAACGGCTGCTGCGGCGTAGGCTGTAGGGCCATGGCCGAATCGGGCATCGGAGCAACCCTGCGCGAGACGCGCATGCGGGCCCGGATCGACATCAGCGAGGTCGAGGAAGCGACCAAAATCCGCGCCAAGTACCTGCGCGCGATCGAGAACGAGGAGTGGGACCTGCTGCCGGGCCCGATCTACGTCAAGAGCTTCCTGCGGACCTATGGCGAATACCTGAAGATCGACAGTCGAGGGTTGGTTGACGAGTACCGGCGGATCTACGAACGTCCAAGCGACGAGCCGCAACACACCGTCTCATCGATCAAGCGCGAACGTGAACGGGCCGCGAATGGGCCATTGGTGCCGGTCGGCGTGTGGGTCGTCGTGGTCCTGGTGGTGGTGTTTGGCGCGCTATGGCTGGTCGGGCACGGGTCGGGGAGCAAGTCCCCGGGCATTACCGGCAACACCGGGCGACACCATCATCCTGTGCGGCGCCACCATCGAGCGAAGGTGAGCACCGTGACCGGGACGGTCACGACCGGCGTGCGAAGCGACGTGACGCTCTCGATGGTGCCGACCGGAGCGGTTTATGTGTGTGCCAGTCTGGGACCGAAGAAGCCGTTGATCGATGGCATCGTCTACCAGGCGGGGCAGAAAATCCCGACGCTGACTGAGCCCCAGCTGTATCTGGACCTTGGCAACGCGAGCATTCAGCTGACAATCAACGGCAAGCGCTACCCGATCTCCGCGTCTGCGAACGCGATCGGCTTGCACCTGACGCCCTCCGGTACAACGCCGGACAAGAACGCTCCGACCTGCTCGTGAACCGATGAACGACGCCGCGGTATTCACCGGGCATGCCGCGGTTCGTGCGGGGATTCTGGTGACCGGCACCGAGGTGTTGACGGGGATCATCAGCGACCGTAACGGACCCTGGTTGTCAGAACAGCTGCGTGATCTCGGGGTTGACGTGGCGATGATCTGCGTCGTCGGCGACCGACCGGACGATCTGCGCTTCGCGCTGAAGGAGATGGCCGGGGCCGGGCTGGCGCTGATCATCACCAGTGGTGGCCTGGGCCCAACGGCGGACGATCTGACGGCTGAGATCGTTGGCGAGTTCTGCGCGCGCGAGATGGTCTTGGACGCTCCCCTGGAAGCGCGAATCGGCGAGATCCTGGCGCCGATGATTGCGCGCTGGCCCGGGCTCGACCCGGACGCGGTGCTGGCCGCGAACCGTAAGCAGGCGGTCGTGCCCACGGGCTCGACGATCCTCGATCCGGTCGGTACTGCGCCGGGGTTGGTGGTGCCCTGGCGCGACGGTTCCGCTGGGCCAACTGTGGTCGTGCTCCCGGGGCCCCCGCGCGAGCTGCAACCGATGTGGCAGACGGCCACGGCGACCGAGGCGTTCCAGCGGGCGATCGTTGGCGCGGTGGTCTACCAGCGCGAGATGGTGCGGCTGTTCGGCGTGCCGGAGTCGGAGATCGCAAACACCCTGCGGGAAGCGGATAAGGCGGGCGTGTCGCTGCACGAGCTTGAGATCACGACCTGCCTGCGGCGTGGCGAGCTTGAGATCTCAACGCGGTTTGAGCCCGGCGCCGAGCCCGCCTATGCGGCGCTGCTGGCGTTCATCGAGTCACGGCATGGGCGCCAGATGTTCTCCCGTGACGGGTCGACGATCGATCAGCAGGTCGCAGGGTTACTGCGCTCTGCCGGACTGACGGTGGCGGTGGCAGAGTCGTGCACGGGCGGGCTGTTGGCGGGGCGCCTGACCGAGCTGGCGGGGTCCTCCGCGTATTTCCTCGGCGGGGTCGTCGCCTATTCGAACGCGGCAAAGGCTTCGCTCGTGGGCGTCGAGACGGCGCTGATCGACTCGGTCGGGGCCGTGTCGGTGGAGGTGGCGCGGGCGTTGGCGGATGGTGCGCGCGCGCGCTTTGACGCGGGGGTCGGCGTGGGGATCACCGGCGTCGCGGGGCCCGGAGGGGGGACGGCGGAGAAGCCGGTGGGGTTTGTCTGCTTCTCGGTAACTGGCGCTGATGGAGCCTTGACGCGATCGGTGCAGCTGCCCGGTGGGCGCAGCGACGTACGGGACCGCTCGACGACGGTTGCGATGCACATGCTGGCGCGGCTACTGCACGGCGAGCACGACTGACCGCTTGGTGCGGGAGCCGGCTTGGCCGGCTCGGCTCCCGCTCTGAAACGTCCCCGCGCGGGACGCTTTGGGCTGTGCGCCCGTGAATTGGCACAGAGTTGGAACACCCGGGTCTTGTTCGGTCACACGGATGCGAACTAACGTTCGGTTTCGTTCCGTCCGGGGCGGGCCGTAACTTCCAGCATCCAAAGGGTTTGAGATAAGGAGTCAAAGTAGCGATGAGCGAACAGGACAAGGGCACCGCAAAGCCTGGCAATCCGGGCGGACAGTCCGACGCCAAGCGACAGGCAGCACTTCAGGGTGCTTTGGGTCAGATCGAGCGCCAGTTCGGCAAGGGCGCGATCATGCGAATGGGTGACCCCGGCGCGCGGGTGGCCGTCGACGCGATCCCGACCGGTGCGCTGTCGCTGGACGTAGCGCTCGGCATCGGCGGCGTGCCGCGGGGCCGGATCATCGAGATCTTCGGGCCGGAGTCCTCAGGCAAGACGACGCTCGTCTACCACATCATCGCCGAGGCGCAGAAGCTAGGTGGGGTCTGTGCGTTCGTCGACGCCGAACACGCGATGGACCCGCTGTATGCACAGAGGATTGGCGTCGACATCGACGAGTTGCTCGTCTCCCAGCCGGACCACGGTGAGCAGGCGCTTGAGATCGTCGACATGCTGATTCGCTCTGGCGCGGTTGACGTCGTCGCGGTTGACTCGGTTGCGGCGCTGACGCCGCGGGCCGAGCTAGAGGGACAGATGGGCGACCAGACCGTCGGTGTCCAGGCGCGGATGATGTCCCAGGCGATGCGCAAGATCGCCGGCAACCTGAACCGGACGCAGACGCTTTGTGTGTTCACCAACCAGATCCGCGAGAAGATCGGCGTGATGTTCGGTTCGCCGGAGACGCAGCCGGGCGGCCGGGCGCTGAAGTTCTACGCCTCACAACGGCTCGACATCCGCCGGATCGAGACACTGAAGGACGGGACCGAGGCGGTCGGCAACAAGGTTCGCGTGAAGGTCGTCAAGAACAAGGTCGCGGCGCCGTTCAAGCAGGCTGAGTTCGATATCGAGTTCGGCCGTGGGATCTCGACCTCGGGCTGCCTGCTCGATTACGGGATCGAGCACAACATCGTCACGAAGTCCGGCTCGTTCTTCTCCTACGGGGAGGAGCGCCTGGGTCAGGGCCGTGGCAACGCCAAGGCGTACCTCGACGAGCATCCGGACGTCGCCAAGGAGATCGAAAAGAAGGTCTACGAGCTGCTCGGCATCGGCCAGGACCTGGTCAAGCCGATCGAGCGTGACGGCGTGCCGTTAGTCGTGGTTCCAGAGGATGAGGCCGAGATCGAGGTCAGCGAGCTCAGCGAGGTGGAGACGGAAGCGGAGACGGAGACGCAGGCGGCCTGATGGCCGACGCCTTGTCCGTCGCGATCGGGTTTTTGAACCGACGCGAGCGCACCGTCGCCGAGGTCCGCGCGAAATTGGAGCGCGCGGACTTCGGTGAGACCGAGATCGATCTGACGGTCACCGAACTACTTGAGCTGGGCATGCTCGACGACAGCCGCTATGCGCGTGTGTTCGTTGAGGACAAGCGAACGCTGGAGCAGTGGGGGGTTGAGCGGATCACCCGCACGCTGACCGAACGGGGAATCGATCGCGAGGTGATTGCCGAGACGTTGGCCGTCGAGCCCGGCGAGGGTGAGCTGGCGCGTGCGGTGGAGCTGCTCGATCAGCGCTTCTCGGCGCCACCGGCGGAATGGCGGGAGCGTGAACGTGCCTTTGGTGTGCTTGTGCGCAAGGGGTACGACACTGAGATCGCCTCAGACGCGATCCGTGCATGGACGCGCGGGCACGCGTAATTCACGCCCGCTGGCCGGAGGCGTGTACTAGGATGGCCGTAGCGAACGAAACGGCCTGCGGGCCACTGAAAAGAACCAGCAAATCAGCGTAACTCCGGACACGGGGACACCCTAAAAAACCTAAGACCTTCGGCCCTAACGCGGCCTTCTCAACCAGGTGGTGCGCACCAGCACCACCGTCCAAAGCAGGACAGCACCTTCGGACCGGGCGAAGCCTTCACCAGGCGGCTTCGGCATCACACGATGTGCCCCTCACAGCCTTTCGGTCGCTTTTCCGATAACTGAAGATCAGAGTCGACGGTCGTGCTCCACGCGGCTGTCGGAGAGGAAACGACCATGGACATCATCGCCGCCGGTGCGCTGATCGCGCTAGCGATCGTCGCGGCTGCAGCGCTTTACGGTCGGGTTTCCGGGGGAGCCCGCGGACGAGCGCACTCAAGCTCGGGCGCTGCGCCAGTCGCTGGCGTCGCGGTTGGCGCGCCGGCACCATCAGCCGGGCCGTCGGCGGGTGCTGGGCAACGCTCCGCGAACGGAACCGCTGAGCTACTCGCCCGTGAGCAAGAGCTCGCGGTCGAAGAGGAAGAGCTTGCCGCGGCGCGCGCGGGGATCGCCGCCCAGCGACGCGAGTTGATCTCCGAGCTTGAACAGGTCTCCAGGCTGTCGGCCACCAAAGCCCGACAGATGCTGCTCGCCAAGGTTGAAGATGACGCCCGCCACGATGCTGCCCGCCGGATCCGCCAGATCGAGGAGGAAACGCGCCGCGACGCGGATCGCCGCGTTCGCAGCATCCTCTCGCTGGTGATGCAGCGCGTGGCCGCCGGACACGCCGCGGAGACAACAGTCTCGGTCGTCAAGCTGCCCTCGGAAGACATGAAGGGCCGGATCATCGGACGTGAGGGCCGCAACATTCGCGTGCTCGAGGACCTGACCGGCGTCGACTTCATCATCGATGACACGCCCGGCGCGGTCGTCCTGTCAGGGTTTGACGGGGTCAGACGTGAGATCGCGCGGGTGACGCTTGAGAAGCTGCTCGCCGATGGCCGGATCCATCCCGCCAGGATCGAGGAGACCTACTACCAAGCGCGCTCGGAGCTCGAGGCGCACATCGTTGAGGTCGGCGACCAGGGCGCATTTGATGCCGCCGTGCCCGGCCTTCACGCCGAACTCGTGCTGATGCTCGGGCGGCTGAAATTCCGCACAAGCTACGGCCAGAACGTGCTCGCGCACTCGGTCGAGGTGGCGCGCCTGGCGGCGATGATGGCAGCGGAGCTTGGCGCCAGCGAAAAGACCGCGCGCCGTGCCGGCTTGCTGCACGACATCGGCAAGGCCGTCACCCACGAGGTAGAGGGGCCGCACGCGCTGATCGGTGGTTCGATGGCCCGCAAGTACGGCGAGAGCGAAGCCGTCGCCCACGCGATGGAGGCCCACCACAACGAGGTCGAGCCGCAGACGATCGAAGCGGTGATCGTGCAGGCCGCCGATGCGCTTTCCGGCGCTCGTCCAGGCGCCCGCGGGGAGTCGCTTGAGCGCTACGTCAAACGCCTGCGCGACCTGGAGGAGCTGGCGACCCGGCATGACGGAGTCGACCGCGTCTACGCGATGCAGGCAGGCCGCGAGATCCGCGTGATCGTCGCGCCCGGAGCGATCGACGACGATGCCGCCACGGTGCTCTCGTTTGAGATCGCCCGCGAGATCGAGAAAGAGCTCGAATACCCGGGACAGATCAAGGTCACCGTGATCCGCGAATCACGCGCGACCGAGTACGCCCGCTGAATCGCAACGGCCATGCCGCGGTTACCCTAGGCCGAGATGTCAAAGAAGTTTCACGTCACGACTTTCGGGTGCCAGATGAACGAGCACGACTCGGAGCGGATGAAGGGGATGCTCGAGTCGCTCGGCTACGCCGAGGCGCCTGAGCGCGCCGGCGCGGACCTGATTCTGTTCAACACCTGCTCGATCCGGGAGAAGGCCGATGAACGGTTCATCGCCCACCTGCACGAGGCAAAGGCACTGAAGCGCCGCTCCCCCGGCGTCGTGGTCGGTGTCGGTGGCTGCTGGGCGCAGTCGGTCAAGCACGAAGTGTTTGAGCGCTTCCCGTTCGTCGACGTGGCGTTCGGTCCCGGCCAGGTCCACAAGCTCGCCGAGTTTCTGACGAGCGACTCGCTGACCGCCCAGGGGTACTTCGAGTTCGAAGGGTTCACCGGCGACCTGCCCGCCAAGCGGGCTCGTGAATTCCAAGGGTGGGTTCAGGTCAGCGTTGGCTGTAACTGCGTCTGCTCGTACTGCATCGTTCCCTCGACGCGGGGCCGCGAGGTCAGCCGCGACCCCGGTGTGCTCGTCGCCGAGATCGAGGCGTTGGCGGCGGACGGCGTCTGCGAGGTGACACTGCTCGGGCAGAACGTCAATTCTTATGGACGTGACCTGCCTGCTGAGAAGCAGACGTCGTTTGCCGAGCTCTTGCGCGCCGTCGACGCGATCGAGGGGATTGAGCGGATCCGCTACACCAGCCCGCATCCGAAGGACATGAAGGAGGACGTGATCCTCGCGCACGCCGAGCTGCCGGCGCTCTGCGAGCACATCCATCTGCCGCTGCAGTCGGGGTCAAGCGCTGTTTTGAAGCGGATGCGCCGGACATACACGCGTGAGCGTTATCTGGATCGGGTAGCGCTGATCCGTGAGCACGTCCCAGACTGCGCAATCACCACCGACATCATCGTTGGCTTCCCGGGGGAGACCGAGGAAGACTTCCTGCAGACGCTCAGCGTCGCCGAGGAGGTCGGATACGACGCTGCGTTCACGTTCATCTACTCGCCGCGCCGCGGCACCGAGGCCGCTGAGCTGCCCGAGCAGATCTCGCACGAGGTGAAGGTTGAGCGGATGGAACGGCTGGTGGAGGTCGTCCAGCGGCGTGCTGCGGAGCGGGCACAGCGGTTCGTTGGCCGCGAGCTGGCGGTCCTGGTCGAGGGTCCCTCGCGCACCGACCCGAGCCGGCTGCGGGGGCGTTCACGCCACAACAAGGTCGTCAACTTCAGCGGCCTCGGCGAGGCGGGGGAGACCGTTGTGGTTGAGATCACCCGTGCGACCAGCCAGACCCTGATCGGTGAGATGTCGCTGGTGGCGCGCGCGGGCTGATGGCGCCATTGGGAAAACGCGAGCGCGAACGCTCGCGCGAGCGGATGTTCGAGACGCGCAGTCAGGCGTGGGCGGCGGTCGGCCTCCACGTAGAGGTCAACCGCCAGGCTGTGCGCCATGCCCGACGCCGGCTGGCGCTGACCGTTCCGTTGTTTGTCGCGACGATCGTCGCCCAGGCGCTGGCGATCGCCCGCATCGACAACCATCACGCGCACGGCTGGCATTGGCTTGTCAGCATCGACAACGTCGCAACTTGGGTGCGGATCGTCGCAGTGCTCCTCGTCGTGATCTTCGGCTGGCTGATCTCGCTCGACCTCAGTCGTGTCGCTCCGGCCCTGTTCCGGCGGATGGAGCCGGGCGCCGCGGGAACGGTCGAGTTTTTGATCCGTCTCGTGTCAGTTGCCGCGACGATCGCCACCGCGCTGGCGGTTGGCGGCATCTCCGCCAGTGCGATCGCCCTGGGTGGCGCTTTCACCGCGGTGGTGCTCGGCCTGGCCGCGCAACAGACACTCGGCAACGTCTTTGCGGGCATCGTTCTGCTCAGTGCGCGGCCGTTCCGCGTCGGCGAGCGGGTCCGCCTGCAGGCCGGTGTCGTCGCAGGGCAGATCGAGGGAACGGTCAGCAACCTCGGTTTGCTTTACACCACGCTCGCCCGCGGCGATGACCGGATCATGATCCCCAACAACGTCGTGCTGGCTGCGGCAGTGGTGCCGCTCCGCGAGCCGGAGGCCGTCGACGTGAAGGTGCGCTTGGCCGGTGGTGTGACGCCAAGTCAACTGCAGGCCGTTCTTGACCAACAGGTCGCGACGGCAACTCGCAGCGCCCCCAGCGTCGTGCTCGAGGAGATCGACGGCGACGCCGTGGTCGTACGGATCCGCGCAACTCCGGACGAGCGCAGCCAGGGCGCGAACTTGGCTGACGAGATCATCGCCGCGCTGCAGGGTTTGACCGGCGAGCATCAAGCGATTGGTTGACGCCGTCCACCGACGCATATGGGTTTTGCGCCGATGGAGTTCAGACCCGTGGACCAAACGCAAGGAGGACGGCGGCGGTCTGGAAGGCCTGTGACGGCACTCGGGGCGGCGAGGAGATCGCGGCACACACCGGCCTACAAGAGTGTCCTCACAGGACACTCTTGTCGCACGAACCGCCCCTTGACCTAGCAGCGGTAGAGCTAACCCTTGACACCCTTGGCGACATCGAGATGATCAGCCGTCACGAGCGGAGCGGCATCAGCCGCCGGACCGCGCGGCGCCGGATCGCCGTCGGGGCCGCCGGCTTCGCCGTCGTCCTCCCGGATCGATCGTCTGCCAGCCGACTTAGCTGGCCATCGCTAAAGCTTGCCGGAGCGACCGGAGGCGCTGCGCGTCAGTCGATTAGCTGCAAGCGCATGATCGGGATCTCACGCCCGACGGCAGCGGTCCGCACCCGATAATCCGCATAGCCTGGATAGACGAGGTCTGCCTGTGAAAACAGGCGTGCCCGCTCTGCGTCGCCCGAAACCTCACTCGCGAGGTAGTTGGCGTGCTTGCCGCGCTTCTCAAGCACCGCCTCGGGGTGCGCCTTGAGGTTGTAGTACCAGGCGGGGTGCTTCTCGCGGCCAAAGCTTGAGGCGATCAGGATCACGTCGTCGCCGTCGGAGAAGTAGAGGATCGTCACCGTGCGCTGCACGCCGGACTTAGCTCCAGTCGTGGTCAGGTTCGCGCTGGGCATCATCAATCCCATCGAGGCCCGTCCGCCGGTAATCCGGAGCAAGACCGGGTCAACGCGCGTTGCGATCTTCATCGCGACAAAGCGGCCGGCTGGGCTGCGGATGAAGCCGGCGTACGCGCGGTAGCCGAGGCCAGGGTTCGTCGGCGGTTCGAAGCGGGGGATGCCCTGCGCGCTCACGGCGTTCTCATCCGTGGATTCGCAGCATGGCCGGCGGCGAGCTCGTCAGCGATCTTCGACGCGCCGGTCAGGCGCTGCACGGCTGACGCAGTCACCGGTGCCAGATTGGCGAAGTCCGCGCCGG
>Ga0302314_10011181_pt1 | contig 15681 bp, 20 predicted proteins | sample III_Palsa_N2_3_FD_200533 | JGI IMG/M metagenome (GOLD analysis project Ga0302314, IMG submission 200533) | Peat permafrost microbial communities from Stordalen Mire near Abisko, Sweden - III_Palsa_N2_3 | ecosystem: Environmental > Terrestrial > Soil > Palsa > Peat permafrost | place: Sweden...
ATTGACGATTCCGGATCAGTTTGAACATGCCCTGTGGCTGCTCGTCACGCAGCAGCCGATGCATCTGCTGGAGGCGCGTTACGCGAGCTGGCGCGATTTCCTGCTCGGGCAACTCGACACGACCATCCGGAATCTCCAGCAGTCCTGCGGCACACTCGCCCAATGCACCTGGGGATCGCGCAACACCATCGAGATCCGGCACCCGCTTTCGCCCGCCTTGCCGCTGATTGGCGGCTTGCTCGACATGCCGACCGTCCAGCTCCCGGGCGACAACAACATGCCGCGCGTGCAGGATGGCGAGGAAGGGGCGTCGGAGCGCTTTGCCGTCTCGCCGGGCTATGAGAGCCAGGGGTACTTTCACATGCCGGGCGGCCAGAGCGGCCATCCACTCTCGCCTTACTATAGGGCGGGCTTTCTGGCCTGGGCACGCGGTGAGCCACTGCCGTTCCTGCCGGGACCCACCGAACACACGCTGACGTTGCAGGAGAACTGAGTTGCCAACAGGGATCCGGCACCGCGAGCGGCGCGGTTTCTTGAGATATGGCGGCGCTAGCCTGCTCAGCGGATTGCTCGGCGGGCTGCTCGCAGAACGTACCATCGTCGGCGCCGCCGCACTTGCGGGGTCGCCGAATCCATTCCGAACCATCGAACAGTCCATTGGCGGCCGTGTCGGCGTCATGGCGCTGGATACCCGCAGCGGGCACTCACTGCAGTCCCGGCCGGACGAACGCTTCCCGATGTGCTCCACGTTTAAATGGCTGCTGGCGGCGGCAGTTCTCTCCAGGTCCGACGCGGGCACGCTCGCGCTCGAAAAGAGCGTGTCCATCGAGGGTGTCAAACCCGTGGCCTACTCTCCGGTCACCAGCACACGCGCGCCCTCCGGCAGCTTCTCGGTCGAAGAGTTGTGTATCGCGGCCGTCGAGCAAAGCGACAACACGGCTGCCAACCTGCTGCTGTCGATGATCGATGGTCCCGCGGGACTGACCGCTTTCCTGCGCAAGGTGGGCGATCCAACCACCCGCCTGGATCGCAATGAACCCACTCTCAACGACTACATCCCCGGCGAGCTGCGCGACACGACGACACCACGCGCCATGGTTTCGACGCTCAACACGCTGCTGCTCGGTACGGCGCTGGCCACGCCGTCACGACAACGACTGATTGCGTGGATGAAGGACTGCAAGACGGGACTGGCAAGATTGCGCGCCGGGCTGCCCACCGTCTGGGTCACTGGTGACAAGACCGGAACCGGCGATGGCGGCTCGGTCAATGACCTCGCGATCAGCTGGCCGCCTGGACGGCCTCCCATACTGATCGCCTGCTATTTGAATGGCTCGAAACAATCGGTTGATTCGCTGAGTGCCGCGCATGTTCGCATCGCACGCATCGTGGCCGACGCGTTCGCCCGACTCTAGATCGCAAGGAACCGACCCATGACAGCGTTACCCGAATCGCAGGTGAGACTCAGTTCTGGCGAGCTTTCTGCCGATATCGATCCCAAGGGCGCGCAGTTGTCAGCGCTCAGAGACCGCGATGGGCGCGATTTGCTCTGGAATGGCGATCCGGCCGTGTGGGCGGGTCGTGCACCGATTTTATTTCCCATCGTCGGCGTGCTCGTTGGCGGCAACTACCGCCTCGGCTCCAAGAGCTACTCACTGCCCCGCCATGGGTTTGCGCGCAACCGGATGTTCTCGACTGAGAGTGCGGATCCCACCGAAGCCGTTTTCAGATTGAGCGACGACGATGAAACGCGGCGGGTCTACCCATTTCGTTTCAATCTGGATATGCAGTTCAAGCTGACGGGACCCACGCTGTCCGTGACCGCCTCGATCCGCAATCGCGGCACCGAAACCATGCCGGCCAGCTTCGGCTTTCACCCCGCCTTCCGCTGGCCGCTGCCGTACGGGCAGCCGCGCGCGGCGCATTTCATCGAGTTTGCCGCCGATGAGCCGGATCCCGTCCGGCGTCTTGATTCGGCGGGCCTGCTGACGCCGGATCGCCATCCGACGCCCATCGTGCAGCGGCGCCTGCTGCTGAAGGATGAGTTGTTTGAGGGCGACGCGCTGATCCTGGATAAAATCCGTAGCCGTTCGGCGATCTATGGGGCCGCGGCGGGCCCGCGACTGCAGGTTAGCTTTGCCGACGCGCCCTTCCTGGGCATCTGGAGTAAACCCGGCGCCCAATTCGTCTGCATCGAGCCCTGGCACGGGATTTCGGACGCTGCCGGGTTTTCGGGAGATTTCCGCGACAAACCGGGCATAAACCTGATCGCGGCTGGCGACTCGTTTGCCACCACCATGGCGATGTCGCTGCTGGCGGAATGATGTGCGCGTATGATTCTCTCACCGGCAGTGATGTCGAAATCCAACAATTCAAACTTTTCGAGAAAGGGATTTTCCAATGAAACAACGAAATTTCGTCGCTATGGCGGCAGCGATCGGTCTGGCGTGCACCAGCATGGCAGCCATCGCGGATGATCATGCCTACACCGATGGACCGGTCGTCAACGTCGCGTCCATCAGGACCGAGTACGGCAAGTTCGACGACTACATGAAGTATCTCGACACCACCTGGAAGGCAGAGCAGGAAGCGGCCAAGAAGGCCGGCTACATCATCAGCTACAAGGTCATCAACGTCGAGCCGCGTGGCGAGGACGATCCGGACGTGTACCTCGTGGTCACCTATAAGAACTGGGCGGCGCTGGATGACGCCACCGCCAAGGGCGATGCCGTCGCCAAGCAGGTTGAGGGCACGCTGGCCGCATCCAACGACGCAGCGGCCAGCCGCGGCAAGATCCGGCGCGTGCTGGGCTCCTGGACCGGCCAGGAACTCAATCTTAAATAACCCGCCCGCCGTAACGGAAAGCTGGAACCAGAAAGCCGGGCGCAATGCCCGGCTTTCTCATTTATAGGCGCGGCCTAGCTCTCATTATGCGCCACTTCCACGGTCCGCCGGGTACCTGCCGCCACATCATAAATATTGAAGGCATTCATGGTCCTGCCGTAGAGGTGCAGGCTGACCACGCGCGGCCGCTCCAGCGGCACGCCGGTGATGTGTATGTGATCGGGATTGGGTACGAAGCTCGTCACCGCGCCCCGTCCCAGCAGCGATACACCGCCACGAACCAGGTTGATGCCTTCATTGCTGCCACGGTCCGGTGACAGACGGACGTAACCGCGCTCCTCGAGCACGCCTTCCACGACGCCAACGACGCCCCAACTGCCGTGGTCGTGAACCGGGGTCCATTGGCCCGACAGCCACACCAGCGTATAGAGCGACAAATCGCCGTCCGGCGTGGCATATACCAAGTTGCGGGCGTAGTGATCGGGCTCGCTGCGATAATGCTGCGGTTCCAGAAAGGCGCCGGCGTGATCGATCAATTCCAGCATCAGCGGTGCAAGTTTGAGAACGCAGTCGGCAGGCTCGGTATTCTCGCAGCAACCATGCTCGATCGCCTGCGAGATGAATGACTGTAAGGCTGGTGAGATCATGGAGTATCCACCCTCATGAGCACTGAGAAGGGCCTATGATAGCCCTTCAGCCCCGCAGACGACTGGGCTGCAACTCGCCCAATCGCTCGAGTACCGGATAGGCGGCCGAACAGATATGCGAGTGGATCCGTTTGAGGTCCCGCAGGATATCCAGGTGCAGCGAGCTCGACTCGATGCTCTCGGGCCTGCCCTCCCGTAATCGCGCCAGGTGGCTTTCCGCCGCCGCGAATTCCGCGGCACGCAATTCGGCCTTCTCGGCGATCAATTTCCTGGCGATCGCCACGTCACCGGATATGAAGGCGCTGAACCCGAGCTTGAGGTTGTCGAGCACCTCCTGGTGAAAGGCGCGCAACTCGGCTGCGCCTTCCTTTGAGAAGGCCAGTTTCTGCTTGATCTTCTTGCTGGCCAGCTCCATGAGGTTCTTATCGATGATGTCGCCCACATGCTCGAGATTGATCGAGAAGGAGATGATCTCCATGGCCCGCTGCCCGTCGCGCTCGCCCAGGCTGTCGCGCGTGATCTTGGTGACGTAGAGCTTGACGGCTTCGTCGAGCTGATCCACGGCGTCATCCATGCGGCAGATCTCGGCGATCAGTTCCCGGTTGTCGGTCAGCAGCGCCACCATCGCCTGACGCAGCATGGTCTCGACGATGTCGCCGATGTGCAGCGTCTCGCGTGCCGCGCATACCAGCGCCACCGAAGGCGTCGCGAGCGCCGCCTCGTCAAGATAAAGCGGCGTCGACAGCTCGATCGGCTTGGTTCGCTGCGGGAGCAGCCGCGTCAGAAACCGCGCCAGGCCGTCCAGCGGCAGGATGAAGACCAGCGCCAGCGCGACGTTGAAGGCGGTGTGAAAGTCCGCGGCCATGCGCGACGGATTGTGTTCGAATCGCGAAAATAGCGCGGCGATGGGCTGCACAAAGGGCAGCACGACGGCGCAACCGACCAGGCGATTGATCAGGTTGCCCAGCGGCAGGCGACGACTGGCCGGATTGTCGCTGCGACTGCCTTCCACCAGCGGATTGATGGCGCTGCCCAGATTGGCGCCGAGAATCAGCGAAATGGAAGCCGTCGGGGTGATGAATCCCGAATAAGCCAGCGACATCACCAGCAGCACCACCGTCACGCTCGAATGAGCGCCCCAGGTCAATGCCGCCGCCACCAGCAGACACAGCACCGGATCGCCGGTCATCGCGGTCAGCAGACTGCGCACCACCGGCGCACTCTCGGCGGGCGCCAGCGTATCGAGCAGAATATGCAGCGACAGCAGCATCAGGCCGATGCCGATCGCCACCCGGCCCAAATCCCGCGTGCGAGGCTGGCCGCCGCGCTTGAAGGCAATCACGCCCACCAGGAACAGTACTGGGGCGATGGCCGAGGCATTGAATGACAGCAGCTGCACGATGAGGGTGGTGCCGACATTGGCGCCCAGCATGATGGCGAGCGCCGGCACCAGATCGACGGCGCCGCCGCTGACGAAGGAGGCGGTCATCAAACCGGTGGCGGTGCTGCTCTGTAACAGCGCGGTGACCAGGATGCCGGCGCCACAGGCCAGAAAGCGATTGCGCAGGGCCTTGCCGAGAAATCGCCGCAACCCGGAGCCATACGCGCGAACGATCCCGCTGTGGACCATATGCAGGCCCCACAGCAGCAGCGCAACGCCCCCCATCAGGTCGAGAATAATCAGACTGCCCAGCTCTTAATCCTCCGCCAAACCTCCGACAAACGCTCGTGAAGGTAACGGCCGGACTGCGGCAATGTAAAGCGACGCCGTCGCGTGTCGGAAAGAAGCAAGATCCGCGTCGCGCGCGTGCTGTCAGGCGCGCGCCGAATCCACGCGCTCAGGATGTTATGCGCGCGCCGGGATGGTGATTCCGCGGGCCACGGCTGGACGCGCCAGGAATGCCTCCAGCACTCGGGTAACTTGCGGGTAGTTGGCGATCCCCACGAGCTCCCCTGCCGCGTAGAAGCCGATCAGGTTACGAACCCAGGGAAAAATGGCGATATCGGCGATGCTGTACAGCTCGCCCATGATCCAGCTGCGGCCCGCGAGGCGCTGATCGAGCACGCCCAGCAGTCGCCTGGCCTCCCCGACATATCGGTCGCGAGGACGCTTGTCCTCGAAATCCTTGCCGGCGAATTTGTTGAAGAATCCCACCTGACCGAACATGGGGCCGATGCCGCCCACCTGGAACATCAGCCACTGGATGGTTTCGTAGCGAGCGGCCTGCGTCTGTGGCAGCAACTGCCGGGTCTTCTCCGCCAGGTAAATGAGGATGGCGCCGGATTCGAACAACGCCAGCGGCTTGCCCTCCGGCCCAGTGGGATCGAGGATGGCTGGAATCTTCCCGTAGGGATTCAGGGAGCGGAACTCCGGCGAGCCCTGATCGTTGCTGTCGAAATTCACCAGGTGGGGCTCGTACGGCAGCCCGATCTCCTCGAGCATGATCGAGGCCTTGACGCCATTGGGCGTGGGCAGCGAGTACAGCTGCAGGCGGTCCGGATGTGCGGCGGGCCACTTGCGGGTGATCGGAAAGGCCGACAGATCAGTCATTTTCACTCCTTGCGAGGCGCCCAGCATACCGCCTTGATCGTTCTCCGGTGCCGCTTTGCCCACGCCGCATGTGCGCCTGGAAATGTGACGCACATCGCGATTACCCAGTCACCGGACGGCGACATTTTCGCCGGCACGAGCTTTGCGGTTATAAGCACTAGCGCCGCTCATCCCGCTACCACAGAGACAGGTGCTATGCGCCGCATTGCGTTCGGGCCATTGGTTCTGGTCGCGTATCTCGCGCTGGCTGGCTGCGGCGGCGGCGGTAGCAGCAGCAATGACGGCTCCGGTTCGTCTTCCAGCGGCGGCTCGTCGTCATCGTCGTCCTCTTCTTCCTCTTCCTCTTCCGGCAGCTCGAGCAGTGGGAGTTCGTCATCCTCGAGCAGCGGCTCTTCTTCCGGCGGAACACTGACAGTGACCACGACAGCCTGTCCGAACGGCGTGCAGGGTATGGCCTATGCTGGCTGCACGATGGGCGTCACGGGCGGCACGCCGCCTTACACGTTTTCGATCAGCATTACTTCCAATAATCCGCCGTTGCCTGAAGGGATGTCGATCAACGCCTCGACCGGGGTCGTCAGCAGTGCGTTGATCGGTGGTCAGGGCACCTACAGTCCACTCATTGTCGTCAGCGACGCTGCGCACGCGCAGGCGAGCGCCCAGGTGAGTTTTGCCATCAACGGCAGCAGCGCATTCCTTGCGACGATATTTCCCTCGACGTCCATTTTTCACCATCGGGTGGATGCAGCTTCCAGCGGGCTACCCGTGGATGCCTCCCCGGCCGCGCCCATCTACAGTGGCTACCTGACTGCAACCATCAAGCCGTTCTTCGGCGGCAGCGGCTCGTTCCCCAATGGCATTCCCGCCATACAGGTTCCCAGCACTGAGGCGGACGTGTCCGTGACGACAACCCTCTATCAGTCCTATTTCTCATCCGCCCCGATCCCACCCTACGCTCCCGTGGAGGGCACCAGCGATTCGACCGGAGATCGGCACGTCCTCGTCTATGTGGCGGCCGGCGGCGGGCACACGCCCGCGCTCTATGAGATGTGGCAAGGCATCTATCAGGGCGGTCCGTGGACGGATTCCTCCAATGCGCTTTGGCCCGACGTGACCTCGAATGCATTGACGACTCAGGGCAACGGCACCTCGGATGCTGCCGGCCTGCCGGTGGCTCCGCTGCTGCTCAATGCGGATGAGGTCATCGGCACCGGCACACCGACTGCGCCGAATGGAATCGTGCAACATCCGACGCGATTCACGCTCACGAACATGCTCAACTACTGGGTCTGGCCCGCCACCGAGACTGCGGGCGTCGGTAGCTGCACGGCTTCGGGAGGCGGATCCATCGCAACCGAAAGCCAGATTTCTCAGTCCTCCCCGCCCGCCAGCTGCACGATGTCCGGACCCGCCGGCGAGATTTATCGGCTCAAGGCATCGGTTGCGAATCCCACCTGTGCCGCCACGAGCCCGCAGGCGGCCGTCATCATCACGGCGCTTCGTAACTACGGAATCATTCTGGCCGACAACGGGCAGAGCGGCGGTCTGATCGGCACCCCCGATGCCCGCTGGGATGACGATGACCTGGCCTGCCTGAAAAGCCTGACACTGGGCGACTTTGAACCGGTGAATGTGTCGAGCCTCATCGTCAGCAATGACAGCGGCGCGACCCAATGACTATCATGCCGGCAGCTTGAGTTTGCGGAGCATCTGGGTGAAACGGGGGTCCCCTCGAAAGAGCCCAGCGCGATATCGTCCATGCGGGGAATGCAAAGCGCATCTGAGCTCTTGTAGCACGACGGGGAGGAAACCTTGATCTCGAAAGCCATTGTCACCCTTGCAAGTCTCCTTTTGATTCCCGCGGCCTTGGCGGCCCCGGCGGATGATGTGAGCAATGCCATCCATCAATTCATCGACGCCTTCAACAGCGGCGATGCCAAGGCGGTCGATGCCGCTTACGCTGCCGGAAGCGTCTCGATCACCGATGAGTTTGCTCCGTATCGATGGACGGGGCCGCACGCGGGACACGCCTGGGCAGCCGCATATGATAAGCACGCGCAGGCCACGGGAGTGTCGGACGGCAATGTGAAGTACAGCGATACCACGCGCACCGAGGTGGACGGTAACTACGCCTACGCGGTCGTTCCGACTCTATAACTCTTATAAGCAGCACGGCGCGCCGACGCAGGAAGAAGGTCAGATGACCTTCGCCCTGCATCGAACCGCCGGCGGCTGGAAGATCCAGGCCTGGACCTGGACCGGCGTCAAACCGCATCCAGCAAAGTAGACGCCGCCCGGGAGCTCACTGACCGGACAGGCGCTTTCCGAATGAGACCGCGTACGCCGGCGAGCGGAACAGCAGGATAGGATCGTTGGTCGGGGCCATGCCATCGGCCATGACCAACGGGTCGAAGTTGATCGGCTCGCAGGCCAGGCCCTTCTGCTGGGGTGTCGCCTCGGTAATGGTCAGCGTGCCGGCGGTGAAATGCTTGCGAGTCTCCGGCCACGCCAGCGTCGGATTGTCCTGTGGGTCCCCGGGCTCGCCGACGTAGACAATCATGTCCCACAGCACCGGCCCCTTGCGAGCGCGTGCGATCAGATTCTGCTCAAGAAAGTCGTGCGGCGCGGTCTTCATTTCCGCGGCCGTCAGCTCCTTGGTGCCATCGCGGGGGACGAAGCGCCACTTCACCGGATGCTCGGCTCCCTTGGCGTCGATGAACTTGAAGGTGTGGATGCTGAAGTACGTGGTCTGATAGTAATTGGCGGTCGGGCGGTGATGGCTCGACAACTCCGTCAGCGCCATCGCGTCGGGATGGCTGGCAGCATAGGCCTTGAGCTTTTCCGGATCGGGCTGGCCGGTCTTCGGATCCGGCTTGGCGGCAACGATGGCATCGCGGAAGGACGACGGCGAGGTGGCACCGAAGATCGGCACGTTGATCATGGTGATGTGCTGCAATGCGCCCCCGGGCAGATGAAACTCCAGTGCCATACCGCGCGGAGCCGGCGCCGCGTCCGGCACATCGGGGTCGCCGCCGCCGATTGAGAAACGCGCGATCACGGGCGTGGACTTGCCGGAGAAGAGCGCCGAGCGGCTAAGGGCGGCCGCGTCGGATGTGCCGACAAACTCGCCGGCCGCGCACAGACCCTTGGTGTGGTTCCTGCGCTGGCCCGCGTGCGCACCAAAGGTGCCCTCGAACGCGTCGATCATTTGAGGGGCGGTTACGGCGGGGCTGGAGGCGGGTTCGTCCGCGGCGAGCATGGGGACGGCGAAGGCGGTCGATGCCAGTGCGAGGACTGAGAGTTGCATGCCCCGGCACGAAAATGACACTTTCATTGCATCAGACCTCCGTTGATGAGCGCAGTTTACCAATGGCGCCGCGAGCGCGGTGCCTAGTCCAGCAGCGGGTGTCCCTGTGGCAATTGGTGTGCATACCAGGCAGCCAGCCGGTGTCGCACCATTTTGTCGCCGACCTGCTCTTCGGGCATCGGGGCGATGACCTTGTCGTGTACCAGCAATCGATAGATATAGAGCGCTTTATCGCTCGCCGAATCCGTGGCCTCGAACTCGACTGCCTTGCGGCCCTCCGCGTACTCAACCCCAGCGAGCAATGCTGCTTTAAATAACTCCGCTTCGTGCTTGAATTTTTTCACGAATCACCCGGATCGTTGCGTTCCTACCCCGGATCGACGAGACCCTCGGGCGCGCCGCGGTTTAATACGTCGGGCAAGGGCTGCCCCTTGGGGGTAAATGAGAGCGAAACCGAATTGAGGCAGTGGCGTTCGCGAGTGGGCGCCGGGCCGTCAGGAAATATGTGCCCCAGGTGGCTGCCGCAACGCGCGCAAACTTCTTCGACCCGCACCATGCCATAGCTTGTATCCCGAATTCGACGGATATGAGTTTCCGCAAAGGGCTGGAAAAAGCTCGGCCACCCGGTGCCCGAATCAAACTTGGCGCTGGATCTGAATAGCGGCAGCCCGCAGAAACGGCAGCAGTAAACGCCATCCTGGTGATTGTCCAGGAACACGCCGCAGAAGGCTGCCTCGGTGCCGTGCTGCAGCAGGACATCACGTTCCCTGGGCGTCAAATGCGCGGTGATCTGCTTGCGCTGCGCCTCCGTGGGCGGTTGCAAATTGAATTGACTCATGCCGATGACTATTTTTTCAGCATCGGCCGGCCTTCGTGGTCGACCAGCAGGTCGTGCATGTCGTTCGCATGCTCCTCCTCCTGTGCCAGGATCTTCTCGAGCAAAATCCGGGTAGTGGGATCCTTGTCCGCGAAGTATCGCACCATGTCCCGATAGGTCTCGATGGCGATGCGCTCTGCGATCAGATTCTCCTTGATCATGTCGACCAGGTTTTCACCTTCGACATACTGAGACCCGGCTCGCAAGGCGAGGCCTTCCGGATTCATATTGGGTTTGCCGCCGAGCTGGTTGATGCGTTCCGTCAGCCAATCGAGGTGTTGTTCCTCTTCCTTTGCGTGCTGAGCAAATTCCGCCTTCACCGCCTCGCTGGAAATGCCAGTCGCGACTACGGCATGGTATTTGTATCGCAGCACGCACACGATCTCGGTGGCCACGGCATGATTCAGCAGAGTGATAGCCTGCTCGACATTGCCCTGGTAATTGCCAGTCACGGCTCCTGCGGTCAGATCTGCCCGGGCCTTGGTGCGGATAGCCTCGATGTTCTTTACAAACGTTTGAGCTTCGGTCATGGGGTGCACTCCTTATTGGGCGTATTCTGCGCCGGTTCCCAATGGCTTAAAAGCGGCCGAACGGGAATCCTGAGTGTTGAATTTTCATGACCGCAGAATCCGGCAATTTCCAATACGTTCGCACAATAGCGCTGCGGAAGGGATTTGCTAACTTGAGGGCGCAGTCGGTTTTCCCCACCCACTTCCCTGTCGGACGACTGCCACTGGTTGCCGGATTGTGTGACAGTGCTTCAGGCGGCGGCCGCGATAGGTCGCCGCCTTTTTAGGGCGCAGGCTGGTTGTCGCGGCGGCTAGCGGCCGCGTTCTTGTTTCTTCGCCTTCTTCGCCGCCCGCTTTTCTTCCAGCGTCTTGGCTGGCTTTTTCTTCTCTTCCCGCTTTTTGTCCAAGCCCTTACTCATGGTGCTCATTCCTGTTCGGCGGAGGGATCAATTCTACCGGCAGTCTGCACGCAGTTCGCCGGAATATCCACTGCAGGGGGATCGCATCGATCGGCTTCGACTACACTCACCAGGAAAAGCATACATCCAGGGGGTCCAGTGGCTTCAGCAGAGACCGAACAACTAACTCGCATGCTCACCGGCGTGGCGCTGAGCCGAGCCATTTGCACCATCGGAGATCTTGGGGTCTCGGACCACATCGAGCCGGGCGCGCCGCAACCGGTGACAAAACTGGCGCAACTGACGCGGACCCACGAGCGATCGCTCTATCGCCTGCTGCGATTCACCGCAAGCTACGGGGTCTTTCGGGAAGCCGACGATCGCAGCTTCGATCAGACACCGCTGTCGGCTGCCCTAAGGAGTGACGCGGAGGGTACCTTCCGGCCTGCAGCGCAGATGTTTCACCGCGTATTCGCCGCCTGGGACGGACTGGATCATGCCGTCAGGACCGGAGAGTCCGGCTGCGTGGGAGTGTACGGTGAGCCCATGTTTGACTACATCGGCAAACATCCGGACCTCGCGCCGGTCTTTGACGCCGGGATGACCGCGTTCCATGGACACGAGACCAAGGCCATGCTGGAGGCCTACGACTTCAGTGAGATCAGGACGCTGGCCGACATTGGTGGCGGCAATGGCTCGCTGCTCACTGCGGTACTGCGACGCTACCCGCAGCTTCGCGGCATCCTGTTTGACCTGGGTCACGTGATCGGCCGCGCCAAGACCGGCATACGGGAGTCCGGCCTGGAGCAACGATGTTCGGTGATCGAAGGCAGTTTCTTCGAATCGGTCCCGCCTGGAGCCGATGCGTATCTCATGCGGCACATCATCCACGACTGGACCGACGAGCAGTCCATTCAGATACTGCGTAACTGCCACAAGGTAATTCCGGCGCATGGCCGGGTTCTGCTGGTCGAATTCGCCGTACCCGCTGCCAACCAGGCATCACTCGGCAAGGATGCCGACATGATCATGCTCACCTTTCCAGGCGGCATGGAGCGCACCGACGCCGAATATCAGGCACTGTTCGAGCAATCCGGATTCCGTCTGCACAATGTGACGAAGACCAGGTCCTCGGTGTGTGTCATCGAGGGAAGACCTGTGTGAGAACTCATACGACTGGCCGTTGAACTCAGACCGCTCGCATGATGGCTAGACCCGCAAACAAAGCGGCCAGTGACACGCCGACCGACGCCAACACATAGTAAGCGGCAAGCGCAACCTCGCCCCGCTGATAGAGCACTACGGTGTCGAGCGAGAAGGCTGAGAACGTCGTAAAACCGCCCATGATCCCGGTCGTCAGGAACAGCCTCCAGTCCTGGCCCGGGTCGGACTTGAGGGCAAAATAGCCGGCGAGCAGGCCCATGACCAGCGAGCCAACGATATTGACTATCAAGGTGTGGTACGGGAAGGCGGTGCCGAGCGCGCGGGGAATCCACACGTTGGCAGTATATCGCAGCATCCCGCCGAGACCGGACCCGATAAAAACGTTGAGGTAGGGATTCATAGTTTGCCTTTCGTCCGATGCGAGATGAAGGCGCGCCTGAATGGCAGGGGCAATACTCCTACCGCGCCAGGCGCGCACCGGTAGGAGTCATCAGCCTTGCGGCGGTTATCGGGGGAACCCCATCCCCATCAAAATGAATCGTAGCGTGATTCGTGCCGGCGGGACAATGCCGTGCGCAACCGCGCTACCGCAACGCCTCGGCCAGGATGAGCCGCGCCTTGTCCCAGTCCCGCTGTACCGTGCGTTCGGTGACATCCAGCGTTTCCGCGATTTCCCGCTCGCTGTAACCCCCGAAATAGCGCATCTGGGCAACCATCGCCAATCGCGGATCCGCCTTCTCCAGATCCTCCAGGGCCTCGTGCACCCTCAGAATGGTTTCCTCATTGTCCGCAATATTGGCGGAAAGCTTGGTCGACAAGGTCAGCGGACGCTGATCGCCGCCACGCTTCTCGGCGATCCGGTCGCGCACTGCGTCGACGACTACCGAGCGCATGACCTGGGACGCATAGGCGAAGAACGCCCGCCGGTCCTCGGCACGCAATTCCCCGGCATTCATAAAACGCAGGTACGACTCATGCACCAGGCAGGTCGTGTCCAGGACCGAGTCCCGACCCCCGCCACTCAGCCTCGCCCGGGCCAGCCTGTGCAGCTCGGCATACGCGGCCGCAAACAATGCGTCGCGCGCCAGTGGGTCGCCCGATCTTACCCGGCCCAGTAGCTCGGTGAGTTGAGTCATCGCCTTCCAAGGTATCGCCTTCGCCCCTGCCCTGCCAGAGCAAAACAATCTCAGGCTCACGTCGGGTTTTCAACCCAGACCCCGTCTGTATCAGTGAGGCAGCGAAATTGGCCGATCCGGCGACCCCCGGGTCGCCGGAGGCCGCCTCAGACCGGAACGGAAGCCATCGACTAACCCAGGAGACGACCCATGAACACCACGAACATTGCTACCCGTCTGATTGCCGGCGCCCTCTTCACGGCGCTGATCTCGGGGACCAGCGCGCTCGCAAGCGCCGCCGCGGACACGGACTCACTTCAGAAGACGGTTACATACGCAGATATCAACGTCTCCACGGCATCGGGCGCTGCCGCCCTTTACAACCGCATCCGGGTTGCGAGTGAAGAGGTCTGCGCACCGCTAGGTCATGGCGATCTTTCCTCCAAGATGAAGGTCAAGGCCTGCGCCAACAAAGCTATCGCGGGTGCCGTCAGCCAGGTGAACCAGCCCGCTTTGACGGCGGTTTACAACGTCAAGAACGGCGCGGCATTGCCGATGATTGCGGCGGCCAAGTAAGGCCGAAAGACGCGAATACGCGAGCTTTGATCTCGCCGAATCGAGGTGTCTCCAACAGGGCTCCGATGGGTCTCACCGGTCGGAGCCCTGCTTGCATTTCCCAATATTCAGGTTGGGCCAGTGGTCATTCGCAACAATCATTGCCTATCCGAGTGGCGAAAGCCGGTCATCGGCGCGCAGAAATCGCCGCTTACGACGCGGTAAGGGCTGGTCTGCGATAGGCTGCTCACATGGGCGAGGCAGATTTCATCCTTGGAGCCACGCTCGCGGTTGATGGCGGATATTCCAATTCCCAGAACAGCCATTCGCGGCCAGCGCGACAGCGTTGCCGAACCAGACTGCGTCCGCCTTGAGTGCCCCTGAAAATACGGGGCCGGGCGCCATGCGGATTGACCGCTGGCTGTTCGCAGTCCGCTTCTTCAAGACCCGTGCCGCCGCGGCCGAGGCGGTCGGTGGCGGCAGAGTCCACCTCAATGGCGAGCGTGTTAAGCCCTCGCACGGAATCAAACCGGGCGATGCCGTCACATTTACCCGCGACACCGTTGCGTTCGAATGCGTTGTTGCCGCCGTGCCGCTGCGTCGTGGTCCAGCGAGCGAGGCGGCACGATGTTATGACGAGACCGCCGAGAGCAAGGCGCGGCGTGAGCAGTTTACCGCGCGTATGAAAGTAGCCGCCGGCCTCACGCCCAGACCCAACGAGCGCCCGGACAAACACGGCCGCCGACTGCTGCGGAGGCTACGCGGTCGCAATTGAGAATCGAAAGGCAGCGTCACATTCATGGAGCCGGATTACGAATTCGGCAGAAGCCGTATCCTGTTCTCAGGTGCTGACCCTTTTTTAAGGCCTCTATCATCCGAGCCGTGGTATATCGCTCTCCGGAGGAGCCAACCACAGCACTGCCCAACTGCAAGCAGATCAAGCTAAGGAGCGATTGAAATGAATAGGAACATCGTCTTTACGGTGGCGCTGGTCGGAGCGGCGTTTTTGGCGGGGCTGGCCGTTGCGCAGACGGCGACGCAGACCGGTCGTGAGCCCCAATTTGAAAATAGCTCGGTAAAGGTGTGGAAATCACTCGTGCTGCCGAACAATCCACTACCATTACATCGACATGAACACCCGCGCGTAATAATCGCTTTGCGTGGCGGATCGATGAAGATTCTTGAGGATACCGGCAAGAGTGAGGCTCATGAGTGGCAGACTGGGAAGGCTTACTGGCTCGATGCCAACACTCCCGGAACCCGACATCAGGATATCAATGTCGGGGATGCACCCATTGAAGTCATGGTTGTTGAGCTGCAAAACGAGAAATAGGATCGCAGCTAAGCAAGTACCCTGCACGCCCAACCACGCCAAAGTCGGTACAGCCCTTGGCCGCGAAATCCAATTCAAGGGGCGAACTTTTGGCGCTGGAACGGAGCGCTTACGAGGCGTGGAAGTCCCGGGACGCGAAGTTCTGGAGCGCTATTCTATCCGACAAATTTGTCGGTTGGGGTTCAGCCGGCAGGCTCAACAAGGCATCGGCGACAACACAATACTCCGGCGCCGATTGCGAGATCAAAAGCTATGCTTTTTCCGATGAGCAGGTCCAGCTACTCGGTGGCAATGCCGGGTTGATCACGCACAGGATATCCGTGGACGGCAGCTGCAACGGTCAAAAGCTCCCGGCCAACCGTTGGGTGGCGAGCATATACG
>Ga0302314_10011183_pt1 | contig 15681 bp, 16 predicted proteins | sample III_Palsa_N2_3_FD_200533 | JGI IMG/M metagenome (GOLD analysis project Ga0302314, IMG submission 200533) | Peat permafrost microbial communities from Stordalen Mire near Abisko, Sweden - III_Palsa_N2_3 | ecosystem: Environmental > Terrestrial > Soil > Palsa > Peat permafrost | place: Sweden...
GATGCACGAACGCCGCGCCCTCTGATCGGAGTCCGCCCGCGCGGTGCTCGACGCCGAGGGCGCGCCAATCCTGCTGCAGCGCTTCCAGGCTGCCGCGGTCCCCGGAGCTCGCTGCTCGCCGGACGATCAGCTCCTCGAGCACCAGTCGCACGTCGTAGAGCTCGCGCATCGCGCGCACGCTCGGGACCCGCGGACGCAGCCCGCCGCTCGGATCGCGGGTCAGATGACCGTCGCCTTCGAGGCGACGTAGGGCTTCGCGGACCGGAGTGCGACTGGTATGGAACTCGGCCGCGAGCTGCTGCTCGACGATGCGGCCACCGATCGGGATGCCGCCCCGGGTGAGGCGGTCACGGAGCTCCTCGTAGACACGATCGGCCTGGGAGACCCGCGTTGCCATCCCGACAATATGGCAGGACGCGGGGCTCGACAGTGCGGCTCCAATTTTGGCCAAAGGGCCATATTCGCTGGGGGTGGCGAATAGGAAGCTTCCTCGCGTTCCAGGCGTTGTCTACCGCGCTGTATACAACGCTCTCTTGACCAGGGAGGTAGCTATGTTCGACGACGCCTCCGGGCATCCGCCCGGGAAGGTTGCAGTACCCGCGCGCCCGTACGAATACGGACTCGATCCGGCTACGAGCGCGCTGTTGATCATCGATATGCAGCGCGACTTCCTGGAGCCGGACGGATTCGGCGAGCTGCTCGGAAACGACGTCTCGCTGCTCGCGCGCGTGGTGCCACCGCTCACCATGGTGCTAGGCGCGGCGCGCGCCGAGGGCCTGATGATCGTGCACACCCGCGAAGGGCACCGCGCTGATCTGGCCGACTGCCCGCCGAGCAAGCTCGCCCGCGGACGGCTCGAGGTGGGGATCGGCAGCCCGGGACCGAAGGGGCGCATCCTCGTGCGCGGCGAGTACGGCCACGACATCGTCGACGAGCTCTCGCCCCTCCCCGGCGAGGTCGTGCTCGACAAGCCGGGCAAGGGGAGTTTCTACGCGACCGATCTCGAGCTGATGCTCAGGAACCGTGGCGTCAAGAGCCTGATCGTGACCGGGGTCACGACGGAGGTCTGCGTTCACACGACGGTCAGGGAAGCGAACGATCGCGGCTTCGAGTGCCTGGTGCTCGAGGACTGTGTCGGCTCGTACTTCCCTGAGTTTCATCGCGTTGCCCTGGAGATGATCTGCGCCCAGGGCGGGATCTTCGGCTGGGTCGCGAGCTCGGACGAGCTGCTGCAGGCACTGGCAAGTCAATCGTCGCCCGCGGTGCTGGCCGCGGCCACCGAAGGAGCGTGAGCATGTCGATCAGCGCCCCCCTGATGACGTTCCGGCGCTACTGGCGTCCGGGTGAGGTGAACGCGTTCTCGGGTCTCTTCATCAATCTCCTCGTCAACGTCCTGACGATCACCATCCTTGCTTCAGGCGTGGTTCACATTCCAATCGGCAAGGTAACGGGCACGATCCTCCCGGCCCTCGGGATCGAGCTTCTGGTCGGCAACTGCTTCTACTTCTGGCTGGCCAAGCGGCTGCAGACGAAGTCGGGCCGCGACGACGTCACGGCGATGCCCTACGGCCCGAGCGTGCCGCACATGTTCATCGTCACGCTGGTGATCATGCTGCCCACATACCTCAAGACCCACAGCTTTCTCAAGGCGTGGGAGGCGGGTCTCGCGTGGGCGTTCATCATCGGCGTGATCATCCTCATCGGCGCGTTCGTGGGGCCCTTCGTGCGCCGGGTCACTCCTCGCGCGGCGATGCTCGGGGCACTGGCCGGGATCTCGCTGACCTTCATCGCCATGCAGCCGGCCGCGGAGATGTGGGAAGCGGCTTGGATCGCGCTTCCGGTGCTGGTGCTCATCATCGCGGGCTTCGTCGCCGGCATTCGGCTACCGCGCAAGATTCCGATCGGGCTGGCCGCTCTCGTGGTCGGCTCGGCGATCGGGTGGATCGGCGGCTACATGCACCCCAGCGAGGTGTCGACGGCGGCCAAGGACATCGCCGTCGGGCTGCCGTCGCTGAACATCGCCCTGCTCGGGCATGGCCTCAGCGCGATCTCGCCGCTGCTGGCCACGGCGATCCCCCTCGGGGTCTACAACTTCACCGAGGCGATGACCAACGTCGAGAGCGCGGCCGCCGCCGGGGATTCGTACAACCTCCGCGCCGTCCTGCTCGCCGACGGCACCGGTGCTGTCGTCGGCGCGTGCCTGGGCAGCCCGTTCCCGCCCGCCGTGTACATCGGCCAGCCGGGATGGAAGGAGGCCGGCGGACGCCTGAGCTACTCGCTGGGCTGCGGCGTGCTGATCTTCGTGCTCTGCGTCGTCGGGCTGTTCCCGCTGCTGGCGGCGATCCTGCCGATTCCGGCGATCGTGCCGGTGCTGCTGTACATCGGGCTGGTGATCGGGGCGCAGGCGTTCTCCGTGGTGCCCCGCGCGCACTACGCGGCGGTGGTGCTGGCGATGATTCCCAACATCGCCTCATGGGGTTCGGGACAGGTCAACGACGCGCTCAGCGCCGCCGGCACCTCGGCCGCCCACGTCGGAGAGGCGAACCTGGTCAACGCGGGCGTGCATTACACCGGCCTGCTCGCGCTCGGCAACGGCGCCACGCTGGCGGGGATGGTGCTCGGCGGGATCGCCGTGTTCCTGATCGATCGGCGCTTCTACCATGCGGCCGGGTTCTGCATGTTCGGCGCGCTGCTCAGCATCGTCGGGCTGATCCACGGCAACGAGGTGCACATATTCACCGACGGGAAGATCGCGCTCGGCTATGTGCTGGCCGGAATCACCTGCCTGGCGTTTGTGCTGCTGAAGCTACCCGAGCGAGAACCTGACCCGTCCGATCCGATGGACATCGAGGCGGCGGCGGAGGGGGGCCGAATGCCGTCCATTCTCACCACGCCGAGCCCGCTGGCGCCGACGCCGGTGCCTGGCGGCGAGCCGACGCCCGTGGGAGTGTGATCGAGTCCGCCGCAAGTACGGAGGCGCGTCGGGGCCGAGGTTCCGACGCGCCTCCCGTCGTGCTCATCCACGGGGTGGGCTTTGGCCCGGCGACCCTGGCCCCGCTCGCGGCGGCGCTCGAGCCCTATGCCCGCGTCGAGATCCCGGCGCGCCGCGGCTACGGTGACCGTGCCCATCTGCCTCCGGCGGCGTCGGTTGCCGACCACGTCGAGGACATCCTCGGCATGCTCGACGAGTCCGGGGTCGACCGCGCCGTCGTGGCCGGGATGAGTGGAGGCGCGACGGTCGCGCTTGCGCTCGCCCTGAGCCGACCCGAGCGCGTCGTCGTCGCCGTCGCCCACGAGCCCGCGGTGGGAAGCCTGGCTCCCGAGCTGCGGGCGCTCGTACGGCGGGCCTTGACCGAGGGTGGCGGGAGTGGGCTGCTGCGCGTCCTCGCCGGGGCCGAGACCTGGGGCAAGCTTCCCGGCGCCGTCGCCGCGAAGCTCGAGGGGAGCCGCGAGCTGGTCGAGGCCGACGCGGCGGCCTTTCTCGCCTTCGAGCCATGGCTGGCAGATGGCCCGACCCCGCCGCCGCTCGTGTGCTCGGTGGGCGAGCGCTCGAGCGAGCTGCGGTTCACCATTGCCCGGCGCCTGGTGGCGCGCACCGGCGCACTACTGGCCGTCGTCCCCGGCTGCGGCCATCTACCCCAGCTGGACAATCCGGCGGCGTTCGCCCGGCTGATCCTCGAACAGGCAACTGTCAACCGCGTAGAGACTGGAGTGAAATGACCACGACCACCACCGGCACCGTCGTCGAGGCGGATCCTTATCCGTGGCCCTGGACCGGACAGATCGACATGGCGCACACCGCGCTCGTGCTGATCGACTGGCAGCACGACTTCTGCGGTCCCGGCGGATACGTCGACTCGATGGGCTATGACCTTTCGCTGACCCGTGGTCCGGTCAGCGCCACGCGGCGCGTGCTCGAGGCGTGGCGCCGGTGCGACGCGCCCGTCGTCCATACCCAGGAGGGTCACAAGCCCGACCTGTCCGATTGCCCGCCCAACAAGCTCTGGCGATCGCGCCGGGTCGGGGCCGGGATTGGCGACAGCGGGCCGTGCGGGCGCATCCTGGTGCGCGGTGAACCGGGATGGGAGATCATCCCCGAGCTCGCGCCGCTGCCCGGGGAGATGGTGATCGACAAGGCGACCAAGGGCGCGTTCTGCCAGACCGAGCTCGATCTCGTGCTCCGCAACCGGGGTATCAACAGCCTGGTCTTCACCGGCATCACCACCGACGTGTGCGTCTCGACGACGATGCGCGAGGCCAACGACCTCGGCTATGAGTGCCTGGTCCTGTCCGACTGCACGGGCGCGACCGACCCCGGCAATCACGAGGCGGCGCTGAAGATGGTGACCATGCAGGGCGGGGTGTTCGGGGCGGTGGCGAACAGCGAGGCGCTGCTGGCGGTGCTGCCGGGGTAGAGTCGCACGGGATCCCGCAACCGTGCTGCGTCATTGGCGCCGGATCGGCGTCGCCAGCAGCACGACGAACGTCGTCGTCGCCGTGAACGTGCGAGCGCTGACGGCTCGGTAACCGCGGGCGCGGAACAACGCTGAGCCAGCCCCGAGCAGGGTCGCGCCGGTGAAGCTGTAATTGGGGATCTCCTCGATGTACCACACCCGCTGGCGGCGAGCGATCGCGGCATTGACCTGGGTCGTGTTGCTCGCCGCGATGAACTCCGGGAGGGGATGGAGCAGCCGCTGCCCGTAGTAGTCGAGCGGGATGTCGGTCCCGGGGGCACCGGGCGTGAGGACCACATCGCCCGGGAGCTCGTGGGCGTGGATGTAGCTGATGACCTCGCGGGAGGGCGGGTAGAAGCCGGTGCGCTGATGGCTGGCCACGAGCCCGACCCCGGCCACGATGAGCGTCGCCGTTACCAGCAGGGCCGCGCCGGCGCGCGGCAACACGGCGACCGCGGCGGCGATCGCGGTGATCAGGAATGGTGCCGCCACGCTGGTGTAACGGGTGAGGACGACGTCCTTGCCGGCGATGCCGAGGATCACGACGGCGACCGGGGCGAGCAGCGCGAGCGTCACGAGGAGCCCGCGGCTGCGTACAGCGCTTCGCCCCCGTAGCGCGAGGATGAGAACGGAGCCGACGACGGCGGCAACTCCGAGTAAGCGAATAACGTCGACACCGCCGAGCACGCGGCTGTCGAGCGGCGTCTCGGCGATGCGCACGACGTTGCTCCACGTGATCCCGGCGATGCCGACGAGCCCGTTCGGCGCCTCGTTGTACTGGTCTTTGGCCAGCGGGAGCAGAAGGACCTCCGCGACGAGGCACGCGCCGATGAACGCAGCGCGCGAGCGCCACGGGATGTTCGCGCGCGTGCCGAGCCACACGCACAGCGGCAGGATCACGGCCGCGGCGGCGTAGTGCAGCCACAGTGACAGGACCGCCGCCGCGGCGCCGAGGACGAGCAGTCGGGTCCGGTGCGGCGACGCTGCCGCGGCGCGAGCGCTCGCCGACGCCCCGCTCGCTGACCCCGCGCTCGCTGACCCTGCGCTCGCTGACCCTGCGCTCGCCGATCCCGCGCGCACTGTGGCCCCGACCGCGATCGTCACCGCCAGCATCAGGAACGCGTACATCCTGACCTGCTGGGCGTACTCGAGGACGAGCGGGCTCAGGGCACAAAGGGCCGCCGCCAACAGCGCCGGGCGCCGGTCGAGGAACGCCCCGGCCATCCAGTAAACGGCGGCGACGAGCGCCACGCCGGCGACCGCCGAAGGAAGGCGTGTGACCCATTCGGCCTGTGACCCGGTGCGGTACAGCCACTCGTGCAGGAACACGAAGAACGTCCACGGCGTCGTCTCGCCCGTGCGAACGGCGCTGAGCACGTTGCCGAGGGAGGGGAGGGCGTGCTCGATGCTGAGCACCTCGTCGACGTAGTAGCTCGAGGAGCCGAGCTGCCAGAAGAAGTTCAGCGCCGCGACGGCCAGGATCGCCGGTAGCGCCCAACGTTCCCAGCGCTCGCCCACCGCGCCTGGTGCTGACGAGCGGCCGGGCCGCGGTGACGCCGCGGTCACGGACGCGTCCACGGTCACGGGCGGAATCTACAGGCCCGGACCGTCGTCCAGGGCCGTGGTCACGTCGACGAACGGGAACTTGGGCTCGAACGTGTTCGTGGCAGGTGAACGACCGGCGCGCCGTGAGGCGTGAGAGCGACAAGCTCAGGGCGCAGCCGAGGGCCGTCGGCTCGACGCCGTAGCCCGCTCCACTCCAGCGCCCCGTGGCCGAGCCCCGGCGCAGGTCGTGGGCACCGTCGGGGGTCATCGAGAGGCTGCGCCCGCCGAGGGAGATCGAGACGACGCCGTCGCGGGCTAGGGCGGTAGGCGTCGGGCTGTCATAGCTGGCAAGCCCGTTCCCTTCCGCAGCCCAGGCCGGCTTGGCCCGCGTGAGCCGACTGGAGAGGAGTCGCGCCCGGTTGCTCACCTCGGCATGGAGGCGGGCGAGCAGGCTCGCGGTCCGGCTGATCGATGGCCTGCTGCCCGCTTCAGCACGTCCCCACCGTAACCGAGGAAGCAGCGACCACTTGACAAACCTATGAGGATTAGGTAAATTCCTACGTACACTAGGAATTCGAACCGGAGGCAATCACGATGAAGACCAAGACCATCACCGACAACCTGATCCAGCTCACTCGCTTCGGATTCGTCAACGCCTACCTGGTGCGCGAGGACGACGGGTTCACGCTGGTCGACACCACGATGCCGCGGACCGGCGGGGCCCTGATCGGGGCGGCCCGGGAAGTAGATGGGGAGATCAAGCGGATCGCGCTCACCCACGGGCACGGTGATCACGTCGGCTCGCTGGACGAGCTGAAGTCGACGCTCGGCAACAGAGCGACGGTGCTCATGCCCGAGATCGACGCCCGCATCCACGCCGGCGAGAAGGTCGTGGAGGGCAAGCTGCCCGGCAGTTGGCCGAAGCTGAAGACCGTCCCGGACGTGCGCCTCCAGCCCGGGGATCGGGTGGGAAGCCTCGAGGTGATCCCGAGTCCCGGCCACACGCCGGGGCATGTCTCGTTCCTGGACACCCGTGACCGCTCGTTGATCGCCGGCGACGTGTTCACCACGTTCGGATCGACCGCCGTGTCCAACCATTTCTATTGGCGGTTCCCACTGGCCGCGATGGCCACCCATGACAAGCAGCAGGACCTGGAGTCAGCGCGGGCGCTGCGCGCGCTCGACCCGACGCTGCTGGTGGTCGGCCACGGGGCGGCAGTGCGCAACCCGGGGGCGGCGATGGACGCCGCCATGGCCCGCGCCGCGCGGACTATGGACGCCGCTCGCGCCGCGCACTGATGCCCCGCGCCGGACTCGATTCCGCTGCGGTGGTCGCTGCCGCCGCACAGCTGGCCGACAGCGAAGGGCTGGACAAGCTCACGCTGGCACGGCTCGCCGGCCGGCTCGGCGTCCGCGCTCCGTCGCTGTACGAGCACGTCGACGGGCTGGACGATCTGCGCGCCCGGATCGGCGCCCACGGCATCGCGCAGATGACCGTGGTCCTGTCGGAGGCCGCGGCCGGGCGGGCGGGACGGGACGCGCTGCAGGCCGTGGCCGACGCCTATCGGCAGTTCGCCCACGCCCACCCCGGCGTCTACACCGCGATGCAGCGCCCGCCCGAGGAACCCGAGAGCGAGGCGGGCGCGGCCGCCGCCCGCCTGGTCGAGGCGTTCGCGGCGGTGCTGCGGGGATATGGACTGGAGGGCGAGGAGGCGATCCACGCCGTCCGGGTCGCGCGCTCGGCGCTGCATGGATTCGTCGCGCTGGAGAACGACGGAGGCTTCGGGATGCCGATCTCGCTCGAGGAGACCTACCGGCGCCTGATCGCGATGCTGGACCGCGCACTGGCTACCGGCGCCTGATCGCGATGCCGGACCGCGCACTGGCGGAACGCCGGTAGGGTTTCCTGGTCGTGACGCGGGATGTACTCATCGTCGGCGCCGGGGTGATCGGGCTCGCTGCGGGCTATGAGCTCTCGCGCGCGGGCCATCGCGTAACGGTGAGGTATCTGACCGCGCCACCCACCTGGAGCCCTACGGCGGGCTTCGTCCCCTGAGCGGCGCCTGCCATCCGCTGGCCGTCGTCATGGACAGGTGGTTCTTCGAGCCGACGGGCGCGTCGATCCACGCCGAGGACACGGTCCGCTTCCTGCAGACGGGACTTGACCTCGAGCTGGGGGAGGCCGCGAGCGTCGACAGCGAGGGCGTGACGCTGACCGGCGGTGGGCGCATCGACGCCGAGCGGGTGGTGGTGTGCGCCGGCCCTGACACCTACCGGCTGCTGGGCTTGGCCGAGCCTCGGCGGCTGCGCTCGGTGCGGTTCTCGTTCGCGCTGCGCGAGCCGCTGGAGTCTGGGGCGCCGTGCTGGATTCACCGAGACGAGGCGCTATGCGAGCCGTTCTATGCGGTCATGGACGGGCCCGACCACTACTCGGTCGGTCTCAGCGATGCGACGCCCGCCGCAGTCACCGAGGACGCGCACGTGCGCGACGCGTACCGGCGCGTACTCGCCATCGTGGCCAAGGCAGTCCCCGGCGTATACCCGGTCGCCGAACGGGTGATCGCGTGCGAGTATCCGACCCGCGCGGATGCCGTCGAGGAGGCGCTCGCGCACGACGGATGGGATATGCCAGAACACAAGGGCGTACTCGGCGTGACCGGACCCGCCCTGTTCAAGTTTGCCCCGTTGCTGGGCCGGCTGGTGGTCGAGCGGCTCGAGTCACCTGGTCTGCGCCCCCCGGGCTCTAGGATGGGAGCCTCGGAAGGAGCGTAGCCATGCCCCACCTCAATAACCATCACCGCGACACCCTCGAGCAGATCTTCAGCCATCCCGCCAACCGCAACGTCGAGTGGCGTCAGGTGCTCTCGCTGCTCGAGAACATCGGCACCGTGACCGAGGAGCACAACGGCAAGCTCAAGGTCACGCTCGGACCCGAGACCGAGCTCTTGCCGGTCCCTCACGGCAAGGACGTCGACGTACAGCTTCTCGTCGATCTGCGCCGGATGCTGAAGCAGGCCGGGTTCGCCCCGGACGAAGCGCAGGCCATCCCGGATGAGCGCTCGCGCGACCATGGCGATGGCCAGTGGGGCGAGCCCACCTGAGCGGATCGCGAGCCCGAGGCGTAGGCTTCGGACATGAGCGACGAGACCATCACCGACCGGATCGAGCGGCTCGTTAGCGAAGAGCACGAGCTGCGCACCCGCGAGCAGGTCGAGAACGCCGACGCCGACGCGCTCGAGCGCGACCGCGAGCGACTGCGCTCCGTGGAGGTCGAGCTCGACCGCTGCTGGGACCTGCTGCGCCAGCGCCGCGCGTTGCGTGACGCCGGAACCGATCCCGATCAGGCGGAGACCCGCGACGCCGATACGGTGGAGCGCTACCTGCAGTAGAGCTGGCCTGCCCGAGGGCGGGCGGACGGGGACGGTAGACTGGCCGGCATGGTTTCTGTTGAAGAGGTAACCGAAGCGCTGCGCGACGTGATCGATCCCGAGCTCGGGCTGGACTTCGTCGAACTCGGCCTGATCTACGATGTCGCCGTGGACGGCGGTTCGGTCAACGTGACGTTCACCTTGACCAGTCCCGGATGCCCGATCGGCCCTCAGGTCTCAGAGCAGATCGAGGAGTTTGTCGGTGAGCTCGGGGGCGTCGAGGAGGTAACCCCGACGATGGTCTTCTCGCCGCCGTGGTCGCCCGAGCTGATGAGCGAAGACGCCAAGTTCGCACTCGGCTTCTGAGCTCGAGCTATGCAAAATGTACCGGGCGGGCCCGATCCATCGGACCCGCCCGGTTAGATCCGCCCGCCGGAGAGCCGCTCAGGGGGCGGCGGCTTCCCCGGCCGAGACTAGGGCGGAGGGGGTGGGGGTCCGGTGACGCCGAGGCACCCCACCCATCTAGGAGAACACGCCTTCGCAGCCGAGGTTGGCAGGATGCGCCGGAATGTGGCGGACTGGCGACTACGCGGCTTCGTCGCCCGAGGCGAGCTCGCGGTTCAGATCGATCGCGCGGATCGAGTGCTCGTCGGGAAGCTTGGCCAGCACGGAGGCGACGACATCCTTGACGTCGGCCTCGTCGTGGCCGAGATCGTCGAATAGTCCCTTGAGCGCGGTGTGCACGATCTTCAGCTGCGCCGCGGTGAGGTCGAGCCGGTAGGCGGTCTCGCCCGGCTGAACCGGTTCCAGGAAGTCGTCGTCCATCGTTCGCGACACCGTACCTGGTCGGGCCCGGCCACGGCAAGCCGTGGCGCGCTACGCCGCGCCAGGTAGGCGTTGGCCGCGCCGCGTCGCGTCGTATCGCTCAGGCGTCGGCCGCGCCGCCGCGGACCGGCGGACCGTTGCGCTGGCTCGCGCGTCCGTTCGTGCGCTTGGCGCGCATGTCGGCGGCGGGTCCGTGCTTGGCGCGCGAGGAGGAGGTGGGGAGGACCCCGATCCCCGCGTGCTCGACTTCAGGTTCCGTGGTTCGCTCTGTCCGGCGGCGCGTGGGCGACGGCTTCCGGCCGCGGGCCGCCAACAGCAGCTCGGCGAGGACGGCGTCGATCCCTTCCGCGATCACGTCGATGTCGGGGAGAGCGTCGTAGTCGCCGAGCAGTCCGTAGTCGATCCCGCCGTTGTAGGACATGATCGCGATCGCCAGGGCGTGGTTGCGGGGCAGGAAGGCAACAGGGAACAGATCCTCCAACCGCCGGCCGAGCACGTAGAGGGGAACCTGCGGCCCCGGCACGTTGGTCACCAGCAGGTTGAACAGCCGCGTCGAGAAGTTCAGGCGCGACGCCTGGGCGAGCACGGTCGGCGGGGCGAGGTTGTTGACGCTCGCGAGCGTGGCCGCGCCGACGGCCTGCTTGGAGTCCTTGAGGCCGTCCATCGCGCGCTTGACGACGCGCAGCCGCGCGACCGGATCGTCGATGTAAACCGGCAGGGGGCCGCGCATCACCGTGAGGCGGTTGCCCAGCTCGCCCTTGTCGTCGCCGGTGCGGATCGAGACGGGCACGAGGGCGCGGAGCTCGAGACCCTCGGTGCGCACCCCGCGCGAGCGCAGCCAGCGGGCGAGGGCTCCCGACACCACGGTCAGCACGACGTCGTTGACCGTGCCGCTGAGCGCGTCCTTGACCAGCTTGTAGTCCGACAGCTCCTGGCGGACGACGGCGTAGCGCCGGTACGGTCCGATGTCGACATTGAGTGGCGTCTCGGGCGCCGGGTTCAGCCCGGCCCAGACGATCTCGCCGATACCTTCGGCGACGTCGCGGACGGCCGACAGCGTGCGCGTGGGTTGGGAGGCGGCGGCGACCGCCCGCGCGGCGATCTCGGCTGTGGTGGTGACGAAACCTCGCACGCCCGCGACCACGAGCGCCGCCGGGGACGGCTCGGGCGCCGCCTGCCACGGTTCCAGCTCCTGCTCCGGTGGCGGTGGCCCGTCAGGGGTGAGGTCGAACAGCACCGTGGCCAGATCGACTCCCGAGATGCCGTCGACGAGGGAATGGTGGGTCTTGAACATCAGCGCGAAGCGCGCGTCGGCCAGGCCCTCGACCAGCCAGCACTCCCACAGGGGCTTCGCGCGGTCGAGCTGCTGGGAGGCGATCCGCGCCGCGAGCTGAAGCAGCTGCTCCTCGCTACCGGGAGATGGCAGCGCCGCGTGACGGACGTGGTACTCGAGGTTGAAGGACGGGTCGTCGATCCACAGCGGCCGTCCGGTGTCGAGCGGCGGCGTCGCCAGCTTCTGCCGGTAGCGAGGGACCAGGTGCAGGCGTCCGCGGATGTGATCGAGCACGTCGGCGAACTCCGGCGGCGGGCCTTCGAAGAGCAGCAACGCACCGATGTGCATGTGCGACTCCGGCCCCTCCTGGTGGAGGAACGATGCGTCGATTGACGTCAGTCGGTCGAGATGTTCCTGCGCCATGACGTCTCCATAGCTGCCGGTGAACGAGCTTCAAGATTAGCCATGTGCGCGGTTGGCCGGGGACACCCGGCCTGTACGCTGCGGCTATGGCCTGGGACTTCTCAACCGAGCCCGAATTTCAGGACAAGCTCGACTGGATGCGCGGCTTTGTTCGCGACGAGATCTGGCCGCTCGAGACCCTGCTCGACGAGCTCGGCTGGGAGGGCTTGCTACGCGCGATCGCGCCGCTGCAGGACCAGGTCAAGCAGTCGGGACTGTGGGCCGCTCACCTCGACCCCGAGCTCGGCGGCCAGGGCTTCGGGCAGGTCAAGCTCGGGCTGATGCACGAGATCCTCGGGACCACCCCGATCGCCCCGCTGGTGTTCGGCAACGCGGCGCCCGATTCGGGTAACTCCGAGATCATCGCGCTGGCCGGGACGCCCGAGCAGAAGGATCGCTACCTGCACCCTCTGCTCGCGGGCGACCTGAAGTCCGCGTTCAGCATGACCGAGCCCGACACCGCCGGCTCCGATCCCACGCTGCTGCGTACGACGGCCGTCCGAGACGGCGAGCAGTGGGTGATCAACGGACACAAGTGGTTCTCCACCAACGGCTCGATCGCCGACTTCCTGATCGTGATGGCGGTGACCAATCCCGAGGCCCGGCCCCACCAGCGGGCATCGATGTTCATCGTCGACGCCGACACCCCGGGAGTGACGATCGTCCGCGACATCTCGACGATGGAGCACCCGTGGCCGAGCTTCGAGCGTTACGGAAATCACGCCGAAATCCTCTACCAGGACGTGCGGGTCCCCGCCGACGCATTGCTGGGGGCCCAGGGCGCGGGATTCCTGATCTCGCAGCAGCGCCTGTATCCAGGTCGCATCCACCATTGCATGCGTTGGCTCGGCGTCGCTCAGCGCGCATTCGACATGCTCTGCGAGCGCTCGCTCTACCGCTACGCCCACGGCTCGGTCCTGGCCGAGAAGGAGACGATCCAGAATTGGATCGCCGACTCGGCGGCGCAGATGCAGGCGGCCCGGCTGATGACCCTGCACGCGGCGTGGAAGATGGACGCCGAGGGCGTCCTCGCCGCCCGCAAGGAGATCGCCCTGATCAAGTTCTACGGCGCCCAGGTCCTGCACGACGTGGTCGACCGCGCGCTTCAGGCCCACGGCGCGCTCGGCTACTCGACCGACCTGCCGCTCGAGGCGATGTACCGCTACGCGCGCGCGGCGCGCTTCTACGACGGCCCCGACGAGGTCCATCGGGCGTCGGTCGCGCGCCAGGTGCTGCGCGGATACGAGGCCCCGGACGACGGGGTTCCGGGCGAGCACATACCGACCCGCCGCGAGGACGCCCGGCGGCGGTTCGCCGAGCTGCTGGACTCGGTTACCGCGAACGACTGATCGCGCGATCGTCAAGCGCATCAACCGTCTGCTCGACGACGCGGGGGCGCGTGCTGAATAACCGATGAAGGTGCGCGGTTATTCAGCACGGGCCCTGCCGGTGGTGGCCAAACCAGGCTTTATCCGCCCGTGCACCCCCCCGAATTCGTACGATGGCGGACCGTGACCTCGCTGGAGCTGACCACGCCGCGACTGGTGCTGCGCCGGTGGCGTGCAGATGACGCAGGCCCGATGGCGGCGATCAACAATGATCCCGAGGTGGCGCGGATGCTCAACCGGCCGGTCGACCCCGGTGCGGCCGACGGGTTCCTCGATCGCGCCCGCGGGCACTGGGAGGAGCACGGCTTCGGCTGGTGGGCCGTCGAGGGGCGCGAGCTCGACTTCCGTGGCCAGCTGCTCGGGTTCGTCGGCCTCGCCTATCCGACATTCCTGCCCGAGGTCGCGGCACGGCCAGAGATCGGCTGGCGCCTGGCTTCGCGCGCGTGGGGCCGCGGGCTGGCGACCGAAGGCGCCCAGGCCGCGGCCGAGGATGCGTTCACGCGGCTCGAGCTCCCCCAGCTGATCTCGATCATCCATCCGGCGAATCACCGCTCTCAGCGGGTGGCGAGGAAGCTCGGGATGACCCTCGAGCGTCAGGTCGAGCACCCCGCCCGAGAAGAACTCGTCGACGTCTGGGTGCTGGACAGGAGCACGGGCTCTCGCCGGCGCTCCGAATAGTCGCGGCTCACCCGTTGGACGCCTACACTGTCAGGCATGCTCTCCTTCCCCGACAAGATCCTGCTCGCCACCCCCCGGGGCTACTGCGCCGGCGTTGACCGCGCGGTGCAGACGGTCGAGCGTGCGCTCGAGCTGTATGGCGTGCCGGTCTACGTCCGCAAGGAGATCGTCCACAATAAGCACGTCGTCCAGCAGCTTCGCGAGCGCGGGGCGATTTTCGTGGAGTCCGAGAGCGAGGTTCCGGAGGGCTCGACGGTGGTCTTCTCCGCCCACGGCGTCGCTCCCTCCGTGCATGAGAACGCCGCCGCCCGCCGCCTCTCGACGATCGATGCCACCTGTCCGCTCGTGACCAAGGTCCACCGGGAAGCGAACAAGTTCGCCGCCGAGGGATACACCATCGTCTTGATCGGGCACGCCGGGCACGAGGAGGTCGAGGGAACGATGGGGGAGGTGCCCGACAACATCGTCCTGGTCCAGAACGAGGACGAGGTCGACACGCTTGAAGTGCCCGACCCCACGAGGATCGCCTATATCTCACAGACCACCCTGTCGGTGGATGAGACACAAGCTGTGATCAACCGGTTGCTCGAGCGTTTCCCCCATATCGTCGGCCCGCGCACGGACGACATCTGCTACGCGACCACGAACCGCCAGGCTGCGGTCAAGCAGCTGGCGCGGGTGTGCGACCTGGTGCTCGTAATCGGCTCGCGCAACTCGTCGAACTCGAACCGTCTCGTCGAGGTGGCGCGCGAGTACGGCGCCGAGTCGTACCTGATCGACCACGAGGGCCAGGTGTGCGAGGAGTGGCTGACCGGCGCCCACACGATCGGGATAACCTCGGGCGCGAGCGCGCCGGAGGAGCTCGTGCAACGGCTGATCAGCTTCTTCCGCGCCCGGGGGACGGAGGACATTCAGGAGCTCGAGGTAATTCGGGAGGACGTACGCTTCATGCTTCCCAAAACCATCCGCGATGCGCTCGCGGCTGGCTCCTGACCCGCCGCTTCCGGGCTACTGCGCACCCTCGTCATCTCAGACCTTCACCTCGGTACGCAGGGGCGGACCGACCTACTGCGACGGCCGGAGCTGCGGGCGCCGCTGCTCGGCGCGCTCGCCGACATCGACCGCGTCGTGCTGCTCGGGGACGTGCTCGAGCTGCGCCATGCGCCGCTGCGCGAGCCGCTGGCGACGGGCCGGGCGTTCTTAGCCGAGCTGGGCGGCGCGCTCGGTGCCGGCCGGGAGGTCGTGATCGTTCCCGGCAATCACGATCACCATCTTCTCGCGGGCTGGCTCGAGCGCCGGGCCCGCCGCGGCGAGCCGCCGCCGCTCGGGCTCGAGTCCGCCGTCGACTGGCGCGCGGGGGAGCCGCTGGCGGCGATCGCGCGCTGGCTGGGACCGGCCACCCTGCGCGCCGCCTACCCGGGCGTGTGGCTGCGCGGAGACGTGTACGCGACGCACGGCCACTACTCGGCGCGCCATACGAAGATCCCCATGTTCGAGCGCCTGGGAGCCGGCGCGATGGCGCGGGTGCTCGGCGAGCCGCCCGGTGGTCCCGCGCGCGCCGAGGACTACGAGGCGACGCTGGCGCCGCTGTACGCTTGGATCCACGCGATCGCGCAGACCAGCGGTGCGAACATCGCCGGCTCCCAGCGCGCGTCGTCCCGCGCGTGGCGCTCGCTGACCGGCCGCAG
>Ga0302314_10011184_pt1 | contig 15679 bp, 11 predicted proteins | sample III_Palsa_N2_3_FD_200533 | JGI IMG/M metagenome (GOLD analysis project Ga0302314, IMG submission 200533) | Peat permafrost microbial communities from Stordalen Mire near Abisko, Sweden - III_Palsa_N2_3 | ecosystem: Environmental > Terrestrial > Soil > Palsa > Peat permafrost | place: Sweden...
GTCCAGCGGCGTCCAGGAACGTGTACGCTAGGTCGTACAACGAGTGCGGCGTGGAAAACACCGAGCCGGCGGCGATGTGGCCGGGCCAGATGAACATCGTCGGGACTTTGAGGCCGCCTTCGTACATGGTGCTCTTCATGCCCCGCAGCCCGCCGGCGGAGAGAAAGAACGCGGGGCTATAGTTGGGGTCGTTGTCGCACGCCCCGTGCGGTCCGTTGTCGCTGGAGAAGACTACGAGGGTGTTGTTGAGACGGGGCGTCGTGCTGAGCAAGTCGAGCAGCTGGTCCATATCGCCGTCAATGTGCATTTCAATTGCCGCGGCGTGCCCGCGCCTGCACTCGGCTAGCACGCCTGTCGTTAGCTCTTGGCACGTGAATACGGCGCGTACTGAGAGTGCCGTTGCGATCGCCCAGGCGGCGCACGGGGCTGGAGAGCACGCCGCCCGTTTGGTACGTGCCCAGGTGCGGCACGGTGGGGCACCAGAATAGAAAGAAGGGCACAGAGTCTGGTGATGCGTGCGCTTGCACGTACGACAGCGCCTTGGTGGCAAACAAATCGCCGGCGAACGAGCACGGTCCTTGCTCGACGGCGCAGAACGCCTCGGACAGCGAGTTCTGGTTGGCTTGGTTGTAGGGCAGCGGCTTTTGGAAGCTCGGGTAGCCCAAAGCCGGGTTGTTTACCGACGCGTTGAATTCATAGTACACCAGCGGATACATGGCCCACGCGTCGACCATCTCCAGCTGACCAGCGAAATAATCAAAGCCGCGCAGCCACGGCGCACCGGAACTGCTTCCCAAGCCCCACTTGCCAATCTTTCATCGGTGCGCCAACCATTGGCGGCGGGGGGTCAGTCACAGGGCGAGGGGCGAAACCGACCATGGCCGTGTCGTATCCGGCGAGGCCCAAGCTGTAGGCAAAGCTCATCTCATCGAGGTTAGGGTTCATGCCTTGTGCGTTCTGCGTGTCACCGCGAATTGAAACGGTGCCCACGTTGCGCCCCAGCATGATGGCGACGCGCGAAGGCGCGCATTCCGCCGAGGGCGCGTAGGAAAATAGTGCCCGAGCGCCCAGCTGTGCCGCGCGCGCCATGCTGGGCGTTGACAACGTCTGCTGAGGATTCGATGGGCGAGCCACCACGGAAGGGTTCGGCGAGAGGGGGTTGTAAGGAAAGCCCCACTGCGGAGCGTCCTGGTTGATTTCGCCGTAGCCCAAGTCGTCGGTCAAGTAAAGAATAATGTTCGGCCGCGCGTCGACTGCTGCGCGGACATTACGCGCCACGAGCAGTATGACCAGGAATGCAAAGCGCAGCATCACGTGTGCCGCTCCGTGCCCGCCGACCGGCAAGCCCCAGGCGATTGGCGCTTGCACACCTCCTGTGCCGTGTCACAAAAGGGTGGTTTCGTGCGTGGACTTTTTTTCCGTGTTTTTTTTTGCCGCCCGCTCGCTCGCGCTGGCGGCGCACGGCTCGCATCTACGGACATACATACCCCGCCCACGCGGCTCAATCGCAATTGACGCAAACCCGGTCCCATGCACCTACCGTTCAACCGTTGTGCGCGTTGCTGCTGCATGCAACGCTCGCACTGGAAAACACCGCAGCGCCGCTTCGCCGAACCATGACTTGGTCCTGGAACAAAGCCCGATTTGACGGTCCGATGAACGGGCGCCGGGCGGTTTCAGCTCTGAAGCTCAGACGCGTCACGCGCACCTATGTGGACAAGCTGTTTTCCATAAAACGAGGTACGATTCACAAAGCTGGAATGCCACTTCGACCGCCTCGGTCACGTCGGTGTCAGTGTTACAGCAACGAGTCGGATGCCAGAATCAAAGTTTGCATGACGCCTGACAAAGGCAACAAGGGCTACATTGATTGGCGGGACCGGGGACCTAGCTTAAATTTTAAAGCCCAGTATGTACTGACTCCTGAGCAGCGAGTTCACACCCGAGGGCCGAGGACCAAGGTATGTATATAATAGAACAGGGCACTAAGCCCGTATAGGTGGAAAAACCACGGCCCGGCGACGATACGGTCCATGATCCAGCCGAAACGAAACAGAGACCGGCTATTTCCACGCAAGAAGTTTTAAAAACCTTCCGGGACCGCAGCCTCCGACGCCAAAAACCAAACGCGCGTGGCCGTGCGGAGTCGGCGATGGACATCCCGCATACGCTGCAAATCCTCACCGACGCGTATTCGTGCACACCGTCGGCGGCGAGCGCCACGTTAAGCATTGCAGCCGCACCTGAGAAACGCCGCGGAGGATTTTTCCCGTCGCGACGCCCAGCGCAGCAGCCGGCAGCTGCGCGCAAATCCGACATGGACGCTCCGTTGCCCGCTTTTTCGCCCGTGCCCACGGAGAAGAGCAAGCCGGCAGTTTCACTCGACGTGCTGCGCGCATTGCGGGACTGGCTCGTGTACGCGTTAGCGGCCAAGCCGGCTGCCGAGTTAAAGCCCGTGCTGGACCACACCGTGGGCGCGCTCATTGACTGTGCGCGGGAACAGTTATCCGAGTTTGCAATTGTGGACGACTCTGCAAGCACGAAACCAACCATGGCGCGGCGTAGCAGCGGGCTTATTGGCGCGCTTGGTGCCAAGAAGCGCTCGGCGCGCGATTTTTTGGAGGGCGACGTGGTGGCATTGATTGAAGACGACGACGACGCGTCGCTCGCGCTCAACACGTTGGCGCTCATCGCAGGCCAGCCCGCGCTGCTCAGCGCTCTCGCGTATAACGTCGGCTTCATCGAACCACTCGTGGCGCTTTGCATGGACGCGCTGTCCAACGAGTTTTGCGCCTCGGCGGTGCGCGCCGCCGCCGCGCGCACGCTAGCCAACCTGTCGGCGCACGCCAAGTGCCTCGCGCTCATCTGCAAGGCGTTTGCCAAGCAAATCGACCGCGGCGGCGTAATTCGCTACGCGGCCGTGCTCAAACCCAACGTGAAAACGCTCGACCGTTACGAACCCTTGCTGCGTTTGCTCCAGGCCGTGCACGCGTCGCTGGGCAAGATTGACGGCAACCAAGCGCGCGCCGACGTGGCCGCGGCTGCGTCGGCGGTGGCGCGCGCGTGTGGTCAGTCGCCATTTCGCTTACCCGAGGACGCGCACCAGAGCGCCTCGCGCGCTGCGCCGCAGCTTGCAAAGTGGGCAAAGCGGCAGCCGTCGTGCGCTCCCATCGTCGAGGCGTGGGTGGACACGCTCGTCCTTTTGTCCCGCAGCCGCATGGACACTGGCTACCTCGAGCTGCGAAGGTCCATGTTGAGCGAAATGGACCTCAAGGCCGCGCGGCTGCTCGTGCAGCGCGAATGGGAGGCCGTCTCCAGCTTTGACGCCTTGCCCAACGTCTCCACCGACGCGCTCAAGGCGTGGCGCGAGCAAAACGCGCGCCTGTTCGGCCTCGCCGGCGCGCTTGCCGACTTTGAGGCGCTGTGTGCGCATGGGCTGGAAACGGACCCGAACAGCGCCGCCGAGTTGCTCGCCTCGCTCGTCGCGATGACCGCCGGTGATGCTGCCCGCCGCGCCGCCGTGCTGCGAGCTGCGTTGCTGCTCGTTCCGCTGGACAAGAAGGCTGCGACGGTGCTCGCGCCCTTGTGCGAATCCGCACTGGGCGACGCGCGCTTTGCATTGGAAACGGACAGGGACGACGGCGATGCGACGTTGAGCGAACTCAGCGAGCTCGTGGACGGCTCGCTCACGGGAGAAGTCATGGTCGCCGCGCCGCGGCCTGCCGCCGCCGCCGCCGCCGCCACCGCCGGCAGCGCAGCCACCGAGCTTGACGACGTCGTCGTCGTGGCGTGTGCCGCACTCGCGCCGCACTTGCCCAACGCGCCGCGGCTTCTCGAGCGCGTCGCGCTCCTGCTCGTACACCCCTCGCCCGCGCTCCACGGTCCCGCGCGCACCGTGCTCAAGGCGTGCACGCCTGCGGAAGCGCTGCGCGTCTTGTGCGGCGTCCTGGCCGAGGCGCCCGTGGGAAGCGAGGGCACGGCGCGCGCGCTCGAGCTTTTGGGCGCGCTGCCCAACGCGCCTGGGGTCACAGGCGCGCGCGCGCTGGCTCTCTTCCACGCCGTGGCGGCGCCCGAGTCGCCCGCGGGCGCGGCGGCGGGCCGATTAAGAGCCGACGCGGGTGACGCGGAGCGCGTTGAGGCTCGCGTGCTCGCACGCGCGCGGCTGCGGCCGCTGATGCGCATGAGCAACCGGCGCGCGTTTGCCCGCGAGCGCGCCAACGAGCTCGTCGGCTGTCTGCGGGCCGTCTTTGCCTGCTCCACGCGGGACGCGCCCGAGCTAGAGTCTGTGTGGGCCACCGTGTGCGAGGACGCGGCGGGCTGGCCGGACTGGGCGGTGCGGCGCGTCGTGCGCGCCGTACTGACCGGCCTTTCGCCCGATCTCGCAACGCGCGCGGTGGCGCCGCTCAAGTCCATGCTCGCGTTCGCCCCAGACCTGGCCGCCAACACGCGCATGGTCGCGCTCGTCTCCGCGCTCGTCACCGTGGCCACGCGGCCTTCCAGCAACGGCGCCGGCAGTGCCACCCGCCATGGCGGCGAGGAGGCCAAGCAGGTGGTGGCGGCTCTGGTGCAAGCGTGGCTGATCGCCAAGGCGCCCCCGGGCGGCGAGTCGAGCATTGATGCCGTGCTCAACGTGTGCATGGCGTGCGTCGAGCTGTGCACGGTGCCTCCTGGCGAAGAGGTTGTGTTGCTGGGCCCGGGGCCGTCGGCGCACCTGCCCGCGTTTATGCTCGCGCTCGCCGGCAGGGCGAGGGACTTTGACACGAAGCAAATCGCTGCGATGGGGCTTTTGGCGGAGCGGTTTGGAGCCCGACTGGCGGTGAAGGACCGCGCGGACTTTCTGGATTTTGTGGGGCAGTGGTGCGAGATGCGACCGAAGCTGCACGTGGCCGTGGTGGCGATGCGTCGCATCGTGGACTCGGACCCCACGCTGGCTTCTTTGGAACTGGTGGCCAACCACGTGATGAGCGGGAGCGAGACGCACCTGATGGCGGTGGCGATGGCCGTCGCCGACGGGACGTCGCACACGCGCGCGAGCGCAGAGCACATGGGGTTAGCGGCCGCCATTTTGCTGGCCTCCGCGGGAACCGCCGAGGCGCTGCAGAGCTTTGTGCTCTCGAGCGGGAGCCGGTCCGACGTCGCCGATGCCGCATGCGCGATGGCTGACGAGGGCGACAAGCTCGCCAGGAGCCGTGCGCTGGCCAGCGTGGCCGCGAAAGTGGGCTTGGAGCCCGCCGCCGTCGTGCAGGGCTTGTTTTCTCTGTCCAAGAGGGCACCGGCGTGCGCAGGCCTCGCCGTGCCGTGGCTGGAGCTGTGCGGCGCGGCGGCGGGGCTCCTGGAGTTTGTGTGGGGCCTGTTCGTGCTGGGCGGGGGGCGGCCGGTGTGGGAGGCGGCGCTGAGCGGCCCCGGAGCCGACGCGGACGCGATTGGCCGTTTCCTCGTTGCCAAGGCGCGCGCGGGCGAGGACGTGGGCGCGCCGTGGCGTCTGGTGGCCGGCCGCGGCATGGTGCCCGACACGGCGGCGCTGATGGAGCTGCCAGCGGGGGCGCAGCTGCTTGCGCTCTGGCTCCAGCACGCCAAGCAGCCCGCAGGAGTGGTGCTGATGTCCGACGTCACGCTGGCGCGCGTGAGCGTGTTCATCCTAGCCGACGAGGCCCGCAACGACGTGGCAGCGGCGTCGGCGTTTAACGCGCTCGCGGCGCGACTGGGCGTCGAGGCGCCAGCCACGCGCGCGCGCCTGCTCGGTGCGCTGCCCGCGGGCGCCGTGGGCGAGCTCGTGGCGCTTACGAGGCAGCAGGGCTTGGTGGCGCTCTTCCACGAGGCGCTGGAGGCGCACCCGACACTCGTCGCTCCGTCCGACGTCGCACTGGCAGCCGCCGACGCGTTGCTTGCCGAGCAGTCGCAGCTCGCGTGCCGGCTGCAGCGCCACCTGGCGACGCAGGCGGCGGCGCAGGTGGCGGGCGCGGGACGCGAGGAAAGCGCCGTGCTCATTGGCGCAGTGCTGGGGCCGATGCTGTGGGCCGGCGGCAGCGTGGGTGTCGAAGCCGGCGCCGCGCTCGTCGCCTTGGACGACGACGGCGCCACGGGCGCGCACAAGGCGGCGGCGCGGGGGTGGAAGGACGTTCGCGACGACTGGCCCGCCTTTGTCGCGCAGTCGCCGCGGCTGGGCGCGGTTTCCCTCGCGCTGCTGGCGGCCAAGCTGCGAGCGCCCGAGGGAGCGGTGGCCGCGTTGGTCGACTTGGAGCGTGCGCACAAGGGCGAGGCCATTTCCCGGGCGACGGCAGTGGACGACGGTTACGTGCGCGTGGTGTGCGCGCTGTTCGCGTGGGACGACGCCGAGTGGCGGCGCGCTGCGCTCAAGGTGCTCGCGGGAGCCGACCTTTCTCGCGCGGCTCCCGCGAACGTCGCTCGGGCGGCGCGGTTTGCGTTTGGCGAGCTGGCGGCGTCGGGTGAGACGCTGGCGTTGGCCGCGCTGGCGCGGTGCGCGGCCGTGGCGGGCGAGATGGGCGCGGGCGACGAGGACGCGGGCGCTGGACCGGGCAGGGAGCGCGTTGCCGCGGCAATCAGGCGCGCCGTGGCTGCGCTGTCGTCGTCGATGCCGTCGATGCCGCCGGCTGTGGCGCCGACATTGGCCAAACAGCCCGTCGTGGCGTCAACAACGGCGACTGCAACGGCAACGGGGGCGGTGGCAAAGGCCGCTACCACGACAGCGGTGGCCACCCCGACGGCGGTGAAGACGGCGGGCGCGGCGGTGAAGAAGCGCGCGCAGGAGGAAGCACTGGCCGAGCCGGACCTGGAGCGCGCGCTGTCGATGGAGTGGCTGGAGGAGCTCGAGCCCGCCGTCATGGCCTCGCCCAACCCTCCGCCGCGCAAGGGCGCAGCCGGCGACGTGGCGACTACGCCCGTCGCGCGGCCCAAGATGCTGGCTGCGTCGTCGGGGGCGGCCGACAAGCCTGCGGCGGCCGTGGCTGAAAAGTACGTTGCCGTCATCGAGGCGTCCAAGCGCGGCAGCTCGTCGGCGTCGTCGTCCAAGCTCGGATCGGGCGCTTCGACCACTGGCTCTGCCACCAAGCGCGCTGCCGTCGACGCACCGCCGGCGCCGTCGGTGTCGCCGCCGCCGTCGATCAAGCCCATGGCGGTCACTCGCCCGGCGGCGTTGGCGGTGGACGGCGCGGACAGGGCGGAGACGAAGAAGCCGTCGCCCATATCCGTGCCCGCCGCCAAGCCCGCTCGACTGGTCACCAGCGACGGCGCCGACAAGCCTGACACCAAGAAGCCCTCGCCCATTACGCGCGGGCCACCCGAGCCGCCCTCGATCCCGCCGCCGCCGCCCGGCGCTCCGCCACCCTCCGCCGCCGCCGTCTCCGCCGACGCGCCTGCGAGCAGCAAGCAAGACGGCACGCCGCGCACGCAAGCGCGCACGCTCGCCGAGAAGGACGCCAAGCCGCCCGACGCGTCGGCGTTCTCGCCCATCCGCACCGCCAAGAGCAAACCGGCGGCTGCGGCAACGGATTCGGTAGCCGGCGATGCGTCGGCGGCGCGCACGCGCATTTCCGTCCACGGACGCATGCAGGTCAAGCTGGAGAGCGTGGAGACGTCGCCGCCCGCGGCCGGCAAGGCGCCGCGCGGCGGCAAGGGCGGCGATGTGGAGCATAGCGCGGTGCTGGCGCGACCGGCGATTGGCAAGGGCAAGCGGCAGCCGCCCAAGACGCCGCGCCTGGCGAGCGAGCCGGCTGCCGAGTAGCAGTTTTTTTTTGGGTGGGAGGTTTGTTACATACATGTACACACACGTATTCCTTTGCTGTTCTGTTTTGAACGCACACACACACACACATCGCGGGCACTTGAGACGGTGCTGGACGCATAGGCACGAGTAAAAAGCCGTTGAATCGGATTTTTTCGCGCGAGCGAAAATGAGGCGCAAAAAAATACGCGCTCGGCAAAAAAAACAAACAGACCCTGCCTCGGCACACGGCACTACATACGTGTACGCGCGGCATGGCCCTGCTGCATTGTCCCGCGTTCCGGCCTTGCGCCCAAACGTTCCTCGTCGCGTTCCTATGCTCTGCCCTTATTTGCATCGCTCCGGCGCAAGCCACGTTGGCTCCGACGGCAGCAACCGTTCCCTGTGCGTGTGTGGCCTTTCCCGTGCATACGGTCGACTGACCGCAGTGTTCCAAGGCAACGCGACTGTCGACCAGTCGCAGTGTGACCCGTTTTCCGGATGCGAATGGTTCGGCTCGACGATCATGTGCCAAGCCATGGACTTTTGCGGCTTTCCCACGCAACCAGGCTGCACTGCGCACACTGGTTGCGCGTGGGATGCTGGCAAAAAAGAGTGCAGCAGCGCCAGTTCCAATAACAACCCCTACAACGACTACGACAACGTGTGCCAAATCTCCCCTGGCGTGCGTGTTTTTATTTTCCAAGGCCTTTTAGAAGTGCGCGCTGACCCGCGCGAGCAAGGTGCCTGCCAACCGCGCGCAATGCGTGAGCAACCTGGCCGTCAACGGCTGCCTGTGGAAGCCCGGCCCAGGTTGTGTTGACCCGTGCGCCATCCCGGACGAGCGAACATGCGGCACGCAGCTCAACTGCATGTGGAACGGCGTACGTTTTCCTTCTCCGCGGACCGCAGACGCGCTGCGCTAAATTGTTTTTTGCTCTGACGCGTGCGCGGCGACCGCAACAGGCTGCATGCGTGGTCGACACGGTTTCGCTGGGCGGCTTCGGCGCCGGCTTTTGCTCCGTCGTCCAGGGCAAGCGCACGACGATGCAACAGTGTGCAACGATGGCGTCATGCAACTGGCTCGGGTATGTCTGGTTACTTTCACGCTCGCGCACGCGCGCGCGCGCTCACATTCCCGCACGCGCACAGAGCCAAGTACGGCTGCCAGAACCTCGCCTCGTTCTGCGGCTACACGAGCAAGACGGCGTGCAAGGCCAACAAGGGCGTATGCCTGTGGCAGGCGGGCAAATGCCGACTCGTCTCTGGGTGACTTTTTTTGTTAATTTTCTCGTGCGCGTGGGAGGGCATGGGCGTGTACGCACAATGTATGGTATTATTAATCGGTCATACGCCGTGATATTTTCGTGCACAACGCGGCCAGTGTAGTGCGGAAGCGCGCAGGAGGAACAAGCCCAATTGGACGTTTTACTCTTCATCGGAAGAATCGCTTCTCAAAAACGGGTTAAGGTACCTGCGTTGAGTCACGCCGCCATGTTGCGATGCATGCGCGCGCACACGCGTCAGTTGCACGCCGCGGTTGCTTGGAAAAACGAGCGCACCGCAGCCGAAACGACTCCTCCGACTCGGATTCCTGCTGCCTGCGGAAGAGCTCCTGGTACTTGTCCATGTCCGCGTCCAACTGCGACGGGTTGGCAGCGCGCGGGTTCGGCGTCTCGTGTGCCGAGTGGTGGAGCTGCTGGGTCGACACTTCGGGAGCTGGCTTGTCGGACGGCGACGACGACAGCCGCGACGCGTCGAGTGCGTCCAAGCTCGGCATGCCGCTGCCGATGGCCTCGAAGCTCGACAGCACGCCGCGGAAGTCTAGCGACTCGCTCTTGAGACGGTCCTGCAGCTCGCGCCATCGCGCCAACTCGTCGCGCGTGCGCTGCAGCTGGTCCTCGACAAAACGCACGGCGCCGTCGCGCATCATCAGCGGCCTTTGCACCCCCCCCCCGCGCCGTCGTTAGCCCGTGAGAGACCAACCGGGAATGCGAGCGTAAAACGTACCGCAGTCCTTCGGCCTCTGTCCATTCCGAGGCACCGCGCTCAGCGCGTTTGCGCGACGCTTCGTCGTGTCGCACCAGCCGCGGGTCGATTTGCAGCTTGGCGAGGGCGGGGAATGCCACATCGCTGCACAGGGCGGGGCGGGCCAACGCGTGAGCGCACAGCAGTTGCGCGCGCACATTACAAACGCACCCCCACAAGGCGACGAGGCGAGCAAACGCAAGCAGCGAGCGCACGTCCAAGCCCGACCCAGGCATCGCGGGCACGTCCACGGCGCCCGTCGACGTGTGCGGCTGCTCAAAGCCACCCACGCCTCCCACGCGTTCGTACGCGTCCTCGGCTGAAAACGACACCATGGACTCGTCGACCACCATGGGTGCGCCGCCGGCGAACACGAAGGACGCGTTGGGCGTCTCCGAGTGCAGCGAGCTCATCAGCTGCGCCAACGCCAGCAGAAAACCAAAATTTTGTCCCGCCTCGCCTATTTTTATTCGGCGCACACCGCGCGCAGCACGTCAGTGCCCCGCGTCCGCCACATGGCGCACCTTGTTCGAAATCGGCCCAGTGAGCCAGCTCGGTCGACAAGCGCGCGCGGCCGCGACCGAGCCTCGCATCTAATCGCGCGCACTCCTCAGCTGTGCGCGATGCGTCCCTGTACGACTTGGCGAGCGGCCCGAGGCGCGACGTCATCGCCGTGAGCGCGACAACGTGCGTGCCGTAGAGAATGAGCGCTGCTTCGGCCTGCACCCTGAGCGCCGTGGCCAGCAGCGACGACTCGGCCAGTCCGGAGAGGTCGGTGAAATGCGCGCCGGACACCGCGGCCGTTTCCGACTCCCACAGGAACTCGCGCAGCGCAGTCGTGTGCCGCGTGATGTGGTGGTCGCACACAAATCGAAGCCAGAGTTGCAAGCCCACGCGGCGGCCCCAAACGAACATGGGGTCGGCGCGCCGGCCGGAGACTACGGAAACGAAGGACTTGGGCGGCAGTGCGGGCACGACGACGTTGGGCAGGCGCGCTAGAGCGTCGTGCAATTTGACAAAGTCGCGAAACCGCCTCCGCACTGCCTCGGTGGCAAGGTTAGCCGGCGCGCCGCGCACACGCATACAGACGACGACGCACCGATGGACGTGCCCGTGGCAAGCAGCGTGCCCGACGGCGTAAAGGACGAAAGCTCGCTTCGCAATTCATATTCCACGCGGCTGTAGCGCACGGTGGCCGACGTCACGCTCACGTTCCACACCCGCGTGGGGTGCGGCAGCACGGGTCTGCGCTGCCACGAGGGCACGCTGCGCGAAATGACCACGAGCGAGCTGTTGCTTGTCATCAAATCGAGCCCTCGGCTCACCATGTCGAGCATGCGCGAGCCCTGCTCGGGATTGGTCTCCATGAGCTTGGCGAAGCGCGCAGTCAGGTGGCTCAGCGACTCTTGCGTAGGCCGCCGCGACGCGCTGCCCGTGTTGCCGCCGACGCCATTGCCAGTGCCGCCGCCGCCGCCGCCGCCGCCGCCGCCGCTGTTGCTGGGCTCGGGCCGCATGGGCGACGAAGTTGAGTTGAGCATCTGCGAGCTCGTTGTGCTGCTGTGCGCGATGCGGCTGCGAAATTTAATAAGCTCGCTGGCGAAAACAAAAAAAAAGCGCGTCTCACACACCTTTTTTTTTCAAACGCAGCGTGGCGGCGGCGGCGGCGGCAGCAGCAGCAGCAGCAGCAGCAGCGCGGATGCCAGCAGCGCGGCCGCGCGCCCTCTTCGTGGCGGAGAAGCCGTCGATTGCAAAGACGCTCGCCGAGGTGCTCTCCAACGGCGCGGCGCGCCATCGCGCCAGCCAGTTTGCGCGGTACAACCACATGTTCGAGTTCGAGCTTGACGTGCAGAGCGCAGTGCACCCGGCGCTGCCGTACGAGGGCCGGTGCGTCCCGGGGCGCGCTCTTTAGCTAATGCTGACGCTGCCAAAAAGACATTTGGACGTGACCGTGACCTCGGTGTGCGGGCACTTGATGACGATTGACTTTGCGGACAAGACGCAGTGGCGCGTTAACGCCGCACATTGCTTCGAGGATCGTATCGTCGAGTCTGTGATCAAGGGCAGCGAGGACATTTACCAAAACCTCGCCAACGAGGCGCAGCGCGTGCAGCTCATCGTCGTGTGGACCGACTGCGACAGGGAGGGCGAGGCCATCGGCGCCGAAATTGTGCGCGCGTGCCAGTCCACCAACCCGACTGTAGCCATTCGCCGCGCTCGATTCTCGGCGGCCAACCAAGCCGATTTGTGGTACGCGCCGCTGCCTTGCTGTTTTTTTTGTTGGCTCGCCCGCGCACGCGCAGCTCACCACGTTGACGCAGGCGCGCGGTCAATTCGCTGCGCGACCTAAACGCCAATGAAATCCTCGCCGTCGAAGCGCGCTCGGAAATCGATTTGCGGCTCGGTGCCGCGTTTACGCGCTTCCAGACACTGGTAATGCAACAGCGCTTTGACCAGTTCGCCAACCAGGTTGTCTCCTTTGGGTCGTGCCAGTTTCCCACCCTGGGCTTTGTCGTGGCGCGCTTCGAAGCCATCGAGTCGTTTGTGGAGGAGGCGTTTTACCACATCAGGATGGCTTTCCAGTGCGCGCGCCGCGCGGAGCAGGACGAGGAGGAGAACAACCACAACGCTGCAGCAGCGGCGGCCGCGGAGCTGTTTCACTTTACTTGGCACCGGCATCGCGTCTACGACTTTGCGTGCGCGCTGGCGTGCTACCAGTTGTGCGTGGACCAGCCGCTCGCCACCGTGGTCCAAGTCACGCGCAAACCCAAGGTTCGCTTTATTGTTGTTGTTGTTGCCAAGGGCGTGTGTGCGTGCACCAACGCCGCGACGGGCAGAGCAAATGGCGACCAGTGCCGCTGTCCACCGTGGAGCTCCAAGTGCGCGCCAGCAAGTGGTGCCGCCTCGCGTCGGAATCGGCCATGAAGGCTGCCGAGCTCCTGTACCAGCGCGGCATTGTTTCGTACCCGCGCACTGAAACCGAAGTGTTTGCGGAGTCCTTCGACTTGCAGGCGCTCGTTCACGAGCACCGCGCGAGTCCGCTGTGGGGCGCGTTTGCGTCCAAGTTGTTGGACGATGGCGGTTTTCAGTGGCCTCGCGCTGGCGCGAAGAACGACCAGGCGCACCCGCCCATTCACCCGCTCAAGTTTGTTCCGTTGGAGTCGCTGGCGGACGATAGCGAAAGGCGCGTGTACGAGCTAATCGTGCGGCACTTTCTCGCGTGCTGCTCCAAAGACGCCGAGGGAGCCGAGTCGGTGCTGCGCGTGCAAGTCGCCGGCGAGCAGTTCACGGCCACCGGGCTGCAGGTGTTCCACCGCAATTACCTGGACGTTTACCCGTTTGAAAAGTGGGGCGAGCGCGCCATGCCGAGCTTGGTGGAGGGCGACACGTTTGTGCCCACAGTGCTCGAGCTTGCCGAGGGCAAGACGTCGCCGCCCGAGCTGATGAGCGAAGCCGAGCTTATTCGCATCATGGACTCGACTGGAATCGGCACTGACGCGACGATTGCCGACCACATCAAGACGGTGCAGGAGCGCCAGTACGTGGTCAAGTTCGGCCCGCAGAACCGCTTCAAGCCCACCGACTTGGGCCTGGCGCTCGTGCGCACGTACAACCGCCTGGGGCACGACCGTGCCATCTCAAAGCCCGAGCTGCGCGCTGCGATGGAGCGCGACCTGGTGCGCATCTGTCGCGGCGAGACGAACAAGGACGCCGTCGTGCACAGCGCCGTGGCCAAGTATCGAGCCATCCTCACCAGCGTGCTCGCGCACAAGGACGGCTTTCTGCAAGCCGTGGCGGAAAACCTGTCCAACGCCATAGCACCCGCCGATGCCGACTACGCCGAGCTCCTCGCGGCACAATTTTCCCGCTGTGGTCGCTGCCGACAGCCCGCATGCGAGCTGAGACGCAGCGCGGTCAATGGCGTCAAGGCGCTCGTGTGCGCCAACTGCGGTGTCGTGTGCGCGCCGCTGCCCAAGCCGGACGACATTCGCGCGCGCGCAGAGACGTGCCCAATCTGCCAGTACCAGGTGCTCGAGTTTGCGAGCGACCCGCAGCGCCCGCCGCGCGCCTTTTGCCCGAGCTGCTTTTGCCACTCGCCCGCCGAGGTGCGCGCCGCCACCTCGTCAATCGCAGCTAACCGCCCACCCCCCCGCGCGCCAACAACGAAGATGAATGCTGGCGACGTGGAGGACGTTGGCCAGCTGCCCTGTTTTCGTTGCGCCAAGCCAGGGTGCGCGCTGGCCACCGGCGTGCAGCAGACACCGGTGGGCGAGTGCGGAACGTGCGGGCAGCCCATCACCGTCAAGCGCGCGCAGGACAGGCCCAGCTACTACGTGCAGTGCACGCCGCGGTGCCCGGGCGCGCGCGCGACTGTGTTCGTGCCGTCCAACGCGCGCGAAGTCGGCGTAACCGCCGACGCGTGCCCGTTGTGCCCGCGCTTCCGCGTGCTCAAGCTCAGGTTCGCGCCCGGCGACGTGCCCATCGCGCCACCGTACGAGCTCGTTGAGTGCGCCAGGACGGAATGCCGGTCGCACTCGAGCGGTGCGTTGTTGTTTCGTCGCGGTGTGGCTGACGCGCTTTGGCAGACTATCAGTGCGTCGTGGAAATGGCCTCGCACGCGCGTGGCGGCAATCGCGTTGGCGGACCGCAGGCGCCGCGCGTTGCTGCCGCGCCGCCGCCAACGCCAACGCCGCAGCCACAGGCCAACGTGCCAGGGCAGCCCGGAGCTGCTGCGGTGCTGTGCCCCAAGTGCACGCAGCCCATGCTGCAGCTTGCCTCGTCGTCGGCCAACAACCCCGGTCGGCTCTTCCACAAGTGCCAGCCATGCAACGTCTTTGAGTGGGCCGACGAGCCGAGGCGTGGATCCGCCGCGCCGCCGCCAGCAACGCAGCAGCCGCCGCCCCGAATGGCGACAACGATGCCGCAACCCCGCGCACATGCGCCGCCGCCGCCGCCGCCGCAGCAGGCGCCTTGCTACCATTGTCGCGGCCGCGACCACCTGCCAATCCACTGCCCCACGCAAGCCGCGCCCGCCAACGCGCCGCCATTCGGCGCACCACCGTTCAGCGCGCCGCGGCCTGGGGTCACGTGCTTCAAGTGCGGCCAGCCCGGGCACTTTGCCAACAGCTGCCCTGGGGCGCCGCCAATGCCGCAGCCGCACGGAGCTGTGCCGCGCGGGTTTGCGGCGGCGGCGCCGTTCGCAGCGCCCCAGGCGAGGGGAGCTGCAGGGGTCGTGTGCTGTGCGTTTTACGGTGCATGCAACGCAACTGACGCGCCCCGTTTTGAACGCAGTCAAGTGCAACGCGCCCGGGCACTTTGCCAGCAGCTGCCCCGGGGCGGCGGCGGCCAGCACGAGGGCAACGGCGTTCAATTCCCGCCAGCCCTTTGCGCAGCAGCAGCAGCAGCAGCAGTCCGGCAAGCCCAAGGTGCGCTCGCCTTCTTGCTGGGCACCGTGTCGATGGCTGACGCGTGCTTTGACCATCCCCGCTAGGCGAAACGGCCGGGGGCGCAGCGCGCGTGCGAGCGGTGCGCGACGCCGCTTGAGCCGCGCAAGCGCAAATGCGCGGCGTGCGGCTACACGAAACCAAAAACCGCCGCGGCGTCCAACGGCGGCGACGACGGCGAGGATGAAGCGTGAAGGCGGTTTCATTGTAACTTATTTAGAATGCACCGTGATCGCTGGCTATGCTTGCAAGCAGGCTTTTAATAAAGCCGTTCGCTGATCATCCGACATTGCGTACCAGTCTTGCGCGCGAATCGACGCAAACCGCAGCACCGACTTGATGAGCAGCCTGTGCTTGAACAACGTGCGTCCGGTGGGAGTGACACCGTCGTGCAGGAAGTGCGTCGGGCCGTCGACCTCCACGTGCACCTGTCGGCCGTCGGGCGCGGTGACGAGAATGTCCACGCCAAGGCCGTGCGCGGTGAGGACTT
>Ga0302314_10011187_pt1 | contig 15676 bp, 12 predicted proteins | sample III_Palsa_N2_3_FD_200533 | JGI IMG/M metagenome (GOLD analysis project Ga0302314, IMG submission 200533) | Peat permafrost microbial communities from Stordalen Mire near Abisko, Sweden - III_Palsa_N2_3 | ecosystem: Environmental > Terrestrial > Soil > Palsa > Peat permafrost | place: Sweden...
GGCCCGGAGGACGGCGGCCTGCATGACGGCGGCCTGGACGATGCCGTCTACCTGGCGATTTCGCTGCGCAATGCCGGAACGGGAATCGCGGTGGTACTCGGCTGGCGGTTCTCGCCGCGGCCGCTGCTGGGAAACGACGAGCACCCGTCGCCCGAGTTCCGCCGCCAGGGCCGCGACCTGTACATTCCGGCTGGAGACATGGGCTTCTGGCAGGCCGCGTTCCGTGACCCGGCCGATCCGCAGTACGCCGAGGCGAAGAAGGTGGTCGAGTCACGGCAGTCGGTCACCATCGACCTGCTGTACGGCGATCACGAGGGCGGGCAGCGGATGGAGAGCCGCTTCAACCTGCTGCCGGTCCGCGAGGGCCGGTGGCTCGCGTCGGCCGGCAGGCACCACAACGTCGACCGGCCCGACCCGAGATAGCCGGCCGGAACCTGTCCGGACGCGGACCTGACGAGATCCGGACGCTGACCTAAGGAGAAAGGGCGCGGCGATGCTCTACGCATTTGGCTTCGAACGGGTAAGCGTGCTGGTCAGCGACCTGTATTTCATCGACCCGGCGCCACGGGAAGGCCAGGACAGCGCCGAGCGCGGCGTCCGGCTCGAGGTGCGGATGCTGGAGCGCGGCGAGCTGAAAGGCTCCATCTACTCGGCCCAGCCGATCGGGATCGGCCAGCCGGTCTGGCGGGCCGACCTGCTGGAGTCGGTCGACAGCCCGCCGGGCAGCCTGGACCGCGCCCATCACCACCCTGCGTTCACCGGCTGGGAGCCCGGCCACCGGGTGTTCGACGAGCGGCTCTCCGCCAGCCCGGTCGGCTGGGTCGGGGAGCAACTCGCCGACCTGGCGGGGCTGCTGCTGCGGGCGGGCATCGACGATGACGAGGCGCTGGCCGGGGACGAGTCGTCCGCGCGGGACGCCGAGAGCCTCCGCGGCTGCGTCCCGGAGATCATGGCGGCGGTCGAGCGGCTGCTCGCCGGGGTAAAGGCCGGCCAGCTCGCGACCGCGCCGGACGGCGGTCCCGGCGCCGCGCCGCTGGTCAGCGCACGGGTCGGCTGGCTGTAGCGAGCGGGCGGGCCGGCTGGCTGGCTGCCGGGTGCGTGCGGGCTGGCTGCCGGGAGCGCACGGGCTGGCTGGCTGCAGCAGCGCCCGCTCCCCGCTCCGGCTGCGGCGGCGGGCGCCGCGATCAGAGCGGGGTGCGCTCCAGCCAGCGGGACAGCGTCGCGGCGTCGCCGATGACCTGCACCGACGGGTCATCTGCCGGCAGCCGCCGCAGCAGCACGAGCAGCAGCCGCGCGGCCGGGCCGCGGACCGCGACGTCGCCCTTGTCGTGGCCGCCGGACACCGTCACGCCGGCCGGGTCGGCCCGCACCGTCCACTCGCCCGCTCCGGCTAGGCCGTCGTCGGTGGCGTGCACGTGCAGGGAGCGGCCGGGCGGCAGGGCGTCGGCGCGGGGGTCAGGGCGGCCGTAGATCGGGCCGGACAGGAAGCACAGCCACTCGTCGATGGCGTCGGCGGCCAGCGCGGGATCGAGATCCGGCACGCGGCCGGCGGCAAGCTCGGCGTCGGCCCTGTGCACGGCCGTCTCGTGCGCCATCCGGCGCGCCCAGAAGCTGGCCGGGCGCATCTCGCCGAACGCCCAGACCGGGTCGCCGCCCGCCCCACGCACCGCGCCGATCAGCCGGTCCGCGCCGGCCCGCAGCCAGGCGGCGCGCTCCGCGGGCTCGGCGGGGAACTTGCCGTCCGGCACCGACCGGAACGGGATGAACTCGGCCGACCGGGTACTCACGATCTCCGCCGCCCACCGGTGCGCGCGGCCGACGTGAATGGCCAGTTCCCGCAGCGTCCAGTCCGGGCAGGTGGGCACGGCCGCCGTCAGGTCGGGCTGGCCGGCCAGCCCGGCGATCGTCGCTGTGCTCGCGCCGATCTCGGCGCAGAGCCGGTCGATGCTGACCTCCGGCACCGGGTCAGGCGGCACCGGGTCAGGCGGCACCGGGTCAGGCGGCACCGGGTCAGCCGCAGCCGCAGCTGCCGCCGCAGCATCCCCCGCCGCCGCCACCGCCGCCAGCCGGGCCGGCGCTGTCCCGGCTAGCACCGGCCCGGCCGCCGACGGCGACCGTGGACAGCAGCTTCACGGTGTCGTCGTGCCCGTCCGGGCAGGTGCAGGGCTCTGACGACTCGCTCATCGGCCGGCTTCGCTCGAAGGTCGCCCCGCAGGCCCGGCATCGGTACTCATATCGTGGCACGGGCCAAGCCTACGCCAGATCCCCGCCGCCGCCCTGATCTGACGGCGCCGGGCCGGGTGTCGCCGCGCGCCCGGCAGCGGCGGGCTGGGCTGCGTAATTCCCGGAAGGGGCCTGCGGCGCGGACCCGGCCAACGCCTCCCCGGTGCCCGGCGCGTCGTAATAGAACTGCCTGCCGCGGGTGAGCGAGACGAGGGCGCCGGCCACCGACATCGCGATCGCCGCGGAGAAGACGATCACCAGGCCGTGGTGGAACGGCCCGGAGATCAGGTGCGGGAAGTACTGCTTGCCGGTCAGCGCCGCGACGTTGCGGGCCGGCAGCCGGCTGAGCTCGCCCGACCGCGCGAGCAGGTTGCGGATCGGGTTGATCCCGAGGAACGACGCGAACAGCGTGCTGACCGGCGGCAGGCTGGCCAGGTGCGCGGCGAGCGCGGCGGGCACCCCCTGCGCGCGCAGCCCGCTGCCCAGGGTCCGGGGCAGGGTGGACGCCAGCCCGGCGATCATGAGTGAGAAGAAGATGCCGATCGACAGCGACATGCCCGAGTTCTGGAACGTGGCCCGCATGCCGGACGCGGCGCCGCGGTAGCTGGCAGGCACGCTACTCATGATCGCGGAGGTGTTGGGCGAGGCGAACAGCCCGGACCCGGCGCCTGCGCAGAAGATCAGCAAGGCGAACGCCAAGTACGGGAAGTCGACGGGGAGGAAGAGCAGCCCGGTGAACGCGGCAGCCGTGACCAGCAGGCCGGTCGAGGCGAAGAGCCGCTGCCCGTAACGGTCGGACAGGTAGCCGGAGACCGGGCCGGCGGCAAGGAAGCCGGCGGCGAGCGGCACCAGGTAGATGCCCGCCCACAGCGGCGTGTCGGTGAAGTCGTAGCCGTGCAGCGGCAGCCAGATCCCCTGCAGCCAGATGATGAGCATGAACTGCAGCCCGCCGCGGGCGATCGCGCCGAGCAGGCTGGCGACGTTCCCGGCCGCGAAGGCGCGGATCCGGAACAGGCTCATCCGGAACATCGGCTCCGCGATCTTCGTCTCCAGCACGCAGAACGCGACCAGCAGCGCGATGCCCGCCGCTATCCCGCCGAGCACGAACGGGCTCGTCCACCCGGTCGGGTGCCCGCCGTAGGGCTGAATGCCGTAGGTGATGGCGACGAGCAGCAGCCCGGCGCCGAGGGCGAAGGTGGTGTTGCCGACCCAGTCGATCCTGGCCCGCCGGGTGGTGGCGATCTCGTGCAGGCTCCGGTAGGCCCAGACCGTGCCGAACACGCCGATCGGCACGTTGACCCAGAACACCGCGCGCCAGTCCCAGGCGGCGAGCAGGCCGCCGAGCAGCAGGCCGATCAGCTGCCCGGAGATCGCGGAGATCTGGTTGATGCCCAGCGCCATGCCGCGCTGCCTGGCCGGGAACGCGTCGGTCAGGATGGCGGCCGCGTTGGCCATCAGCATCGCCCCGCCGAACGCCTGCACGATCCGCCAGCCGATCAGCCAGCGCGCGCCCGGGCTGCCGGTGAGCGGGTCGAGCGAGAGCGCGATCGAGGCGGCGGTGAAGACGACGAAGCCGAGGTTGTAGATCCGCACCCGGCCGTAGATGTCGCCGAGCCTGCCGAGCGTGACCACCAGGACCGCGGTCACCAGCAGGTAGCCGATGATCATCCACAGCAGGTAGCTGACGTTGCCTGGAGCGACCGGGTTCAGGTGGATGCCGCGGAAGATGGCGGGCATCGCGATGATCACTATCGACGCGTCGATCGTGGCCATCGTGATGCCGAGCGTGGTGTTCGACAGCGCTATCCACTTGTAGCGGTCGCTGGCCCGGTCGGGCATCGGCGGGTCGGGCATCGGCGGGTCAGGCATCCGCGGGTCTGGCATCGGCGGGCTCCTTCCGGGCGCCGGCCTGGCCGGGGGGCTTCCAGACGAACGGGGTCGTCGTGGCCACCGGCAGCAGTCCCAGTCCGGTGAGTACCCGCTCGCTGTCTCCGGATGCGTCCACCTGGATGTACCGGAAGCGGCGGGCCGCCGCGAGCCGCGCGCGGTAGGCGACGGTGCCGCGGTAGATGCCGCGGCGGCGCCAGCGGGGGAGCGTCGAGCCGCCCCACAACGACGCGAAGTCCGTGCCCCGGTGAAACCGGATCCAGCCGGCGCACACCACTTGCCGGCCGGCCTCCGCCGCCACCACCACGCACGGGTCATCGGGATCGGTCAGGTCGCGGCCGAGCATCGCGGGCAGCCAGTCGTGGTCGTCGCCCCAGATGGCCTGCTCCAGGTCCCCGATCCGCTCCAGGTCCGCCCGCTTCGTCACCTCGCGCAGCGTAAGGCCGGCCGGCAGGCCCGGATCCGCGGCGAGCCGGGCGCTCTCGCCGATCAGCAGCGTCTCGGTACCGGCCGGCAGGAACCCGGCAGCGATCAGCCGTTCCGGCAGGTCGCCCGGCCGGTCATGGCTGTGGTACTTCCACTCCGCCTGCTGCCCGAGCTGGCTGAAATGGTCACGCTGCCTGGCGATGAAGGCATCCAGCACCGTGCCGTCCAGGCCGCCGAGGTCACGATAAGTGATCAGGCCTCGTTCTCCCTCCCAGGTCTTCCTGATCACCGGGCCGTCCCTGTCGGCCCGGCCGCTGGCGACCTCGGCGGCAGTGATCCGGGCCCTGATTTGCTCGTCGTAGGCGGCCAGGTAGACCTCGCCCGGCGTCATGCGTCGCCACGTGCCGTCATGCGTTGCCACGTACCATCGCGATCAGCCGATCGAGTACGTGGCCGTTGCTGACCCGCAGTCCGTCGTGCTCGTACTCGTTTGTCACCCATGCCCGCAGTCCCCTGATGCTGGCGCCCGTCTGCACCGAGTACTCCCGCGGCACGTACATGTCGTCGTAGTAGATGGCGGCCGCGAAGGGCACGTCGTTGCCGCGCAGCCGGGCCACGTCGTACAGCGGCGGCCAGGAATCACGCTGGGCGAGCAGGCCAGCCGCCCGGCGGAGCGGCAGCAGCACCGGATCGTTCTCGAACATCCACGGGTAGATCATCTCGCCGGTGAACAGCAGCGGGTCGTCGCCGTTCAGCGCCGCTTCCGCACTGAACTCGGGGAACTCGGCCCTGATCCGCTCGGCAGCCCAGTCGGTCGGACCGTTCTGCGCGTAGCAGGCCTCGTGCAAGAGCGCGTACAGCGGCGCGGCCGCGAAGCTCAGCCGGGACTGCACCTGGTAGAGGAAGTCGTCGGAGAGCTCGTCCCCGGCGAACGGGTCCTCCAGCAGGTAGTGCAGCCGGTGGCGGCCGGCGCCCGAGCCCAGGCCCTGCCCGAGCGACTGGAACGCCTGCACCGTCAGCCGCGCCCCGCTGGGCAGCAGCGTCTCGTTGCCCGCGAGATGCCTGGCGACCTGCTTGGCCTGCTTGACGTCCTGCGGATAGTGGTCGTAGTACGCCAGGTTCTTCGCCGCCACCAGCGGATAGGTCGCCCGGTACACGTCGTCGGCCGTGGCTTCCAGGCCGGGCAGGCCGCCGGTCACGAACGCCTCCCTGATGCCCTGCGGCGCGAACGACAGGTAGGTCACCGTGCAGAAGCCGCCGAAGCTCTGGCCGAGCACGCTCCAGGGCCGGCCGCCGGTGAGCTGGTGCCTGACCAGCTCGGCGTCGGCGACGATCGAGTCGGCGCGAAAGTGCGCAAGATAGTCGGCCTGCTCCCGCACGGTGGGGTGCCGCGCTAGCGTCTGCCGGTTGGCCGGGGTGGACCTGGCCGTGCCGCGCTGGTCGAGCAGCAGCACCCGGTAGTCGTTCAGCGCCCGGTCCAGCCAGCCTTCCCGTCCGTTCGGCCTGTTCGCGCCGAACCCGGGGCCACCTTGCAGGAACAGCAGCCACGGCAGGTCCGACGCCTGCTTGTCGGCCGCGACGACCTCCCGGGCGAACAGCTCGATCTGCTCGCCTCCGGGTATGGCGTGATCAAGCGGAACGGTGAACGTGAGGTCCTTAAGAATGACGCCCGGCTGCCGGTACGAAAGCATGATGCAACCGTAGTGACCAGCGGCGCCCGGTGGTGACGAGGTGCTGGTCAGCTCACCTGGCGGGCTGGAAGTCGCCGTGGCTCAGGACGTGGGCGACCAGCCGGGCGGCAGGAGGGGGCAGCGGCCCAGGGTGCGCGATGAGGTACCAGTCGCGGCGCAGCGGCGTGCCCGGCACCGGCAGCTCGGCCAGCCGTCCTGCTGCCAGCTCCTGTGCGACGGCGTCCCGCGACATCAGCGTCAGGCCCAGGCCCACGCTTGCCGACTCACGGATCGCGCCGTTCGACCCGACCGTCAGGGTCAGCGGCGCGATGTCCAGTTCGGACAGCAGTGCCACCGTGCTGCTGCGAGTGCTGGATCCGGGCTCGCGCAGCAGCCATGTCTGGCTGGCAAGCCAGGGCAGCAGGCCGCCGCCGCCGCCGGCTCTGGCGACGAGATCCGGCGCGGCGACGACCGATAGCTCGTGCGCGCGGACGGCATGCACGCGCACGTCGCGGCCCGGCTCAGGCCGCCCGCCGACCACCACGTCGACCTGATGGCGGTCGAGCAGGTCACGCACCCGATCACGGTTTCCCGCCTCGAGCAGCACGCCGGTGTGCGGATAGTCGCGCCGGAACCCGCGGAGCAGCCCCGGCACCAGCTGCTCTGCGGCGGTCGTCACCGCCGCGATGCGGAGCTCGCCGCGGTCCGGGTCAGCGGCCGAGGCGGCTGCGCGGCCGGCTTGGTCAAGGAGGCCGAGGATGCGACGGACGAAGCCGACGTAAGCCTCGCCCGCGTCCGTCAGCGCCAGCCCGCGACCCTCGGGACGCATCAGCTGCAGGCCAAGCGACTTCTGCAGCGCGCCGAGCGAAGCGGACACCGCGGCCTGGGTCACCACAAGCTCCTCCGCGGCGGAGCGGACCGATCCCCGTTCGGCTACCGCGAGGAAGGTGCGCAGCTGGTTCAGCGTCACTGGTGGTTCAGGGTCATTGGTGGTTCAGGGGTCACTGGGCTATCCTCCCGGGCAGCGTGCTGACCCTCAATCATAAAGCAATCACTTACAGACAAGTATCAAGAGAAAAGTGGTAGCCATCGGCCGGCCTCGATCAGCCGCCGCCGGTCCGCGCGGCCCGCAGGCGGCGTGCACCGGGCGAGCCGCGCACGCCGGTGGTGGCAGCTCGCGGTCAGGCCCGGACGTAGAACGGGCTCGCGCAGGCCGATATCCACTCGTCAACCTGGTCGGGCTCACCTTCGCCCGGGAAGGTCACGTCGACGGGGAACCCCGCGTCCTGCGGTGCGGCGGCCACGGCCTGCTCGATCACGCCGACCACCGCGTCCTGTGCGGCCCGGTCGGCCGGATCGTCCAGCACGACCGAGATGACCAGTCCCTCTCCGGCGAAATCGACGGATAGCCACGCAGTCGCCGCGGCGCGGGCGGCTGGCACCGAACGCAGCAGCGACCGGATCGCGCCGAGCAGAGTTGCCGGCTCGGCCGGCGGATGCCCTACCCGGATCCGGCCGCGGGACTCGGGGAAGCGCGCCGACGCCAGGTAGGCGACGTCAGCCGGGTAAACGGGCACACTTTCGCTAGCGCCCGGATTGAGCGCGATGCCCAGGGTGCCAGGCAGCCTCCTGGCCAGTTCCGCGGCCGGAACGACGACGTGCGGCACGACCCGCGGCGGCCGCACCCTGGCCGGCTCCGCCCTTCCCGGCTCGGCCGCGCAGCCGGGGAGCCGGCCGGCCGAGGTGAACGCCGGGATGAAGTCGCGTCCCAGGTAGGTCACCGTCGGCAGCGTGATCGCGGAACCATCGGTGACCGGCCGGCCGTCGTCGGGCAGCGGTACCCAGAGCCTGCCGCGGCTCAGCTCCTCCAGCAGTTCGCCGACCCTGGCGCTGTCCTGCAACGCCGCTGTCAGGGCACGCTCGACGGCGCTAGCATCAGCGGCGCGGCCCACGGGAGTCGCGGCGTTGTCATCTGTGACGGTCGTCATCTGGGCATCCTCGCCATCATGGCTGCCGCGGCGGAGCTGCAGGCGGCCGCCCGTTGACGGCCGCCCGTTGGGCGGCCGGCCGATGGTGGCCGGCCGGACCCGCACCGCCCATGATCCATGTAACGGATAGTAAGCGCTCGGAGGCTTAGCGTAATGGGAAACGAAGGACCCGGCGGCGGGCGATGGATCGACGTGGCCCCCGAGCGGCTGACCGGCTGGCTGGAGACGTTCGCGCAGCGCCATGGCGGCGCCACCGCCGGGCAGGCCACTGGCACCGGGCAGGGCACTGGCACCGGGCAGGGCACTGGCACCGGGCAGGCCACCGGCACGGTGACCTTCCTGGCCGCGGACGGGGCGGTGGCGCAGTGCCATGTGCCGTTCCCGCCGCTGCCGGACAGCCTCCCGGAGGCCGGCGCCGAGCAGGCCGGTGCGCATCCGTGGACGCACCGCGCCGAGCAGATCGCCGCGCATGCCCGCGCGGAACGCACGGTCGCCGTGTTCCTGGTGCGGCTCGGCGGCTACGCGGCCGGGGTTTTCACCGGCCCGGCGCCCCAGCTTGCGGCCTCGAAGGTCGGCGCCAGGCTGGTACACGGGCGCAGCGCCGCCGGCGGCACCTCGCAGCACCGCTTCGCCAGGCGCAGGGAGAAGCAGGCTGCCGAGGCGCTCGCCGTGGCGGCAACCACGGCAGTCGCAGTCTTCGGGCCCTATGCGGGCAAGATCGATGCGGTAGTGCTCGGGGGAGACCGGCGGGCGATGGCCGTGCTCCGCGCCGACCCGCGGCTGGCTCCGTACCTCGCGCTGGCCGTCGAGCGGTTCCTCACGGTGCCCGATCCGCGGCTCACCGTGCTGCGCAGCACTCCGCGGCTCTTCCGGGCCGTCCGGATCAGGCTGACCGATCCCGCCTGATCGCCCGGCCGCTCGGATAAACTGGCCGTATGCAACCGCTCTTGTCGTGACGGACGCCCCGGTGCCCGGGGTGGCATGGACGATGTGATGTCCTTTTTGTTCCGTTATGGGAGTGGTCTTTTCATGATTTCGGCGACTGGGCTAGAACTGCGCGCAGGTGCGCGGCTACTGCTTGACGCTGCTACCTTCCAGGTCTCGGCTGGCGACAAAATAGGTCTCGTCGGCCGTAACGGCGCCGGCAAGACGACGCTGGCGCGGGTCCTGGCCGGAGAGTCAGCGCCGGCCGCCGGCAGCGTCCGGCGCAGCGGATCCGTCGGGCACCTGCCGCAGGACACCATGGTCGGCAACCTCGATGCCCTGGCCATGGACCGGGTGCTCTCCGCGCGCGGCCTGGATGAACTGATGGCGAGCCTGCGCGATGCCGAGCTGCAGATGGCCGACGCCGATCCGGGCAGGCGGGATGCCGCCGTCAGCAGGTACGGCCAGCTGGAGGAGCGGCTCGCCGTGCTTGGCGGGTACGCGGCCGAGTCCGAGGCCGCCTCGCTCGCCGCCAGTCTCGGACTGCCGCAGCGGGCGCTCAAGCAGCCGCTGCGCACCTTGTCAGGCGGCCAGCGGCGACGGGTGGAGCTCGCGCGCATCCTCTTCGGCGGCTCGGAGACGCTGCTGCTTGACGAGCCGACCAACCACCTCGACGCCGATTCGGTGTCGTGGCTCCGCGATCACCTGCGGGCCTTCCGCGGCGGGCTCGTGGTGATCAGCCACAACACCGAGCTGCTCGAGACGATCGTGAACAAGGTCTTCTACCTTGACGCCGACCGAGGCGTCCTGGACATCTACAACCTGAGCTGGAAGGCCTACCTGGACCAGCGGGAGACGGACGCACGGCGGCGCAGGCGGGAACGGGTCAACGCGGAACGGCAGGCTACCGCGCTGCAGTCGCAGGCGGACAAGATGCGGGCCAAGGCGACCAAGGCCAGGGCGGCGCAGAGCATGCAGCGCAGAGCGGAACGGCTGCTTGCCGGGGTCGCCGCCGACCGCCAGACCGAGCGGGTGGCCCGGCTGAGGTTCCCCCAGCCCGCCCACTGCGGCCGCACGCCGCTGACTGCCCAGGGCCTGACCAAGTCGTACGGGTCACTCGAGGTCTTCGCGGGCGTGGACATGGCGGTGGACCGCGGGTCCAGGGTGGTCGTGCTCGGGCTCAACGGAGCGGGCAAGACCACGCTGCTCAAGCTCCTGTCGGGGGTGGAGGAGCCGGATGCCGGCGTGGTCCTGCCAGGGCACGGCCTGCGGCTCGGCTACTACGCACAGGAGCACGAGACTCTGCAGAAGGCCAGGACCGTGCTGGAGAACATGCGCTCGGCCGCGCCCGACCTGAGCGACGCAGACCACCGGAGCATCCTCGGGTCCTTCCTGTTCTCCGGAGACGACGTGGCCAAGCCCGCCGGGGTGCTGTCCGGCGGGGAGAAGACCAGGCTGGCGCTCGCCCTGCTGGTGGTTTCCGGCGCGAACGTGCTGCTGCTCGACGAGCCGACCAACAACCTCGACCCCGGTAGCCGGGCCGAGATCCTGTCCGCGCTCCGGCGCTTCTCCGGCGCGATCGTCCTGGTCACACACGATGAGGGCGCCGTCGAAGCGCTCCAGCCGCAACGGGTCGTCCTGCTGCCGGACGGCGTCGAGGACGCGTGGAGCGACGAGCTCACTGACCTCGTGGCGCTCGCCTGAGAAACCGTCCCCGCGGGCGGCCAGTCGGGGCCTGGCGAAAAACAAAGGATCTTTTGCTGTCGTGTGGGTAGCCGATCACGATCTTATGCGTGATCATGGCGAGAGACGGTAACGCAGCGGTCACTTCAGCTCACCGGGAGGTACGCGTGACCGAAACCCTCAAGAAAGGCACCCGAGTGACCGGTGCCGATCGCACCAAGCTGGCGGCTGACCTCAAGAAGAGATACGACGCCGGCGAGAGCATTCGCTCACTGGCCGGATCGACCGGCAGGTCGTATGGCTTTGTGCACCGCATCCTGACCGAGACGGGGGTCTCCCTGCGTGGTCGCGGCGGAGCGACGCGGGGCAAGGGCAAGGCGAAACACTGAGTTTTCCGCTGACCTAGCAGCCCAGCCCCCTAGCCGCCCAGCCTGGAGGATGCTTGCCCATCGACCCGGCTGACCTCGATCGCGGCGGGCTCCGCCTCGACATCGACGACCGCCTCCCGGCAGGCTGCGTCGCGACCGTGACGCTGAACCGCCCGCAGCGCCGCAACGCGATGACCCCGGCGATGTGGCGCGGCCTCGCCGCGATCGGGGCCGGCCTGCCCGGCCGGGTGCGGGTGGTGGTCGTGCGCGGGGCAGGCACCTCCTTCTCCGCCGGGATCGACCTGCGCATGTTCTCCGCAGCGGGCGTTCCGGGCGAGGAACCGCTGCCAAGCGCGGACGACCCGGGCTTCGAGCAGTGGATCGCCACCTGCCAGGAGGGCTTCACCTGGCTACGCGACTCGCGGTTCGTGTCCGTCGCCGCGGTCCGCGGACACGCCATCGGCGCAGGCTGCCAGCTCGCGCTGTCGTGCGACCTGCGCCTGGTCGCGGACGACGCCCGGCTTTGCATCAAGGAGCCGGCCCTCGGCCTGGTGCCCGACCTCACCGGGACCAAGCCGCTCGTCGACATCCTCGGCCTGCCACGCGCGCTTGAGTTGTGCCTGACCGGGCGCAGCGTGGACGCGCAGGAGGCCGGGCGGCTCGGGCTCGCCGAGCTGGTGGTGCCTGCCGAGGAGCTCGACGGCGCGGTGGACGACCTGGTGGCCGGGCTGCTGACCGCTGACGCCGACGCGGCCCGCGCCACCAAGGAGCTGCTCACCCAGGCTCAGCGGCACACGCTGGAGCAGCAGGCCGCGGCGGAGCGCCAGTCCCAGGCGGCGCTGCAGCGAGCCCGGCTCCGCCGGTAGCTGATCCGGGGAAGATCCCTGGCCGGCCAGCGGTTCCTGCGAGCATGAATCCGGCTAGCTGGCAGGCCATGCACTCCTTTACCCGCGACAGCTCGGTCACCAGCCAGCGGCTGAAGCCCGGCACCGTCCGGCGCATCGCGTCCTACGCCAGGCCGTACCGGGGCGACCTCGTCCTCTTCATGATCGCCACCTCGCTGGACGCCGTCGTCACGGTGGCCGTGCCGCTGCTGCTCGGCCTCATCGTCGACAAGATCGAGGCGAAGGACACCAGGGCCGTGCTGACCATCGCCGGCGTCGTCGCGGGCGTAGCCCTGTTCGACGCCTTCCTGTCCATCGCCCAGCGCTGGTACTCGGCCCGGGTCGGCGAGGGCCTGATCTACGACCTGCGCACCGAGGTCTTCCGGCACGTCCAGCAGCAGCCGATCGCGTTCTTCACCAGGGCGCAGACCGGCTCCCTGGTGAGCAGGCTGAACAGCGACGTGATCGGCGCGCAGCAGGCGATCACGTCGACCCTGTCCGGAGTCGTGTCCAACGCCCTTTCGCTGATCCTGGTGCTGGCCGCGATGTTCTACCTGTCCCCGCTGGTCACGCTGGCCGCGCTGGTGCTGATCCCGGTGTTCATCCTGCCCGCGAGGGCGCTCGGCCGCAGGATGCAGCGGCTGACCAGGGAGTCGATGCAACTCGACGCGGCGATGGGCTCGACGATGACCGAGCGCTTCAACGTGGCCGGCGCGATGCTCGTCAAGCTCTTCGGCCGCCCGGCGGAGGAGGCCGACGTCTTCTCCGGCCGGGCCGCAAGGGTCCGCGACATCGGCGTGGTCACCGCCATGTACGGGCGGGTGTTCTTCATCGCGCTCGTGCTGCTCGCCTCGATGGCGACCGCGCTCGCCTACGGCCTCGGCGGAGCCCTGGTGATCGGCGGCAGCATCAGCCTCGGCGCGCTCGTCGCCCTGGCCAGCCTGCTCAGCCGGATGTACGGCCCGATCACCGCGCTGTCGAACGTGCAGGTGGACGTCATGACCGCGCTGGTCAGCTTCGACCGGGTGTTCGAGGTGCTCGACCTGAAGCCGCTGATCGGTGACCGGCCCGGCGCCACCGCGCTGCCGAGGACCGGCCCGGCCACGACCGCCTCGCTGGCCCCGCCGGGCGAACTGGCCCCACCGGACGCAATGTCCACACCGGACGTAATGTCCACACCGGACGCAATGTCCACACCGGACGCACTGGCCGCGCTCGCCCCCGACATCGAGTTCGACCACGTCTCGTTCCGCTACCCGGCGGCGTCCGAGGTCTCGCTCGCCTCGCTCGAGTCGATCGCGCTGCCCGCGCCCGAGCACACGGGCGCCAGCCAGCAGGTGCTCAGGGACGTGACGTTCCGCGCGCCGCCGGGCCGGCTCACGGCGCTGGTCGGGCCGTCGGGCGCCGGCAAGACCACGATCACGCACCTGGTGTCGCGGCTGTACGACCCGGGCCAGGGCGTGGTGCGGATCGGCGGCCACGACATCAGGGACGTCACCCAGGACTCGCTGCACGACGTGGTCGGCGTCGTCACCCAGGACGCGCACATGTTCCATGACACGATCCGGGCCAACCTGGCCTACGCGCGGCCCGGCGCGTCCGGTGCTGAGCTTGAGCAGGCCTGCCGGGCCGCCCAGATCTGGGACCTGATCGCCGCGCTGCCCGACGGGCTCGACACCGTCGTCGGCGACCGCGGCTACCGGCTGTCCGGCGGGGAGAAGCAGCGCATCGCGCTCGCCAGGCTGCTGCTCAAGGCGCCCTCGGTGGTCGTGCTCGACGAGGCGACCGCGCACCTCGACTCGGAGTCGGAACTGGCGGTCCAGCGGGCGCTGAAGACCGCGCTGGCCGGGCGGACCTCGCTGGTGATCGCGCACCGGCTGTCGACCATCCGCGAGGCGGACCAGATCCTGGTGATCGACGACGGCCAGGTCCGCGAGCGCGGCCGTCACGACGAGCTGCTCGCGGCCGGCGGCCTGTATGCGGAGCTCTACCGGACCCAGTTCGCCAGCCAGGAACCCCTCCCAGCCGCCTAGAGCGCCGGTCAAGTAGCGGGGCAGGTTCTGGGGTGGTTCCGGCGGGCGGTCATCGCATGTGGTAATCCCTGTTCGTAGCGGTGGTGGGGTTCCGTGTGCGAGCAGGGAGGTAGGTCGATGCGTCCTGTGGTGTGGTGTCCGCCGGTGGAGCCGTCGCCGGCGGAGCAGTTGGTGATCAAGGCGGTGCGGCGGGCGAAGCTGTTCGTGTTCTTACGGGAGCACCGGCATGAGCTGTTCGACGAGGAGTTCCAGGCGGATCTGGCCGGGACGTACGCGGACAGCCCGAAGGGCCAGCCGCCGGTGCCGCCGGCGCAGTTAGCGCTGGCCACGATCCTGCAGGCCTACGCCGGGGTGTCCGATGATGAGGTGATCGAGGCGACGATCATGGACCGGCGCTGGCAGCTGGTGCTGGACTGCATGGACGCGGGCCAGCCGCCGTTTTCCAAGGGCACCCTGGTCGGGTTCCGCAAGCGGCTGATCGAGGCGGACCTGGACCGGGCGCTGGTCGAGCGGTCGGTGGCGCTGGCGGCGCGGACGGGAGGGTTCGGCGCGCGGGCGCTGCGCGCGGCGCTGGACTCCAGCCCCCTGTGGGGGGCGGGCCGGGTGGAGGACACGATCAACTTAATGGGACACGCCCTGCGCAAGGCCCTGGGCGTGATCGCGGTCGCGCAGGGCAGGGGGCAGGCCGCGGGGACCGCCGTCGTGGCGGCGCAGGCGGGCGTGCCGCAGCTGGGCGCCTCCAGCCTGAAGGCGGCGCTGGACCGGGACTGGGACGACCCGGCCGCCCGGGACCTGGCCCTGGGCGAGGTGCTGGGCTTCCTCGATCAGGTGGAGGCGTTCGCCGCCGGCCAGCCCGGCGGTGACCAGGCCGCGGCGGCGGTGGCGGCCGCCCGCCAGGTCCGCGACCAGGACGTGGACTACTGCGGGCCGGCGCCGTCGCTGCGCCGCGGGGTCGCCCGTGACCGGCGGATCAGCGTCCAGGACGCCCAGATGCGGCACGGCCGCAAGAGCAGGTCCCTGCGCGTCGACGGCTACAAGCGGCACGTGCTGCGTGACCTGGGCACCGGGCTGATCCCCGCGGTCGGGATCACGCCGGCGAACCGGCCCGAGGCGGAGGTCACCGCGGACATCGCCGCCGACCTGGACGCCGCCGGCCGGACGCTGGCCGAGCTGCACGTCGACCGCGCCTACCTGTCCTCGGCCCTCGTCCGCGACCGGCCGCCGGACCTAATCATTTACTGCAAGGCCTGGCGGGTGCGCAACACCGGCGGCCGCTACGCCAAGAATCAGTTCAGCATCGACTTCGGCGCCGGGCAGCTGACCTGCCCCGCCGGGGTGAGCATGCCGTTCGAGCCCGGCCAGACCGTCCGCTTCCCGAAACGCGCCTGCGCGGCCTGCCCGCTACGAGCACGCTGCACCACCAGCAGCAACGGCCGCAGCGTCGCCATCCACCCCGACGAGGCGCTGCTCGCCGAGCTCCGCGAACGCCAGCAAACCCCCGAAGGCCGCGCCCGCCTGCGCGAGCGCGTCAAGATCGAGCACGCCCTCGCCCACGTCGGCCACTGGCAAGGCCGCCGCGCCCGCTACCGC
>Ga0302314_10011193_pt1 | contig 15670 bp, 7 predicted proteins | sample III_Palsa_N2_3_FD_200533 | JGI IMG/M metagenome (GOLD analysis project Ga0302314, IMG submission 200533) | Peat permafrost microbial communities from Stordalen Mire near Abisko, Sweden - III_Palsa_N2_3 | ecosystem: Environmental > Terrestrial > Soil > Palsa > Peat permafrost | place: Sweden...
ACTGCCTGGTACCGGTTGCGGCGGCACAACCGCACGAAACGCCAGGCGAAGCCCAGCAGGGCAGCGGTGCGCAGCGGCAGGTGGTGGATGCCGTAGCCGCTGGCCTGCAGCTGGGGGGCGAAGGGGCCGCGCGAACGGCCCTTGGCGAGGATGTCGCAGTCCACACCGGCCGCGGTGAAATGCGGACCCGCCAGCACCAGCATGGTCTCCGCACCCGAGGGCATCAGCTCGTTGAGCACGTGCAAGACGCGCAGCCGGCCGCGCTGCGGTTCATCCGCCCTCATGGGCTGCTCGGGAGCGGCCCGTCCCACCGCCTGCATTGTCGAATTCGCGTCCGCACCTTGCGCCATGCGACTGCCCTCGGCCCCATCGTGAATCCTGCAGGATGCAACCATGCGCGCTAATTCCGCCACCCGAGACACGCGCGTTACCGAGACAGGACCGGAACGGAGCTCGACGACGATCACCGTAGTGCTTGCCTGCCACAACCGGCGCGAGAAGACCCTCGCCTGTTTGCGGGCGGTGGCCGGACAGGTGCTCAACCCCTCGGTGGCCTGCTCCATCGTCCTGCTCGATGACGGCAGCACCGATGGCACGGTCCAGGCCGTGCGCGGCGAGTTCCCGCGCGTACGCATCATTGTCGGCAATGGCGACCTGTTCTGGTGCCGTGGCATGCATGTCGCCCTGCGCGAGGCGACGCGGACGCGCCCCGATTTCCTGCTGTGGATCAACGACGACACGCTGCTCTATAGCGACGCCCTGGCGCGGATGCTCGCGACCAGCGACGGCCTGGCCCAGCCTGGCATCGTGGTCGGCAGCACCGTCGACCCCACCGATGGGCGGCCCAGCTATGGCGGCATGGTGCGCGCCGGCAGCGGCTCCTTCTCCTTCACCCTGGTCGAACCTGATGCCACGCGTGCGCTGCGCTGCGACACCATCAACGGCAACTGCGTCCTGGTGCCACGCCTGGTCTACGAGCGCATCGGGAATCTCGATCCGCGCTTCGTGCACGCCATGGGCGATTTCGACTACGGCCTGCGCTCGCGGCGCCACGGCTTCGGGGTGTGGATCTGCCCCGGCGCGATCGGCAGCTGCGCGCGCAATGCCCTGAGCCGCACCTGGCGCGACACTTCGCTCGGGCTGCGCGAGCGGCTGCGCAAGGTCCTGCATCTGAAGGGCCTGCCGCCCAGCCAGTGGGTGCACATGACCGTGCGCCATGGCGGCCTGCTCGGTCCCGTGCATTTCCTCGCCCCGTACGCCAAGGTCCTGTGGCAGGCATTCGCCCAGGAGAGGGTCTAGACATGGGTACTCCCTTCCAGGTGATCATCCCCGGGCGTCTCAGCCGCCGTGGCGAAGGTCTGGGCAATGAGCTGGTGCCGTGGGCCAAGGCCTTCCTGGCCAGCCGCGCCCTCGGGTTGCGCATGCGGCCCAAGACCTGGGGATTGAATCGCCGTGGCTACCGCCACCTGTTCCACACCGCGCGCACCGACTGGCTCTGGGAGGCGGCGCAGTGCGCCCTCCTGCCGCGCCTGGAATTCACCGCCGACGACTACCAGCAGACCGGGATCGTCGACTACGGCATGGCGATCAGGACCTGGGCGGAACGCACCGGCCTGCGCTCGCGGCGCGCCTTCGCCCTGGTCACCGGCGGCATGTTCGGCGGCTACCTGGCGATCCGCCAGGCGCGCGACTTCCTGACCAGCCAGCTGCTCGCCTCGCGCGATGCGCTGGGCAACCTGCATGAACTGCGCTCGTCCTGTCCGACCGGACATGCCCTGATCGCGGTGCACATCCGGCTCGGCGATTTCGCACCGGCCGGCGCCGCCGAGCAGCAGCGCACCCGCTTCAACACCTCGCTTCCCCTGGCCTGGTATGCGCGCATCTGCCGCAACCTGCAGAAATCGCTGCATGGCCGGGTGCGCTTCGCCATATTCACCGATTCCTGGACGCCGGAGGTCGTGGACCTGGCCGAGGAGCTCTCGGCCGTGACCAGCCGGCAGCACAAAAACCCCGCCTGCAGCGACCTGCTGCTCATGGCCGGGGCGGACTGCCTGGTGTGCTCGGTCTCGTCCTTCAGCCTGAGCGCTGCCTTCCTCGGCGACCAGCCCTACCTGTGGTACGAGCCACAGCTCGGGCTGACCGCCGGCACCTACAGCCTGTGGGGCCACGAGACCTGGCAGCAGGAGCCGGAATCGCCGACCATGCGCAACCGGCGTACGCTCCTGGCCCAGGACGTTGCCCCGGCCAGCCAGGGCCGCGGCGTGCCGGTCGGCATCGACGGCGCGCTGCCGGACGGCCTGATCGGCCGCATCCGCGCCCGGGTCGATGCGCGGCGCATCCATGATGATCTGATCTATTACGGCGTCATCCCCTCCCCCGTGACCAGCGACAAAGGAATCCCATGAGCAGCTCTGTCGATGCACCGCAGGCGCGTGAGATCCTCGGCATGCGTGTCGATGCGGTCACCTATCAGGAGGCGACCGCGCGCATCATGGCGGTCGCCGCCGCCGGTGGCCAGGGTGTCGTGTGCGCGGCGAATGTGCACATGGTCATGGCCGCGCACGCCGATCCCGCGCTGCGCGCGGCGATCAACCGCAGCCTACTGGTGACCCCGGACGGCATGCCGCTGGTCGGCATGCTGCGCGGCCTGGGGGTGCGCGGCGCCTCGCGCGTCTATGGTCCGACGCTGATGCTCGAGGTCTGCGCCGCCGCAGCGCAGCAGAACGTGCCGATCGCCCTCTACGGCGGCGAGGAGTCGACCGTGGCGACGCTCGAAGCCGAGCTGACGGGCCGCTACCCGGGACTGCGCATCGTGCACCGCTGCTCACCGCCCTTCCGTCCGGCCACCCCCGAGGAGGACCAGGCCCAGGTCGATGCGATCACGGCCTCCGGCGCTCGCCTCTTGTTCGTGGCCCTCGGCTGCCCCAAGCAGGAGCGCTGGATGGACCAGCACCGCGAGCGCCTGCCCCTGGTGCAGCTCGGGGTCGGGGCCGCCTTCGCCTTCCACGCCGGACTGGTCAGCCAGGCGCCACGCTGGATCCAGCGCCTGTCCCTGGAATGGCTGTACCGCCTGTGCATGGAGCCGCGCCGCCTCTGGTACCGCTATGCCTCGACCATTCCCTCCTTCATTCCCCGCGCTGCCTTGCAGGTGGTGCGCTACCGCACCGGACTGATGAAGGTCGCCCCGGTCGAGGTCGCACCCTAGCGCGCTCGCGCTGAGAGGCGTTCGCTCGCATTCGCCATCAGTCCACCGCCACGCACCCATTCACAACCATTCGCCACCATTCGCGATCGCACCCGTGGGTTCACCGCAGGGTGAGCCCGTCCGCGCCGACGACGACGTGCACGCCGGGTGCGGCCGGCCAGGACTGAGGAGTGCCATCCGGTCCAGGCGGTGCCACCGCCGTCCACCCCTGACCCGGCTGGCTCCAGACCTGCGCGCCGGACGGCGTGACGCCAATCGTGGTCGCGGTCGGACAGTCGACCACCGCACAGGTCCGGTCGCCGCAGGTCAGATACAGCACCTGGGCATGGTCCGAGAGCTGGCCGAGCGTCAGCACCTGGAGATGCGCGGGATCGAGACCGGAGAGGTGATCCTGGCGGTTGATGGCCTGCAGCAGCAGGCGCAACCGCGCCGTGAGGCGCTCGCGCAAGGTATTGTCCGCTGCCAGGGCCGGCGCGAGGTCGGCCTGATCGACCAGTCCCGGGGCGGCGTGCGCGGGCGGGGTGGCGTCGCCACCGGTCCACTGGCCGGCCCAGTACAGATCCGGCTGCGCCCGGCAGGCGAGGATCGTCGTGCCGGTGAAGGTCACGTCGGTGCCGTCGACGATGGCGGTGGAACGGGGATCATCGATGTACAGCGCGGAGGTCAGGGTGCCGAGGATGACGGTGCCCGAGGCATGGACATGCGCCGTCTCGTAATGGTCCAGGCCGTGGCTGGCGAACAGCGTGCCGGTCGCGTGGTCGGGGTGGCGCACGCCGCCCTTGATGCCGACCCCGCCATCGCTGAACAGGATGACGTTGTCGGTCAATTGCACGTCCCTGCTCGAGGAGACGGTGATGCCACTGCCATAGGCGCCGACATTCCGCTGGGCATGGTTGCCGATGACCAGGGCGTCCTGGATCAGGGACGGTCCATAGGAGATCTCATAGAAGATGCCGCCCATCGAGCCGCCGGCGGCGGTCGGCCGGTTCCCGAGGATGGTGGCTCCCAGGATGGTGATCCCGGAGCATTCGATGTCGCACCAGATGCCCGGACCGGTCTCGGCCACGGACAGCTGATTGCGGATCGTCCAGTCATGCGCGTCGGTGATCTTGCAGCCGCCACCCGAGGCGCTGACGTCGAAGTCGCGCTGGTTGTCGGCGCATGTGGTATTGTCCTCGAGGCGCACGTGGCTGGCGGTGCCGCTGATGCCGAGCTGGCCATTGTGCTCGGTGTGGTTGCGGCGCAGCACCGCGCCATCGGAGTCGACACCGATGCCCACGGCGTTCATCCATTCGACGGTGGTATCCTCCAGCAGCCAGTCATGGCCCTGGATGCGCACCCCGGCGCGGTTGACGGTCGCGGCATTGTGCGCGCACTGGAAGCCGCGGATGACGATGTGGTCGATGGGTACCGCCGTGGGCGGGACGTCCTTGCCGGTGGCGCGCCAGCGCTCGACCTCGGTCATGCCGCGCGGCAGGTCGAGATCCGGCCAGGCGCCGATCACCATCTTGCGCACCGGGACCTCGACCTGGGCGGCATTGGGATCCTGGCCCGCGGTCAGGCGCAGGCGCAGTTCGCTCCCATCCGCCGCCCAGCAGAAGGAGTTCTCGACCAGATGCGACGGATCCGGCACCCACTGCAGCGGCATGCCGGCGAAGAACACCTGGTCCTGCCGCGCGGAGCTGGCGTAGGGCGCCTTGCTGGCGGCATCGAGGGAGGGGTCGTACCAGTTGCGCTTGCGCCAAGGCTTGTGGACCCAGTCCGAACCATCCGTCTGCCAGTCGCCGACCACGTCCGATCCCTTGAGCCAGACCTCGCCCTGGGCGCGGTAGGTGATCGGCCGGCCCGGTTCACCGCTGTGCAGGGGCTGCAGCACCTCGCGGTAGGTGCCGGCATGGACCACCACCGTGTCGCCCGGTCCGGCCAGGCGCGACGCCGCGGCGATGGTGCGCAGCGGTTGGCGGTCACTGCCCGGATTGGCGTCAGAGGCGGCCGGATTGGCGGCATCGACCTGCAGCTCGAGTGCCAGCACCGCGCCATGGCCCAGCGCCCAGGCCAGGAGCGGTCCCAGCCAGGACGCTGCGCACCGGGCGTTCAACCGCCGCTCCCCGCCGCTGCGGATGTGACCGGCGCGGGGTCCGACGCCGCCAGATCGGCATCGATCAGCCCGGCCAGCTCCGCGGTATGCATGGTGATCATCTCGAGGTGCTTGCTCTCGATCTGATGCGCACGCGCCGCCGGCAGATACGGCCGCCAGTGTTCCTGGAAGCCGGGCTCCTCCTGGCCGTCATCGCCACGCGTCGAGAAGATGATCGTGGCGGGACCGCGGTAGATGCTCGGGGTGTAGGTGACTGTCGCCCAGAGATGGGGGATCATGACCTCGCGCACCCGGCGGGTGCTGGTCGGATCCTGCGACGCCGCCTCGGCCGCCCCGCTCGCTGCCGGGGTTGATGGCGCGGGCGAGGAGCCCGCGGTGGCCGCGCGCCAGCCAAAGAGATTGCGCAGCTTGCGGCTCACCAGCTCGAGCTTCAGCCGCCAGGGCAGCAGCACCGCGCGCCGCGCGCGCAGATAGAGCTGGTCATAGCGGTAGAAGGCCAGGGCGCGCTTCTTGGCCCCATGCAGTCTGGCCAGGCTGTAGAGCAGGCGCAGACCCCAGCGGTCCATGCGCGAATACAGCGGCGGATCGAGCAGCACGAGGCTGGCCACCTCCTCGCCGTCGAGACTCAGCCGGCGGGCGATCTCCAGCGCGATCAGGCCGGCGGTGCAGAAGCCGCCCAGGTGGTAGGGGCCATGCGGCTGCAGGGCGCGGATCTGGGCGAGCTGGTCCTCGGCCATCGCGCGGATGCTGCCCGGGACCGGCTGGTCGCTGGTGAAGGTGCCATGCGGCCGGAGCACCTGCACCGCGCGCTGGCCTTTCAGGCGCGCGAACAGGTCCCAGCTGTAGAAGCCGCCGCCGGCGAAGTCGCCATGCAGGAAGATCAGCGCGGGCTGCACGCCTGCGCGCACCAGCTCGCTGGGCGGGACCGTCTCCTGCTCGCCATCGCCGCTGGCGAGCAGGCGCTCCGCCAGGGTGCGGATGGTCGAATAGGAGTAGAGGGTGGCGACCGGTAAGGTCCGGCCGAGGGCGGCCTCGATGCGATCGACCAGGCGCATGGCCAGAAGCGAATGCCCGCCGAGGGCGAAGAAGTTGTCATCGATGCTGAGCACCGGCCGCTGCAGGAGGCTCTCCCAGATGCTGATCAGCTGGTAGTGGACGCTCAAGGTCGGCCGGCAGTGGTCCTGGGAGGCCTCATCGACTGCCGCACTCGGCAGCGGCAGGGACTTGCGGTCGACCTTGCCATTGCCGGTCAGCGGCATGGCGTCCAAAACCAGGATGTCGGCCGGGACCATGTAGTCGGGCAGGCGCTCGCGCGCCAGGCGCACCAGCGCGCTGCGCAGCGCCGGAGCGGTGGCATCGCGGCTGGTGACATAGGCCACCAGCACGCGGTTGCCGGGCACGTCCTCGCGCACCAGTGCGACGCAATCCTTCACCTGGGCGTCGCTGGCGAGCACGCTCTCGATCTCGCCCAGCTCGATGCGGAAGCCGCGAATCTTGACCTGATGGTCGGTGCGGCCGATGAACTCCATGTAGCCGTCCTCATGCCAGCGCCCAGCGTCGCCGGTGCGGTACAGCCGCTCCCCGGTGACGGGATGCTTGATGAAGCTGGCACTGGTGCGCTGCTGGTCCTGGCAGTAGCCCAGCGCCACGCCCACGCCGCCGATGTAGATGTCGCCCGTGACCGCGGTCGGGCAGGGCGCGAGCGCCTGGTTGAGCACGAACATGCTCTGGTTGCGCATCGGATAGCCGTACGGCACGCTGCGCCAGGTGGCATCGAAGGTGGTGACCGGGTAGATGATCGACCAGATCGAGGCTTCGGTGGCGCCACCCATGCTGATCACCGCGCTGCCCGGCAGGCGCGCGCGGATGCGCGGCACCAAGGGCACCGGGATCCAGTCGCCGCTCATCCAGATCAGGCGCACCGAATCGAGGCGGCTGGCGGGGTGGCGCTCGGCGTGCTCGATGAGCATCTCGACATAGGCCGGCACGCTGTTCCAGAGCGTGATGCGGTGGCGCTCGATCAGCTCCGACCAGTGCGCGGGATCGCGCCCCCGCTCGGCTTCCGGCAGCACCAGGCTGCCGCCGGCGGCGAAGATGCCGAACATGTCGTAGACCGAGAGGTCGAAGGTCACCGAGGACAGCCCCAGGACCGCATCGCCTGGCTGGATCGCAAAACGGTCGTTGAGGTCGCGGATGGTGTTGATCGCGCCGCGATGATCGATGACCACGCCCTTGGGACGCCCGGTCGAGCCGGAGGTGAAGATCACATAGGCGATGTCGCTGGGCAGCGCCTGATCGATGGCCACGCCGGGAGGCACCAGCGCACCACTCGCCGCAGGCGCGGTGAGGAGGACGTCCAAGCCGAGCAGCTCGCAGCCGATGTCCTCATGGCGGTAGGAGTCGGTGATCGCCAGCGCAACCCCGGCCTGATGCACGATGCTGGCGACGCGTTCGACCGGATAGTCCGGGTCGATAGGCACGTAGTGGCCGCCGGCCCGCATCACGCCGAGGATGGCGATGACCTGCTCGGGGCAGCGCGGGGTGATGACCGCGACCGGACGGTTCCTAACCCCGCGCGCGCTGAGCTGGCGCGCCACCGCCGCCGAGCGCTCGGCGAGCTCGCCATAGCTCAGGGTGTGCGCGCCCTGGCGCACGGCGATGGCTGAGCGGTCGCGCGCGGCCGCCTCGAGGAACAGCCCGTGCAGGCAGCGGTCGTGGCTGATCGGCCACGCCTCGCCGATCCCCCAGCCGATCTCGCGCGCATCGGCACAGGGCAGCGCCTGGATGGCGGTCTCCGGCTGTGCGGCCATAGCCCCGATCAGGGTCAGGAAATGCGCGCCCATGCGGCGGATCGAGGCGGCCTTGAACAGGTCGGTGCTGAACTCCCAGGTGCAGGTCGTCCCCGCCGGGGTCTCGGCCACGGTGATCAGAAGGTCGAACTTGGCGGTGCCGAGATACAGCTCCGTGCCGCTGACCTCGAGCCCGTCGAGGCGCAGCTGCGGCTGGCCCGAGGCCGAGAGGTAGAGGAACATCACCTGGAAGTACGGATTGAGATCCATGCGCCGGCTGGTCAACAGCTCGCGGACGATGACCTCGAATGGCAAGCCCGCATGGGTCATGGCCTCGCGCATGGTGCGCTGCGCGCGTTCGATGACCTCACCGCTCGCCGGCAGGCCCTCGAGATCCATGCGCAGTACCAGGGTATTGATCAGCGGCCCGTGCACCCCACCCAGATCGCTGTTCGAGCGGTCGGCATAGGGCGTGCCGATCAGGAAGCGGTCCTGGTTGGTATAGCGGTTGAGCAGGATCGTGACCGCGGCGAGGAAGGTCGTGAAGGGGGTCGCGCCCTGCGCCTGGCCCAGCGCCAGCAGCCCCTGGACGGCGGGCCCCGGCAGGAGCTGGCTGATGCGCTCGCCGCGGCTGGTGCGGCGCTCCGGACGCGGGAAGTCCAGCGGCAGGGCCAGGACCGGCACCTCCTCGAGCTGGGTGCGCCAGAAGGCCAGCGAGCGCTCATGCTCCTTGCGCTCGATGTACTCGCGCTGCGAATGCGCGTAGTCGGCAAAGCCGAGCCGCGGCCGGGGCCGCTCATCGCTGGCGCCGATCAGCGCGAGCGCGTACTGGTGGCGCAGCTCATCGAGAAACAGCCCGTTCGACCAGCCGTCGGTGATGGCGTGGTGCATGACCATCAGCAGCAGGTGCTCCTGGCGGCTGCCTTGGACCAGCTCGGCGCGCACCAGAAGCCCGCCGTCGAGTTTGAACGGCTCACGGGCGCGCTGACCGAGGGCCTCCAGAACCTGCGCATCGCTGCCAGGCGTGGGTCCGGCCATGGGTGAGACGGTGATCGCCGGGCAGGCCTCGCTGACGTGCAGGTGCGGCACGCCGGAGACGGTGCGGAAGACGGTGCGGTAGATGTCATGGCGCCGGCACAGCGCCTGAAAGGCGGCCTGCAGCCGCGTGGCATCGAGCGGTCCGCGCAGCGTGAAGACGTGGCTGAGGTGGTACATCGACGAGCCCGGGAAGAGCTGCTCGATGTACCACAGGCTCTCTTGCAGGAAGGACAGCCGGCAGGCCTCGCCCGCGCGCGCGACGACCTGCGGTTGCGGCGGTGCGGGAGTGGCGACGGTGGCGGCCAGCGCATGGCCTGATGCGGGCGCAGCCTCCTCGCCGGCAAGGAGCCGCGCCAACCCGGCCGGCGTCGGCTCGGTGAAGAAGGCGGCCACCGGGATCGGGCGGTTGAAGGTCGCGCCGACGGTGTGGATCATGCGCATCGCCAGCAGCGAGTCACCGCCGATGGTGAAGAACGAGGCCTGTTCGCTGATCGCGACATCGCCCAGCAGGCTCTTCCAGATCTCGGTGATGCGCTGCACCGGCGTCTGCGCCAGGCGGTCCTGCACCGAGAGCGCGCGCGTCGGGTGCAGGGGGCTGGGCAGGGCGCGGCGGTCGATCTTGCCATTGGCGGTCAGCGGCATGGCATCGAGCCGGACGAAGGATGAGGGCACCGCGAAGGCGGGCAGGCGCGTGCGCAGCGCCTCGCGGAGGGTGTCGCTGCTTAGGCCCTCGCCGGAGCCGACCACGTAGGCCACCAGGCGGCGGTCACCGGGCGTGTCCTCGCGCGCCACCACCGCGGACTGCTCGATGCCCGGGATCTGCCCAAGCGCGGACTCGATCTCGCCCAGCTCGAGGCGGTGGCCGCGGATCTTGACCTGGTGATCGGTGCGGCCGATGAAGTCGATGCGCCCATCGGCCTTCCAGCGCGCCAGGTCCCCGGTGCGATAGAGGCGCGAGCGGTATTCCTCGGGCAGGGGGCTGTCGATGAAGCGCTCCGCGGTGCGCTCCGGCTGATTGAGGTACTCCAAAGCCAGGCCGACGCCGGCCAGGCACAGCTCCCCGGTCACGCCCACCGGCACCGGCTGCAGGTGGCTATCGAGGATGTAGCAGCGGTGGTTGCCGATCGGCCGGCCGATGGTCGGTTCAACACTCCCACCGCGCTCGACCTTCTCGAAGGTCGCGATGACCGTGTCCTCGGTCGGACCATAGACGTTGTAGATGGCCTGCACCGAGCTCTGGCGGTAGATGCGCTGCGCCAGCTCATTGCCGAGACTCTCACCACCGAGGTTGAGGACGCGCAGGCTCTTGGGGATGGCGCCGGTGCGGGCCAGCTCGTTGACCACCGAGGGCACGCTGTCCATCATCGTCACCTGGTCGCGGGCGGGGCTGTCGACCAGACCCAGGGCGCTCTCCAGGATCAACACCGCACCACCCCAGCTCAGGGGCGTGAAGAACTCGATGACCGATACATCGAAGCAGATCGAGGCGCCGGCGACGGTCAGCGCCAGGTCTTCGGGCGTATACATGCTGCGCGCCCAGTGCATGAACGACACCGCCGAGCGGTGCGAAACCGCCACGCCCTTGGGCTTGCCGGTCGAGCCGGAGGTGTGGATGACGTAGGCGGCGAGCTCGGCGCCGACCGTCGGCCGCTGCCATGCGCGAGCGGCGCGCTGCGCGAGCGGTGCGACCAGCGCGCAGCCCTCGGGCAGAAGGGCGGCGAAGCGCGGCTGCGAGACCGCGACGCGGATCGCGCAGGTGGTGACAATCGAACTGATGCGCTCCTGCGGATACTTGGGATCGATCGGTACATAGCTCGCGCCGCACTTGATGATGCCGAACATCGCCACCGGCAGGTCGGCGTCGCGTTCCAGGAGCATCGCCACGTGGTCGCCGACCCGCACGCCCTGCGCCTGCAAGGCGCTGGCCAATGCCTCGGCGCGGGCATCAAGCTCCGCATAGGTCAGGCGCGTGTCCTGATGGACGATGGCCAGCGCCTGCGGGGTCTTCTGGACCTGGGCCTCGAACAGCCCATGCAAGGTGGCATCCTGGGGGAAGGGCAGGTCGGTCTCGTTCCAGGTCGTCAGCATGCGCTGGCGCTCAGCGCCGGTGACCAGGGCATGCCGGTCGAGGGCCAGCTGCGGCTGGGTGATGGCCGAGACCAGGAGCTGGCGGAAATGCTGGGCCAGGTCGACCGCCGGCACCGCGCCGATCGGGCGTGGGATATGCAGATGCAACGCCGCGCGCGTCACCGCGACGACCACGCCGATCGCCGGCTCGGACTCCATCCACCAGTGGCCGGTGACGGTGATGCCGCTGATCACCAGCGGCGGCATCGGTTCGGTACCGGCGCAGACCAGGGCGGTCATGGGCTCGGCGCCCTCGACCACGGCCAATGGCCGTGCATCCGCCAGCACCTGGCTGAGCGAGGCGGAGCCCTGTGATGGGATCCGCCAAGCCGTGAGCAGGCCGTCGTCGGCTACACCGCCGACGCTCACGCCCTGGCCGCCGAGGCGCACCAGGAGCGCACCCAGGACCGCGCGGCAGACATCACCGACGGTGCAGTGGCAGCTCGCGGTCACATCCAGCAGGGCGCGCTGCTCGCTGCTGGAGAGCAGGATCTCCCAGCCGCCATCCAGTTCCGCGGCGTGCGCGGGGACCGCGCCGTCCAGACGCTCCTTGGGCTCCTGGCGGGGGAAGGGGATGATGCGTTCGGAGGCTGCGGTGCTCAGCGACAGCCCATGCGCGTAGTCAGCGCTCAGCGACAGCCCGATGACCACCAGGTCGTCCTGGCTGATCGCGGCATCGACCTGCAGGCACAAGGAGAAGTCGACGCGCGAGCGCTCGCGCAGCAGGATGGCCGCGGGCAGATGGCTATTCGCGGAGAGCCACTCGCGGTAGGCCAGGTCCGGACGTCCGGCCGAGGCGGGAACGAACCAGATGGCCTGCGCGCAGAGCTCCCGCGCCACACCCAGCGAGACCAGCGCGCGGCCCAGGGCGGTCTGCAGCACCTCACGATTGATGACCCCATGCAGATGATACAGCAGGACACGACGCATCCCCGGGGGGGTACGTCGCGATCCTGCCGCGGTGGTCGAGTCGGCATTGGTTGAGAGTGCGGACTCGTCGGAGGTCGAGATCGAGGAGGACATAGACCTTCACTGGCAAAGGGGCGGACGGGCAACGAGGCACACGAGGCACACGAGGCAAAGAGGCAAAAGGCGATGGGACGTGCCCGTATGGCTGGGTCAGGATGCGTCTTTAAATGATAGGCTCGGTACAGCGAAGCGGAAAAGGAGGATGGTTGCTACGTTAGACAGCACTCCGGCGAGGGTGGCGATTCGCCGGGTTTTGGCCTGCGTCTGGCTTTGCTGTTGAGCGTTTTGCGATCAAGCCTTGGTTCGATACATCTCCAGCCATGTCCTCTTGCCGTCCGTACCGCCCTGGGACCGCTCCATGAACCATCCGAGCTTGCCACCCGTCAGTTCGTCGGCCTTCGCCGCGAACAGTCCGCTCACCGTCGCCGACGTCCTGGCGATCCTCAGGCGACGCTGGCTGACCGGCATCCTCACGGTGTGCGTGGTGTTCGGCGTGGGTTTCGCCGCGCTGTTGGCGATCAAGCCGCTCTATGAGGCGACCGCGGAACTGATGATCGCCGCGCCGTCGGTCAACATGGTCGACCACGATGCCCAGGCCAATGCCCAGAAGGTCGACGTCAGCGACCTCAGCACGCAGGGCGACCTGCTGAGCTCCTCACCGGTGCTCAAGCGCGTGCTGGAGACCTCGACGCTGCGCGATGGCCCGGCCTACAAGAACACCGACGCCGACTATGGGATGCTCACGCGCCGCGTGCGCGTCCAGGTCGGTCAGGACAGCAATACCCTGGTGGTCGGTCTGCGCGACGAGTCGCCCGACCGTGCGGCCCAGGCCCTGACCGTGCTGCTGAACGAGTACCAGGCCCGACGTCATGGACTGATGGTCGAGGAGGCCGACAGTACGATCTCCTTCCTCGACAAAGAGATCCAGGCCGCGCAGGCGCGGGTCGCGGACCAGGACGAGGCGCTGCGCGCCTTCTGCGCCAAGAACCACATCCTGCCGATCAAGATCCTCTTTGAGAACGGCGGCGACAACTACCTCACCGAGCAGAAGCAGGATCTCGACAAGGCGCTGGTCGACTGCCAGGTCCAGCTGGTCCCGGCCGAGAAGCTGCGCGACCAGGTGCTGCAGGCCGATGGCAGCCATGGCGGCGCCGCGACCGACCAGCTGAACATCGCCGCCCTGCTGCAGATCGGCGCGATCAGCCACGACCCGACCGTCGATGAGATGCGCAAGGAGCTGTGGGCGGCGCAGGCCAGCGAGGCGGTGCTGCAAGGCGAGTACCTGCCCAAGTACCCGCCCCTGGCCAACGCCATCGCCGATGTGACCATCAAACAAAACCAGCTGCGCGACGCGGTGATCAGCGCGCGCGACGAGATCCTCAGCAATGCCGAGCACTGGAATGCGCTGCAACTCAGCCTCGAGGGCCGCATCGATGATCAGCAGGTCGATCTCAAGCAGACCGGCGAGAGCATGGTGCGCATGACCGAGATGATGCGCGAGCTGCAGGTCCGGCAGGACATGGTCGAACGCCTGATGACCGCCAAGGCCGACGCCCAGGTCAACCGCGAGAAGACCGACCTCCAGGTCTCGCAGATCAACCCGCCGGAATCCTCCTCCAAGCCGGTGAACATCAAATGGCCGGTGTTCGGCGCGGCTTTGATGCTGCTGTCGCTGGCCTGCGGCATCGCCGCCAGCGTCCTGGTCGACACGCTCGACGACCGCGTGCGCGGGGTCGAGGCGCTGCGCGGGCTGATCAACCTGCCGGTCCTGGGGGAAATCCCCAAGGTCCACTTCCTGCCGCGCCTGAACCGCATCGGCTTCGATGCGCTGAGTTCCGGATTCACCGAGGCGATCAAGGTGGTGCGCATGTCGATCCGCGCGGTCGGGCAGAAGCAGAGCAAGGGGATGTGCATCACCGTCTCCTCGGCCCTGCCCGGCGAGGGCAAGAGCACCATGTCGCTGCACCTGGCCTACAGCCTGTCCCTGACCGGGGCCAGGGTCCTCCTGGTCGATGGCGACATGCGCAAGCCCAGCCTCGACCGCCAGCTCGACGAGTACCACGATCGTGGATTGAGCCTGCTGTTGGCCGGCGAGCAGGGCATCGAGCCGCATGAGACGGCCTATGCCAACCTCTCGTTGTTGACCGCCGGGGTCATCCCGCCGAATCCGGGCGAGCTGCTGCACAGCCCACTGCTCGGCCAGCAGATCGCGCTGTGGCGCTCGACCTACGACTACGTAGTCATCGACACCCCGCCGGTCCTGCTCTTCGCTGATAGCCAGCTGCTCTCCGAGCACGCCGACGGCCTGGTGCTGGTGGTGCGTGACCGGGTCACCAGCAAGAAGGCGATCCATCGCACCCTGGCCATGCTCGACCTGATCCACACCCGCATCGCCGGCGTGGTTCTCAATGGCATCACGCTCGGCGATGAGCGTGAGAATGTCATGAAAGCCTACCGCGATGCCTCCCTTGCCACCGCCTGAACCAGACTGGGGCACTCCCATGCATGTTGTCGCGAACCATTCCTGTCGTCCATCGTCCGTAGCGGCCTCAGCCACCGCTCCCAGGCCGTGCGCACGCCGCCGGCGTCGCGCCTGGTTGTGGACGAGCTGCCTGGTACTCGCACTGTGCGTCGTCGCACCGGGCACGCAGGCGGCCAGCGAATCGCCGTTCACGACGAACACGATCGCCGATCCCCTGCTGCTGCCGGGCGATGTCCTGCAGATTGCAGTGTTCAATCATCCCGACATGAGCGCCGAGGCATGCGTCGACGCACGAGGTACGATCACGCTGCCCTATATCGGTGAGATCAGGGGCCTGCTCTCGGTGACCCCCACCGACCTCGGCCTGGAGGTCACCAAGCGCCTGCAGGACGGCTACCTGCGCGATCCGGCAGTCGAGGTCAGCTTCAAATCCATGGCCGCGCGCCAGGCCCTGGTCACCGGCGCGGTGGTGCATCCGACCCCCATCATCCTGGATCCGCGCCAGCATAATACCGTGCTGCAGGCCATCATGCTCGCCGGCGGCTTCACGGATGTGGCGAATTCGTCGGATATCTACGTGCTGCGCGATGATCCCGAGAATCCCGACGGTGACAAACGCATCCTCACGTTGCCGCCCGCGGGCTCCCGCTCGATGCGTGACATGCCGCTGCAGATCAATGACATCATCGTCGTGCCGCACCTCAATAGCGTCACCGTGCTCGGCCAAGTCGTGCATCCCGGGACCACCATCCTCCCCGGCGGATTCTCAAACACCCTGTCGTCGGTGATCGCGATGGCCGGTGGTTTCAGCCCCTATGCCAAGACCAGCGCGATCCGTCTCTCGCACGAGGGGACTACGACGGAGGTCAACATGAAGCATGTCTTATCGGGCTATCCTGACTCGAAAGATCCCCTGGTTCAGCCAGGAGATTTCGTCTTCGTCCCAGAAAGCCGGTTCTAGG
>Ga0302314_10011195_pt1 | contig 15669 bp, 1 predicted proteins | sample III_Palsa_N2_3_FD_200533 | JGI IMG/M metagenome (GOLD analysis project Ga0302314, IMG submission 200533) | Peat permafrost microbial communities from Stordalen Mire near Abisko, Sweden - III_Palsa_N2_3 | ecosystem: Environmental > Terrestrial > Soil > Palsa > Peat permafrost | place: Sweden...
GGGTGTTGGTGTCGTCGGGGGTGTCGGGGTTTGTGGAGGTGGGTCCGGGGTCGGTGTTGTCGGGGTTGGTGGGTGAGTGTGTGGGTGGGGGTGGTGGTGTGTGTGTTCCGTTGTTGCGGGAGGGTCGTGGTGAGGTGGATGGGGTGGTGGGGGGGTTGGGTGAGTTGTTTGTGCGGGGGGTGGGGGTTGATTGGGGTGGGTTTTTTGCTGGGTGTGTGGGGGGTGGTGGGCGTCGGGTGGGGTTGCCGGGGTATGCGTTTCAGCGTCGGCGTTATTGGTTGGATCCGGTGGTGGGGGGTGCGGGTGGTGTGGTCGGGGCGGGGTTGGAACCCGCCGCCCATCCCCTGCTGACCGCGGTCGTGGCGAGTCCCGACAGTGGCCGGGTGGTGTTGACCGGGCGGTTGTCCCTGTCGACCCATCCCTGGCTCGCGGACCACACCGTACAAGGACAGGTACTGCTGCCCGGGACGGCCTTCGTCGAGCTGGCACTGCGCGCGGCGGCGGAGGTGGGATGCACGTTGGTCGAAGAGCTCACGTTGGGGGCACCGTTGGTGCTGCCCGGGACGGTCGGGGTCGCGGTGCGGGTATCGGTCGACGACCCGGACGCTGACGGTCGGCGGGCGATGTCGGTGCATTCGCGGGCCGAGAGCGCTGCGGCGAACGCCCCGTGGCTGCGGCATGCCGAGGGATTTCTGACGGACAGCGGCGCCGGCCCCGTCCACGACCTCTCCTCGTGGCCGCCGGTGGATGCCACCGAGGTGAATCTGGCTGACGCCTACGATCGGCTCGCGCAACTCGGTTATGAATACGGTCCGGTGTTCCAGGGTCTGCGGGCCGCCTGGCACAGTGGCGAGGAGATTTTCGCCGAAGTCGCACTCCCCGTCGGAGTCGACGCCGAATCCTTCAACTTGCACCCCGCCCTCCTCGACGCCTGTCTGCACGCGGCGAGCCTGCTCGGCGAGGCCGGCGCAGAGCCCGAGCTTCCCTTCTCCTGGAATCGGGTATCCCTGGTAGCGGCTGGAGCCACCGGGCTACGCGTGCGAATCTCGCGTACGGGCACCGATGGGATCGCTCTGGACCTGGCCGATTCCGATGGCGTCGCGGTGGCGTCGGTGGGATCGCTGGTTCTCCGAGGCAGCTCCATCGGACGGGGGACCGATCTACGGAACTCGCTCTACGCACTGGACTGGATCACCGTTCCTACCCCGGCCGCAGCATCCCATGATGATCTGAAAAGCATCGAACTTCTCCACGTTCCAAGCCAGTTGAATTCGGACGCCGCACGGGGCACCGGATCCACGACAGCAAGCCTGATGGCCACGCTGCAGGACTGGTTGGGCGCCGAGCAGCAATCACAGGCCAGGCTGGCTGTCGTGACCACTCGGGCCGTGGCCACCGCTGCCGACGCCGATGTCGATCTCGCTCATGCCGCCGTATGGGGCCTGGTACGTTCGGCTCAGGTCGAGCACCCCGGCCGCCTGGTGCTGGTCGACACGGACGGCACGGCCGTATCCGAGGCCGTGCTGACAGCTGCCCTTGCCACGGATGAGGCTGAGGTCGCGGTACGCCAAGGCCGTATCCTCACCGCGCGGCTCGTCCGGGCATCGGCGTCGGTGGCGGTCGAGTCCGCTGGGCACGGCTCACTCGCCGAAGGCACCGCACTGATCACCGGTGGCACCGGCAGCCTCGGCGGCTTGCTTGCCCGCCACCTGGTTACCGCGCACGGTGTTCGTCGCCTCCTCTTGATAAGTCGCAGTGGCATGGCCGCAGACGGTGCCGAGAAACTGGTCAGCGAACTGAGCGGGCTCGGAGCCGCGGTGACCGTCATCGCCGGGGACGTCGCGGATCGTACGGTACTGGCCGCAGCCCTCGCGGACATCCCGCCCACCGCACCTCTCACCACCGTCGTGCACGCTGCCGGCATCCTGGACGACAGCGTATTCGCTGGTCTGACCCCTGAGCGCCTCCGTGCGGTTCTGCACCCCAAGGTCGCCGCCGCCTGGCATCTCCATGAACTGACCGCAGACCAGGATCTCGCAGCGTTTGTTCTGTTCTCCTCCGCCAGCGCCACGCTCGGTACGGGAGGCCAGGCCAACTACGCTGCCGCGAATGCCTTCCTGGATGGACTGGCCCAGCGCCGTCGCACTCAGGGTCTGCCGGCCGTCTCGCTTGCCTGGGGTCTGTGGGAACAGGACGGTGGGTTCGCTGCCGGGCTCGGTGCCACGGACATTCGGCGGATGGGCCGCTCGGGAGTCGCGGCCCTCACTGCCGACGAGGGGCTGGCCCTCTTCGACGCCGCGATCGACGCAGGCCCGGCCGTCCTGTTTCCGATGCGGCTGGAGGTCTCCCAGGTCACGGACCTGGAGCAGGTCCCGCCGATTCTGCGTCAGCTTGTCCGTGTTCCCACCGCCGTCACGAGCGCGGCTCGCGTGCGTTCTGTCCCTGGCATCGGCGGCCTTGCCGGGCGACTAGCGGACATGACCGAGGCCGATCGGCGTCGGACCCTGCTCGACCTGGTGCGTACGCAGGTGGCCGTCGTGCTCGGCCACGCTGAGGGTGCTTCCATCGCGGTGGACCGACCTTTCAACGACCTCGGGTTCGACTCGCTGTCAGCGCTCGAACTGCGCAATCGGTTGGGATCGGCCTCCGGCCTCCGGCTGCCGGCAACACTGATTTTCGACTATCCGACGTCGTCCGCGGTAGCCGAGCTGTTGGACACCGAGTTGACCGGCGCCGCGCCCACAGTGGTCGACTCGCCCCGCGCGTCGGTTGCGGCGGCTCAGGACGATGACCCCGTCGTCATTGTGGGGATGGCGTGTCGGTATCCGGGTGGGGTGCGGTCGCCCGAGGATCTGTGGCGGTTGGTGGCGGACGGGGTTGACGGGATTGGTGGTTTTCCGTCGGATCGTGGGTGGGATGTGGGGCGGATCTATGATCCGTCGGGTCAGCGGTCCGGGACGAGTTATGTGCGGGAGGGCGGGTTCCTTTATGACGCGGGGGAGTTCGACGCGGAGTTCTTTGGTATCTCGCCGCGCGAGGCTGTGGAGATGGATCCCCAGGAGCGGCTGCTGCTCGAGGTCTCCTGGGAGGCACTGGAGCAGGCCGGAATCAACGCGGACTCACTGCGGGGGAGCCCGACCGGCGTGTTCGCCGGTGTGATGTACCACGACTATCCGGGCGTGGCGAGTGTCGGCAGCCTGGTGACCGGGCGAGTCGCCTACACACTGGGACTTGAGGGACCAGCGGTGAGTATCGACACGGCCTGTTCCTCGTCGCTGGTGGGCCTGCACTTGGCAGCACAGGCCCTGCGGCGCGCCGAGTGCTCGTTGGCGCTGGTCGGCGGCGTGACGGTCATGTCAACCCCGCTCTCCTTCATCGAGTTCAGCCGGCAGCAGGGTCTCGCGCCGGACGGTCGCTGCAAGGCGTTCGCGGACGCTGCCGACGGCACCGGGTGGAGCGAGGGCGCCGGGATCATTGTGGTGGAACTGCTCTCGGCTGCGGTACGTCAAGGACACCGGATCCTGGCCGTCGTGCGTGGCTCGGCGGTGAACCAGGATGGCGCGTCCAACGGTTTGACCGCCCCGAATGGTCCGTCGCAGCAGCGGGTGATTCGCGCGGCGTTGGCGGATGCGGGGTTGTCGGGGGCGGATGTGGATGTGGTGGAGGGGCATGGGACGGGCACGCGGTTGGGTGATCCGATCGAGGTGCAGGCGTTGCTGGCGACGTATGGTCGGGATCGTGCGGGCAATGCGCCTCTGTGGTTGGGGTCGATCAAGTCGAACATCGGGCATACCCAGGCGGCTGCGGGTGTGGCGGGTGTGATCAAGATGGTGATGGCCCTTCGGCATGGCCGGATGCCCGGCACGTTGCACGTGGATGCGCCGTCGGGAGAGGTCGACTGGTCGGTGGGCCGAGTGTCCTTGCTGACTGAGGCGAGGCCGTGGCCGATGACTCAGGGACCGCGTCGGGCCGGCGTCTCCTCGTTCGGGATCAGCGGGACCAACGCACACGTCATCCTGGAGGATGGCACCACGCATGATGAGCAGCGTCCCCGAGTCGAACCGGAAGCGGACGCTGCGCCGACACTGCCGTGGCTGATCTCCGCCCACAGCGACCAAGCCCTGCAGGCACAGGCAGCGCGGCTCCGAGCTCACCTGGAGGTCTCGGACGCAGCCGAGCCCGTCGATGTGGCGTACTCCTTGGCCACAACCCGGGTGGCAGGTGACCACCGCGCCGTCATCGTCGGCACAGGCCGACAGGAGGTGCTCTCCGGGCTTGCCGCGCTGGAGGCCGGCAAGCTGGCTGCGGCTGTCGTCCGCGCGGAGGTCACCGAGGGCGCCCTGGCGTTTTTGTTTTCGGGTCAGGGGTCGCAGCGTTTGGGTATGGGGCGTGAGTTGTGTGGGGTGTTTCCGGTGTTCGCGGAGGCTTTTGGTGAGGTGTGTGGGGTGTTTGACGGGTTGTTGGGTTGTTCGTTGGCTGAGGTGATTGCGGGTGCGGGTGCGGGTGCGGGTGGTGCTGCTGGTGGTGTGGATGGTGTTGGTGGTGTTGGTGGTGGTTTGGGGTTGTTGGATGGTACGGAGTTTGCGCAGTGTGGGTTGTTTGCGGTGGAGGTGGCGTTGTTTCGGTTGTTGGAGTCGTGGGGGGTGGTGCCTGATTTTTTGTTGGGGCATTCGGTGGGTGAGTTGGTTGCGGGGTTTGTGGCGGGTGTGTGGTCGTTGGGGGATGCGTGTGCGTTGGTGGCGGCGCGGGGTCGGTTGATGGGTGGGTTGGCGGGGGGTGGGGTGATGGTGTCGGTGGGGGCGTCGGAGGGTGTGGTGCGGGGGTTGTTGGTGGAGGGGGTGGAGGTGGCGGCGGTTAATGGTCCGGGTTCGGTGGTGGTGTCGGGTGGGGTGGGGGCTGTGGGTCGGGTGGTGGCGGAGTGTGGGGTGCGGGGGTTGCGGACGCGGCGGTTGCGGGTGTCGCATGCGTTTCATTCGTCTTTGGTGGAGCCGATGTTGGGGGAGTTTGGGGAGGTGGCGCGGGGGTTGGTGTATCGGGTGCCGCGGTTGGCGGTGGTGTCGGGGGTGTCGGGGGGTTTGGCGTCGGTGGGGGAGTTGTGTTCGCCGGAGTATTGGGTGGGGCAGGTGCGGGGTGCGGTGCGGTTTGCTGATGGGGTGGGGGTGTTGGTGTCGTCGGGGGTGTCGGGGTTTGTGGAGGTGGGTCCGGGGTCGGTGTTGTCGGGGTTGGTGGGTGAGTGTGTGGGTGGGGGTGGTGGTGCGTGTGTTCCGCTGCTGCGCGAAGGGCACGGTGAGGCACAGTCGCTACTCACGGCCCTGGGTCGGTTGCACGCGAGGGGCACAGACGTCGACTGGGAGGCCTTCTTCGCCGGACGCGGTGCTCATCGTGTCGCGTTGCCCACCTACGCCTTCCAACGCCGCCGCTACTGGCGGGAGGCCGAACCCACCGCCGTCGGCGCCGTCACCGACTCCGGGCTCGAATCAGCAGCACATCCACTGCTCGGCGCGGTGGTGCAGTCGCCGTACGACGATCGAGTGGTGCTGGCCGGAAGGCTCTCGCTCCACGCGCAGCCCTGGCTGGCCGATCATGTCGTGCTGGGGCGGGTGCTGCTGCCGGGCACCGCCTTCGTCGAGCTGGCAATGAGGGCGGCGGCAGAGGTCGGCTACGCACGTGTGGAGGAGTTGACGTTGGAGGCGCCGCTGGCGCTGCCCGAGGAGAGCGCCGTCGCGATTCGGGTGTCGGTGGAGGGAGCTGACGAGGCGGGTCTGCGCGACATGTCGGTGTACTCGCGTGCCGAGGGCGCCGCACCGGACGTCCCATGGCTGCGCCATGCGGGTGGGGTGCTGTCACCCGAGGGGGCAGCACGGCGTGCCTTCGATCTGTCCCAGTGGCCCCCCGCCGGTGCCGCGGCGGTGGATCTGTCCGACTCCTACGGCCGCCTCGGACGGCAGGGATTGGACTATGGGCCCGTGTTCCAGGGTCTGCGGGCGGCCTGGCGTCATGGCGAGGACGTGTTTGCCGAGGTCGTGCTCCCCGCGGGTGCGGACGCGGAGCCCTTCGGCCTGCACCCGGCCCTGCTGGACGCCGCCCTGCACGCCCAATTGCTGGCTTCGGCGAGTGACGGTGACAGTGGCGCCGAAAGCCTGCCGTGGCTTCCCTTCTCCTGGAGCGGTGTGACGCTGCACGCGGCCGGTGCGTCCACCATACGGGTACGGATCCGACCGGTAGGCGGGGGCTCGACTTCGGATTCGGGCGCGGTGTCGCTGTTCGTCGCCGACGCGGCCGGTGCTCCGGTCGCCTCGGTCGACGTCCTGCTGGCACGGCCGGCATCGGTCTCCCGTCTCGGCCTGAGCGCGCACGACTCGCTGTTTCGACTCGTCTGGGAGGAGATGTCCCAGCCGCGCGTCGGGTCACCGGAAGTGCCCGAAACAATCGTCCATCGGGTGCGGACCCCCGACGGCGTCGACGCCCCGGCTGGGGTGCGCTCGGTTGCCGAGAACGTGCTGGACGCGTTGCAGGATCACCTTGCTGACGCATCGTCAACCACTTCGCGACTTGCCTTTGTCACCAGCTGTGCCATGGGTGACTCCGTCGCCACTGACCACCCCGTTGTGCGGGCCCTCGCCGCCGCTCCTGCCTGGGGCCTCGTCCGTGCTGCCGCGGCGGAGAATCCCGGGCGTTTCGTGCTGGTGGACACCGACGACGAGGTCTCCTCGGACGCCCGACTGGCCGACGTCCTCGCATCTGGCGAGGGCGAGATCGCCATCCGCAAAGGTGAGTTGTTCGTGCCCAGGCTGGGCCGAATGCCGATCACAGCATCAGGGTCCGAGCTGTCGGGTCCGGCGGCGCCCCGATGGGATCGGACCGGCACGGTACTTGTCACCGGCGGCACCGGGGGCCTCGGAGCCCTGCTCGCACGCCACCTGATCGTCCATCACCAGGTTGGCCACCTCCTGTTGACCAGTCGTCGGGGAGCCGCCACCACCGACGTGCGCCGCCTGCGGGACGAACTGTCCGAGCTGGGAGCGTCGGTGGAGATCGCGAGTTGCGATGTCGCCGACCGGGCCGCCGTGGCGGCCCTGCTCGCGGGGATTCCCGAGGCGCACCCGTTGGTGGCCGTCATCCACGCCGCCGGCGTGCCGGACACCGGACTGATTGGTTCGATGACACCGACTCGCCTGGACACCGTTCTGCGCCCCAAGGTTGACGGGGCCTGGCACCTGCACGAACTGACCCAGGAGATGAATCTCTCGGCGTTCATACTGTTCTCCTCCGCCGCCGGGATGCTCCTCGCGGAAGGACAGGCCGGATATGCGGCTGCGAACGTCTTCCTGGACGCCCTGGCCGCACACCGCCGGGCAGCGGGGCTTCCTGCCCTCTCGATGGCCTGGGGAGCCTGGACCGGAGTGAGCACCGCAGTCGGTGGTGGGATGACGGGCCTGCTGGACGACGCCGGCCTTGGACGGCTGCGGCGGCTCGGCCTGCCCCCGCTCTCCGCAGCCGAAGGGTTGGCCCTGTTCGACGCGGCGCTTGACGCGGCGGAGGGCACCGGCGAGTCCCTGGTCGTGCCGTTGAAGCTGGATCAGGCGGAGCTGGGCGCACGCGGCCCGGTGCCCCCAGTGCTGCGCGGGCTGGCTCGTACGACGGTCCGCCGGACAGCGCCGAGCGCCGACGCGGGCTCGTTGGGGCGTCGCTTGAGCGTACTGCCCGAGGCCGAGCGTGATGACTTCATGCTCGGCATGGTGTCCGGGCACGTGGCGGCGATCCTCGGTCACGCGTCGGCGACCGCGGTGCCACCGGGGAAGGCGTTCCAGGACCTCGGGTTCGACTCGCTGGCCGCCGTGGAACTGCGGAACCGGGTGGGCACGGCAGCCGGGATCGAGCTGCCGGCGACCCTGGTGTTCGACTATCCGACGCCCTCCGCCCTGGCCCGGTACCTGCGCACGCTGATCGACACGAAGGCCGCTGATCCCACCGCGTCGATTCTTGCCGAGGTCGACCGGCTCGGGGCGGCGCTGTCCGCGGTCGGATCGGCCGAGGGCGAGCGGGCGAAGGTCGTCGCCCGACTGGAGGAACTCCTGCGCCGATGGCGAGGTCCGGACGCCCGGACGAACGCGGGGGACGAGCCCGTGCACGACGTCGGGGACGCCACCGACGAGGAACTGTTCCGCGTGCTCGACGACGAACTGGGGACCCCGTGAACGACTCGGCGGACACTGGGGAGGCCGGAACCAGAGAGGCCCGCCTCCGTGACTACCTCAAGCGTGCGACCGCTGATCTCCAGCTGACCAGGCGGCGGTTGCGCGAGGTCGAGGCCGCGGCATCCGAGCCGATCGCCGTCATCGGGATGGGCTGCCGCTATCCGGGGGGCGTGACCGACCCGGAGGGGCTGTGGCAGCTGGTCATCGAAGGGCGGGACGCCATCGGTGGATTTCCCGCCGACCGGGGCTGGGACACCGAGGGGCTCTACGACCCCGAACCGGGGCGGACCGGTCGGACCTACGTCCGCCAGGGCGGATTCCTGCACGACGCGGGCTACTTCGACGCCGAGTTCTTCGGGATCAGCCCGAACGAGGCGCGCCGGGCCGATCCGCAGCAGCGCATTCTGCTGGAGACCTCCTGGGAGGCGGTGGAACGGGCTGGGATCGATCCGCAGTCCCTGCACGGCAGCGCCACGGGCGTGTTCGCGGGACTCATGTACCACGACTACAGCAACGGCAGCCCCGGCGGCAGCCTGGCCTCCGGGCAGGTCTCCTACAGCCTGGGCCTCGAAGGGCCGGCGGTCACCCTGGACACCGCGTGCTCCTCCTCGCTGATCGCGATCCACCTCGCCGTGCAGGCGCTACGGCGTGGTGAACTGACACTGGCGCTGGCAGGCGGGGTCGCGGTGATGGGGACCCCGGACATGTTCGTGGAGTTCAGCCGACAGCGTGCCCTGGCGCCGGACGGCCGCTGCAAGGCGTTCTCGGCGGAAGCCGACGGCACCGCGTGGTCGGAGGGTGTGGGGGTGCTGCTGCTGGAGCGGGTGTCAGACGCCCAGAGGAACGGCCATCGGGTGCTCGCGGTGATTCGGGGCTCAGCCATCAACCAGGACGGTGCGAGCAACGGCTTCTCCGCACCGAACGGGCCCTCCCAGGTGCGATTGATCGAGCATGCCCTGGCCGACGCAGGTCTGACGTCCGAGGAAGTGGACGTGGTCGAGGCACACGGCACGGGTACCGCCCTGGGGGACCCGATCGAGGCGCAGGCGCTGATCGCCACCTACGGCAGAGGACGGACCGCGGACAATCCGCTCTGGCTCGGCTCGATCAAGTCCAATATCGGCCATCCGCAGGCCGCCGCAGGCGTGGCCGGGGTCATCAAGATGGTCATGGCGATGCGGTACGGTCAACTGCCCAGGACACTGCACCTGGCCCAGCCGAGTCCGCACGTGGACTGGTCCCTCGGCACGGTTGCGCTGCTGGCACAGGCCCGGCAGTGGCCTGATTCCGGCCGTCCCCGCCGTGCAGCGGTCTCGTCGTTCGGTATCAGCGGGACCAACGCGCACCTCGTGCTGGAGGATGGTGCCGCGCTGCGGAGCTCCGGGCCGGGCCCGGACCGGCCCCGGGCCGACGAACCACGTTCGGACCCGGAAGAAGCCCCCATGCCCCTGGTGCTCTACGGCCGGACGCCGGCCGCGTTGGCCGAGGCAGCCCGCAGGCTCGCGTCGCACCTCGACAGGCACCCCACCGCACGGATCACCGACGTCGGGTTCTCCTTGGCGACGAACCGAACGGCGTTCACTCACCGGGCCGTGGTCCTCGCGCATGACCGGGCGCGACTCTCCGCGCTCCTCCGGGGATTCGCGGCTGGTGTCCCGGCCGTCGGCGTGTTCTCCGGATCGGCCGACCTCCGCGGGCGGACGGTGTTCGTGTTCCCCGACCGCAGCGCGCCCTGGGCAAGCCCGGCCGCGCGCCTGATGACCGAGTCGGCGGTGTTCGCCGGGAGCGTCGCCGCGTGCGAGAAGGCGCTGTCCCCCTACACGGACGGCACGGGCCCTTCACTGACGTCCCTGCTGCGCAACGGCGATGTCGCGGCGTCACTCCGGGATCCGAACACGCTCGCCCCCCTGCGGTGGGCTGTGGCAGTGTCCCTGGCCGCCGTGTGGGCGGCCTACGGCATCCGGCCGGACGCTGTGATCGGCGACGGCGAGGGGGAGATCGCGGCGTCCTGTGCGGCAGGGACGCTCTCCCTCGACGACGGGGCCCGGCTGGTCACCCTTGGCGGCAGCGTGCGCGGCACCGATCGATCACTGGCCGAATCCGTCGCCGAGTCGGCCGAGAGCGGGCATGTGGCGTTCGTTGAGATCAGTCCGAACCCGGTGCTCGTCGCCGACATCCGACGGATTCTCGGCGAGTCGGGGCATGACGCGGTGGTCACGCCCACACTGCGCAGCGGCCAAGGAGGGCTCGACGGTTTCGCTGCGTCGATGGCCGAGCTGCACGTTCGGGGCTTCTCGCCGGACTGGACGGCGGTCTTCCCCGGTGGCGAATCCGTCGAGCTGCCCACCTATCCGTTCCAGCGCCGTCACTTCTGGTCTGTGGAGCCCGCGCGTACCGCCGCCAGGTCCCTACCGGACCCGACGGACTCCTGGCGCTACCGGGTGGTCTGGCGTCCGCGGCGGAACCTGGCAGCGCCGCACCCGGCCGACGCAGTCCGACTGACCGGTGTCTGGCTGCTCGCCGCCCCGCCCGTCGCCGGTCGGCAGGCGACGGCCGTCGCGGCCGGCCTCGCCGAGCACGGAGCCGACGTCGTGCGGATCGACCTGGCCCACGACGATCGGGCCGCGCTGGCCGGACGCGTCAGCGCGGCCGTCGCCGGTCGGCCCGTCGCCGGTGTGCTCTCGCTGGCTGCGCTCAACCGCCCCGCCCGCACCGACCCCGGCGACGACCCAGGCTCCGGCGACGACCCCGGCCTGCCTCGGGAGGTCGCCGCGACGATCGCCCTGTTCCAGGCTGTCCGTGATGCTGGTGTCACAGCGCCGTTCTGGTGTGTGACCACAGGAGCGGTGGCGGTCGACAGCCAGGACCGGAGCCGGGTCGATCCGTCGGCCGCCTCGGTGTGGGGCCTGGGCACGGTGCTCGCGCTCGACCACCCCGACTCCTGGGGCGGCCTGGTCGACGTGACCGGCGCCTGGGACGAGTACGAGATCGACGGCCTGTGCGCGGCGTTGGCCGGAATCGATGGCGAGGACCAACTCGCACTGCGGACGACCGGGACGTTCGTTCGCCGCATGGTGCGGGCGCAGCAGCAGGAGGCACCGGCTGAGCGGCCCTGGAAACCGCACGGCACCGTGCTGATCACCGGCGGCACCGGTGCGCTCGGAGCGCATGTGGCCCGCTGGCTGGCTGGACTCGGAGTCGAACACCTGCTGTTGGCGGCCCGTCGCGGCCTTGCCGCGCCGGGAGCCGCCGAACTGGTCGGCGAACTCTCCGCGCTCGGAACGCGGGTGACCGTCGCGGCCTGCGACGTCTCCGACGGCGACGCGGTCGAACGGCTCCTCGCTTCGATCCCCGAGGGCGTCCCACTGACCGCCGTGGTGCACGCCGCCGGAGTGATGGGCGAGGAGGAACCGTTGACGGACAGCACATCGGAGCGGTTCGCCGAGATCACCGGACCCAAGATCGCCGGAGCCGTGCATCTCGACCGGCTCCTCGCGGACCGACCGTTGGACGCGTTCGTGTTCTTCTCCTCCGGTGCCGCCGTCTGGGGCGCCGCAGGCAAGCCGGCCTATGCCACCGCGAACGCGTTCCTGGACGGCCTGGCGCACCGGCGCAGGGCACGGGGACTGGCCGCGACCTCGATCGCTTGGGGGTCCTGGGGCGGCGGCGGCATGGTCGACACGGTCTCCGGAGAGCAGTTGCGCCGCCTCGGCCTGTCGGAGCTCGACCCGACTGCGGCGATTGCCGCGCTCCAGCGAGCGCTCGACCACGAGGAGAGCCATCCGGTGGTCGCCGACATCGACTGGGCCCGGTTCGCCCCGGTCTACGCCATCGCGCGCTCCCGTCCGCTGCTGCGCGACCTGCCCGAGGCGACGGCGGCACTCGGGGACGGTCCGTCCCGCCCGGAGACGTGGAGCAGTGACACCGGACAACCGCCGCTCGCAGTTCGACTGGCCGGGCTGCCTGCCGGTGAGCGCGCCCGCGTGGTGCTCGCCCTGGTGCGCACGCATGCGGCGGAACTGTTGGGGCACGGCGGACCGGCCGCGGTCGAACCGGCGCGCAACTTCAAGGACCTCGGATTCGACTCGGTGAGCGCTGTCGATCTACGCGACCGGCTCAACGCCGCTTCGGGTCTGACGCTACCCGCCTCGGTCGTCTTCGACTACGCCAACCCCAAGGCGCTCGCCGAGTTCCTCGAAGTCGAGCTGGGTGCCGCCGACTCGTCCGTGGCACCCGCTGTGCTGGCGGAACTCGACAGGCTCGACGCGTTGTTGGGGCAGTTGCCGGACGAGGAGGCCGAGCGTTCGGGGATCGCCGCGAGGCTTCGAGCGCTGGCTGCCGGGCGGCCCACCGACGCCGGTGCGGCCGCCGACGGGACGTCGGCGGGCGCGGCGGACAGCACTGCCATCGCGGATCTGCTGGCCGACGCCAGCGCCCAGGACGTCTTCGACCTGCTCGACAGGAACTGGGAACCGACGTGACGACAAGAGGGTCTGATGGCTGACGATGAGAAGCTGCTCGACTATCTCAAGCGGGCCACTGCGGATCTGCACCAGACCCGCGTCCGGCTGCGCGAGGTCGAGGCTGCGGCTCGGGAGCCCGTTGCGATCGTCTCGATGAGCTGCCGCTACCCGGGAGGGGTGCGCTCGCCCGAGGACCTGTGGCGGTTGGTGGCCGAGGGCGTCGACGCGATTGGTCCCTTCCCCGCGGACCGGGGCTGGGACGACACAGCGCGCTACGACGCCGGACCGGATGGGACCGAGGCGGAGGGGTCGACGGCACGTCAGGTACGGGAGGGAGGATTCCTCTACGACGCGGCCGACTTCGACGCCGGACCGTTCGGCATCTCGCCTCGCGAGGCGTTGACCATGGACCCGCAACAGCGACTGGTGCTGGAACTGGCCTGGGAGGCGTTCGAACGGGCCGGCGTCCCTCGGGACTCCCTCCGCGGCTCGCAGGTCGGCGTCTTCATCGGCAGCGGTAGCCAGGACTACTACGAGGACCTGACTCCTTCCGCCGTCTCGGGCGTGATCGAGGACTATCTGAGCACCGGCAACGCCGCATCGGTGATCTCCGGTCGGGTGGCCTACACCTTCGGTCTCGAAGGACCCGCCGTCACCGTCGACACTGCCTGCTCCTCCTCGCTCGTCGCCCTGCACCTGGCGGCCAGGGCGCTGCGGGCGGGCGAGTGCACGATGGCGCTGGCGGGCGGCGTCGCCGTGATGTCGACCCCCGCGCCGTTCCTGGCTTTCAGCAGGCAGGGTGGCCTGGCGGCCGATGGCCGGTGCAAGGCCTTCGCCGACGGCGCGGACGGCACCGGCTGGGCGGAGGGAGCCGGGATGGTGCTGCTCGAACGACTCTCCGACGCCCGACGCAACGGCCACGAGGTGCTCGCCGTCCTCCGTGGGTCGGCTGTCAACTCCGACGGCGCCTCGAACGGGCTCACCGCGCCGAACGGCCCCTCACAGCAGCGCGTGATCCGCAGCGCGCTGGCCGACGCCGGTCTGACCCCCGCGGACGTCGACGCAGTTGAGGGGCACGGCACCGGTACCACCCTGGGCGACCCCATCGAGGCCCAGGCGCTGCTCGCCGTCTACGGCCGGGGCCGCGCCGCGGACCACCCGCTGTGGCTGGGGTCGGTCAAGTCGAACATCGGGCACGCGCAGGCGGCCGCCGGGATCGGCGGCCTGATCAAGATGGTGATGGCGCTGCACTCCCAGGTGCTGCCGCGGACCCTGCACGCGGCCGTGCCGTCGGCCAGGGTCGACTGGTCCGGCGGTGGCGTCCGGCTGCTCACCGAGCAGCGCGAGTGGCGGGGCGACGGGCGTCCGCGCCGCGCCGGGGTGTCGTCCTTCGGCGTCAGCGGCACCAACGCGCATCTGATCATCGAGGAGGCCGAGCCGCGGTCCGCGATTCGGGACAGCGAGGAACGATCCGGCTGGCCCGCAGGCGTGCCGGTGCCGTGGCCGATCTCCGGCCAGGGGACTGACACGCTGGCCGCCCAAGCGGCAGAGCTCCTGGAGCGGATCGACGAGGCCGACCCGGTTTCCGCGCTCGACCTCGGCTATTCACTGGCCACGAGCAGGTCGCCGCTGGCCCATCGCGCGGTGGTGCTCGCGAACGGCGTCGAGGGGGGACGCCGAGGGCTGGCCGTGTTGGCCGTCGACCACCGTACGGACGCAAGTGCCGCAGCCGCGGGCATCGCCGGCCCCGTGAACACCGCCGTCGTGCGAGCGACCGCGGCCGAGGGGCTCACCGCCTTCCTGTTCACCGGGCAGGGCGCACAGCGCGTCGGCATGGGTGGCGAACTCCACGGCGTCTTCAGCGTGTTCGCCAGGGCGTTCGACGCCGTCTGTGCCGGCTTCGCGCCCCACCTCGATCATCCGCTCCGGAGCGTGGCGTTCGGCGACGCGGCGCTGCTGGACACCACGGCCTATGCGCAGCCGGCCCTTTTCGCCCTTGAAGTGGCGCTGTTCCGGCTGCTGGAGAACTGGGGCCTCACGCCCGATCTGATGTTGGGCCATTCCGTCGGCGAACTCGCGGTGGCGCATGCCGCCGGGGTGCTGTCGTTGGAGGATTCCTGCCGACTGGTGGCGGCGCGCGGACGGCTGATGCAGGCACTGCCGACGGGCGGCGCGATGGTGGCGGTCCAGGCCTCCGAGGACGAGGTCTCCCCGTTGCTTTCGGACCGGGTAGCCGTGGCCGCGATCAACGGCCCCTCGTCGCTCGTGCTGTCGGGCGACGAGGACGTCGTCCTGGACCTCGCCTCCCACTTCGCCGACCTGGGACGCGGAACCCGCCGGATGCGGGTCTCGCACGCGTTCCACTCGCCGCACATGGACGCCATTCTGGAGGAGTTCCGGCAGGTCGCCCATGCGCTCAGCTATCACCCGCCGCGGCTCGCGGTCGTGTCCAGCGTGACCGGGGAGCCGGTCTCACCGGACCTGTTGTGCGACCCGGAGCACTGGGTGCGCCATGCCCGCCGACCGGTGCGGTTCCACCAGGGCCTGCTCGGTCTCGAACGGTCGGGGGTCACCCGGTACGTCGAGCTCGGACCGGACGGCGTGCTCACCGCGGCGGCCGGGGAGGGCCTGACCACGAGCGCCGAGACGGCGGAACTGTGGCCCGTCCTGCGCAGGGACCGCCCCGAGCCGAACACACTGCTCGACACACTGGCGCGGCTGTACGTCGGTGGCGCCGAGCCCGACTGGGACGCGGTCTTCGCCGACCGCGGGGCCCGACGGGTGCCGCTGCCCACCTACGCGTTCCAGCGCAAGCGCTACTGGCTGGGTGAGCGCGGCCGGGGCGCCGCCACCTCCGCGCCAGGCGCCGACGGTCTGCACGAGGCCGGTCTGACCGGCGCCGGCCCGAACGGGACCAGGCATCCACTGCTGGGCGCGACGGTCGTCCTGGCCGACTCGGGCGGTGTGGTCCTCTCCGGGCGCCTGGGGGTCGACCGGCAACCCTGGCT
>Ga0302314_10011197_pt1 | contig 15668 bp, 13 predicted proteins | sample III_Palsa_N2_3_FD_200533 | JGI IMG/M metagenome (GOLD analysis project Ga0302314, IMG submission 200533) | Peat permafrost microbial communities from Stordalen Mire near Abisko, Sweden - III_Palsa_N2_3 | ecosystem: Environmental > Terrestrial > Soil > Palsa > Peat permafrost | place: Sweden...
TGCGCCTTCTGTATGGCGAGATGGCCGAGATCGTGACCGCGGGCGCGCGCGTCGTGCCCGCCAAGCCGCTGGTGCTCGGCTACGAGTTCGGTCATCCGCAGCTGCCGGAGGCGCTGAGCTCCGCCCTGGCGTCCGTCTAGCAGGGGCGCGCCGCGCGCTAGCAGGGCGCGCCGCGCGCTAGCAGGGGCCGCGCCGCGCCGCTCTCAGACCGGCGCCGGTACGGCATCGCGCGGTCGCGCCGGGCGATTCTGGGTCTCGATGATCACCCGGCAGGGGCGCTTGCTCAACAGGTATGCCGCGGTCGGCCCAATCCGCTGCTCGTCGATCGGCGCGTGGATCGTCGACCAGTAGATCACGTCGGAGCCCACCCGTTCGGCTTCTTCGACCAGCGCGGCCCCGGGGTTGCGGGTGCGGATCAGCCCGGTGTGGATTTTGATGCCGGCGCGGCGGGCCTTGATGCGCGCGCTCTCGAGCACCGAGCGACCCTGGGCCTCCTCCTCCTCGAGCCCCGCCTCCAGCGACAGCTGGCTGGGCACCGGCAGCACGAAGATCGCATACACGACACCGTCGTCGCCGATCAGCTTGGCGGCGCTCGAGAGCGCGCTCGCGCTGACGTCGTCGCCGAAGATCGGCACGAGCGCGGTGCGGTAGTCGAGCGCCGCGAAGTCCGCCGGGCGCTCGGCGCGAGGAATGCGGTAGTGCTCTTTGGGTTTCAGGCCCTGGCGCTTGCGATACAGGAAGTAGCCGCCCATCCCGAGGATCATCCACGGGATGCCGACGGTGCGAGCCTCGGTGTGCAGCACGACGACCGCGATCCAGGCGGCGAACGTGCCGATGCCGCCGACGACAGCGGTCAGCGGTATCAGGTAGCCGCGGATCCGCACCCCACCCGGCGCACTGTACGGTCGCTCGCGGTTGGGGTCTTTGACCCTCAACGCGATGATCGCGGCGTGGGCGGTCGTGAAGGACAGCATCGCCCCGAACGAGTAGAGGTTGCCCAGCACTTCGGTGTTGCCGTAGATGATCAGCGCCGAGGCGAGCATCGAGAAGAACACGAGCGTGAACCACGGCGTGCGGAATTTTGGGTGAAGCTGGGAGAACAGGCTCGGGAGCTGGCGGTGCTCGGCCAGCGACCAGGACAGACGCGAGATCCCGATCATCCCCGCGTTGGTGGCGATGAACAGGATCGTCGCGGCGAGGATCCCGACGTAATATCGCGCGAGTTTGAGCACCATGCCGTGCAGCCCCAGGCGCGAGATGATCCCGAGCACCGGGTCGTTCTCGAAGAACTTGCCGAGCTCGGTCGCGTAGCCGGCTTCCTTGTAGGTCGTGTGTAGAACCGGGCTGTAGCCCGCGGCGTGGTGCAGGACCGGGAGCGCGGAGAGCGCGACCACGGAGATCCCGGCGTACACGCCGAGCACGGCGAGCACGACGAGGTTGACCGCCTTGGGCACCTGCACGCCGGGGTCGCGCGACTCCTCGGCCATATTGGCGACCGTCTCGATGCCGGTGTAGGCCAGCATCGCAAGCGACAGCGCGAAGATCAGTTCCTTCCAGCTGGGGACGCTTCCGAGGTGAACCTGGTGGATCAGTAGCGACGGGTTCAGCACCAGCACGGCGCCCACGCCGACGAGCAGGATCTGCGTGCTCAGATCGAGGATCGCAAGGACGAAGTTGAGCTTCGCCGACTCGCCGAGACCGCGGATGTTCAGCGCAGCGAGCAGCACCACGACGATCAACCCTCCGAAGATGTCGTCGGGGTTGTGGTTGAGCGCGTGCAGGCCCGGGAAGGCGCTGAGGTAGTGGGGGACGAAGAACGCAGAGATGGCGATCGTGAGGATGTAATCGAGGCTCAGCGCCCAGCCGGCGAAGAAGGAGACGACGTCGTCGAAGGCATGGCGCGCGAACGAGGAGGAGCCGCCGGCTTCGGGGAACATCGCGGCGCCCTCGGCGTAGGTTTTGGCGGTTAGCGCGAACAGCCCGCCGGCGAACACGAACACCAGCGGCGTGAGCCCGAGCGCATGCGCCGCCACGAGGCCCAGCGCGTAGTAGATCGAGGAGCCTACGTTGCCGTAGGCCGTTGCGAACAGGCCGGACACGCCCACCGATCGCCGCAGTCCGTGCTCTGTCAGCCGCGCCATGACCGTGGAGCGTATACGGCCGCATGACAGCCCACGGAGTGCAAAATCCCATGCACCGCAGCCCGAAAAGCAGGAAGCGGCCGTATCATCCCGACGACCCGGGTTTCAGGCGATTCCCGGCCCTTTTTATGATGTCACGACGCGGAAACTACAACTCGGGTGAGGACTTCGTCCTCGAATACGGGGAGCTGCGCTTCACCTTCAACGAGGAGGACTTCTCCGAGCGCTGCGAGCAGGCGGCGCTCAGGCTCGGGTTCGTGGGCGGGCGCCTCAGCGAGGAGGAGCTCGAAGACCTCGTGAACCTCGCCGTCAACGGCGAGATCTCAGACCCCGCCTCGGCGCTCGGGGAACACGTCAACGACTGCTGGCCCGAGCTGGTCGGACCCGCCGAGCGCTCGCTCGTGCACTGGCTGCGCCGACTGGTGTTCCGCGGCGCGTGGCTGGACGAGCGCGTCAACGAGGGCGAGCTGGACGTGGCCTTCGACGAGGAGGCCGGCGGCTTCGCCTACGTGCAGGCCGACCGCGGCGGCGAGCCGATCGAGCTGGCGCCCGAGCCCTCCTGGGGACGCGTCGCCTACCGCGCCAGGAACGTCTAGGCCTGGCCGGCCGCCTCGGTCGCCGCGGCGCGAGCCTGGGCGATCGCGCGCGCGCCGTCGGTCCCCACCAGCAGCTCGGGCTTGAGCGTGCTGGAGTTGAGCAGGTCGAGGATCGGCTGGCGGCCCGTCGAGGTCAGCCCTACGTCGAGCGCGATCACCGTCGTCTCACCGCCGAACGGGCTGCTCGCCGTGGCGATCACCGTGAGCGAGCCGCCATCGCGCAGGTTGCGTGCGAGCGCGAGCGCCTTGCGGGCGGCCTGGGGGTGCAGGCCGTCGAGGCTGTCGATCAGCACCAGCGCGTGCCCGCCGCGGGCGGCCACCCGCTTGGCGGCGTCCACCGCGCGTTCCACGGCCTGACCCTGGGCGTCGGCGGAGGCGGCGAAGCTGAGCGCGGCGACGGGCGGCACGGTGCCCTCCTGCCACAGCGCGATCTCCTCCGGCCTGACGCCGGCCAGCACCACGCTCACGTCGACGTCCTCGCGGCCCGAGACGCTGGCCAGCAGGCTGCGCAGGGTCTCGGTCTTGCCGGCGTGCGCTGAGCCCACGATCACGGCGCGCGATCCGCGACCCAGCGGCGTGAGCCACTCGATCGCCTCGAGCGTGGGGTCCTGGGATCCCAGCGCGAGCCGCTCGGTCGGGTAGGCCACCGGGAGGTCCTCGTAGCGGGCCGCGTCGGACACCGTGTCGGCCGAGACTCCGTTGATCGTGTCGATGCGGACCAGCGACGGGTAGCGCTCGGAACGGCGCGGCGTGCGCACCGGCCCGGTGACCCGGTCGCCGGAGACGAGCTCGCAGCGGCGAACCTGCGCGGCGGAGATGTAGACGTCGTTGTCGGAGGGCTCGGGCGGGGCGACCCGCAGGAAGGCCGAGCCGTTGCCCAGCAGCTCGACGACCCCCTCGACGACGCGACCGCTGTCGCGTGCAGGCTTCTCATGGGGCTCGGACGAGTCGCCCTTCGCGGGGCCGCCGTCGTCCTTCTGCGCCGATCCCGAGCGGCGGGCGCGGCCCGCCGATGAGCGGCTACCCCGGCGTTTGCCCCGGGACGGCTCCGCCCGGTCGGGCTCGGGCTCGGGCACGGGCAGCTCCTCGGAATCGACGACAGCGGGCTCGTCCACCCCGTCCGGGGACGGCCCATCGCCGAGAATCGCTTCGATCAGATCGTCCTTGCGCAGACGGCGAAAGCCGTCGAGACCTAGCTGATCGGCGATCGCGTGCAGGTCGGCCAGGGTGCTTGCCTGAAGCTCGGAGCGCTCGAGTACGGCCATATGGTTACTTCTCCTTCGCTGGTGGTCTGGGGCGGTTGGCGTCCCGCCGCGTTGGACAGCGGCGGGCACCCGTGTATGGGACTCAGCCTAGCGATCAGCTCGGCCGGCTCGCCGCGGCCCCCCGCCGCCGGACCGCTGTTCGGCGGCGGGCGGCTCGTGTCGCAGTTCCTCGGCGAGCGCCAGATCCCTGCTGGGCTCGACCTCACCGCCCAGCGCGGCGCGCACCGTCAGGAAGTCACTCACGGCGGACACATCGTGGACGCGGAAGATGTGCGCGCCCTCCTCGACGCCGTGCGCGAGGGCGGCCAGCGTCCCCGCCAGGCGCTCGCGCGGGCGGCGCCCGGTGAGCGCTCCGATGAAGTCCTTGCGAGAGATCGCCATCAGCAGCGGCAGCCGCAGCTCGTGCATCCTCCCGAGCTGCGCCAGCAGCCGGATCGTCTGTGCCGGTGTCTTTGCGAAATCCGGGCCCGGGTCGACGATCAGCTGCTCGGCGGCCATGCCGGCTGCGAGCGCCACCGCGATGCGCTCGCGAAGGAAGGCGAGCACCTCATCGACGATGTCGCCGTACAGGTCGGCGTCCTGCAGGCGTTCCAGGGGTGCGGCTCGAGTATGCATCACGACGAGCGCGGCTCCCGTCTGCGCGCACAGCTCTGCCAGGGCCGGGTCGCGCAGCCCGCTGACGTCGTTGACGATGCTCGCCCCCGCAGCGATCGCGGCGCGCGCAACCGCCGGCTTGTAGGTGTCGACCGAGACGATCGCGCCCAGCTCTCGAGTCACCCGTTCGACGAGCGGCACGACGCGCTGGATCTCCTCCTCGACGGGAGTCGCCGGTCGCCCCGTGCTCGCCGACTCTCCTCCGATGTCCACGATGTCCGCCCCCGCCGCGAGCAGCTCCCCTGCCAGCTGCACTCGCGCCTCGAGCGTCGGATGGCGCGAGCCGTCGCTGAAGGAGTCAGGCGTTGCGTTGACGATTCCCATGAGCCATGGGCGCGCGCCCAGCTCGAGCACGCGATCGACGGCGCGCAGGCGATGGAGGGGAGCGCTCACCGCTCGGCAGAGGAGGAGTCCGGCGTCGCCCCTGTCGCGTTCTCGGAGGGAGCGGCGATGACGGCGACGCCCTCGGCGGCGGCCACGCCCTCGGCCACGGCGACGATGCCCTCGGCCGCGGCCTCCTCGGCGAAGTGCCTGAGCTCGCCGGCGCGCCGCTCGGGACTCCACTTGAGCTCCCGCGCGAGGACATCGCCGACACGCTCCACCGGGCCGCCCGCGGCGGGCCCCGCGGATCCCTCGCCGGCGAGCTCTCGAGCGGCGAGCAGTCCCAGGCGGGTGCGTCGCAGGAGCACGTCGCCGATGCTGCGCGCCTGCTCGCGGCGCGCCGCCAGCGCGACCTCGGCCAGCAGGTCGGGCAGACCCGGGACGATCGGCTGAGCGAGCTCCCCGCGCTCGGCCGCCAGCGCCAGCACCTGGTGGGCGGCGTAGCCGTAGCGCGACGCGAGCGCCGGGTAGGCCTCGGCGGCCACGCCCTCGACGCGCGGCAGCTGCTCGACGGCGACCGCCTGGCCGAGCGGAATTTCATGCGTTCGGCAGGGAGCGTCCCTGGCGTCGCGCTCGACGATCCGATCGACGGTCATCTTGGCCATCCGCCGCCAGGTCGTGAGCTTTCCGCCGGTGATCGTGATCATGCCCGAGGAGGTCTCATACAGCTCGGCCTTGCGCGAGATGTCAACCGACTTCTTCGGGTCGCCGGTCGAGATGAGGGGGCGTACGCCGGCGAACGCGCCGGTCAGGTCGCCCGCCCCGAGTGCGGTGCCGAAGAACTCGTTGACGGCCTCGAGCAGGTAGCCGACGTCCTCGGCGGACGGCTTGACGTGCTCCAGCGGCCCCTCGTAGTCGTTGTCGGTCGTGCCGACGAGCGTGTGACCCAGCCAGGGAAGGGCGAAGATCGTGCGACCCGCGCCGGCGGGAACGATCGCTCCGCCGATCAGCGGCAGATCCTCGCGCGAGAGCGTCACATGGGTGCCGCGGCTCGGGCGGATGCGCGGCAGCTCGGCCTCGTCGTGGAGCTCATCGGGCCGCAGCTGATCGGCCCACACCCCGGTCGCGTTGACCACGCTCCCGGCGCGAACCTCGAACGGCTCGCCGCTCTCGCCGTCGACGGCCCGCACGCCCTGTGCACGGCCGTCGCTGACGAGCAGGCCTGCGACGTCGACCCGGTTGGAACAGACGGCGCCAAAGCGCTCGGCCTCCCCGAGCACGGTCAGCACGAGGCGCACATCGTCGGTCTGGCAGTCGTAGAACAGATATCCGCTCGTCGGCTCGCGGCCGGCCAGCGCGGGCAGCAGCTCGACCACCTCCTCGCCCGAGATCACGCGATGGCGCTCAGGGCTCCAGGACTCGCGCCCCGGCGAGCGGTCGTCCGGCGCGCCGGCGCCGGGCTCGCCGCGGTCGACCGGGCGGTTGCCCTGTGCGCGCCCGCGTGAGCGCCGCCCGCGGCGCGAGCGCAGGCGGTCGCGGTCGACCGACATGACGTCGTACAGGTTCAGCCCCACGCCGACCAGGCGATCCGGGCGAGCGCCGTCGAAGGCGGGCACGACAAGCGGCAGGGGCCGAACCAGATGGGGCGCGAGCGTGACCATCAGCTGGCGCTCCAGCAGCGCCTCGCGCACGAGCCCGAGGTCAAAGTTCTGCAGGTAGCGCAGGCCGCCGTGGACGAGCTTGCTCGAGCGGCTGGAGGTCCCGGAGGCGAAGTCGGCGCGCTCGAGCAGAGCCACGCTGTATCCGCGCGTCGCGGCATCCAGGGCCACGCCGGCACCGGTGATGCCGCCGCCGACGACCACGACATCGAACTCGTCCTGCGACAACGCCGCGAGGGCCTGGCTACGCTCGATCACGCCCAGCAGTGTGTCAGAGCGCGAAGACCGGACCGACCGCTCGATCCGCCGGGCGGGCGCGAGCCCTGAGCCCTCGCGCCGGCCTCAGATGTGCGCGAGCTCGGCGGTGATTTCGCTGACGGCCGCCTTGGCGTCGCCGAACAGCATCTGCGTCTCGGGCTCGTAGTAGAGCTCGTTTTCGATGCCGGCGAAGCCGGGATTCATCGAGCGCTTGATCACGATCACCGAGTGGCTGTCGGAGACTTCGAGGATCGGCATCCCGTAGATCGGCGAGGAGGGCGTGTTCTTGGCCGCCGGGTTGGTCACATCGTTGGCGCCGATCACCAGCGAGACGTCGGTGCGGGAGAACTCCTGGTTGGCCTCGTCCATCTCCTCGAGCTGGTCGTAGGGTACGTCCGCCTCGGCCAGCAGCACGTTCATGTGCCCGGGCATGCGCCCGGCCACCGGGTGGATCGCATAGCCGATTTCCACGCCGCGTTTTTCGAGCTCCTTGGTGAGCTCGCGCACGGCGTGCTGGGCCTGGGCGACAGCCATGCCGTAGCCGGGCACGATCATCACGCGGTTGGCGTAGGCCAGCTGGATGGCCGCGTCGGCGGCGCTCGTGGAGCGCACCGTTCCCGCGTGCTCGCCCGCGCCGGAGGCGCCCTCCACGACCCCGCCGCCGCCGAACCCGCCGGCGACGATCGCAGGGATCGAGCGGTTCATGGCCGTCGCCATCAGGTTCGTGAGGATCGAGCCCGACGCGCCCACGATCATGCCGGCGACGATCAGCGCCGTGTTGTCGAGCGCGATCCCGGTGGCGGCCGCGGACAGGCCGGTGAAGGCGTTCAGCAGCGAGATCACGACCGGCATGTCGGCTCCCCCGATCGGCAGCACGACCGCGTTGCCGAGCAGCGCGGCGCACACCAGCAGCCCGATGAAGATCCCCTGGGAGTGATCGCCCGCGGCGATGTCCACGCCGGCGGCCACCGCCAGGATGAGCAGCACGAGGTTGACGATCTGCTGGGCCGATCCGAAGCTGATCGGGCGCCCGGGGATGATTTCCTGAAGCTTGCCGAAGGCGATGTTCGAGCCCCAGAAGGAGACCGACCCGACGATCGCCGCGAACAGCGAGAAGATCGCGATGTACGTGGGCGTGTTCGTGTAGCCGTGGGTCAGGCGGAACTCCGACCAGGAGATGAGGAACACCGCGCCGCCGCCCACGCCGTTGAACAGCGCGACCATCTGCGGCATCGCGGTCATCTTCACCTGTCGCGCCGCCGGCACTCCGACGGCGGTGCCGAGCGCGACGCCCAGCGCGATCAGCCCCCAGTTGCCCTCCAGCGGATTGATCAGCGTGGCGATCACCGCGATCGTCATGCCGACGGCAGCGATGCGGTTGCCGCGCACGGCGGTCGTCGGGCCGGACAGACCGCGCAGCCCCTGGATGAACAGCGCGAAGGCGACGATGTAGAGGACGTCACGGAAGCTCTGGCCCTGCAGGAAGGAGGTGGCGAGGATCACGGCGCCTTGTCCTTGGCGTCGGGCGAATCTCCCTCGGCCGCCTTGCCCTCGGCCCCTTTTGCCTGGGCCTTGGGTTTGGACTTGAACATCTCGAGCATCCGATCGGTGACGAGAAAGCCGCCGACCACGTTGATCGTGCCGAAGGCGATGGCGATCACGAGAATGACCTTGTTGAAGGTGCCGTTGCCGGCGAGGCCGATCACGAGCAGGCCGCCGAGCAGGACGATCCCGTGGATCGCGTTGGTGCCCGACATGAGCGGCGTGTGCAGCGTGTTGGGCACCTTCGAGATCACGACGAAGCCGATGAAGCCGGCCAGCACGAGGATCGCCAGGTTGGTGGTGAGGGTGCTCGCCAGGATCATGCCGCGCCCTCGACGGCGGCCCTAGCCCCGGCGCTGACGATCTCCCCGTCGCGAACCACGCACGCTCCCGCGACGATCTCGTCGTCGAAGTTCAGCTGCAGGGAGCCGTCCTCGCCGATGAACAGCTCGAGCAGCGCCAACACGTTGCGTGCGAACAACATCGATGAGTGCTCGGGCATGGTGGCGGGCAGGTTCAGCGGCGAGACGATCTTCACCTCGTGGCGAACCACGGTCTCCCCCGGCTCGGTCAGCTCGCAGTTGCCGCCCGCCTCACCGGCGAGGTCGACGATCACCGACCCCGGCTTCATGCCCTCGACCGCCTCCGCCGTCACGAGCTTCGGCGCGGGCCGGCCGGGGACGAGCGCCGTGGTGATGACCACGTCGAAGCCCTTGATCGCGTCGGTCAGGGCCTGCTGCTGGCGGGCGCGCTCCTCCTCGGTCAGCTCGCGCGCATAGCCGCCCTCGCCGCTGGCCTCGAGGCCCAGATCGAGCCATTGCGCTCCGAGCGACTGCACCTGCTCGGCGACCTCCGGACGGACGTCGTAACCTGTCGTGCGCGCGCCCAGGCGCTTGGCGGTCGCGAGCGCCTGCAGTCCCGCCACCCCGACGCCCAGCACGAGCACCTTGGCCGGCGGGATGGTGCCGGCGGCGGTCATCAGCATCGGGTAGAAGCGCCCCATGTTGTCCGCGCCGAGCAGCGCGGCCTTGTAGCCAGCGACGTTGCTCTGGGAGGACAGCGCGTCCATCGACTGCGCGCGGGAGATGCGGGGGATCGCCTCCATGGCGAACGCAGTGGCCCCGGCGTCGGCCAGCGCGCGCGTAGTCTCGGGGCTCGTCAGCGGCGCGAGGAAGCCGATCAGGATCGAACCGGACCCGAGGCCGCGGATCTGCTGGGGGTCCGGCGGCGCGATCGTGACGACGACATCGGAGCCCCACACCTCGGAGGCGTCCTTCGTCGTCCGCGCGCCGGCCTCGGTGAAGGCCGCGTCGCCCAGCAGCGCATCGGCGCCCGCGCCGTCCTGCACGACGACCTCAAGGCCTTTGGCCTTCAGTTTGCTCACGACCTCCGGCACAAGCGCCACCCGGTGCTCGCCCGCCGCGGTCTCCTTCGGAACACCGATCCGCATGTGCAGGGCGGGAACGTATCCGATCGCACGGATTGGCGGCGGTCCGGGTATGCAAGACTCGAATGCATGACCGTCAACCTGACCCGCATCTACACGAAGCTCGGCGACGGAGGCGAGACGCACCTCGGCGACATGAGCCGCGTGTCCAAGCTGGACCCTAGGGTCGAGGCCTACGGAACGGTTGACGAGCTGAACGCCACGATCGGCGTGGCGCTGCTGCAGCCGGGCCTACCCGAGGCATTCGCCGAGTGGCTGCGGCGCGTGCAAAACGACCTGCTCGACGTGGGCGCGGATCTGGCGGTGCCGCTCACCACCGGCGAAGCAGCATCCTCGCCCGCGGCCGAGCGCTCTGAGGGAGACGCCTCGGGCGGCGCCGCCGACCAGGAGCGTCTGCGCATCGGCCCGGCATACACCGAATGGCTCGAGACGGCCTGTGACGAGGCCAACGGGATTCTCAAGCCGCTTCGCTCGTTCGTGATCCCGGGTGGCAGCCCGGCCGCGGCGCACCTGCATGTCTGCCGGACCGTCTGCCGCCGGGCCGAGCGGCGCACGATCGCCATCGGCCGGGAGGGCAACCCGGAGGTGGTGCGCTACCTGAACCGGTTGTCAGACCTGCTCTTCATCCTCAGCCGCGCGGTCAACGCGCAGACCGGCGCGGGCGGTGAGGCCGAGTCACTGTGGGACCCCGGCGCGCACGGCGCGGGCGCCGGCCCGCACCCCTCCTGAGCGCGTGGAGGAGCGGGCGGGCGGCCAGCGGCGATCGGCGGCGCGCAGGCCGGCCACGGCCAGCGCCATCCACAGCGAGGCCACCAGATAGCCGCCGAACACGTCGCTGGGCATGTGCCAGGCGAGGATCAGCAGCGCGCAGCCCACGGCCGTCGCGAAAACAGCGCCGATCCCCGCCACCAGGGGGCGCAGGTGGACGGGGGCGACGAGCACGGCGCACAGCACGAGCGCGAGCGCCGCGGTCGAGTGCCCGCTCGGCCAGGAGGCGGCGGCGATGTGGGTCGCGCCGGCGATCTGCAGGTGCGGGTGGGCAAGCAGCGGCTTGAGTATCTCCGCGGTGAGGGGCGCCAGCGACAGGACGGCCACGACGGCCAGCGCGACGCGGGGACGTTTGCGGGCGAGCGCCGCTGCGACGAGCGCGAGGCCCCAGATGATGAACAGCGACGGTTCGAGCAGGTGCAGCAGCGCGTTGGCGGCGAAATCCACGTGTGGGCGGCTGAGCAGCTCGAAGTCGCGAAGCGCCAGCGAGTCGCGCACCTGCCCCGCCGGCAAGAGGTCGGCCACGGCCCAGGTCAGTGCCATCCCCGCCAGGCACAGCGCGGCAACGCCCAACGCGGGCAGCGGACGCGGCCGGCGAGCGGGCCCCGCGAGGGGCCTCGCGGGCACAGCCCTGACCGAGTATGCGTGTCCCGACATCACCCACAGGTTATGACAGCCGCTAAAGCGGGCTTGAAGCTACCGTGCGAGCCTGACGCCTCCGCAGCTCAGCCGCCGACGGGGAACGTCTTGCCGGAGAGTGCGATCAGCGCCTGGGATGTGACCCACACGGGCGTCTGCGCGCCGGTTCGCGAGTAGCGGATGCTTCCGCCCGGGGAGAGCAGGCTTTCCAGATAGCCGAGCGGAGAGCGGCTGCCGCGGCGGCGCACCGAGCCGGGGTTGCGATGAGCCGCGATCAGGCCCTGCACCGCCCACGCGGTGGACTGGGCGTTCGATTCGCCGCCCGGCTGCTGGGGAAAGCCGCCATCGCGATTCTGGGCGCGCGTGATGAAGGCCGCAGCGGCTGCGAGCACGCCCGTGTTGCGAGCCTGAGCGTCGAACAGCGCCTGCAGCGCGGCGGCGGTGTCATCGACGTCGCTGGGCGAGCCGTGCGCGCCGAAGCCGAAGCCGCCGTCGCCGTTCTGCTGGCGCTCGATCCAGCCGGCCGCTTCGCGGACCGCGCCGAACGCGGCCGAGTGCCCGACCGCGCGCAGCGCGAAGATCGCGAACGCGGTCAGGTTGACCTGATTTTCGAAGGAGTTGTCCGCGGCCCGCGCCCGCAGCACTTCGGAGACGAGGTCGCGCCCGGCGAACGAGTACGCCGACACCCCGCACGCGCGCGCCGCGAGGATCGTGCGCTCTGCGTCGCCGAGGCCGTCGAGCGTCGAGACTTCGCCGCGTAGCGAGTCGAGCAGGGAATGGCCGCCGCGGCGCACATCGGCCGGGTTGCGCCCGGCGGCGGCCAGGCCCATCGCCGCCCAGGCCGTGTAGAGCTCGCTGCTCGACTGCCCGCGTGCGGCGCCATATCCCCCGTCCACGTTCTGGGCGCCGGTCAGGAACGACAGCTCCGGGCTGAGCGACGCCGCGTCGGCAGCATGTGCAGCGGCCAGCAACAGGGTCCCGGCGAGCAGTACCGCCACGAGCGAGGAGGCGGCTCGGAACGACGGCAGGCCGCCGGCGGCCGCGGGCTCATCGCGGGTGGCTGCAGGGGCGCCGGGGTCCCCCCAGGTTGCAGCGGCGCCGGCGTCCTCCCAGCTCACGCTCATGCGCGCGCGCATGCGCGCGAGCAATCTCGCCAGCTCGGGAGCGAAGGCGAGACCGAACAGGAAGCTCGCAACCGTGTCGGTGACGTCGAAGGGCAGCGCCGTGCCCGCGATCGCCAGGAACGCCGCGGGGGTGTGGCTCGCGCCGAGGGTCCACGTGTACACGTTCATGACCTCCTTGGCCGCGACAGCGACCAGCGCACAGGCCAGGGCCAGCTGCGCCCGCCCCAGGCGCCGGCGACTGACAGCTCCGAGCGCGGCGCCGGCGAGGCCCACCATGCCCCACGCTGCCATCTGCCAGGGCGTGTAGGGGCCCTGTCCGAGCACGATGTTCGAGGCGAACATCCCGAGCGCGCCGACCGTGAAACCGGGCAACGGGCCGAGCGCATAGCCCACGACGAGCGCCATCGCGGTGATCGGCTTGACGTCCGGCAGCGCCACGAACGCATCGCGGCCGAGCGCGGCGACGGCCGCCAGCGTGGCGACGACCGCCACCATCCGCGCCGAGGGGCGCCTGCGCTCATATGCCAGCCAGCCGAGCGCGAGCACGAGGCCGACGATCGTGAACGACGCGAGCGGCCAGCTCACAACACGACCTCGGCGGGGGCAGGCGGGTGAAGAAGGGCCGCGCGCGCGCGCAGGAGCTCAGCACCCTCCTGCGGCAGCAGCGCGCCGCCCGAGCCGCTGAGGATACGGGCGGTCTCGGTGGCGAAGTACCAGCCGCCGGCGAGCAGCTCCGAGGCCGGCCCGTCGGCTATCACCCTCCCGTCGGCGAGCAGCAGCGCACGGCGCGCGCAGGCCGCGGCGAACTCGGGGTCGTGGGTCGCCACGATCACCGCCTGCCCCTCCCGCGCCCGGCGCCTCAGCTCGGCGGCCAGCTCGGCCTTCGTTTCGCGGTCCATCCCGCGCGTCGGCTCATCCAGCGCGAGCACGGCCGGCGGGCCGTCCTGCGAATCCGAGGCGGCGCCGGTGACGATCGCGAGCGCCAGGCGCTGGCGCTCTCCGCCCGACAGGTCGCGAGGGTTGCGCGCGGCCATCCCCGCGAGCCCCACCGCCTCCAGAGCCTCCGCCGAGGCCTCCTCGCCGACGCGCTCGTGGATGAAGTAGTCGCTTGGGTTCTGCAGCAGCAGGGCCACCCTTCCGGCGCGCTCCACTCGACCCCGCGTCGGCTCGAGCAGGCCGGCGGCATGGCGCAGAAGCGTCGACTTGCCGGCGCCGTTTCGCCCCATCAGCGCGATGCTGTCGCCGGGCGCGAGGCCGAGGGTTACCCCGCGCAGGATCGCCGGCCCGTCGCGCAGCTCGTGCCAGATTCCGCGAATTGAAAGCGCGAGCCGCTCGTTGCCGACGCGGCGCCTCCTCCTCTTCGGCCGTGGAGCAAGGTCGTGCCCATCGGGATTTCCGCCATCGACATCTACGGGCCCATCCTGCTCGGGCAGCAGGCCGTTCAGGCGAAGGGTGGCGCGCGCCGCCCTCACTCCCACGGGCGGCGGGTGTAGCCCGGCGAGGGAGAAGAGCTTCGCGCCGGGCGTCTGAAGGGCGGGCACGCGCTCGCCGGCCCAGGTCAGAAACGACTGCGGATCACCGTCGCAGGCGACGCGACCGCGCTCGAGCGCGATCACCCGGTCGGCGGCGGTCAGGCAGCGCTCCAGGCGGTGCTCGGCCAGCAGGATGGTCGTCTCCCACTCCTGGTTCAACCGGCGCAGCAGGCCGATCAACTCATCTCCCGCGACCGGGTCTAGCTGGGACGTTGGCTCGTCGAGCAGCACCATCCGCGGCTTGCCCGCGAGCGCCGCGCCGAGCGCAACCCGCTGCTTCTCGCCTCCCGAAAGCTCGTGCGTGGAGCGATCCAGCAGCGAGTCGATGCCGAGCGCGAGCGCCACCTCCTCCACCCCACGCGCGACCGCCGCCGCTCCGTTGCCGCGGCTCTCCAGCGCGAGCGCCAGCTCGGCGCGCACCGAGCTCATCACGAGCTGGGTCTCGGGGTCCTGAAAGAGCACGCCGACGAGCGCTCCCAGGCGCGCGGGCCCGTGCTCGCGAGTATCGAGGCCCGCGAGCGTGACGTGTCCGGCGAAGCGCCCGCCGTCGAAGTGCGGGACAAGGCCACAGGCAGCGCGCAGAAGCGTCGACTTGCCATGCCCGGAGAGACCCGCCAGCAGACAGAACTCGCCCGGGTGGATGTCGAAGCTGACGTCATCGAGCGCGGGCGCATCCGCCCCCGGGTAGCGATAGGTGACCCGCTGGAAGGACAGCAGCGGCTTGCTCATGGCTCGATTCCCCGGCGGTCCCAGAAAGGAAGCAGCGTGGCTGCTATCAGCGCCGCGCACAGCGTCAGCGTGCCGGCGCCCGTCGGCATGCGAAGGGAGGGATAGGCGTTGAACGATGCCGCTCCCGTCAGCCTGCCGGCCAGCGCCAGGGCGAGGATCGCCGTTGCGGAGGCGCTGAACGCCATGTCGTGGCGCGAGAACGGGCGCGTCACGCGCGGAGCGCGGCGGGCGCCCGCGAAGCCGCGGACCTCGAGCGTCGCCGCGACGTCCATTGCCCGGTCAAGCGAGCCGCCGATCATCGCCCCGAGCAACGCGACCCGCGCGCGAGCGCCGCTCGGGGCTCCGCTGGAGCGCGTGCGCTGCGCCTCGGCCAGACGCTGGGAGTCGGCCGCGAGCACCGGGAGCATGCGCGTTGCAAGCGACGCGGTGAGCGCCGAGCGGAACGACAGCCGGCGGAAGACCCGCAGCAGCTCGTCGGGGTCGATGGAGAGCCCCGCGAGCGTCGTGACGAGGATGAGAAGCGTCACCTTCAGCGCGATCACCGCACCGTACACGAGCGCCTCGAGCGTCAGATCGCCCTGCCCGAACGGCCCCAGGTCGCCGAGCCTCGCGAATACGGTCAGCCCCTCACGCGAGACGAGCACGTTGATCAGAACGATCGGCAGCGCCACGATCAACGCGGTCCGTAGCGAGCGCGCCACCGCGCGCCGCACGCCGGCGCCGGCGGCCGCGCCGAGGACGCCCGCGAGCAGCGCCAACAGGACGATCGGGTGAAACAGGATGAGCGTTGCCGCCGTCAGGGACAGCGCCCAGGCTGCGCCCGCTCCGGCGCGCGCTGCGTGCAGCGGGCTCGCGATGCGGCGATAGAACAGCGTCATCCCCATCGCCGGCTTCATCGGCTCTCCTCAGGCAGCGCGATCGCCCCGGCGGGCGTTGCCGCGACGGCGAAGCGGTCCTCGAGCGCGTTCTCGTCGAACTGGCCGGCGGCGAGGTT